>Ga0316204_10002990_pt1 | contig 35760 bp, 34 predicted proteins | sample 6monrhotite_MG_2_FD_205661 | JGI IMG/M metagenome (GOLD analysis project Ga0316204, IMG submission 205661) | Microbial mat bacterial communities from mineral coupon in-situ incubated in ocean water Damariscotta River, Maine, United States -... | ecosystem: Environmental > Aquatic > Marine >... | reverse complement strand
AGCAGTGAGACTGGCGCGAACAGAAAAACCCGGTGCATGCCACATTGAGCTGCCTGAAGACATTGCAAAAATTCAAACTGATTCAACGCCATTACAACCGCTACGATTCCGTCGCCCTGTTGCTGATGATAAAATTCTTAGCCAGGCAGTCGATCAAATGTTAAAAGCCAAACGCCCAATCATTATTGCAGGCAACGGTTGTATTCGTAAACGTGCCAGTAAACAACTTCGACTCTTATGTGAAAAAACAGGCATAGGTGTCATTAGTACATTTATGGCAAAAGGCTGTGTCGATATGGATGCGGACTACTGTCTTTATACTATCGGCTTGCAAGCAAAAGATGTTATTGCCTGTGCACTTGATCACGCCGATTTAATTATTACCCTCGGCTACGATATGGTGGAATATCATCCGAGCTTATGGAATAAACATAAAGATAAAGATATTATTCACGTTGATTTCTTACCCACTGAAATTGATGAACACTATCATCCGGAAACTGAAGTCATCGGTGACCTTGCCCATACTTTATGGATGATGAATGAACGTTTCGATAAAATTGAAAACCCAGGTTTTGACTTTCGCCAACAACTTGCTACGCGCGAAACAATGCAAAAAGATTTAGCGACACACAAAGATGACGATACCGAAAACCTTATTCGTCCACAGAAAGTATTATGGGATGTTCGACAGGTTATGGGCGCAAATGATATTTTATTATCTGATGTTGGTGCGCACAAAATGTGGATTGCACGTCACTATCAATGCCATGAGCCCAACACGTGTTTGATTCCTAATGGATTCTGTTCGATGGGCTTTGCTTTACCCGGTGCGATTGCTGCGAGTATTGTTCACCCGGATAGAAAAATACTGTCGATCTGCGGTGACGCTGGATTTTTGATGAATGTTCAGGAAATGGAAACGGCTAAACGTTTAAATTCAAATATCGTTGTTATGGTTTGGGAAGATCATGAATATGGACTAATTGCCTGGAAACAGGAAAATGAATTTGGTCACCATACAGATTTATCCTTTGGTAATCCAAACTGGTTAGAATTGGCGAGTGCATTTGGTTGGCATGGTCATAAAGTTAACAATAGTCGTGACTTAGTTACAGAACTTACCGCCGCATTTAAAGAAAGTGGCCCAAGTTTGGTTATTGTGCCAATAGATTACCGTGAGAACATGATGTTGACTAAACGTTTGGGTGATATTGCTTGCCCAATATAATAAGTATACGCTCAAATAAATTTTTCAAATATAAAGGGGTTTTAAATTGAGTAATCACCTCCCTCTCATGATTGCCGATATTCAAAATTCAGACAGAGACAAAATTACTGTCAGCGCCCCTTTTGATGGTTCTGACATTGCAACATTAGATGCAGCAACATCAACTGATGCAGAAAAGGCATTGAGCACAGCACACGAACTATTTAATATTAAGTCAAAATGGTTATCCGCCAGCCAACGTATCGATATACTAAATAAAACAGCAATATTAATGCGAGAACAGTTTGATGAACTCGTTATCATTGCTGCTGCAGAAGGTGGTAAACCTTTAATTGATACACGAGTTGAAGTTGATCGTGCCATTGACGGCGTATTAAATTGTATTGAATGTATTCGGACTGATCATGGTACTGAAATTCCGATGGGGATTAACCCTGCCTCAGAAAAACATATGGCGTTTAGCCGCAGCGAACCGATAGGTGTCGTTGTTGCTATCAGCGCTTTCAACCATCCATTAAACTTAATTATTCACCAGGTTGGTCCCGCAATAGCAAGCGGTTGTCCGGTTATCATTAAACCTGCTGAAGACACGCCTCTGTCATGCTACCGTTTCGTTTCCATTTTACGCGAAGCAGGCTTACCAGAAGAATGGTGCCAGGCACTTGTTGTTTCAGATCTTGATGTTGCTACCCAGTTAGTTACTGATAGTCGTGTTGGATTTTTTAGCTTTATAGGTAGCGCCAATGTAGGCTGGATGTTACGTAGCAAACTCGCACCAGGCACACGCTGTGCACTTGAGCATGGTGGTGTTGCACCTGTTATTATAGAAACGGATGCAGATCTTGTTGAAACATTGCCGGCTATCGCCAAAGGAGGCTTCTATCATGCTGGCCAGGTTTGTGTATCAGTACAACGAGTTTACTGTCATAAAAGTGTTGTCAAAGTCGTTTCGTCTAATCTTGCAAAAATGGCGGCTAAATTAGTCGTTGGTGATCCAACCAAAGAAGAAACAGAAGTCGGGCCATTAATCAGACCACTAGAAGTTGAACGAATTAGTAAGTGGGTTAACGATGCGGTAAAAGAAGGTGCAGAATTACTCGTTGGTGGTAAAGCTGAAAAAAACTGTTATTTACCTACGGTATTATTAAATCCATCCGAACTTTCCACTGTATCAACAAAAGAAATTTTTGGGCCCGTCATATGTATTTACACCTATGACAATATTGATGATGCCATTAAGAAAGCCAACGCGGTGCCATTTGCATTTCAGGCAAGTATTTTTACAAAAAATATTGATAATGCATTACACGCTTACAAACAACTTAATGCCAGTGCAGTAATGATAAATGATCACACTGCATTTCGTGTAGACTGGATGCCTTTCGCAGGCTTACGGCATTCAGGTTTAGGGGTAGGCGGTATACCGCATACTTATCACGACATGCAGATTAAAAAAATGATGGTTTTAAAATCGAATAAAATTTAAATAAACTTTCATTACATTCAAAACGAGGCAATTTTTTAGACTATAGTAGTTATCTTATTGAGATTGCCACACTCCAGCTCGATGCCAGAACGTGTAGAACACGTTAGGGTAATACTGACGAAACGCGCAGCGGTTCATTAAGTGCAATGACAATTTTATTTTGGATAGAATAAATAATAAAAGGATTTATCATGAGCAAGTCGTTTGAATCTGTTTTTTCTCCTCATAAATTTGTTCCTGCAATAATAGATAAACACCTTGATTTCGAAAGTTTATGGAAAACAAACCAGGATTTTGTATTTTCAAGCTTATCTCATATTGCTTACTTCAACGAAGAAAAAGTTAATTCTTTTATGAAGCAACTAGGCGCAAATGATACAAAATTTTATGATGAAGATGGTGCACAGGCATTTCTCTCTGTATGGGATGATAAAGCCATCTTATCGTTTAGGGGTACTCAACCTATTGAAGCCATGGGAAAACATCATCATAAACTAGGTTTTTTTAAAAAGCTCCGCATTAAATATTTTTGGCATCTTCCTCTTGATCCTCTTTCTCTTATTTATATTAACAATGATATTTTAGCTGATTTAAAATTTATACCGACATCATTTGATGGTATGGAAAGTGTTAACGTACATTCAGGATTTCTTGCTGAAATAAACAAAATTTGGTCAAATATCTTAATCAATATAGAACGGGATATAGGTAATCTACCTTTCTATGTCACCGGCCATAGCCTGGGTGGTGCAATGGCAACACTAGCCGGGATGCGGCATACTTTTGAAAAAGTCACTACTTTTGGTGAGCCGCGTGTTGGTATTCATATAAATAATGCGTTTAAGTCTAAAAATCATACCCGCTATGTTAATGGAGATGACCCTGTCACAAAATTACCACCTGAATTACTTTATGGTTATGATCATCATGGTACTCCCTTTCATATTGCAGACAGAAATGGCGAAACAGACTTTAGGTATGATCACTCGATCGTCTATTATTCCGAGAACCTGTCTTAGATGATGGCCATTACACGGATAGCGAGAAGTTAGAAAACGAGGCAAAACCGATAAAAAGCGGAATGCACAATTAGTACATGAGCATTTTGAAGAGGTTTTAACGTGGTTATCTGACTTCGTAGCATTCGTGAATTAGTATTCGTTATATTTTTTAGAACTACCCTGAACCTTATCAACCGGATAACGCTCTTCATTTATATTTATCTTTTCTTCAACATAACGTGGTAAATCTATTTCAAGTTTTGTCGCTAAACGCGTTAAATAAATATAAATATCGGCCATTTCAAATGCGACTTCATCCAGTTTCTCTTTACTCAGGTTGCTACTTTGCTCTTCTGTTAACCATTGAAAGTGTTCAGTGAGTTCAGCCGCTTCCACACTTAATGCCATGACTAAATTTTTTGGCGCATGAAATTGATCCCAGTCCCGATCCATCGCAAATTTAACCAGGCGTTTTGATAATTTTTCAAAATATTCGTTTGACATAATTTTCTCGAAATATATTAAGGATGCTTTTAACTGTATCACTAAAACCAAGACAAAAAAAAGCCCGGGTTACCCGGGCTAATCAAAATCTACCTTCTATTTAATGCAATTGCATCGTCATACCCGCTTCATGGATATGCTTATTAAGTTTCAAACAAAACCAATCATCTTTATTAATTAACTTTGTTGTTCCATCCAGATACTGAATTAAAACGCGATGCAGCTTATCTTCAGCAAACATAACAAGCTTCACTTTAATCAGTTGACCAGTCAGATTCACGAACCATGCACCTACAGTAGGATCTTGTATACGAAACATAGCAAACTCTCTCTAGTACTCTTTTTAATCCCAAGTAAAAACGGACGTTTTTACTCACCCCAATCACTTAATATCAAGACGTAATTCTATCAAAATTTGTGAGCGAATAAACAAAGAATGTCACAAAATGTGTCTTGACTTTGTAACTCATTGATTAACATCGTTATTATTTTATATGTTGATCAATATTGAATCGAGTTACCCATCTCCAACCATTGATAATTAGATATTAGCATTATAATTCATTCCCTTGCATTGAGTAAGGATTGCTAAAATCACTTAACAAAGGGACCTGTAAAAAACGATTTTAAGTCTCTATAATAAATCGTCTAAATGATAAATCATGAACAGAACTGTGACTCAGTTCACGCTTAATACAGATTAACTTTTCATTCTGCAATAGAAGCTTTTTTATCGCCGTATCTGAACTATAAAATACGGCATAATTAACTCAATTTAGATCTATTTATTTTTAACTAGCGCAAGAGAAACGAGTCTCCTCCTACTCATTCGGGCTTTTATGAGACGGGTTTTATTTGGCGGTTTCCTGATAATTGATACAAATTCTCTATGACGTATTTTGGCACGAGGTTAGTGTATGGCCATTTTTGAGAAAGGAAAATTAACCGTTATCTCTGAAGATAGTGGCATTGATTTATCTAAAGCTGAGATTAATAAAAACCTTTCTGCTGTTGCTTTTGATAATGATGAAAAATTTTTCTACATCACAGTAGATAAAATTTTGTTTTCTGATCCAGCCAGTGCAATACGTACTGTTCTTGAAGCCCATGGTTTTGTTCCCAACCTTGAAAATATTTTATCTTGTCTGGATAGTTTCAAATTTTCGGCCTATGTCAAATCAGCAGGTAAACCTGACTCAGAAACAACACCGCTCAAAGTTCAGGAATATTTACCCTGTATTCGATTCGAATTACCACAGAAAAACAAAGTAGGTGATCTGCTGCAAAGTTTTTATGATGAATTGTCTAAATATGAATCAAAAGTCTCTGATCCCAATCAGATGCCATGGTCACTAGATCCTGAGTTTAAAAAAGCAAAAGTTCTTAAAGAAGAAATAAGACAACTTAAAGAAGATAACAAAGAACTTCGCAGCCAGGTAAGTGAACTCACTTATCAATTGAGCCAGGAACAACGTTCATTAAGTCGTGCTTCAAAAGCACTTGATTCGCAGCGTATGTTACCCGATAACGCTAAAATATGCCGTGTAGAAAATGTTGATCTTAAGGGGCGAAAAGTAAAAGTTAAATGCCATCGTAAAGTCATAGACATACCGACTCACATGCTGGACAGAGTACCTGAATTTCAGGCTCGTTGCCTGATTACTTTTGACGAAGGTGATGATGTTCCATTAGGAATTATATTTTTTAATAATGAAGAGCTAGGCAATCTCGAAAAACGTACCGCGGAACTTCTCTATGTCAAAGGTGATACATTCAAAGCTCGTGATTCAAAACGTAACGAATTTCAAATTAAAGCCGTAAACCCTTTAGAAACAGAAACAATAAAAAGCTTATGCCGGGGTATGAAAGTTGTTATTTCCATATCGGACGGTTACGTAGTTCGTTTTTCTGTACTCGGAGACACTGACGCTCAGAAATTTAAGTGCCAGGTACAGGAAAAATTTATAGTTTATGATATAGCTCGCAATCAATTAGTCGCTATATCATCTGAAGAAAATTAAGATTAAACAGAGAATAAATTATGCAAGGTTTAAAAGATAAAAAATATCTGGTTAGCTCTAAAAAAAGATTTGACCCACTCACGCTAATTTTTAGTGTTAGCTTACTCGCAGCTGTATTAATATCCGCACTCGGAATAGATACCGGGCTTGGTGTTGGTTCTGGCAGTACATTTTTGTTCAACGACTTTCGCAGCTTTTTCTTTGTTGTTGGCGGTACGCTTGGCATTCTTTTATTTCAGTTCGACCTGGAAACATTTGTCAGTACATTTTTATTGGTTTTCAAATCATTCATTGCAAGCCCAACAAAACAAATAACTAAACTTATGGACGAGCTTGATGAAACGATAATCAAAGGTAATAGTATTCTTGAAATGCGTGAAGCTAATGAAATTAGCGGAGAATTACTTAATGATATTATTTACATGATAAAAGAAAAATTATTTGTTGAAGAAATTGAAGATTTTGTCACGAATCGTATTGCTTCCGCATTTTTAATTAGAAAAATCGCTGTTTCCTTACTTAATAAAGGCGCTAAGGTTGCTCCCGCTCTCGGTTTGCTAGGAACAGTTATTGGACTAATAGAAGTTCTCCAGTCTTTAGAAGACCCGTCCAAGATAGGTCCCGCCATGTCACTGGCATTAATGACAACAGCATTTGGTTCTGTCTTAGGTTCGCTTGTTTTTACTCCACTTGCCGGCCGCTTAGAACACCACAATAGTATGTACGTTGAAACTCATAAACTTCTTATGAATAGAATAAGTGTATTAGTCAGGCGGGAAGACAGGAAAATGGATTCAATCAAAATGAATAAGAAACTGGATATAAGCTAATGAACTTAGATCAACTCACCGTTGATAATGATGAAGAAGGACTCGATGTCTTCTACATAAGTTTTGGCGATTTGATGGTTATTTTATGTGTATTCTTTGTCATGTTACTCACCATGAGTAAAATTGACATAGGTTCATTTGAAAAAGTTAAAAGTGTTATGACAGGCAGTACTGAAAACACGCTGGTTGAACTCGCGGGTTCGCTTAAAGAAATTATTGAAGGTACTCCCGGCATTCCCGGTGCAACAGTGCAACTTGCTAAAGATGGTGTCCGGGTCGATCTCGATACAGGCGTTTTATTTGCACCGGGGAGCGCTATCATTAAAAAAGAAGCATTAAAAACCTTTGACCCCCTGTTAATTAAAATTTCTAAAACTGATTATCTTGTCGATATTGAAGGTCATAGTGATGATGTAAACTTTTATCGTTATAACGAAGGCGAAATTGAAACTAACTGGAGCCTTAGTGGTAAGCGAGCAAGCAGTGTCATTTTACATTTACGCAAAGTAGGTTTTTCATCACGCAGACTCAGGGCTGTGGGGTATGCTCACACCCGTCCTTTAATTAATGTAAAAGAAAAAAGTGGAATCGAACTTGAAAAAGCACGTGCGAGAAATAGACGTGTTTCTTTGTTAATTAGATAATTGTAAATATCAGGTATAACGTGGTAAATTCTTTTTCCAGAAAAAAAACAGCAGAGACCGGACTTTTAAAAAAAGGCGCTCGTGGTAATATCTTTTGTATTCGAAGATTTAAAAATGACCATGGCTTTCAGGTCTATTCTCTCGAAAATACGTCTGAAGGTAAAACCATCTTTATTCCACGTTTTATCTTTGGACGCTTTAGAGCCTGCATCCGAACAATATTAAATAATGAATTAAGCAAGAAACAGCCTGAAGCTTTTGAAATGACAGCGTCTTTTCTAAATCGTGACTATTTCTACTTTAAATCATCAACTTCAGATATTGATAATCTAATCATTCAGGATATAGAAGAAAGAGAAGGTTCATCTGGCTATATAACTGTAAATCGTAAAAGTCTGATTAACCTTGACCAACTTCTTTATGATGATAAATTGCAGCACCCGAATGATGTATTACAGGAAATTATTTCATATCATAAATTATTTCAATTTAGTTTTGTAAAAGGCAGTAAAAGTATCACCAGCGGTTTGGCCTTACGTAAAGATATTCTTCAGATTACTGAACGTTATACACCCAGCCTCGCACAAAAAGTTTTTTTAGATGATGAAGCGCAAGATGCTAAAAAATCAACCCAGACAAAACCCAATGCCGACAGACGTAAAACAGCAAAGAAAGAAGCTAATTTATACAAACCAAAACTTGGTGAACGCTTTAACGAAAAAGATATTAGAATTGACTATGAAGAAGTTTTTGGCAACCGAAAAATATCCTTCGCCCCGTCAAAAAGTGAAGCCGAAGAAAATAAATCAAAATCAGGTAAGAGCAAACCTGTACTCTCACAATTTCCTGTCCCTCTATTAGCCTCAGATGTTAAAGCTTTTACAAGCGGAAAACTATATTTTGAGTTAAGCACAACCGAGGCTACTGAATTCCGCGATCGTTTTATTAAAGATCGCTCATGTGATTTTTATTTAGGTTTTGAAATTACAGATGCCTTATTCCCCTTTAACCGTTCAATAAGAACATTTCAATTTCCACTTTACTATACAAAAGTTCGCATTAGGGAATCTGGTCGTGGAGTTCATTTGGAATTACTACAGGATGGATTATTTTATTTAAACCACCTCGCATTAGCTCATCTGGTTGATAAGTTCAGTGAAAAAATTAATGGTGTCGACCAGCTTGATAAATTCTTCAAGACATTACTGGCACAAGACATTAGTGTTGACAGAGTAAATGATCGTATTCATTTATCACGCTACTTGCCAATTAAAGAATCAATTTTTGATCGCACCCGTGAAATACTTTTAGGTTATCAGGATGAAAATGGCAAAGGCGGTTTATTAGGCGATCTTAATGTAAAAGGAATCGAGTGTGATTTACAAAGTGTCTATTTGTATCGCGCACCTAAACTTCTTAATCCAATTGATCAGGCCCTGGAACTGGATCTTGATAAGATAACTGCTGTTGCCCATCAATCCAGTCAACGTTTTTACCAGTCTCTGCTCGGTAAATTTCTTACCCCAGAACAGGACAGCGATGATCACAAAATGAAAAATGATTTTGCGGCTATTACCTGGATGCCAGGTGCTTTACCCCAAAGCACCCGAAATTTAATTCATCAATTACGCGATCACGATCTTGTTTTACTTGAGGGTCCTCCTGGTACAGGTAAAACCTATGCCATTATGAACCTGCTAATTCATTGTATATGTAATAAACAGCGAATTCTGATTGTCAGTGACCAACAAGGTGCCATTGAAGCACTAATTGAAAAACTGCAAGACTACTTAATTTCTGATGACCGGGGAACACCTGCCGAACGAAAATGGAAAGACTTACTGTTCAGTGCAATCAAGGTTGTAGATGAGGTTCAAACCGGTGAGCAAAGCCTGCATGATATTGTTAGCACTTTAAGTAAAACATTTGATGTACAGGATTTAGGCCCAGGGCTTGGAGCAAAAGGCGAAAACCTCGAGAAAAAAATAAAAATAATCGGGGAGAAAATAGAAAAGCTAAAAGCACAACTCACTAACAATATGCTGGGACAAATAGGAGAGGATGTCTCCTTTGATCAGCGAATATTAAAAAAGGATGAAGGTCAGACTGACAATCCAAGTTTGATTGAATTCCTGGGATTGCTGCAGGGGAAAAACACGAAACATCGAGATTTAATTGATGCATTTATACGTAATCGTTTTGAACTAAAAAAAGATAACATGGCAGAGTGTTATAACTTTTTTAAAATACCAAGCAAAAACTTTGATAATGAAGTTAAAATATTAAATGAAGATGAAAAAATACTTTCTCTTATCCTGAATGAAAAACCAAAAACGGTAGCAGACTTTCAGGAACTAACCCGTGAATATCCACGCCACGAAATTATTCGTTACCTTGAATCAGTCATACAGGATTACTTGTCTTCTGAAAATAATTCATTCACAAAACTGCTGAGAAAAATTCGTTCATCTTTTACTCCACCGTTACATTTAAGTACAAAAACATTATTACGCATCGTTCAGGATCAAAATAATTTACTTAAAATGTCAGAAAAGTGGTCAGATACTCTTTGGGATCTATTAAGAGAACTACATGAATCTATACGTGTTGGCGAAGTACCCCACCGTGCACTGAACTTATACCGAAGTATTAGTAAACGTTCCGGAAGAGAAAGCTCTACCGAACACAACAAAAGTTCTTCTGTTCAAGGTCAGCTGGAAATAATAGATGATTTATTTAAACAACAAGATCATCTGGTAAGAGAAAGGCTAATAGAAAATCTGAGGGATATAGTTAATACAGCTACATCTTCAAAGAAAAAATCAGGCACCAACAATATTACCAGCATTCTGTCACTTGCAGATAGCCTAAAACAATTCAATTCGATTAGTGAAAGTGGTTCAGTCTTTGATGAATTACGACAAAAGCTATTTGATACTTTTCCTATATGGGTCGCCAGAAAACAAACTGTACCTTTTCTATTACCATGTAAAGAACAAAGTTTCGATCTTGTTATAGTCGATGAAGCAACTCAGTGTCGGGTTGATGATGCTATGTCATTGATGTTCCGTGGAAAAAAAGTACTGGTTGTGGGTGACGACAAACAAACTGTTTTACAAAAAGATTCCGTTATTGATGATTATTTATTTAAAGACCATGAGCTGGATGAACACTTACGCTCCACCCAGGCACATGGATTTAAAGGCGGCGGCTCACATATTTTTGCACTGGTAAAATCCATTAAACAGGCATCTGTCATGCTTGATGAGCATTATCGTTGCCCTGCTGACATTATCGAATATTCTAATAAATACGTTTATGACAACGGCTTAAATATCATGCAATGGAGTTTACCCGAACGACCTCCTGCCGTTATGGTCGATTACAGTGAGAAAAAAATAGAAAAATCTAAGAAAGCAACCAGTGGCAAATTCAAGGGAATTGAAACTGAAATGGTTGATCGCTTTATGGACTATTTAGTTAAAACGATTAAAGGTATTGAAAAGAGCAGCGGTAAAAAAATTAATGTCGAAACGGATGTCGCAATTTGTTATTTCTTACTTAAGAATGAACCTTATGTAAAAGCGATAAAAGAAACATATCTGCGCAAACTGAATTCTGGCGAAGATATTCTTGATGGTGCCGGTGCCGCTCTGCAAGGAAAAGAGCGCGATTACATTTTTTATTTATGGGATGTGACTCGTTACAACATGGGTGCATTCAAACAAGGTGATGATGCAGACAAACGAAAAGGTGAGTTAAACGTACTCATGAGCCGGCCAAAGAAAAAAGCCTATCACTATCTACATCGTAACTTTGAACAACTTGAACATGGTCGTACTAATATTACTAATTATTTATGGCGCGCCCACCATAAACAGAACTCCGCTTATAAAATGCAAGATAGTGAAGGTACGGCATTAAATGACTCATTGATAGGTGCTTTATTAAAGTTCACGCTTGAAAAATCAAGCCAGCGAAGCAATAAAGAAGTACGCCAAAATATTCAAGGTGAGCTAATTGATTTCAGACAAAACATTGTAGTCGGCGATGCCGGCCGTGTCGTTGATCTCATCGCCTTTCCTCAAGGCGAATCCGACCATGTTATTGGACTGGTTGATCTATCCGGCTTTGGAAGTGAGCAAAACGTTGGACAAATGGTTGTTGATTATTACTTCCAGTTAAAACGCGTCTCACCCAATATTGATCCCGTATTCATATTCCCACATGAGCTGGTTGATGAAAATGGCGAAACGTTCAGATCATTAATGTATAAGTTTGAACACTTAAACGTCCCGCCCAACTAGTAAAATAGTATGCAGAGACACTAAATAATTTAAACCTCAGCACGGATTGTGAGAAGCTAGAGTACAAGGCAAAAAGTTATGAATAAGCAGACGAGCCCATGGACGGGCGAAGGTAGAGCAACACTGGAGCAGTTGCCGAGTGCACATTAAGTGCATGAGCATTTTGAGGAGGGCTTCGTCGTGCCCCACATAAAAGATATTATGGAGGGTGCAACGCCGTTATCTGGTTTCTCGCTATTCGTGGTTATTCGTCGGTGACACAACCGTGCGAAGCATCTTTAACTGATTTAATAAATTTATATAATGTTCCACGCGTTGCCTTATAAGCAGGCATAACCCACGTTTCTTTACGCTTAGCTAATTCATCATCACTTAAATCTACTGACAGGCTATTCGTGTTTGCATCAACAGTAATGACATCACCATTTTTTACCAAGCCTATAGGTCCACCCTCTTGCGCTTCCGGAACGACATGGCCAATAATAAATCCATGCGAACCACCTGAGAAACGACCATCGGTAATCATCGCCACGTCAGATCCTAAGCCTGCTCCCATGATGGCAGACGTTGGTGTCAGCATTTCTGGCATACCCGGTCCGCCTTTTGGTCCTTCATAACGAATAACAATAACATCGCCTTTTTGAATTTCATTATTTTCTAAGCCGGCCATCATGTCTTCTTCACTATCATAAACACGCGCTGGACCGGTGAACGTTAAGCCTTCTTTACCTGTTATTTTCGCGACTGAACCACCCGGTGCAAAGTTACCTTTTAAGATACGGATGTGGCCTGAATCTTTAATCGGTTTCTCAAGTGGCGTGATAATGTCCTGACCTTCTTTTAATCCTGGTAAGTCCGCTAAGTTTTCTGCAATTGTTTTTCCCGTTACGGTCATGCAGTCACCGTTAATTAAACCGGCTTCAAGTAAATACTTCATCACGGCGGGTATGCCACCAACATCATGTAAATCTTCCATTACATACTTGCCGCTTGGCTTAAGGTCAGCAATGAACGGAATGCGATCACTCACTGACTGGAAATCTTCAATATTCAATTCAACATCTACCGCACGTGCCATGGCCAGTAAATGTAATACCGCATTGGTTGAACCACCTAACGCCATGAGCATCACCATGGCATTTTCAAACGCTTCACGCGTCATGATGTCACGTGGTTTAATGTCTTTTTCCAGCAAGTTGCGAACTGCAGCACCGGCTCGGATACATTCATCAATTTTATCCGGATCGGTGGCAGGCGTACACGAACTGTATGGCAAGCTCATGCCCATCGCTTCAATGGCTGACGCCATGGTGTTCGCGGTATACATGCCACCACAGGCGCCGGCACCCGGGCAGGAATGTTTCACAATATCACTGCGCTCTTCTTCATCGATTTTGCCAGCAATAAACTCACCGTAACTCTGGAAGGCGGAAACAATATCTAAACTCTTACCATGTGATTGACCTGCGCGAATCGTACCACCATAAACCATCAACGAGGGTCGATTTAAACGTCCCATAGCAATCACCACGCCGGGCATATTTTTATCACAACCGGGGATTGAGATATTCGCGTCATACCACTGCGCGCCCATTACTGTTTCAACTGAGTCGGCAATAATTTCACGTGACTGCAACGAGTAACTCATGCCATCCGTTCCCATTGAAATACCATCACTGACACCGATAGTGTTAAAACGCATGCCAACCATATCCGCCTGAGTCACACCTTCTTTCACTTTGGCAGCCAAATCATTTAAATGCATGTTGCAGGTATTTCCTTCCCACCAGACACTAGAAATGCCAACTTCGGGTTTTTTCATATCCGCTTCTGTCATACCCGTGCCATAAAGCATGGCTTGAGATGCACCTTGTGATTTTGGCTCAGTAATACGTTTACTGAATTTATTCAAATTATCACTCTTGTTACTCATGAAACTCTCCGTTGCGATTTTTGCTGGTTCTTTTAATATACTTAAGATATTGATTTATAGGAAAATTATCGTATTTTCCTCACTTAAACCGGATCTAGATCGGGTTTAGTTAAATAAAGTCGGGTATTATAAGACAAAGTTGGCAAATAACTGAATCAAACATCAAATTTCATGCGATTTAGCCGATAATTATAAAAAGTTTTGTTTTTCTAGGTGGTTTTTTGCGTTTATTGAGCAATTATTGGGTTAAGAGTTTTATTGCAGGTAACATTTTATTACTTGGTAGCTCATCGACGTCTATTGCTCTGACCCTCACTAACTTGCCACCACAGTTAGAATCCAATGAAAGTATCGCGCTAGCAAAACCAACCCAATTAGCAAAACAACGAAAACTCTTTCTTCAGGCAGAAACTGCACTGAAAAAAGGCCACTACTCTAAATACAAAAAAATCGAACACCGTCTAAATGACTATCCACTCTACCCCTACTTGCGTTTTATGGAACTCAAACGCAATATACAAAATACCTCCAGCCAAAAAATTCAGAACTTTTTACAAAGCTACCACAATACGCCGTTGGCAAATAAACTGTACTACCGCTGGATAAATTCATTGGCAAAAAGTGGCAAATCAGAAGCGCTTATTCAATATTTCCGACCAACTCAAAATACACGCCTTCTGTGCCACTACGCGAATGCATTACATAACACGGGTAAAAAAGGCACCGCATTCTCCCTTATGGGAGAGCTATGGCAAACGGGAAGCTCCTTACCCAAAAGTTGTGACCCTATTCTGAAAAAATGGAAAAAAGCCGGTTATATGACATCATCCCGTCTCTGGACTCGTATTCATTTAGTCATGAATAAAGGCAAACGTCGGCTGGCAACGTACATTGGAAAATCTTTGCCAGAAGAAGAGCAATTCTGGTTATCGCTATGGAAAAAAGTTCAGCGCCAACCTGAGTACGTACTCAAAGCTGAGCAACATTTTAAGGATCAACACTCGCCCATCATGCACTGGATTTTAGTCGACGGCATGACGCGTTTAGCTCGTCGTAAACCGTTAATTGCCGCCGAATACTGGCAGGAGATTCGTCATAAGTATCATTTCAATGGCGAGGAAAAAGAACGTATAGAACGCCGCCTGGCGCTCTCATTAGCGCGTGCTGCAACGCCACTTAGCCGAGATACACTCAAAGCATTAAAACTGGATAGTCGTGATGAAAAAGTCATTACGCCGCATATTTTGTCTGCAATTAGTGATAAAGACTGGGAAGGTGCGCTCTCCTGGTTAAATAACTTAAAAAGTAATGAACGAAACAGTGAGCGCTGGCATTACTGGCGTGCACGCGCATTAGAAGAAATGGGCAGACTCGATGAAGCCCGCTCTTTATATTTGCAGATTACTGATAACCGCTCTTATTACAGTTTCTTATCCGCTGATCGTATCGGTGATCGTTATCAACTCACCCACCGGCCGATTAACACGCCTGCTGCAGAACTCATAAAATTACAACATATTCCAGCAGTGGCACGTGCCGGTGAACTCTATCAACTTAAACGTATTGTCGATGCCAGGCGTGAATGGCATTTTGCCATTCAGCGCATGGATAAAAAACAATTACTCATCGCCGCGCAACTTGCCAATAAATGGGGCTGGCATGATCGCAGTATTATTACCTTAGCCCTCGCCCAGCATTGGGATGATCTGGAATTACGTTTTCCACTGGCACATCAAAACTACATTGAAAAACAAGCTAAAAACGAAGACATCAATCCTGCCTGGGCCTTCGCCGTTATTCGGCAGGAAAGTGCTTTTACCGCTGATGCCCGCTCTTCTGCCGGCGCACTGGGCTTAATGCAACTGATGCCACGCACCGCACAGCAGGTAGCGCGATCCTTACACATTAAGCGCCCCAAACAGCGTGATTTACTTAAAAGTAATATCAATATCAAACTCGGCGTTCGTTACTTACGAAAACTTCAGGAAAGGTTCAATGGCAACTCGATACTTGCGACTGCCTCCTATAATGCGGGTCCCTGGCGGGTAAAAGGCTGGTTACCCAAAGAAGAGGCACAAAGTGCCGATTTGTGGATTGAGAATGTCCCGTTTACAGAAACTCGCAAGTATCTCAAGCGAGTACTCACTTACACCATTATCTATGAGCAGCGTTTAGGTTTGGAAGGTAAGCCCTTACTTGAACGTATGATGCCTATTTCAAGGCCATCTGATGCCAGTAAAAAGATCTAATTAAGCCCGCTAATTAATTTCTAAAGACTGATTTTATTGAGCCGATAAATTAAATGTCTCGGTAAATTTTTCAATGGAGTCCCGCTATGCTACCCATATTCCTCACCACCCTTTCAGGTCTTATTCTTTTTATGATGGGCTATTATTTAGGCCACCAGTTTGGCAGCACTCGCCATATTCGTGAAAAGCTCGCAAAAGTTAGAACAGACGAAAGAGATTAGTAAAATCTGTGTTCTGGCCACAATTGTTCTAATTAAAATGGCAGGTAACAGTTATATTCCCTAAGGCAAACTCACCTGACTTTTAATAATTTTAAAAGCATCTGCGGTTCCTGCTACTCCAAACTGACTTAATAAAACGCCTCCATCTAGTCCATTAAAAGCTTCACAGGCACCATTATGTGAGTTGGCATCACCATCAATACGCCTTACTTCGACTAAATCGCCACTATTTCGACGTAAATTACGACTGTTCATATCGACAAATTCATAGACTCGACAACCGTTATAACGTGCACCTGACGTAGCATCCACTGGTGTAACCAGTAAATACGTTTTGCCATTACTTTCTACCACGGCAGGTGCCTGAAAATGATGGTCACTGGTTGCTGCTTGTGCATCGTTTGGAGTCAACAAGCGTCCAAGGTATTCCCAACTTGCTGCATTAGTCATTGAGCATGGACTGTCACAACGAAAATAAACCAGGTATTCAGTAAGAGGGACAGTAGCTGCGTCAGCACAATAAATAGCCATGTATATTGCACTATTACTTCCGTGTAATCCTGGCTCAGCAAATATACACAGATTTAATTCATTTACATCAGGCCCTCCTCCAACTTGAGTTAAACCCGTGTTTAACTGAATCACTGGTGCTCCCCCGATAGGGGAATATACCGGTGCCCCAGTAATACTATTATCTGCTTGCAAACCTGCGCCACCAAATAACTTAACCGGGGTAGCTGCCGCTAATCCAGCAGGCGTTGAGGCCATTTTCATTGAGATCCAACTATAGTCAGCAAAATATGACTTTAAATCGCCATGAAAATACTGAAACCAAATTAATTTCCAGCGCTCATTTGCTGGCGTAGATGGATGTGCGTCATAAATTAAGGAAGAAGTTTCACTTTGCCAAATACCCGTGGTGTTAGCAGGAATATCACCAGTTGGGTGTGCTTCTGTCATTGGTCCGAAATCTGTTCTTTCAACAGCCGGTGACACTGCTACACCGGCATCCTGCCAGGTCACACCATTATCATCTGAATATGCAAGACGAATTGAGACCGACCAGTAAACTGAAGAAGCATAATTCGGGGACGTATTCACTGAAGAGTAACTCATCCATAACTGTCCGGAGCTTGAATCACGCGTCACAGAAGGATCAAAAATACCAAGATCACCTGCACCACTAATTGTTAAACGTTCTGGCGTACGTGTGACCGATGAGCCACTGCCACATGCTGACAAATAAAAAAGAAGAAACAATGTGGTTAGGAAAATTTTCATAAGAACTATTTTTTATTCGTTATATACAGGACTGTTTGGTTATAAATAATAGGTTATATGTATTACATAAATATCACAAGACACCTAAGGATCAGGTATTTAACCTCACTGTATATAAAGATTTTGTTTGAAACAAAAGGAGGCAATGGGGAGAGATCAGACGAAAAAGGTTAGATTAAAACTTAGACTTAGTTGAAATTAGGATCTCTTCACTACTTGGCACCAATAGATTGGTCGTGTGTTCCATATCATAACCATAAAAATCTTTTAAATAACGAAACACATGTTTCTTGTCGAAATCGAGATGTGACTCCATTCCTTCGATTACACTCCGAGCCAAATCAATTGCCGCTTGGCGGTCACGGTTAATCGTAAATACACGGTTATCCAGCCGAAATCCCGCTTCTAACATGCGTAACTTAATAACATCCCATATCTCCTGACATGCCGCTTCTGGGTTATTATCATAATCAAGATTAATAACAATTGCGTAACTCATAAAACCCTCTAATATTCACTATAAAATCAATAAGTTACAATTAACTCTTGATTAACAATCTAGCTTTAAGGTATAAAGACATTTGCTTCAGCTAATAATAGTATCAAATAGTGTTTAAGGATACTGACAAAGCTAAATTTAACCCTTCCAGGCAAGTACAATCACATTAAAATCAATAAGTTACTAGATACTCTTTACAAATTACTTTAATTTGGTTATATTTACTCCAGAAATATGGAGGACATAACTATGAATGAACAAATTACGATTCCTGTATACGAAGTAAAGGAAGTTAGCCTGGAACAGGCCATTCTGCTCATCGCCTCAGAGCAAGAAAAAGAACAGACAATTTATAAGGAATCAGCTGAGCGAATGCTCAGACTTTGTGCGTAGCCGCTTTACTGTTCTAATCAAGAGTTCACCCCCGGTCGAGCCAAGGTACGACGGTGCCTGGTTCGGCCACCCTTAATTTTCAAATAAGTACAGAAACTAGAATAAAGAAATTTATGTTTTACCTATTCGGTAGTAACACCAAAAGCTGAAATGACCTGGTCTTCATATAAAATTCGATCAGCTAAAATCTCACCTAAACTTGATAAGTCATTATCTAAAGATGAAAAATGCTGACCTTTTTGTTCAGCATCATATTTATCATTAAAATCCAGAAACTGTTCTGTCGTCATAGAAATATTCGGATAAATTTTTTCAGCGACATTTCTAACATTAGTCCGGCGTTCACTGCCATCCTCTAAAAAACGATATAACTGAAAATGAGCGCTTGCGGTGTAATCCATTAAAGTTTCACAAAATTCCTGTAAAACAACAGCAACGCCATCTTCTTCCTGAAAAGGCCGTAATGCAGCGAGCTCGCTATATAGCGATAAGGTTTCTTTTCTTGCTACGAGTAACGAATCCATCTTTTGTCGTGATTCAACACGCGCTTCATTTACTGCCGTCATAATTATCTCCATGCCTTGCTTATTTATACATTAAATATTAAGCAATATTTTTTTTGTTTGCTAACTATCTTATGACTGCATAAATATTGCAATACTTCAAATGTAACAAAGTATTGCAATATTAACCCTCATTCTTAGAGTATTCCCTTATTTAAGCAAATACTTAAATTATTAAATCAAATTTTTCTGTCGCCTGTCTAATTACGCTATAATTTAGACTGAATATAATCAGATCAATACGCCTTTAGACATCTTACGTATTATTCTTCGCTTTAACAGGTTTATATCATGTCAAACAGCCCTGAATTACTTTTACCCGCCGGTACTATTCGCAATATGCGTTATGCATTTGCGTACGGAGCAGATGCTGTTTATGCAGGACAACCCCGATACAGCCTGCGTGTAAGAAATAATGACTTCACTTTAGAAAATCTGGAAACAGGCATCAATGAAGCACAGCAACAAGGCAAGAAATTTTTTGTTGCCAGTAACCTTATGCCGCATAACAGTAAAATTAAAACCTATATGGCCGACATGACACCTGTCATTGCCATGAAACCCGATGCATTGATCATGGCTGACCCGGGTTTAATTATGATGGTCAGAGAAAAGTGGCCAGAAATTCCAATTCACCTTTCCGTACAAGCCAATACCGTTAATTATGCCGCGGTAAAATTCTGGCAAAAGATCGGCGTTACTCGAATTATTTTATCGCGCGAATTATCACTCGATGAAATAGAAGAAATTCGTCAGCAATGTCCTGAGATGGAACTTGAAGTCTTTGTACATGGCGCATTATGCATCGCCTATTCCGGGCGCTGTTTATTATCCGGCTATTTTAACCACAGGGATCCAAATCAGGGCACCTGTACTAATGCATGTCGCTGGGAATATAAAGTCCATGATGCTAATGAAAATGAAATTGGCGACGCGCAAAAAATAGAGTTTGATGCCATGGCAGCAATAAATACGCCAGAAGCGTTTCCTGAAGTAAACCTGCAACGTCATCCATTAGCCGATAAGACGTATTTAATTGAAGAAACAAATCGCCCCGGTCAACATATGCCCATAATGGAAGATGAACACGGCACCTATATTATGAACTCCAAGGATTTACGGGCTATTCAGTACATCGATCGATTAACCAAAATTGGAATTGATTCTTTTAAGATCGAAGGTCGTACCAAATCGTATTACTACGTTGCACGTACCGCACAACTCTATCGCCAGGCAATTGAAGATGCGATTGCCGGAAAAGAATTTGATGCCAACTTGTTTGGAAAACTCGAAGGCCTTGCCAACCGGGGTTACACAGAAGGTTTTTACGATCGCCATCCCAAGCAGGATTATCAAAATTACCTAACCGGTCATTCAATTAGTAACCAACAAAAATTTGTCGGTGAAATAAGAAGCTACGATACTGATAAAGGCCTGGCTGAGGTTCTGGTTAAGAATAAATTCTCTGTCGGTGACTCACTTGAAGTTATCTCACCGCATGGCAATCAAACTATTACCTTAGAACACATGGAAAGTTTAAAAGGTGAAGAAATGCATGAAGCGCCCGGTGGTGGTTATGAGATACGTATCCCTCTTCCTCAGGCCGATTATAAACAAGCCTTAATTGCTATAAACCTGTAAAGGTTTACGAGAAAAGGTCGATATATTCTACTATATGGACTTTATTACTCCCAACTCGCTTTATCTTTGTATTGACCAGGGTGGCCACGCCAGTCGCGCTATTGTTTTTAATCACCAGGGTGAAATGGTTAGCAGCGCATATAGTGAAATTGAAACTGAACACCCCGCCAAACATTTTGTTGAGCTTAATGCCGACGACGTTATTCACTCAATAAAGAGTTCTATCCGTCAGGTTCTGGAAAATCTGGGCAATGAAAAAAACAATATAGTCAGCGCCGGACTGGCAACTCAACGTTCAAATATTGTTTGCTGGAATAAAAAAACAGGTGAAGCCTTATCACCCGTTATTAGCTGGCAGGACAGGCGCAATACTGACTGGTTAGAACAATTTAACGAACAGAACGAACATATTCATAAAATCACTGGTTTATTTTTATCACCTCATTACGGTGCAAGTAAATTACGCTGGTGTATTGATCATATTCCGGAAGTGAAACAAGCATTAAATAACGACACCCTTGCATTTGGGCCCATGGCCAGCTTTATAGTTTTTCACCTGGTCAAAGAAAAATTTTTACTGGCAGACCCTGTTAACGCCTCACGCACCCAGTTATGGAATCTAAAAAAACATAGCTGGGATGATGAATTGCTTGATCTATTTGGGATTCCGTTATCCGCATTACCACACTGTGTCCCTTCCATACATCATTATGGAACTATCGAAGTAGATGAGCTAAACATTCCATTACGTCTTGTGACCGGTGACCAATCAGCGGCCATGTATGCTTATGGTCATCTCCAACCTGATACTGCGTATGTCAACACAGGCACAGGTGCCTTTGTTTCACGTTCATCAGGTCCACTCGCTTTATACAGCAGACGATTACTTACCAGCTTAATTTTTCGTGATAGTGATCTTAAGAGTGACAGTCAAAACCACTTTGTACTTGAAGGAACAATTAATGGTGCAGGCAGTGCTTTAGATTGGTTAGTGAATCAATATCCTGATACCAATATTTATAAACATCTGCCTGAGTGGTTAAATGAAACAGAAACACCTCCACTTTTTCTAAATGGTGTATCCGGTTTAGCTTCCCCTTTCTGGCAGCCTAATTTTGTAAGCAGGTTTACTCGTGAGGCAAATGTTAACGAAAAGGCCGTTGCGGTTGTCGAAAGTATTGTCTTTTTATTAAAATCTTGCCTGGATGAAATGCATAAGCTCTCATCTCCTCCCGAGCAGATTCAAATAACCGGTGGATTAGCTACACTTGATGGATTAAATCAACGACTTGCCGATCTGTCAGGCCTGCCTGTGTATTGCCCAAATGAGTGCGAAGCAACAGCAAGAGGAACAGCCTATTTAGTCGCGAAGCAACCTACAAACTGGCCAGAGCAAGGTGCAGGAGAATGGTTTGATCCTGAGGATAATCCTGATTTACTAAAACGGTATACGGACTGGACAAGCGTAATGTTAGAAAACATGCGCCAGTAATAATATTAACAATTTGTTACTGGAGTATATAAGTTGCATATTCAGTGACTGTCCTGAATACACAACCATCCCATTATTATCTTCTTTTTTTATTTTGTTTGATTATGAGTATCAATACCTAACAAGTCATAAGGTTTTACTTTTAAGTAATCATTAAATAAAACCGCTGTAAGGTAAATGGATGCAATAAAGCCAAAAATGATTAGTATCTGAGGTATAGATGTTTTTTGAATCTCTTGTTTCGATTCAGCGGAGCATACTTCACCCGGACAGTATTGCGCTTTTTCCTTATAAAACATCGAGTAAAATTTACAACCCAAACATATTCCAAAGGCTGATTCAAAAAACAGGAATATAAGGCAAGTAAAACAAATAAGACCTGATATTGGGCTATACGAATTGACCACTACAGTCAGTGTAAAAAATATTGACGCCAGAACAACACCAATAATCCAGGCAAACTTTTTCTGTTGTGCACCGACATATTCCGGCACTTGATTTCGTACAATGAGTCGCCCCATTATTAATGTAGGCGCATATTTGGGGTTTATAAAAACACGTATTGAAATATCAGCAAAAAAAATGATCACTGCATACTTTAGCAGTAAAAAATCCTCTTTAAGGATTACTACCAGAACTGAAACGAGCATCATCAAAAAAAGTATTCCTGCTGCTGCTCTTATTTCCCGTTCATTTAAAACCGGAATGCTATATCCTTCAACCTGTTCACCAAACCGCCTGATTTTATTCATATTCTTCTCCTTGTTTTATTGTCCATTTTTTCTATAAGTCCTGCCGCTCAACTATTAAAGATGAAGGAAAAAGTTTTATAAAGTTTCAACAATTTACTATTTAAAGTTATTCTTCAATCAATGATTTTCACGTCCTTTATAACATTCATGTTCAAGAGTAACCTTGCCTTTTCCGACCTGGCAATATCTTCACAACGTTTATCTTCAAGTGCGCTGAGTAATAAAGTTAAATATTTCACTCTGCAATTAAACAAGAAAGCGCAACCCCTTTTCTATTATCGATTGCATATACGTATAGATATAATTTAATTATCCAGCGTTAAGTACAACTGTTCAGTATATGCAATTCGCTTTTTTTTGCCTAGTACTGACTTTATTTTATTTACAACCAACTCTGAAGTAGACCGGTATGCCGTTAATTTTCCTCCATACAAGCTTAACAATCCCGGCATTGCCCAATGCAACATGGTATCTCTTGGCCGTGAGAACATACTTCCATCATTTTTTGGCAAAACCCTTAAACCCGCAAATTTATCAATCACATTAACATTTATATTATTCGGGAAATATATTTTATATACATTCAACAAGTAATCCACTTCTTCTGAAGTCGGCTTAACATCATCCGCTTTAGCCTGATATAATTTTTCTGTTGTACCAACCATTGTTTTAATTTCACCTTCAAACTCATACGGCATAACGAATATTGCGCGTTGATCAGGCGCCTCGAGATAGTAGATACCGGAAGGCGGTACTGTATCAACAATAATATGTGTCCCTTGTACTAAATCAATCTCTAAAGAATCTACTTTTGAAGTAACCGACTCGTGTAACTCATTCACCCAGGGCCCTGCTGCATTGACAACAATATTAGCCTGAATACTTTTTTTTGCCCTACCCTCTGAATACGTTATTTCAAAAACAGTTTCTTTTTTTTCAATGGATTCAACGTATGCTGAACACTGTAATTCAGCACCTAATTGTTTTGCACTTTTAATGACGGCTTTAGTTAAATTCACATCATTAGTCTGGCCATCTTGATACTGATAAACTTTTTGTAAACCTGTTTGTTCTAATCCATCAGTATTAACAATACGTTTGCGACCGCGTCGTTTAAATAAATTATCTTTATGTAAGCCACCTAATATGGCATATAAAATCAATCCCAGTCGTATTTGCCAGGGACGTCGTGAAGTTATTTTATAAACCGGGATATTAAAGGGCTGTAGTTTAACTAAGCCAGGTGCCAAACGGCATAAAATAGCGCGTTCTTTTAGTGACTTTCTGACGAGTGAAAACTGATAACTTTCAAGATAACGTAAGCCACCATGAATAAGTTTGCTTGACTTGCTCGAAGTACCCGATGCAATGTCCTTTTTTTCCAATATTAAAACGCTGTAGCCAGCAGCCGCTGCAGCTTGTGCAACACCGGCACCATGAATGCCTGCACCTATTATAACGACATCAATTGTATTCACTCATTATTGCCTGTTATGAAGGCGTCTAACATTTCTTTAATACGAAAAGTTTCAAGATAACTTATACCTCGCGCTAGTAAATGTTTTGCCAATCCAATATTGCCGACTTCAAAAACGGCTATTCTTGAATTAATGTCAAGTTCGGCATTATTTTCAGGCAACCCTTCTGCTGAACAAAACAACCATTCTGATTGCCAGCCTGCATCCTTGTTATACTCAGTCCAGTCATCAACCACGATACCGGTTGCATAATCCGTATCGTGGTGGATTGTTTTTAAAATTTCCTGGTCATAGGAAATAAAACTGATTTGCTGATTCATACCTTCAAACAAAGGTAGTAGTGTTTTTAAAACCACATCTTTACCAAATTCATCAATCATCGAACGTTTTAACTCGATAAAGGCATTTAATTCCGGATATTTTTTTAAATAATCAATTAATGTTTGTAATGCTGTAATTTTATTGTTTGCAAACTGATCAGAAAATTTACTGGCATCTGTAACATTGAAAGTCTCCAGTTGAGCAAAGGTATAATCATGAATTGCACCTGGCTGCTGGCAAAGACGTTGTAAATCGCGGTCATGAAACAAAACAGGAATACCATCTGCGCTTAACTGAATATCAACTTCAATATATTTTGCACCGGCTTGCCGGGCAGCATCAAGTGCGATGAAAGTATTTTCAGGATATGCAGCGGCATAACCACGGTGAGCAATAAAAACTGGCTTCAACACAAAAGAACTCCTTTCTCTACAACATTCTATAAAAATAGTAGACTAATTATTTTCATTAACAATCAGGTTAATCGCCTTATTGATATAAATTTATTTTTATTACCCAGCTGTATAATAAATGTACCATGTATACCATCTCTTAAAACAAAGTTTCTCATTTTCTCAGCTGGAAACTGGATTGTTTTACCACAAGTGCTTCGCACCTGGATCGAATTAGCCGTACCTTCATAATATTGAAGGTAGTCTTCTGCTGACAAATGCAGATTAAATTCAAACTCAGTCATTTTTCTTTTCTCATTACCACTGCTAAGTCTTTTGCCCATTAAAGCATATTGCCAGGCATTAATTAACAGACTATCGCCATGTGCTTATTGAGTCTGATATAATATTCTTAGCTGTACATGCAAGGAGACTCGCTCCTGATGTACCTTTTTTAACCATATAAATTAAGTGAACTTAATATGAAAATAGCATTGCCGACATTTAGAAATATAATTAAATCCCTTATTATCGCGCTCATTCTCTCAGTAGCCGGTTATTTACTTTTCCCTTATTTAAACATTAATGAACTCGCGCCAGCACGTTTAGTTGCTTACTCAGTTTTAATCAGCTCTTTAGTTGCAGGTATTCTTGCTGTTATGCCAATGGAATTTAACCTGGCAGGTTCTAAAGAAGTTTCAGTATTTATTGGCAACCTTGCTTTTAAAGCCGGTGCAAATGATTTGCGTGAACTTTTTGAAGATTATGGCGATGTACACGGTGTACGCGTTATGACAGATCGTGCGACTCGTCGACCTAAAGGATTTGCCTTTGTTGAAATGGACAAAAAAGGCGCAAAAGCAGCGATTGCTGATCTGGATGGTACTGAGTTCTTTGGTCGTGATATTAAAGTGAATTTTGCAACTCGGCGTAAACGTACTGCTTAAATGAAGTATACAAAAAAGGGCTGATTTATCAGCCCTTTTTATTTACCCCTGTACTTCTATCAACTCAATATCGAAGACTAAAGTCGCATTTGGCGGGATAACACCACCTGCTCCAGCCGCGCCATAGCCCATATCGGCAGGAATAATCAAAGTACGTTTACCGCCTTCTTTCATGCCTTCAAAGCCCTGGTCCCAGCCTTTAATAACCTGGCCGGCGCCAAGATTGAATGAAAATGGATCATTGCGATCGAGCGAACTATCAAATTTTTCGCCTTTATTGTCATCTTTATCTGCATCAAATAACCAGCCAGTGTAATGCACAACAATTGGGCTACCCGCAGTCGCTTCTTTGCCACTACCTTCAACATGGTCCATTTTCTCAAATTCGTTCGACATAATATCTCCTGATAACGTCAGTCATTTTGCTAAAAAACATATTTTATATTAGAGCAGAGGATTACACACTATTCCTCTGCTATTTTCTGCTCATAAAACCTATTAGAGGCGATTTTACTAAAGTTTCTTTGCTATTTGTCGCTAATTAACTAAAACCCGTTACTAATTTATGTTTAAAGTCATGAAAATATCCAGTAGACAAATATTATGAGCAATTTTATACAATCAGTCGATGAACGTACCCAACTTGCTGGCGCGAATCGCTTAGAAATCCTGCTTTTCAGTCTTGGCTTAGACAGAAATACCGGTCGAGAGGAGGTTTTTGGACTTAATGTTTTCAAAATCCGCGAAGTTATCCAGGTTCCTGAAATTACTCATGCACCGGACATGCCTCCAGGCGTAAAAGGTATGGTCAGTTTACGTGGCACCATGTTGCCCGTTATTGACCTTGCAGAGTTCTGTGGTATGGATGTGGAAAGCCCTCCAGACAAACTGATTATCACTGAATTCAATAAAACCAGCCAGGGCATGCTGGTTAAATCCGTTGAACAAATAATGCGTATGGAATGGAATGATATTCGCGTTCCGCCTGCCATGATGGCTCATCAAATGGGCGGACTCGTTACTGCTGTTACTGAACTGAAAGATGATCGTATTGCGATGATTATTGATGTTGAGAAAGTTCTTAGCGAAGCAACGGGGCTCGCTGATGACGAATCTGAATTTGATAGCATTGAAAAAACAGACTTTGAATCCTTTATGTTATTTGCAGATGACTCTGTCGTCGCACGTAAACAGATTGAAAAGACATTGCAAAAAATGGGCATAAAATATGTTAGCGCCAAGAATGGCGAAGATGCCTGGGAAAAATTGCAGGAACTTGCAACACGTGCTGAGTCCATGGGTATTCCTACTAAGGACTATTTGAAACTCATACTCACTGATGTTGAAATGCCCGGAATGGATGGTTATGTTTTAACGAAGAAGGTTAAATCAGATGACCGTTTTAAAGGTATTCCTGTATTAATGCATTCTTCTTTATCTGCCGACACCAATATGGCTATAGGAAAACAGGTGGGAGCAGATCATTACCTGCCTAAATTTGATCCCGTTGAACTATCAAAAGCGGTATTAAACTACATAAAACCATCAACGAATGATTTGGATAAGTAGTTAGTTACATCTTGCTATTTAATCCAACGAGTTAGATCTGGCATTCTATGACCATAGAAAAGAACCTTGCCTTCTGGTGATACCAAAACCAATGTTGGTGTTCCCAATACATGGTAACTTTCTCCAACATCTAAATTATTTAAGCGTTCACTTAAAACCAGATATTTTAACTGATTGTCTTTAACATATTCAGCAACTTCTGGCGCATACTCGCCACCAATGTTAATTGCTGCAACCGTTAGCTTACCTTCAAATTTTTCATGTGCGTGGTTAAATTCTTTTATATGTGCGTAACAGTACACGCATTCAACCGCCCAAAAAGCTAAAAGTACATGTCCTTTTTTACGCAAAGCGGATAATGAGTATTCAACTTTTCCCAGCGTTTTTAATTTAAATTCCGGAGCTGTGTTACCAACTTTGTAGCCAACCGTGGCCTGAGCCTGAAATAAAGTTAAACATAAAATTATGATAAATCCGTACTTCATATTACTTACATCTCCCGAATAGCTTAAAGAATACTAACACAGACATTTTAACTTATTGTCATAGTATAATAATATTAACATCGGCTATTCGAATTAATTGCATTAAGCCACCATTTACAGGGCAAACCAATATAATGAATACAATCTTTGATACTAGCGTAGAAACTTTTAACGAGGACGTGATTGAAGCATCTCACCAGTATCCGCTACTCGTCGATTTATGGGCTGACTGGTGTCCTCCTTGTGTGGTGATTGCACCGATATTGAAACAAGTCATTGAAAATTACGACAGCAAAATTGCTTTGGCCAAGCTGGAAGTTGATGAAGGAAAAAATATGAAAATCGCGGGACAATACCAGGTACGGGGATTTCCAACGATTTTATTTATACAAAATGGTGAAGAAAAAGCGCGCTTTAGTGGTGCCAAACCAGCTTCATTTGTTGAGGATTTTATCGATGAGCACATCGAATAAATTTCAAACCAGTTATTTTTTTCCTGTCTTTTTCTTGCTCGCTTTCTTTTTAGACCTTTTCTTTTTTTTGCCGGTATAAAATACACCCGGTATCCACGTTTTATATAATTGAGCGGTTTCATCCATTGAATCTGGATCTTGTGATATAAAACGAAAATCACTCATACCAATACGAATGTGGTCACCATCTTTAAGCTTATGAAGATCTATCGGCGTATCATTAACAAAGGTATGGTTTGTACTATTTAGATCCTGAATTAAAAACTCGACATTACCATCAGAAGGTATTATTTCAATAACAGCGTGTTCTTTACTGGCAAGTTCATCATCTAAACTTACATCATTACTGGCATCACGCCCGATAGTTGTTCGTTGTTTTTCCAGTGCCAGTTTTATCCCGGCACCATTTTCCGTAAATTGAATAATTAAAGCCATATTCTACTCAGCTAACGCTTTGAAATAAGGGAACCAAACTATAATAAAAATAATACTTAAACTAAAATCAATTCTTAAAATCATTTTATAACGTTTTTGTTCTGCACCTTCGGTTTGAGTCGACCACAGTTTTGCAATCAAACTATCTAACCACAACAACATCAGTAAAATAGGCGAAAATACCGGTACTAAGAGTGTTGAAAAAACAGCCCAACCTTCATAAACTAATTCTGTTCCAGCTGCAGGTTTAAATATCATCGCAATTAATACGGCAGATAATAAAAAGACTCGCATTGGTCGCAAATCACGTAAAAACGATATCATCTGAATCTCCTGAATGAAAAATCTGATTCTATCCTATTTTTATATGAAATAGGCCTATTATGGAACAAATCCTTATATAGCGGTATAGTTATCTTATTGTTGATTTATTTTCCCGGAATACTATGGATTTAGAAAGCACAATACTTCAAACACTCGAAGTCAAAATGAAAGCCAATCAGTTGGTTTTACCATCAATGCCTGATATTTTCCTGCAAGTAAAGAAGATTGTAGATGACCCAAAGTCTAATATAGGAAATATAGCAAAGGTAATAACACGCGATCCATCTCTAACTGCACGTATTCTAAAAGTAGCTAACAATGCCATGTACCGGGGCAACAATGAAATTACGAACCTGCAGCTGGCAATTTCCAGAATGGGCTTACAGTTAGTTAGAACATTAGTCACAAGCCATGCTATCACACAATTGTTTAACCAACCCAAAGGGTTATTGAAACCTTTTTTTAGTAATTTACAGGAGCATAGTACCGAAGTATCGGCACACGCCTACGCGATTGCCAAGTACTATGGCAATATCAATCCGGATGATGCTTTGCTAGCCGGCTTAGTACATAACATTGGTTATTTACCGATGGCAAAATGCATTGAGAACATCCCCGAAGCAGCAGAAGATCCTACTTTACTCATTGAAGTTATGGGGAAAATTCACACCCAGGTTGGTGAAATGATTTTGAACTCCTGGTCTTTTCCGCAACATATCATAGATGCTGCGGTACATTATGTTGAGCAATTTCGGACAGGAGCAGCAACGCTTGATCTCACTGACATCGTGATTATTGCCGGTCTCAATACCTACCGTGGAACCGAACATCCGTGCACATTGCCAGACTGGTCGCAGTACCCTGCTTTTCAAAAAATAGGGATTAAAACGCCCGATGAACTGGATAAACTCGATAAGCTGAATCCGGATATTGAAAAAGCCAGGGCTATGTTAGGTATGTCTTCAAGAGTTAAATGATACTTTTACCTGATTTTTGTGTTCCTGATCAAAAATTAAATCAAACATAACCCGCTTGGTATTTTGATCAATATCCGCTTTAATTTGTTTTAGATCCGGATAACGTATCGCCAAATAAGAATTCATTGCAGCAATAACGGCGTCATTATCCTGTTGAATAGCATTTACCAGGGTAAAAGCAACAAATTGAGCACGTTGTTGCTGATCTGGACTTTCAATATTTTCATTACCCAGGATTATTCCTTCATCCATTTGACGATCCATTCTATCAAGGTATTGTCGTTGCTTTTCAGGTAACTCCTTAGTTCGATCATATTCAATCAAGGCTTCCCCATTAAGCAAAACAACCATACTCTCTGACATACTATTCTCCGACTATAAAACCACAATAATCGAATTTTACCTTTCCGACTATTTTTCTACCACTTTTTTAACCGGATTCTTTTTAATAAATTCTTCAATTAACACTGTCGGTACGGCACCCGCCTGGGCAGCTTTTAATTCACCGCTTGGTGAGAAAATAAGAAATGATGGCGTGCCGGCAAAATACTGTCCGGTATAGTTTTGATAAACCTTAGAAACAAATTCAGGCTCTGCAATAAGATTGGGGAAATCGACTGCGTGTTTTTTAATAAAGTTGATTGCCGCCTTTTTACGGCTTTCACCGTCGAGTGATATTCCTAAAACAGTCGCATCCGTATCAGAATGAACCATATGAAAATCAACGTACTGGTGTGCTTCCTTGTTACAAATATGGCAATCTGAGGCCCACATCATGACAACCAACCATTTTCCTTTTCCCAGGTAATTTTCAAGCACTTGTGGCTTGGCATTAAAATCTTCAAATCCCTTCATTTCGGCCGAGACAAAAGGAGACAGTATAAGTAACCCCAGAAAGCTCAATAAAGGTAATTTTTTTGAAAAAAAGATGTTTGAAAATCGTAAGTTACTCATAATTTATCCTGCTTTTAATACCGATTATGTGGTGCAAATTTGCCTAATATGGCTATGACAAGGGTAATTAAAAGGAGTTCAATAGCGACAAAAATTAAAGTGATTTAGAGAAATAACGCTCAAGAAAAGTTGCAAAAGGCACGGCATCATCATTTTCCATTTGTTGTTGCTGTCTTAATGAGGATGCCGATAAATTCTTGTATAATTGAAATTGCTCAATACTTAGTTTCTCTTTAATAAATTTTTCATGATGTTGATTCGACATTCGCATAGCATATTGATAAAAACCCTCGCCTTTATCACGCATTTCATTCAGCATTCTTGCTGAAGGCGTACACTCCGGGTCAGCCACTGCCTGTTTTTGTATATTTAAGCTTGCAGAATAATCATTGCTGTTATGCACATCATCAAGTAACGCTGCATAGCCTTGCATTACATCAAGAAGCTCGCTGCCCCATTCTTTAATAGATATTTTTTTACCATTACGCATTAATTTTAGCGAAGGATCTCTTCCCTGATGCGCAGTCAGCATTTCATTGTTATCAATTTCCTTTTTATCTTCATTAGTGTCAATTACCGGGCTTTCATGACAAAGACAAAACAGCATAAATGTTTCAAGAAAATAAAGTTGTTCTTCGTTAATACCTAAAGGATGCGAAGCATTAACATCAAGTGAGCGTAACTCTACATAACGTACACCACGCTTTCTCAATGCTTCAATGGGCATTTCATTTTTATTGGTTATTTGTTTTGGTCTAACCGTACTATAGTATTCATTTTCAATTTGTAGAATATTAGCGTTAAGTTGCTGATATTTCCCATCAACTTCAAGACCAAATTTTTGGTATTCCGGGCAAGCTGTCTCAATCGCATTTTGTAAACTACGAATATAAGTATTTAAAGAATTATAGTCAGCAACTACGCCCACTTCACTTTCTTTATTGTTTTGATAACCAATATCACCCATGCGTAGTGATGTCGCAAAAGGCTCATAAAAGGTTGTTTTATTAAAATTCACTAATGTTGTTTCTTTACCTTGTAAAAAGGATTTACAAACTGCAGGTGATGCACCAAACAAATAGGGAATTAACCAGCCAAAGCGTTGCAGGTTTCGCAATAAAGAAAAATAATTTTTTGAAAGAAGGTCTTGCTGTGAACTGCCACTATTTTGTTTAGTTATATTTAAAAAAACTGGCCAAAAATTTTCGGCAAAAGAAAAATTAAAATGCACACCAGCGATAACCTGCATGACCCGCCCATAGCGATGACCTAAACCACGACGATAAGCCGTTTTCATCAAACCTGAATTTGATGAGCCATACTGTGCAAGCGGAATACTTGTTTCACCAGCAACAACACAGGGCATACTCGTTGCCCACAGAATCTCATCATCTAACTGGCTGTAAATATAACTTTGTGTATCGCTCAAAAACTTCAATACAGAAGGAATATCATTTGAAGGTGGCGTTACTATTTCAAGCAACGCTTCAGAGTAATCGGTAGTAATATATGGATGAGTTAATGCCGAGCCTAGTGCAGCGGGGTGAGCTGTTTGTGCCAAGCCCCCCTCATGATTGACCCGCAGGGTTTCTTTTTCAAGACCTATCAGGCTTTGAGTAAAGATTGATTTATCTTTAATATCTGAAAATGCTTTTAGGCACTGTTCTGCTAACTGGTACAAGCTACTTATATCCTTTACTCTTAATAACGCGTTCAATTATAAGGTGTACAAAACTAAACCGCTATTCCTTTTTTGTAGGATTTAGGAGACGACAATAGTTGCCCCATAAAATCAATGCGCAGAGGTTAAAGCGGTAACAATCACTTTTTCATTTTCAACATACCACTTCAGATCGTAGTCATATAATTTAATTGCAAAGGTATTTTTTATTTCTTTGTTTTCCTGGTAAGCAGGACGGGGATCAAGTTGTAATATTTTAGTTATAATACTTTCAATTTTCGGATACTTATCCTCTGCTTTTTTAATCCCGGATTTCGCTTCAGTAGAATAAACGACAGATAATTTTTCTCCCGGCTTATTTGTAGCATAACCTGCTTTTGTTGTATCAACTAAATCTGCATAAGGAATATACGGTTTAATATCCAGCACCGGCGTTAAATCCAAAAAGTCTCCGCCAACAATATTTAATACTATTTTATTATTTTTTCTTTCAACACTTTCTAACTCAACAACCGACAGGCCAACTGGATTAGGACGAAACATTGAACGACTTGCGAATACCCCAATTCGTTGGTTCCCACCCAGGCGAGGTGGTCTTACTGTAGGATTCCATTTTTTATTACTTATCCCATGAAAAACAAAGATCACCCAAATATGAGAGAATGTTTCAAGCTCCCGAAATGCTTCATCTTGAGAATAAGCGGCATCAATTTCAATCGTTGCCGGACTATCGACCAGACCGGGTTGACGGGGAATACCAAATTTTTCTTTATAACAGGAATGAATTGTAGCAATCGAGGTAAAGTTATATTGAGACATAGTATGATTATATAAAAGCTAAAAAGTTTAACTTAGCGTTCTTATAGTTCCTGTCGGGTTATGCGCTAACTTCAAATACTGTTCTGTTCCCATTTCAGTTAATCGACTAATCGTTCTATCAAATGCGAATTTCATTCGCTTACCGAGATAAAGGGAGCCAGGTTTAGCTGCTGCAGTTACTATTAACTTAACATTATGATCATATATAGCATCAATAAAATGGACAAAACGTTTAGCCGCGGCATCATCTTTTTCATTAAAAACCTGGATATTGCTTAATAATACACTATGAAAACGTTCTGCAATTTCAATGTAATCATATGCAGAACGATTAGTCTGACAAAGCTCATAAAAATCAAACCAGATCACATCATCCGCACATGAAATATATTTTATTTCACGATTATTTATTTCAATACTTCTTTGGGTTTTTGGCTGACATGGCGCAAGTTCAGTAAATTTATATAATAAAAAATCGTCTCCCATTTCTTTAGTCTTTTTTTCATCCAACACATAATAGTGTTCGCTTTCGCCTAAAATATTAAACCGATAATCTGTACCATCACCCAAATCAAATTCTTCAGTATATTCTTGCAATAATTCGATCGCATACATAAAGCGTTCTCGTTGCAAGCCATTCTTATATAAGTCATGGATAGCAATATTTGAAGTTGCTACCAGGGTAATTCCCCGCTCAAACATTGCCTTAAGTAATCCGGCCAGTAACATGGCATCAGCAATATCGTGTACATGAAATTCATCTAAACATAAAACATTCATGTTTTCAGCAAGCTGAGAAGCTATAATATCTAATGGGTTGGGTGACTTCGGCAGGCTGTCAAGTTGCCGATGGATCTCAAGCATAAAACGGTGAAAGTGAACCCGATGTTTTTTTTGTTGCGGTAAACATTCGTAAAAACAGTCAACCAGATACGTTTTACCACGGCCGGTACCGCCCCAGAGATAAAGCCCCCGAACAGGCGCTTGCTTCCGTGTAAAAACTGACGCTAATAAACCTGTCTTAGTTTCTGCTGTAATATTTAACTCAGAATATAAACGCTGTGTATGCTGTACAGCCTGCCACTGTTTATCATCTGATTTGATTTTTCTTTTCTGTATATCAGATTGGTAACGCTGAAGCGGATTCATCATAATTTATACTATATAAATCAACTCTGATAAAAGCAAATAGCCTGTATAATACATTTTCATTTAAGCAATAAAACCACACTTTTTATGTTTCACATCACAAAATGGCTTATTTTCAGAATGACCGCAACGACATAACGCTGCTTTAGTTCGGGTAGTTTTAGATAAACCATCACGACTAAATATCGTTACCGGTCCCTGAATGCTATACATTGCATTCGTTTTGACGGTAATCGTTAAATCACCAGTATTATCACTAATATCTTCTGTGCGTTCATCCATAAATGATTGTATAGCAACGACTCCTTCAGCCTTGTGTGAGCCATCACAAAAGGGTTTGTTGCCAGACAAACCACAGCGACACAGAGCAAATTCTTTGTCTTTTAATATAATGTTCGCATCTGCATCCTGTAACGTGATATCAGCATCAGCTTTGCATATCAATGGTCCATCCGGACGAACCATGATTGAATTTCCAGAATAAACGGGTTTATTACTCGAGTTATTAGCCAAAATAAATTATTCCTGTTCAAATAAAACCATGTTTAATACTTAACCTATGTTAAGCACTACACTATACTAATACGTAAATTATTTCTAATTAAGGTTTACTTTTTGAGTAAAGAAAAAAAGCAAAACAAACCAAAACTTGCAATCGTTATGACGGGTGGTGGAGCACGTGCAGCCTATCAAATAGGTGTATTAAAG
>Ga0316204_10002989_pt1 | contig 35763 bp, 34 predicted proteins | sample 6monrhotite_MG_2_FD_205661 | JGI IMG/M metagenome (GOLD analysis project Ga0316204, IMG submission 205661) | Microbial mat bacterial communities from mineral coupon in-situ incubated in ocean water Damariscotta River, Maine, United States -... | ecosystem: Environmental > Aquatic > Marine >... | reverse complement strand
TGTAAGTTGCTCGATACTCTGCTTTAAAATGTTTAATTTAATTTCAGCCGACGGCATATCGTCTTCATTGATACGTCTTTGGGGCTTGAATAAAGTTGGCATGTGCGCATAGTTAAATAATGATATCCGGTCTGGGCTAATATCAATAATACGATTTAGAGTCGAGGAAAAACTTTTTTCAGTTTGAAGTGGTAAACCGTAGATTAAATCGGTACTAATTGATTTAAAACCAAATTCCCTTGCACTATTTAAAGCGTTTAATGTTTGCTCTTCAGATTGAATGCGGTTAACAGCTTTTTGCACAGAAGCATCAAAATCCTGCACCCCTAAGCTCATTCTATTAAAACCTATTTCACGAAGTAACTTAATACTGTCACGGGTCACTTCACGGGGATCAATTTCAATAGAGTATTCACCACTATCATCATCATGTAAATTAAAGTGTTTACGTGTTACCTGCATGAGCTCAGCCATTTGCTGGTGGCTAATAAAGGTAGGCGTTCCCCCGCCCCAGTGTAACTGGTTCACCTTGCGTGATGAATCAAATAACTCACCCTGCATAGCAATTTCTTTATGTAATAAATCGAGGTAAGGGTCAGCTTTACTGCGATCTTTAGTTATTACCTTATTGCAGGCGCAGTAATAACAAATGGTGTCACAAAAAGGCAGGTGGAAATAAAGTGACAAATCACGACCGGATAGATTTGATTTAGCTGCCTGCTGACGATAGTCAGATTCAGTGAAATCAGGGGTAAATTGTACCGCTGTCGGGTAAGAAGTGTATCTGGGGCCCGCAATATCATATTTTTGTATTAGCCGGGTATCAAACTCTATATTTGCCATATCATTGTTAACCTTGGGGAGGTCCTGCTATTTCTGATGGTTAATCATAGCTTAATTTATAACAGTTTTATTGATCTAGAGCAGATACGACGTAAGTCATAGGGGTTATATGCCGTTGTTTATACAATGAGTGAGCTGATGTTATCGTCTTGTTGTGAGCAGATTGCATGATCATGCTGATAAAACAGAAATTTGCCATAGAGACACGGAGTACGCAGTATCTCTATTATCGTGTGAGTGTAAATTATATTGTTATACTCTGTGATCTCCGTGCCTCTGTGGCAGAGATTTTAAAGATGTAACTGATTGAATTTGAGGTAAAATAACAGCCATGATTACTCTGCGTTAAATTACTGAAAACGATAAATGAAAATAAAAAATATCAGAAAGCTATTCTTAACACTGTTTATTATATTATCTACCAACAGCATGGCTAACGATATCGCCTGGAAACCTAATGCAATTGAGTTTGACTGGGTTCAGCTTACATCGGGGGAGTGGTTAAAGGGTGAAATAAAATCAATGTATAACGAAAGTGTTGAGTTTGATAGTGATAAGCTCGATCTGTTAAGTATTGACCTGGAAGATGTAAAGTATTTACAAAGCTTTTTGCCTACACGAGTAAATATAGAGCACATTGGTGAAGTGAGCGGTGTTTTAAATATATCGGAAGATCAGGTTACCGTAACGGACGGTGAGAATGTTAAGCAATATGACATTATTGAGCTCGTATCGTTTACACCCTCTGGTAATCGAGAAATAGACTTATGGACAATAAAATTCACTCTGGGTATAGATTTAAGAAAAGGTAATACGCAGCAAATTGATTTTACGTCAGGACTGACAGCAAAAAGACGAACATCAAAGTCAAGATTGAGTGTGGATTATTTAGGAAATATATCTAAAACAGATGCGGTAAGTGATGTGCTTGAAGAAACCGTTAATAATCATCGATTAAATATAAGTCTTGATAAGTACGTCACCCGAAATTTTTTCTATACACCTGTTTTTGCGGAATACTATAGAGATACATTTCAGAATATAGATAATCGTTTAACCGCAGGTGTTGGTATCGGTTATACGATAATCGATACTAAACAAACAGAATGGAGCGTATCAGGAGGTCCTTCGTATTTGTCTACACGTTATATCTCGGTGCTACCAGGCGAAGACCTTAATATTTCTTCCGGCTCATTAGCATTATCAACAGATCTTGATATAGAAATAAATAATAAAATAAATTTTATTTATAAATATAATATTCAGGCATCAAAAGCTGATTCTGGTGGATACACTCATCATATGGTTGCCACTTTAGAAAATGAAATATCGAATGAATTTGATATTGATATGTCACTTATTTGGGACAGAATTAACTCGCCGACAATAGATGATCAGGGAGCGGTTCCGGAAAAGGATGATTTACGGTTTATACTGGGTATTAGCTACAGTTATTAATTTTCTAGATTATTGATTTTGTAAGAGCATCAACTAACCGCTTAATATCCTGCTCAGAATGATCTGCTCTTAATGTTATTCGTAAACGAGATGTATTTTTGGGTACTGTGGGTGGTCGAATAGCAGCAATATGAAAACCCAGATCAAACATTTTCTGGCTAATATCTGTGGCAGTTTTTGAATCACCAATAATTACGGGTTGAATGGCTGTGCTGGACTCAAGCAGGTTTAATTCTGTCTCTGTGATCAGATTTTTAAAATATTCTATATTGCTATTTAGTGATTGTTGACGCCAGTTTTCCCTGGTTAATAATTGCAGGCTAGTGCGTGTGGCTTCGGCTACTGCTGCGGGCATGGCAGTGGTGTAAATATAACAACGTGCTGTTTGAATAAGTGTTTCAATTAATTCATCTGACCCTGCAATAAAAGCACCAGCTGTGCCCATTGCCTTGCCCAGTGTTGCCATATAAATATCGACATCAGATGTTGGTATATGTTGATGACTTAAGGAACCTCGTCCGTTTTCACCCAATACACCAAAACCATGTGCATCATCTAACATTAGTCGTGCACTATTTTCTCTACAATGTCTGGTCATTAATTTAATATCTGCTTCATCACCATCCATGCTAAAGACACTGTCAGAGCTAACCAGTTTGCCTCCTGACTTACAGCTTGATAATTTCTTTTGCAGGCTGTTGTAATCTTTATGTAAATAACGTTTTAATTGTGCATTACTTATATTTGCAGCATCGAGTAATGATGCATGATTTAATTTGTCTTCTATTATGTAGTCATCTTTAGAGCATAGACTTTGAGCTACACCTAAATTGGCCATATAACCGGTAGAAAATAACAGGGCGCGAGGGTAACCGGTGAAATCGGCTAGTTCTTCTTCTAGTGCGTGATGAGATGAGGTGTGGCCATTAACCAGGTGCGCGGCACCACTTCCCACGCCAAATTGTTGAGCGGCTTTAGTAAAAGACTGGATAACGTCAGGGTGGTTTGCAAGTCCGAGATAGTCATTGCTGCAAAAATTCAAAACCAGTTTGTCATTGAGGATTATCTCGCGACCTTGAGGGCTTTTTAAAATTTTACGGCTTCGATATAAGTCTTGTTGTTTGCGGTGTTGTAAATCCTGCTTAAGATCTTTCATTATTAATGTTTCATTTTAGCCGGGTTGTTAACCTGAAGCTGGAGCGAGAGCGAGTGTTTTCACTTTCACCTGAAAACCACTGTGTAAATTAGTTTAAGCGAGTGACAGAAGCCAAAGAAATTATTTAAAAAGGAAATAATCTACCCGTTTTAAGAATGACACGCTTCAGCTTTTAATAGTTCACTCTCTTCGATAGCACTTGGTTTTATACCCAGTCGTTCAAACAGAGCCATATCATCATTGGTTTCACAGTTTTCAGTGGTAAGTAATTTATCACCATAAAAAATAGAGTTTGCACCGGCAAAGAAACACATTGCCTGCATCTCATCACTCATTTCATGGCGACCCGCAGATAAGCGAACCTGCGATTCAGGCATGACTATTCTGGCGGCAGCAATACTGCGCACGAATTCAATACTATCTATGCCATTTGCACCAAACAATGGTGTGCCTTCAATTTGAACTAACATATTGATGGGCACACTTTCCGGATGTTGTGGCATATTAGCTAACTGTTGCAACATAGACGCACGGTCTGTGTCGTTTTCACCCATACCAAGAATGCCGCCACTGCACACATTAATACCTTTATCGCGCACGTGTTGCAATGTATCCAGACGATCCTGAAAAGTTCGTGTAGTAATAACATTGCCATAAAACTCAGGAGATGTGTCCAGATTATGATTATAGTAATCCAGCCCGGCATCTTTTAAGCGTTGACTCTGCTGGTCTGAAAGCATGCCTAACGTAACGCAGGTTTGCATACCAACTTCTTTTACGGCGGTAATCATCTCAATAACTTTATCAAGGTTTTTATCCGTCGGGTTACGCCAGGCAGCCCCCATGCAAAAACGACTTGAACCATTTGATTTAGCAATTTGGGCTTTCTCAATCACCTCATCCAGAGGTAATAATCGCTCTCTTTCTAAATCTGTATTATGTTTGGCGCTTTGCGAGCAGTAACCGCAGTCTTCCGGGCAAGCACCGGTTTTAATACTTAACAGGCTACTAATTTGCACTTCATTTTGAGCGTGAAACTGACGATGCAGGCTTTGTGCTTCAAACAGCAGGTCATTAAACGGCTTTTGTAACAGGTCTTTAATTTCCTGAAGTGACCAGTCGTGGCGAATTTGAGTGTTAACTTGAGTCATGGCGAGTAAATCTATATATTGCTAGGAGGCGATATAATACCTGATTTACGCCTGAAAAGGGATATATAAGGATATAGGGATATATGAAGAGAATACTGGAATTTTTCTATCCACCTCATTGTCAGCTTTGTGGTATTACACATGGTCTTCAGTGCAAAGGGCAGTTATGTGTGGCGTGTGCGGCTGATATCCATCTAAATGACCATGCCTGCCGTATATGCGCTGTACCTTTAACAACAGCCGGTTTAGTACAGAAAAACTTATCTGATATTTGTATGCAATGCATCAAGTCGCCACCAGTTTATGATACTAGCTGGAGCCCATTTGTTTATGCGCAACCACTCGAATGGATGATCCAGCAATTAAAGTTTAATGCTAAGCTAAACTATGCGGCTTTATTATCGGCTTTAATGGAAGCAAGGCTACCTCGTAATGTATACGAAGAGCTAAGGCCAGATGTCATTATTCCTATGCCATTACATAACAGACGTTTAAAGCAGAGAGGCTTTAATCAGTCTCAGCTACTTATTAATCCAATCGCTAAAGCGTTGCAGATTCCACTAGATTTAACGTCCTGTTTGCGTGTTCGAGATACTGAACATCAGACGGGTAAAAATGCACGTCATAGACAGCAGAATATAAAAAAGGCATTTAAATTTATCAATAAAAAAAATTACCGGCATGTAGTTATTTTTGATGATGTGGTGACTACGGGTGCCAGCGTATCCGAATTAAGCAGGGAGCTTAAACGCGCCGGCGTATTAAGAGTTGATGTATGGAGTTTGGCAAGAGCCGAAAAAATAAACTAAAAGATATATATGTTTGATAACAAATTGAATTTTAAAAAGAAACAGCGTGTACCTGAGACTGGAATTGAAGAATGGATGTTTCAGGAAAAAGTAATAATGTTGTATCGCAACCAGACTCAGAGCTGGGTGATATCAATATTGGCTTCAGCCATTCTCGCGTACCTTTCACTAGAGTCGAACAATGGCATAGCGGGTTTTAGCTGGTGGGCAATTTTTGTCGCGATCACACTTCTTCGGACCTGGAATACCCGAAAATTTTGTCAGGTTTATAATCGTGGTCATGTTGAAGATTTCCGACACTGGTATAACCGATTTTATGTAACCACGGTTATGGCCGGCATTGGTTGGGGTGCAGGTGGTTTTATTATTGGTACACCACTGGACGCACTATCGCAGGTGTTTATATTTATTGTACTTATTGGCGTAGGTGCCGCAGCCATTCCTCTATTAGGTGTTATGCAGCGGATAATGCTTTGTTTTCAGGCTGTTTCAACTATCCCTTATGCCATTTACATATCCATTATGCTGGGTGATCGAGGCACTATATTATTGTATATGTTCGTGCTTTATGCGGTTGGAGTTGTTGCATCAATGCGCCGTATGGATATTAATCTTACTGAAAGTATGACGCTGCAATATGAAAATTCACAAATGGTTAATACCCTGTCTGAATCAAATCAACAGCTTCAAAATGCAAATGAAAAACTTGAAACGCTAACTCTTGAAGATGCCTTAACGGAGTTACACAATCGTCGTTATTTTGAGATGCAGTTAGAGTTCGAATGGAAGCGTGAGTCAAGAGAGAAAAAAATTCTTACGCTTATGGTTATTGATATAGATTATTTCAAGTTATATAACGATACATACGGGCATGCTGAAGGAGATGTTTGTCTAAAAAATGTTTCACATATTCTGCAATCTAGCTTGCATCGCTCAACGGATGTAATTGCTCGCATAGGAGGAGAAGAGTTTGTCGTAATGTTACCTAATATTGATGTTGATGGTGCTCTGACTTTAGCTAATCAAATGCAACAACAGCTTCACCGTGCAGAGTTAACTCATGCGACATCTCCTTTGGGTGAATATGTAACAGTGAGTATAGGTATAGCATCGGTTCTTCCTGATGAAAATGCCACTGCTTTAGGATTATTTAAAGCTGCAGATAAGGCGTTATATAAAGCTAAGGCAAAAGGTCGTAATCAGGTAGTTATAGGCGAAATGGATTTAACTTAAGTACTGCCTATCAGTTTGAAAGATGAGAGTACGGGGGCTAGCTTTGGGTGTTTATTCCCGTTGTTGTTTTTCCTGCATTTCACGTTTCTCTTTTTTCAACTGGAGAAAGCGTTTTACATCCTGTTTAAATGTTTTAAGGATTTCATCACGTTCATTTGTTTTGTCTTCAATGAACGCGTAATTATTCTGAATTTGGCGGCCAACAGAGATAACTTCTTTATGTAAATTTTCTGGCGCTACTCGACCTGATTTTTCTATTGTATCAATACGTACTTTTACATTTGATAGTTTTTTCTCATCGTTTTTAATTAGTGTCTCTGCCAGGGAAATTTGAGAGTCAATTGCCTCGATACGGGCATCTCTTGCCAGAGACAAATCGCTTTCTGTTGTGAAGGTATCAAGCAATACTCTGTCTCGCAAAGCCTGCTTACGAGCTTTAATAAGGCGTTTTTTGTCCTCAGCCGCTTTGGTTCTACGTGTAGCTTCTTCAACTGATAGCTCTTTTTCAGTTTTAAGTGCTTTATTGGTGCGTAAGATTACTCCTTGTTCATTGAGTTGCGAATGCTCTTTGCTAAGGTATTTAGATGGCACACGGTCACCGTAATGAATTTGCCCTTTTTCATCCACCCATTTATTGAGTCCTGCATAAGCGCAGGGTAAAAGTAGAAAGTTGGCAATCATACTGCTCAGTAATAATTTATTTAAATAAGTCTTAGGTCTAAACATTAAATTTTATATCTTTAATATAATATTGGCACATGCGCATCTGTCTTTAAGTATAAACACAATTTTAAAATTTTCCGCTATAGATCAGTATTTTAGAAGAAATAGTATGTTTTATATGTAATATTACGCTTCATGATTGATATTTCAGAGCAAATACTCCTTTTTGCCGTTTCACTGCTGGCTAATTTCTTCTCTGCTCTGGCGGGTGGTGGTGCTGGATTGATTCAATTGCCCGCATTAATTTTTTTAGGTTTGCCTTTTGGTATTGCTCTGGCGACACATAAAGTTGCGAGTGTTGCGCTGGGGGTAGGTGCAACGCTCAGGCACCTTAAGTCCAGTCGCCTGGAAAGGCGTTTTGCACTATTTATACTTGCTACAGGTTTGCCGGGTGTGATTTTGGGTGCGAGCATAATTTTGCAAATCCCTGATCGGTTAGCTCAAATGGCGCTGGGTATATTAACCATGGGGCTGGGTGTGTATTCATATTTTTCACCAGAGTTAGGGCAAACCTTAAATATAAAAAACAGGCATAACAAAGGCATGCTGATTGGCGGCCTGGTGATTTTTATCCTGGGTGTGCTAAATGGTTCGCTAACCTCGGGAACCGGATTGTTTGTGACGCTCTGGTTAGTGCGCTGGTTTGGTCTGGATTATAAAACTGCAGTCGCATATACCTTAATACTGGTTGGTATTTTCTGGAATGGAAGTGGTGCAATTACTTTAGGTTTATTGGGTAATATTCACTGGTTATGGATACCCGCCTTACTGGCCGGATCATTAATAGGCGGTTACTTTGGTGCTCATATGGCTATTATTAAAGGTAACAGGTTAATCAAAGTAACATTTGAAGTGGTGACATTACTGATAGGTTTAAAACTTATTATTGGTTGAGATGTAAGTGATTATTTATGTTCAGGAACATCTCCAGTGGGGAAAGACCGCGCTTTTTGCGCTCTGTCCCCTTATTGATGCCACCAAGAGTTTTACGGAGTCGATTCACTACACTTTCAGCTTATCTTGTTCCCATGCTCCCGCGTGGGAATACATAGAGTTAATCTGTTATTTACAAATCATTATTTATTTTAGATATGCATTCCCACGGAGGACCGTGGGAACGAGATGACGGGGCGAACGACAGATTATTATGACCTGAAAGAGATTGTACTGTTCAGGCACATCTCCCTCGGGGAAAGAGCATCTTTCCCGCTCTGTCAACTTATTGATACCATCAAGAGTATTACGGAGTCGATAACTACACTGTCAGTTCTTGGTGCTATGGGTTTAGGGGACAGGGCTCAAAAAACGAGCTCTTTCCCCGAGGGAGATGTGCCAAGTCAGGAATATTAACTAACACCATATTCCGTACGGTAAAATTGCATTGCATCGAGCATTTCTTCATTGCCCTGATCCTGAAGATATTGAATCAGGTGCTCCATGCCTATAATGCTAAATACATCAAGGCCGTAATCATCATGCAGCTCCTGTACGGCAGAGCGGTCTCCAGTGCCTTTTTCCTGTCGATCAAGAGCAATTAAAACGCCTATTGCAGTGCCATTATTATGGTCGATAATATCAATAGCTTCACGAATGGCAGTGCCAGCAGTTATAACGTCATCTAACACTAATACCCGCCCCTCAATTTTTGAGCCAACGATTGAGCCGCCTTCACCGTGATCTTTTGCTTCTTTACGGTTAAATGCATAAGGTACATCCAGACCATGATCAATCTGTAATGCCATAGCCGTTACCGCTACCAGTGGTATACCTTTATATGCAGGGCCAAATAAAATATCGTATTCAATGCCCTGATCTACAATAGCCTGAGCATAACAGCGACCCATTTCGGCCAGTGCTTTTCCCGTATTAAATAAACCGGCATTAAAGAAGTAGGGGCTTTGACGACCAGATTTAAGTTTAAAGTCGCCAAACTTTAACACGTCATAATGTAAAGCCAGTTCAATAAAGTTTTTCTGATAATCTTTCATAACCTACCCTGTTTAATCAGCAACATGTAAAATGTTCGGCCGACTTAATTTAAATTTGTATTGAATGCGTATTATATCAGTTAACACCAATGGAATTCGAGCCGCAGCAAGAAAAGGCTTTTTTGAGTGGTTGAAGACACAAGATGCAGATGTGGTCTGCATACAGGAAACCAAAGCACAGGTGCATCAACTGGAAGATGAGCAGTTTCACCCGCAGGGTTACCATTGCCACTATCATGACGCGGTAAAAAAAGGCTATAGTGGTGTCGCCGTGTATAGTAAGAAAAAACCTAAAAAGGTACATATGGGCATTGGCATGCATGATGTAGATGAAGAAGGCCGGTATCTAGAGGTAGAGTTCGACAAGATAAGTGTTATCTCGTTATATATGCACTCAGGTTCTTCATCGGAAGAACGCCTGGCGATTAAGCTGGATTTTATGCAACGATTTATGCCTCATCTACAAAAACTAAGACGTAAACGTCGAGAGTTTGTCATTTGTGGTGACTGGAATGTGGCACATAAACAAATAGATCTTAAAAACTGGCGTAATAATCAGCAAAACTCGGGTTTCTTACCAGAGGAAAGGGAGTGGATGACGAAGCTACTTGATGAAGTGGGTTATGTTGATGCTTTTAGAGTTGTGAACCAGAAACCACATGAATATACCTGGTGGAGTAACCGGGGGCAGGCCTGGGCCAATAATACGGGCTGGCGGATTGATTATCAGATCATAACGCCTAAATTAAAAGAGTCGGTCAAAACAACGCAGATATATAAAGACGAACGTTTTTCAGATCATGCGCCATTGATCATTGATTATGATTTTGTATTGGAATAATTAATATTAACAACCAGCAACAAACTAAAAACAATTCATGGGCGAGTGCATTTTTAAAATATAAGCACCCCCGTGTTATTGCAATGTTGTTTCTTGGGTTTTCTGCAGGCCTGCCTTTATTACTTGTGTTTGGAACATTATCAGCATGGCTGGCTCGTAGCGATATTGACAAAAGTACGATAGGTTATATCAGTTGGGTTGCCTTATTGTATGGGCTTAAATTTATCTGGTCACCATTAGTGGACCGTTTACGAATACCGATATTAAATTCATTATTAGGACAACGACGAAGCTGGATGTTACTGGCGCAGTCTGGTGTGATTGTGGGCTTGTTAGCCATGTCGTTTAGTAACCCAATAACTCAATTGAGCCTACTTGTATGGGCGGCAATACTGGTTGCATTTTCATCTGCAACACAGGATATTGCTATTGATGCCTGGCGTATAGAAGCAATGCCTGTTGAATCGCAAGGGGCTATGTCTGGAACATATCAAATGGGGTATCGTTTGGGAATGTTGTTGGCCGGTGGCGGTTCATTTCTTATTGCACATTATTATTCATGGCCGATGGCATACACAGTGTTATCTATGGTCATGGTTATCGGCGTGGTAACAACGATATTAATTTCTGAGCCTGAAAGAAAGATTTCTGATGATACCTGGAAGCAGGAAAAACGCGTTGTTGATTTTCTTGAAAATGCGACGCATTTATCCAGCCGAGCAAAAGGTATTTATGCCTGGATTATAGGTGCGGTTATTTGCCCTTTCACTGAGTTTTTCAATCGCAATGGACAGTTTGCAATAGTCGTTTTGCTTTTTATTGGTTTATTTAGAATTAGTGATATATCAATGGGCATTATGGCTAACCCATTGTATGTGGATGTTGGATACACTGATTTACAAATCGGTTTGGTTACTAAAACAATCGGACCAATTGTTACGATTGTTGGTGCATTATTTGGTGGCGCACTGGTTGTGCGATATAAGGTTATTCCAGTATTGATGATAGGGGCTATTTTAGTTGTAGTTACTAATTTGTTGTTTGTACTGGTGGCTATGAATCCTCCCGATACATTGTTTCTTTCCATGGTTATTGCGGCAGATAATTTAAGTGCAGGTATTGCAGGCTCAGCTTTTATCGCTTATTTATCGGGTTTAACAAATAAGGCATATACTGCAACTCAGTACGCATTATTTAGTTCATTGATGTTGTTGCCGGCTAAGTTTATAGGTGGCTTTTCGGGCAGTATTGTGGAAGTCCATGGTTACGTTTCGTTTTTCTTTTATACAGCAGCACTTGGGTTACCTGCAATTTTATTAATAAAATTATTAAACAAAAATGAAAATAAGAAGTCAGGTCTTAATCTGTGAATTAATTTCTTTATAAGCCGTTTTTTTTGAACATAATAGATAATGTGGTCCATGGCAGTTTTTTCGACTCTAACATTTGGCTATTATGTTTTAGTGAGGAATAAGTGTTGGGAGAAAGAGACTGGTTTTTATAAATATGCTACGAAGTATAATATACTAGTTGAATTAAAATTTATTAGTAAAAAAATAGTTAATAAATAATTAATGTATTATTTGAGCCGATATTAAATTCGGGTATTAGTAACTGCTGGCTCTTATCAAAATTAAAACCATTCAGACTGTATTCGATATCAATACAGACGGGTTTTATAATGTTTTTAAAGTATTCAAGCCGGCAACCATAAACAGGATCCTGAGCCCAGAAAATATGCGTTGTTTTGTGTTTTATAATCACCAGTAACTCTCGATTATTAACCTTGAAATAAGTGGCCTTTCCCTCTGTTAAAGATGACAGGTCAAACCTGTGTTGGCTATTTTTATCTGTATCAGATGAGTTAAAAAAACCGGCCATAAAAATATACGCTAACCAAAGCAGGCTGATAGTAGAAAAAATCTTTAATGTTGCCCGAAGAAATAACTTTCTGGTTGATGTTTTTTTTGCTGTTAGCGGATTATTCGCCATATTTTTTCATCTTCATGTAAAATTAACAAATGCCTGAATTCACTACATTACCACCCCTGTCATTATATATACATCTACCCTGGTGCGTAAAAAAATGCCCCTACTGTGATTTTAACTCCCATACATTTGAATCGGGATTACCGGAAGCGCAGTACATTGAAGCATTGATTGCGGACCTTGAACATCAGTTACCGAGTATATGGGGGCGCAGAGTTGTCTCCGTGTTTATTGGCGGAGGAACACCCAGTCTATTTTCTGCACAGTCAATTAATAAAATAATGACTACAGTACACAGTCATCTGAATTGTTTACCAAATATGGAAGTTACCATGGAGGCTAATCCAGGTACTGTTGAGCAAAATAAATTTAATGGTTTTTTTGAAGCAGGTATCAATCGATTATCAATTGGCGTGCAAAGCTTTGATGATGAAAAACTTAAATCTCTGGGTAGAATTCATAATGCAGATGAAGCGATTAATGCAGTAGATATTGCCAGAAAAGCAGGCTTTGAAAATATAAATCTGGACTTAATGTTTGGTTTGCCGGGGCAGAGTATTGAGCAGGCTTTGTTAGATCTGCAGCAGGCAATTGACCTTTCTCCGCAACATATTTCCTGGTACCAGCTCACCATAGAGCCAAATACATTTTTCTACAGCCATCCACCCGTAACCCCGGAAGATGATGATATCTGGGAAATGCAGCTCAAAGGGCAGCAGCTGTTAGCTGATGCAGGGTATATGCAGTATGAAATATCAGCCTATGCCCAAAAGAACAGCCAAATGAGCAGGCAGTGTGCGCACAATATAAATTATTGGCAATTTGGTGATTACCTTGCACTTGGCGCGGGAGCCCATGGGAAAGTCAGTCGTGCAGATACGGGTGAAATAAGTCGATATTGGCAAGTAAGAAAACCTGCCGACTATATGCAGCTGGGAGCTGACAGTAAGTCGTCCGGTAAGGAAGACTTACAAACTGAGCAAATTATCTTTGAGTTCATGCTTAATGCTTTGCGTTTAAAGCAGGGTTTTGAAATATCGACATTCGAGCAGAATACAGGTTTAAGTGCCGAGCTCATTTCAACCAGGTGTGAGCAGGCAATAAAAGAAGGTTTATTACAGAAGCGAGAAGCCGGTTACCAGGCTACAGCGCAGGGTTATCTGTTTTTAAATGATCTGATTAATATGTTCTCCTGAAGCGACAAAAAATAGACCTGGTTGTCAAAATTTAATAGCTGTCGATTCAGGTGTCTGCAGTTATTTAGACGATTGTTTGCCCAATAAGTTATCAAGCATTTTCTGTTGATCGGCAGCGCGATTGTTTATCTGGTCTGAAGCACCTTTTGCATCATCCATCAAATTTTTAACACCCTCAGGAGAATATAAATTGCCAACACTTGATACCCGCGATCTTTGAGCTGGTTTTTCTTCAACTTCAGGGGCTTTGTAGGCATTTAAAAGATTTGTATTAGCGCGAATTTCTTTTTTGTCATAGGAGCCTTGCCCGGTTGGCGGTGTGCCACCAAAATGGGTAACTCCCTTATCATCAACCCATTGATAAACAGTTACATCCTCTGCCGGTAGAGCATTTCCAAGCCCAGTGACGCCTTTTTGAGCTGTCTCGGTTACGCTGCTCATGCCCGGAATTTGAAAGTCGCCACTGCCTCCGGTTAATATATATTTATAACCAATGAACATAACGCCCAATGTAATACCGGCTTTTAGTAATAATTTTATGAAAAAACCCACTCAATGCCCCTTTTGAAAGCTGCATAATGCAGCAAATGGCGGTTAATTAAGTTATTACACCGCCGTTTTTGTTCGATTTGTAAATATTAGCAGAAAAAGCCTGTTATTACCCCTTGCTGATTTTGGTTTAAGCGGGTAGTATACGCGGCTCTTTACGGTAGCAAGGCTATGAGGATCTCGATATGAGACCGGATATACATCCAGATTATCACGACGTTAAAGTAACATGCAGCTGTGGCAATGAATTTGACACTCGCTCTACTTACAAAAAAGAAGCACTTTCAATTGAGGTGTGTTCTCAATGTCACCCATTCTTTACTGGTAAGCAGAAGATTTTAGACTCTGCAGGTCAGATTGATAAATTCAACAAGCGTTTTGGCGGCAAGAAGTAATTCTTTGCAACCTATGGTTCGTTTGTTAAAAAAGGCGCTGATTTTCAGCGCCTTTTTTTATGTGCAAATTCCAGCTGTATTGGCAGCTGCTTGCCCACCACAACATATAGATGAGTCTGTCAGAGTTAATTATGTTTATGATGGCGATACGCTGCAATTAGAAGACGGGCGTAAGATCAGGCTTATTGGTTTAGATACACCAGAGGTTTTCAGCAGGCACAAAAATATAAGCAAAGATATTAAAGTCAAAGGTGAAAGCGCAAAAGCGGCTTTGCAACAACAGTTAAAACGATCAAATCATCGAGTTAGTCTGGCTTATGGGCCGCAGCGTTTTGATCGTTATAACCGAACCCTGGCGCATGTGTTTTTACCGAATGGGAAAAACCTTCAGGCATGGTTAATAGAGCAAGGTTATGGCGTTGCTTTTACCACCCCTCCAAACGATACAATGAGCGATTGTTATCAACAACAGGAAGCTCAGGCTATAAAGGATAAGCGAGGCATCTGGAATATGTCACGTTATCAGATCAAACGCACACGTCAGTTAAATGAAAGCAGTGACGGTTTCCATCGTTTACAGGCAAAAGTCACTCGAATCTGGCAGGCTAAACATAGAGTCAGGCTGTTTTTAGATGATAACGTTGAAATTAATATTTATAAAAAAGATCTATTAAATTTTAATGCTTATATGTTAAATAATTTACAGCATAAAAATATCCAGATACGCGGCTGGTTACACATTAAAAAAGATCAAAATACGAAACAGAATAAAACTCGCTTTATGATGACCTTACGTCATCCAGACAACATTAAAGTGATACACTAAAGAAATATTAACCTGGCACAATAAAATGAACGAAGAAGATAAAAAGCGCGCACTCGATTATCACCGCTATCCCTCTCCCGGAAAAATAGGCACAGATATAACCAAGCCCTGTAATACACAGGATGATTTGTCGCTTGCTTATACTCCCGGAGTTGCTGAACCGGTAAGAGCGATTGCTGATGACCCGGAAATGGCTTATGACTATACAGCCAAAGGTAATCTGGTTGGGGTTATTACAAATGGTAGTGCGGTGTTGGGTTTAGGCAATGTGGGTGCATTAGCCGGCAAGCCTGTAATGGAAGGCAAAGCGGTTTTATTCAAACGTTTTTCAAACATAGACGTTTTCGACATTGAAGTTAATGCAGATATACCTAAAGATTTTATTGATACGGTTGCACGTATTGCACCAACTTTTGGTGGGATCAACCTTGAAGATATAAAAGCACCCGAGTGTTTTGAAATTGAGCGCACTCTGGATAGCATGCTTGATATTCCTGTTTTTCATGATGATCAGCATGGCACGGCGATTATTATTGCAGCAGGTTTACTTAATGCGTTAGACCTGCAGGATAAAAAAGTAGAAGAGGCGCGTATTGTTTGCATGGGTGCAGGTGCAGCAGGTATAGCGTCAATGCGTTTGTTGCAGGGTTTGGGTGTTCGCAAAGAGAATATGATATTACTCGATCGTAACGGAGTTATTCATACTGGACGAGATGATTTAAATATTTATAAAGCAGAATTTGCAGTAAATACAGATCGCAGAACAGCGTTAGACGCAATGAAAGATGCAGATGTGTTTATTGGCGTATCAGGGCCTAATTTGCTTAGCCCGGAAATGGTGCTTGCTATGGCGCCCAGACCCATTGTATTTGCATTGTCTAATCCAACGCCAGAAATTGATCCGCATTTGGCAAAGAGCACCCGTGATGATTTAATAATGGCCACGGGCAGAAGTGATTATCCAAACCAGGTTAATAATGTTTTAGGTTTTCCGTATATTTTCAGAGGCGCGCTGGACGCAGGCGCAACAACTATTACACAGGAAATGCATATAGCCGCGGTAAATGAAATTCGTAGCCTGGCAAAAGACCCTGTGCCCAAGTCGGTGTTAAATGCTTATGGGCTTGAGAGTTTAGAGTTTGGTCCAGAATATATTATTCCCAAACCAGTAGACCCAAGATTAATTGAGCGTGTCCCACCAGCGGTAACGCAAGCCGCTATTGATAGTGGTGTGGCTAAACACCATCACGAATAGTTTAATATTGAAATAACCCTGCGCTCAGTCGCAGGGTTTATCTGAAATTCTCAATTTGTTTATCTTTCCTGCTTGCAACAACTTCCTGTGAAAATTTAGTCTAAACTAATAATAAAAACTAAGAACAATTTATAAGGGATGCAGCATGAAAAAGATCACAGTCGTGGGTGCCGGTCGTGTGGGTGAATCCACTGCACAGTTTATTGCTTCAAAAGATCTCTGTAGAGAGATTGTCCTAATAGATATTCGTGAAGGCGCTGCCGAAGGTGCCGCTTTAGATATTCAGGAAGATGCCCCATTATTCCGTTTTGATACCCGTTTAGTTGGCGGCACGGATTACGCCCTGATGGCTGATTCAGATCTCATCATTATTACTGCGGGAGTGCCTAGAAAACCGGGTATGTCACGCTCTGATGTGTTAGAAACCAATGTCAGAGTGACTGACACCATAATAGAAAATACACTGAAGTATGCGCCCAACAGTAAAATGTTATTTGTTTCCAACCCGGTTGATATTTTAACCTATCGGGCATGGCAAAAGACCGGGTGGGACCGCAGTCGAATTTTTGGTCAGGCCGGTGTGCTGGACTCAACGAGAATGGCCAGTTTTATAGCCATGGAAACAGGTTATTCAGCATTAGATATAGATGCCATGGTTTTAGGTGGTCACGGCGACTCTATGGTGCCGATGATGCGTTATACAACCATATCAGGTATCCCGGTAAGTAATTTTATGGACCAGAAAACCATTGATGATATTGTTACGCGCACGCGAAATGGTGGTGCTGAAATATTAGCATTGCGTCAGAATAGCAGTGCGTTTGATGCGCCTGCAGCAGCGGTTGCCGCGATGGTTGATGCCATAGTAAACGATCGTAAGCGTATATTGCCAACAGTCGCTATTTTAAAAAATGAGTATGGCTGTGATGAGCTGGCGATTGGTGTGCCTTGTGTGCTGGGTAAAAATGGTATGGAAAAGGTCATTAGTCTTGATATGAATAATGAAGAACAGGTTAATTTTGATAAGTCGGTCTCAGCTGTTGAAACCGATATGGAGACATTATCTAAATTATAGGCCTGCACGATAGAAAGTCGTGTAAATCTAAAGAACACATCTGATATTCAGGTTAAAATAGGCGAATGAGTAAACGCGCCTATTTAATCGACTCCAGTATATATATTTTCCGTGGCTGGCATGTCTTTGACGATGCTATAACCGATATAGACGGAAACCCCACCAATGCTGTTTATGGTTTTACCGAATTTTTATACCAGCTGTTTGAGCAAAAACAGCCAGAATATATTGCCTGTGCCTTTGATGCGCACCAGACCAATTCATATCGGCGTGAAATATTTTCAGAATATAAAGCAAATCGCCCACCTGCACCGGAAGAATTAAAAGCTCAATTTCGTTACTGCCGAGAGTTTTGTCGAGCCATGGGTATTCCCGAATTTGGTAGTAATCGTTTTGAAGCTGATGACATAATCGGCACCCTTGCAACCCGCTTAAGAAAAGAAGGTTTTGATATAACCATTGTCAGTGCAGATAAAGATTTAACGCAACTGGTGCTAGGTGAACGAGATGCATGGTGGGATTTTGCCAGAGGCAATGTGCTGAATCATAAAGGCATAGAAAAACAGTTTGGTGTGACACCAGAAAAAATTGCAGATATGCTGGCACTGGCAGGTGATAAGGTTGATAACATTCCCGGTATTCCGGGAGTGGGTTATAAAATGGCATCTAATTTATTAAATAAATATCATAGTGTTGAAGACATTCTTGAGAATATTAAGAACATTTCAAAAATGAAATTTCGTGGTTCAGCACGAATTCAAAACCTGGTAGAAGAGCATCAGGAGTTATTGCCAACCAATAAACGATTAACAGAAATAGTAACTGATGCGATTTTTGATGATCATGAACAGCATATACTCTGGCAAGGAATTCCTGATGAAGATCAGTTTCACGAATTATTTGACAAGTTAAATGTAAGTGATCAAAGAAGAAAACGATGGTTGCAACTTTATTAACCATGAGTTGCCGTAAATGAGTCAGTTAGTTTTATTTAATAAACCGTTCGGTGTTATTTGTCAGTTCAGTCCCCATGAAAAACATCAGAGTTTAGCAGAATATATTTCTATAAAAGATGTGTATCCCGCAGGAAGGTTAGATCATGACTCAGAAGGCTTGCTGTTATTAACTGATGACGGAAAGCAACAACATGAAATATCTGATCCAAAAAACAAAATGAAAAAAACTTACTGGGTACAGGTAGATAAAGAAATCACAGATGAAGCAGTAGAGAAGCTTAAAAAAGGTGTGCTGCTAAAAGATGGTAAAACAAAACCCGCACAGGCAAAAATTATCACAGAGCCAGAAAATTTATGGCCGAGAGACCCGCCAGTAAGATTCAGAAAAAATATCCCCACAAGCTGGATAGAGTTAACTATATCAGAAGGCAAAAACCGTCAGGTAAGAAGAATGACGGCTGCGGTTGGCTTTCCAACATTACGTTTAATTCGGTATCAGATTGGTGATTGGACGATTGGTGAGCTGCAGCCGGGCGAGGTAACAGTAGAATATATTAAATGATATTTTTTGAGTGCGCACTGTTGTGGAATATCTCCCTCGGGGACAGAGCGTGAAAGATGCTCAGTCCCCGATGGCGATGTACATAAACAGTGCAAGCTCTTTCAGATCGTAAGAACCTGTCGATCGTCTCGTTCCCGCGGTCCTCCGTGGGAACGCATACTTAAACTAAATTATTGATGCCACCAGGAGCAGTGTGAAGTCCTTTATCACTTAACCCAATAATCAACAAACAAACCCATAAATACACAAAATCCAAACCAGTTATTATTAACAAACGCCTGAATACATTTTTCGTCTCGTTCCCACGGTCCTCCGTGGGAATGCATATTTAAACTAAATAATGACTGAAAATAACAGATTAACTGATTATATTTCCATGCGGGAGCATGGGAACAAGATAAAGTTTAGCAGGGCAGTGGGTGGATAAAAGAAACAAAAGAGCTATCTTACATATTTGCAGTCCTTATGAAATATTTAAAATCCTGACTTACGACTTAAGCTTTATCACTTAACCCAATAATCAACAAACAAACCCATAAATACACAAAATCCAAACCAGTTATTATTAACAAACGCCTGAATACATTTTTGTTTATCACGGTCTTTTATTAAATATTGCTGATAAATAGCAAGCCCTGTTGCGGCGCTTAAACCAAGGTAATAATAAAGCCCAAGATTAGAGCTGGTGCCAATTAGTATCAGATCAAAAATTAATAATGCCTGTAATAAACCCACAATTAATTTATCCGCTTCACCAAATAAAATAGCCGTCGACTTAACACCTATTTTCAAATCATCATCTCGATCCGCCATGGCATACATCGTGTCATAAGCAGTAGCCCATAAAACCGTGGCCATAAAAATTAACCAGGTAACAGCTGTTATCTCATTTGCCTGGGCAGTGAAAGCCATGGGAGCAGCCCAGCCAAATGCAGCACCAAGGTGTACCTGGGGCATATAATGAAAACGTTTAGCAAAAGGGTAACTTGCCGCGAGAATAATGCCTACGAAACTCATATAAATAGTTAGCGAGTTCATCAAAAGCACTAAAGCGAAAGCGGTGATAGATAATGAGGCAAAAACAACCAATGTTTCTTTAGCGGTAACCCTGCCGGCGGCTAGTGGTCGATCCCTGGTGCGCTCTACATATGGGTCAATATCACGATCAGCAAAATCATTAATTGCACAACCAGCGGAACGCATTAAAAATACACCGCTCATAAACACAAATAACACAAGTAGATCAGGTAGGCCTTCAGCGGCTATCCATAAGGCCCAAAGGGTAGGCCAGAGCAGTAAATAGATACCAATGGGCTTATCCAGACGAATAAGCAGGCTATACTGCTCAATTCGATCCAGCAGGTGTTGGTATTTAGGGGATGAATTCAGTGTTTTGAGTTTATTCAATAACAACATTGAGCCGGGGTGTTCCAGTAGTGAATGTGCTGGTATATTACCCGACCTAAATTAATAGATCACTACAGGTTTTATCATGTCAGAAAAATACGATTACGACTTAATAGCAATAGGCGCCGGCAGTGGTGGTTTATCGGTGGCTGAGAGAGCCGCAGCATATGGTATGAAGTGTGCGGTTGTTGAAAGTGGCAAAATGGGTGGAACCTGTGTAAATGTAGGCTGTGTGCCTAAGAAGATAATGTGGTTTGGTGCCAATCTGGCTCATGCCATGAAAAACGCTAAAGATTATGGTTTTGATATTGAAAATAAAGGTTTTGACTGGGGCCATCTGGTAAACAAACGTGAAAACTATATATCAGGCATCAATAACTGGTATCACAATTACCTGGCCGATTCTGATATTGCCGAATTAACCGGTTTTGCCTCTTTTGTAGATGAGCACACGATTGATGTGGATGGTAAAAAATATACTGCTGAGCATATTATGGTTTCACCGGGAACCACACCGACAGTACCAGAAGTAACAGGTGCTGAACACGGTATTACCTCCGATGGTTTTTTTGAATTAAATGAGTGCCCTAAAAAAGTAGCCATAATTGGTTCAGGTTATATCGCCGTAGAACTGGCGGGTGTTTTAAATTCATTGGGTTGTGAAGTAAGTATGTATCTCCGTAAGGAGCATTTACTGCGCTCATTTGATGCTATGTTGCGTGAAACACTGTTAGAAGAAATGTTAGATCAGGGCGTAAACATTATGCCTCGCACACAGATAAAAGAAATAATTAAAGAGGAAGACGGTTCATTATCGTTATGCGATGACAAGGGAAATAAAAATACAGGATACAACAAATTAATCTGGGCTATTGGTCGTCACCCGAATACCGAAGGTATGAATTTAGAAGCGGTAAACCTGCAGGTAGATGAACAGGGTTATATCATGACCGACATTTATCAAAAAACAAATGTAGACAATATATTTGCACTAGGTGACGTAACCGGAAGGGCTCCATTAACACCGGTTGCTATTGCAGCAGGTAGACGACTTGCAGATCGTTTATATAATAATCAAACAGACCGTCACCTTGATTATAAAATGATTGCAACAGTTGTATTTAGTCATCCCCCCATCGGCACTGTCGGTTTAACCGAAGATGAAGCACGTCAAAAGTATGGCGAAGGTGTGAAAATATATCAAACTCGATTCACCGCCATGTATAACTCAATGACCAGTCATGAAGTGCCGACGGCGATGAAATTAGTGTGTATTGGTGCCCAGGAAAAAGTGGTGGGTTGTCATATTATTGGTCCGGGTTCAGATGAAATGTTGCAGGGTTTTGCTGTTGCTATGCGAATGGGCGCAACTAAAAAAGACTTTGATGATACGGTTGCTATTCATCCGACTAGTTCTGAAGAATTGGTAACAATGCGATAAGACATAAAGTGAGGTATAAAATAAATTTTACCTCACTTTATATGCGTGTTTGTTTTTTATAAACTTCTTTATTAATATAATCATGCGTTTAGAGGGTGCAATGTTCTCTAAAATTTAAGACAAACTGTTGTTGATGTTTCTCCCGTATAAATTGGTTTTATTGGCGTTGTTTTTTATAAAAGCAGGCAAAGTAAAAATGCAGTAATACACAGCTGCAATTCAAAAGAACTCAAAAACTTAGACTATACTAGATTGATAAAAGTGATAGTCATTACCGTTTATGTTGTATATACCGCTCATCAATTCCAGGAACCTGAGTATTGCTAAAAACATCAGGTTAACTCTTGCTTTCGGGCTTGTTATGTCTTGTCTGTTAGTTGCAATTATTGGTTTTACCTCCTGGCAGGCGTTAAAAACAATCAATGAAAAATTAGAAAACTCATTTTCTTCCCAGATTAAAACAGCTTATATTTATGATATGCGTATTGCAGCGAGAGAGCGTAATATGCATTTAATGAAGATGTTGATATCTATTGATCCATTTGATATTGATGACGAATGGATGGGTTTTAGATCTCAGGGAAGTAATTTTCTTATTGCACGAGAGGAGTATCAGGCTCTAAATTTAGATAAAGAAGAGAAAAGAATATTAAACGAACAGCGTGAACTGTCTTTTATTTCAGTTGCGCTTCAATATGAGATGTATGAATTAAAGCTAAAAGGTGAAGTAGATAGTGCGATAGAAAAATTAAATCAACATTTAAATATTCAAAAAAATGTTTTTTCAATTTTAGATGATCTATTAGATCATCAGAAAAATATAAACAATATCGACGTTATTAAAGCACGTGCCACAAAGGAAGAAACCACCAGAAAAGTAGTGCTGTTAAGTGCGGTAGTAGTGGTTATTATATTTTTTATGATGACATATATGATACAACGGTTGTCGAGGCAGGCAATAGATATTGAAAATGAAGGAGTCAAATTCAAGGCGTTAATCGAAGGCAGTATGGATGCGATTCTAGTTTTACAGCGACACCAAATTATAGACTGTAATGTCAATGCATTAAGTATGTTTGGGATGAGCTCATTAAAAGAGCTTAATAATATTGGTCTTGATTACTTTTCAAGGTTTTCTGAAATAAAGTCATCTGATAATAGTGATGAAATATTTAGCGCAGTTAATAATGTTCTAGTGGATGTTAAAAGAAGATATAAATGGGTATTTGTAAATAATAAGGGGATGAGCTTTCCAGCTGATGTAGAGTTAACGGGCGTAGAAATTGAAGGCAATAAATATGTTCAAATGGTGATACGTGATGTTACGGAAAGAGAAAATTATCAACGAAAACTGCAGGAGGCAAATGAAAACCTTGAACAAAAAATTCATGATAGAACATATGAGTTGAAAAAGTTAAATATAAAAATGGTTGATATTGCAAGAAGTGCAGGCATGGCCGAAGTGGCAAGCGGGGTTCTTCATAATGTTGGAAATGTTTTAAATAGTGTCAATATATCAACAACAATTATAAAAGATAAAATAAAGGATGATGGATTAGATAGTCTGGATAAGCTAACAGAGTTGCTAGTAGAAAACAAAGATAATTTGGCGAGATTTTTTAATAACGATGAAAAAGGTAAGTATGTTATACCCTATATAGAACAATTGTCTAAAAAAATAAAATTAAACAAAAAAAGTCAGCTTGAAGAAATAGATGCATTAGTGACAAATGTAGACCATATAAAAAATATAATTTCAATGCAGCAAACTTACTCGGGTAATATGGGGGTAATTGACAAAGTAAAATCGAGCTCTGTTTCGGAAGACGCGATAAATATAAATATCTCAAGTATAAATAAAAATAACATTAGTCTGGTTCGCTCATACAGGCATGATCCAGTTATCGCTGTAGATAAACACAAGTTAATTCAAATATTAGTCAATCTAATCAGTAATGCAAAATACGCAGTAATGAATAGCGAAAAGGGTGAAAAAATAATTATTGTAAAAATAAAAAAATCAGGTAAAAACGTAATCTACTCAGTAGAGGATAACGGAATTGGAATAGAGGAAAAAGATTTAAAAAGAATTTTTGAATTCGGATTCAAAAAGAGAATTGGCGGTCATGGCTATGGGTTACACCATAGCTCGTTAATGGCTAAAGAGCTGGGTGGTGATGTAAGCGTTGAGAGCGAGGGTAAGGGTAAAGGGGCGGTATTTAAGTTAACCATACCTGTATAATATATGATAATTAATAATGTGCGGTTTGTAATGAGCAAAGCTTCTTTTCTGGACATTGCTTGAAAGTAAGGCTAATCTTTAAAGTCCCCCGCAGATATATTCACATAAACACCGGTTTTAAGCATGATTAATGTGTTATCTATAGCTAAATTATACAAGTCTGTATTGTTCTGTTTATTTTTGTTGGTACCTGTAACTACTTCAGCTGAATATAAGCCGCATGCACCTCAAAGCATTCAAAACGTAACAGTAGTGTCTGCAGAGCAGGTTATAGAGTACATATTAACCAGTCCCGATTTATTGATAATTGACTCTCGCAAGAAATCCGAATATTTGAAAGGCCATATAGAGGGCTCCATAAATATTCTCAATACTCGATTAAAACAGAGTGACCTTGAACAGATATCACCAGATAAATCTAAAGCGATACTTTTTTATTGCAATGGAACACGTTGTTTGAGAAGTAGTGATTCAATTAATAAAGCTAAAAGTTGGGGTTATAAAAAACTGATATGGTTTAGAGGTGGCTGGAAAGAGTGGACAGAAAAACGTTTGCCAGTTGTTACCGATTAGGCCCCGAGATGAGTGTCTGATAACAGTATCCTCTGTTAATTGACTATAATACCAGTATGAATATTAAGTCACTTTCAATTAAGTCCCTGACTATCGGCATTTTCAGCATGATCGGAGTAATTGCGATCGTGCTGTCTTTATTTGCGGGTAGCTACTTTAAGCAGGCAGCATTAGATGCTCAGATAGATAGTCTGTCGCGTGTTATCGAAGTTGCCTCGCATCAGATGATCAAGCAACTAAGGGAATTTACGTTTGATCTTGGAATGAAGCTGGGTCACAGCAAAGAGCTGATTAATGAGCTTGGTGACGCAGTGTCATCGGGCAATCTGGAAAAATTGACCAAATTGCTAGATGACCCATTTATAAATGGCTTCGTTGGTTTTTCTGAAATCGATTTAAAGAAAATCAGAATTTACGACCTGCAATTAAACCTGGTAGCTGAGAACACAACCGATACTGATGCCGCAGATAAAAAGCTACCGCTGTATATAACGGATGGTTTGATGAAGCGAGGCCTGTCGGAGCGGTTGAAAGCTTATGATGTATTGTGGCTTTCTCCGGAAGGGCCGTTATTTTCTACTTTTGTGCCATTAGGTGGTTTGCGTCCAGTGGGGTATGTTGAAATTGTTGTTAATCCACTTTTAAATTTACCTGACATTGGAGAAATAACTAAAACACCTGTTCGTATATATTCAATGACAGGTAAACAGATTAATACCAATAATCAAAAAATTACTGATGGGCATTTACCCGTTGAGTTCATTTTACATGCATCTGATGGAAACCCTGCTTTTAGGATCGTTGGTTATGAAAATATAGATGAGTTGAACAGGGAAATGGAGAATACGCAGAGCTTAACGATCAGTGGTTTTCTTTTATTGTCTTTAGCAACATTGTTATTTGCATTATGGATGTTTAGTCGTTTCATGTTTGCCCCTGTTAGCCGCATGATTAAGGACATGGAGAAAATCACCCATGGCAAGCTGGAAATGACGGTCAGTAATAAGGGATTGAGGGAATTTAGTATTCTTGCTGATGCGTTTAATTCAATGACCTCGCAAGTGAGAATGCGAACAAATGATTTACAGCGATTACTGGACCTGGATGACAGCGCACTGATGTGTTTTGATCGAGATGATGATGTAGTGTACTTTAATGAAGGGGCGACCCGTTTATTTGGGTATGCTAACGAAGAAGTTATAGACCTTGATACTGCCGATTTATTTAATAATGATATCCCAACATTACTTAAAAACGCAGAAGTAGGTGATTCTCAGCAGGATAGTCTGAAAGTAGTATTAAACTGCAAACATAAAGACGGGCATGAATTTAAAAGAAATGCGGTTATTAATATTGTTGGTGTTATGGGGCAGAGTGGTTATGCCGTAGCGTTAAATATGACATTTGATGATGAACAGACACCCTCAGCACAAAATGATCAACGATTAAATGCGGTAGAACAAACCTTAAGTAATCTGCTTGCTGCTGCGAAAGATAATCCGGGAATGATGTCTGTCTCGGATAATCCTGAATTATCAATGATTGATTCAGCCCTGGCTGATAAGCAAAAAGTGAAACTCAGAGAACATGTGGTTAAGGTGATGAATCTGGCCCTGACATGTTGGGAGCATGATCTGGGTAAAACTAAGTTGCAGCTGGCTGAAGAAAGCCGTTTATGGCCTGTCTATCTCGATAAATCAACGCCTACCACGCGAACTCTGGATAAATACCTGAATATTGAGCTATGCCCAAAAAACCCGCGTAGCCAGCGAGCAATAGATACAGCAGAATTTGTGATCCGCAAGGTGGAAAAGAAAAAAGCGGCGAAATGCAGCGACCTTCTGGAGGCTCTGGATGTGTTTCGTCAGTTAATCTCAGGCATAAAATCATCAGTTAAATAACTTAATCGCCCGTGTTTTAAAATCTATCTGACAATAAAACGCGGGTTTCTATTTAAAAATATCAAATAATTTAAATGTAGATACAAGCGGCTTATATCAACTCGTACATTTTCGTACAAATTCAATTTCAATCATGTCTAACCCTTTGTTTTAGTGAGCTAAAAAACAAATAATATACGCACGAATTCAAACGAACAAAAGCTTGGAATTTCTGCAATAAGAAGTTTACTTTTGTACTCAGGCATTAATAAAAATGTTGAGTTTTATGAAGTTTCGGGACTATGCCTGGGGATTTCACAGAACAAATCAAGTATAAAATCTGAGGAAATGAATATGAGAAATGTTAAAACTAAGCAGTCATCACCTAAAGTAAGTGGCTGGTTGAAGAAATCACTGTGTGCCGCAATGGTTATGGGTATGACGATGACAGCTAATACAGCATTAGCTGGACATGGACAAGGTAAGGGTGCGCAAAACCAGCACGGCAAACCAATGACGCCCTATGCTCGAATTGCAAAAATACAGGTAGTTAAAAATGAAGATGGCAGCATTAACCATAAAGCCACTTATGATAAAGCCAGAGCAGTAGCTCTGGATATAGCTACTTATATCGCAACAGTGAATGATGCTGCTGAATCAGGTTTTCCTTCAGACTGGATCGTAGGTGGTCATGAAGGCGGCGGCACAATCGAAAGCTCAATTATGCAAATTCCATCTCCGAATCCTATAGATCCGTCTAATCCGTCTTTAGGTATAAAAAAAGCCAATGTAATGGACTTATGTAACAGTTATTACGCGAAACAGGCGCTAGGTGTAGCACCGATTGCGGGCACAGACAAAAAAGTGGTAAATGGTTATGCCCATGCAACTGCATTACCCTGTGAGTTAGCAACGTGGAATGATGATGAGAATATCTATATTGATATGTTAGATCCTAACGCAATTTTCAGTATCTTCTTTACAGATGTATTGGTAAGTGAAGATATGCAGGACCCTGAGTTTGCAAGTGCAATAACAGCATTACCCGTGGCAGTGAAAGATGAGATTAAAACAGTAGTATATAAAGCCTTAGACAAAGCGGGATATAAATATAACGCTAAAGACAAACCATTAGGGCCAAAGTACAGAGAAGTTGAAGAAATATTTGAAGTGGTAGCCGCATCTCCAAATACATCTCCGTATAAACATTTTGCTTATACAAAAACAAATGGTGAGGAATTTATAGCAGGTGAAACATCAGCTGTTGCTCAGGCAATTATCAATGCAATGAGTATTCACGGTGAACCAGGTGCGGGAACGCATGAACAGGAATTAGAAAATATTTTAAGTCCTGGCTCGAGCTGGCGTTCTGCGCGTCATTTACCATTAGGCCTGCCTGGAACACCAGATAAAAACTGGGTTATAGAAGCCTGTTCACCTTACTATGCAAAAATGGCAATGGGAACAGGTATGCATCATGCAACTGCATTACCCTGTGAAATTTCAGTTCAAAGAGTAGATCGTGATGTTAATGGTTCATATGAATCTTTAGTGATCAGTTACCTTGACCCTGGATTTATGTTTGGTGCGATGTTCTCAGATATAACTGATGAAGAAAAAGCGGCACTAGTTGATATTCCTGGATATATTAGTGGAGATCTTGAAAACATTGTTCAATATGCACTGGATAACTCTGGAAAATCATTGAATGACGGAGTTCAATTTTACTATAACATGCTGCCATAAAGCGATTTAGTAAGTGATGTGCCTTTGTTGTTTCTGCTGTTAAAAGCAGTTATAACAAAGGCATTTAATAATGTGTTTTGGAAAATATAATGGCTAAATGGCTTACCTGTTTAATGTTTTCAGCCTTAATGATTTTTGTGGTAGTGACAAAAGCTGGAGCAGTAAATTATGAATTACCGGATCTAGATGGTAAAACACAATCACTAGATCAATATAAAGGGAAATGGTTAATTGTTAATTACTGGGCAACCTGGTGTGGTACTTGTATGAAAGAACTGCCAGAGCTAATAACCTTTTATGAAAACAATAAAGAAAAAGATATTGCAGTGGTAGGTATAAATTTTGAAACCATTGATAAAAACAGATTAAAACAATTTGTGCTGGATAAAAATATTCCCTTTAGTGTATTGAGTAGTGAGCCAGTAAAGACAACACCATTAGGGCCAGTACCGGCACTACCCACAACTTATATTATTGATCCACAAGGTAAAGTGGTGGCGGGCACAATAGGCATAGTAACAAGAGATGATTTAGAAAATTATATAAAGCATAAAAAGGGATAATAATAAAAATCCATGTGTTTGAATGAGCGGTGTATTTAACTCGATTATTTATTCAGTCATGAAAACCTGTACCGATTAATATAAAAAGTATAAATATTCGTTTTATATTTAAATTTTAGATAGAAAATTGTTTATGAGGTGTAAAATTTAAGTGTTTTCACATCTCAATACAATAATGCCATCAGTTTGATCAGAAAAATTAAATTGTTTATAAAATTCTTTCAGTTCGGGCAGGCAGTAAAGTTCGAAGTGCTTAACATGCTCAAGATCGGTGTGTTCTTTTACAAGTGTAACTAAACGTTTACTCAATCCTTTATTTCTAAAGTCTTTATCAACTATTAAATCGAAAATTAGCGCTTTGAAAGTAAAATCAGTTATTACTCTGACAAAACCGACAAGTTTATTGTTGTCATTAGTTAAGCCGATGACAACTTGAGATCCCTGTACGCAACGGATGCGTCTCATCAAGTGATCGGTTATTAGTCCACCATTCATTATTATATAAAGAGTGAAGCTGTGAAACATGCTCTTTTGAAAGTGAGTAAATAACATCCATGAGATAACCTGGTTGGTGCTCTTTGCATCATTTGATTAATAGTCTAAGGTGATTTTATATCAACATAACGGTTATTATAAATAAAATCAAATGCTTAATGATAGCCGGATGGAAATTGGCAGAGATTAAAGAATTATTTAAACAGTACAATCGTAATATGATTGTATTAAATGTGTAACATTTGATGCATAGCATACCGTATGAAATTAATTAGTAATGTTAATAGGCATCCAAATTACTGATTATGCAAATCAATCCATATGGTATCTATATCATGCAGTCAGAATCACTATCTCCATTTAATATTCCTACAAATGATAAATTACGTTGGTTAGCAGCAGCCGGAGAAAAAGTGCTGGGGCTAAATATATTAGATACATATTATCGAGAAAAGCCTGAACTATTAAATTGTCAGGAATTTATACGCCACTCACTTGAGGTCATGGGCGTAAATTATTCAGTATGCAGTGGCGCTCTGGAGAGTATTCCTGAAACTGGTAGTTCAGTAGTAGTCGCAAATCATCCATTTGGCGGAATAGAAGGTATTGTTCTAGCTGAGTTACTACTTGGTGTAAGAAGTGATGTGAAAATCATGGCTAATAATTTTCTGTTACGTATCCCCGAGTTAAAAGAATTACTAATAGGTGTAGATGTTTTTGACTCCAGTGGAGCTGCTAAACGAAACATAACACCTATTAAACAGGCTGTAAGCCATGTAAAAAATGGTGGTCTGTTGATGGTGTTTCCTGCTGGAGAAGTGTCTAGTTCAAAGTTTCCAGGATCTCCTGTAATTGATAAAGAATGGAATAGGGTAATTGGTATGCTGGTTAGAAAAACACAGTCCAGTGTTACTTCAATATATATAGAAGGATGTAATAGCCGCTTATTCAATATTGCAGGAATGATACATCCGCGAATTCGTACGCTTATGTTGGCACGTGAGATGTTAAAAAAACAAAATACGGAAATTAAATTTCATATAGGTAAACAAATAGCATTTACTGAAATGAGAGCAATGAATTCAGATAGGTTAATAACTCAGTATATTCGATTGAATACAGATTTAATGGCAAACAGGTATAAAAATAAGCAGAAAATTATAAACCAAAGTTTGTTTTCTGAAATACCCGAAGGCGTATCTGATGACGCATTATTTGATAATGTGATGAAGTTGAAAACTGAACAGTTGTTATTACAAAGTAGTGAGTTTGATGTGTACTGTGCAGATGCAAAGGAAATCCCCGAAGTTCTTGATGAGATTGGGCGCTTAAGAGAAATTAGTTTCAGGGATGTGGGAGAAGGTACAGGAAAATCGCGTGATCTTGATAAATATGACGAGTACTACCAGCATCTGTTTATCTGGGATAGAATTAATCGCTGCCTGGTTGGTGCATATCGACTAGGTTTGGTAGATGAGATTATATTAGTTAGTAAATTAAAAGGATTGTATAGTAGGAGCCTGTTTGGATTTAACAAAAAATTCATAAAAAGTCTGGGTTGTTCAATTGAAATGGGACGCTCTTTTATTCGGCCTGAATACCAGAGAAATAAGAATTCGCTTTCACTATTATGGAAGGGCATAGCTACCTATATATATCAAAATCCAAAATATACAACTTTGTTTGGTCCAGTGAGTATTAGTAATGAATATTCTGAAGTTTCACGTGCACTGATGACAAACTTTTTAAAAGTTCATCATTATGATGATATTCGTGCAGGTGATGTGAAAGCGACGAACCCTCATAAGAAACCTCGTAATATATTCTGGACGCAGAATATTATATCAATGTTGAGTGACAATAAGACAATATCAAAACTGGTTGAGCGACTGGAAGGTGACAAGGGGCTACCGATTTTAATAAAACAGTATCTGGGTTTAAATGGTCGATTAGTTAGTTTTAATGTTGATAAAAATTTTAATGACGTGTTAGATGGATTAATTGTGGTTGATTTGCGTGAAGTGCCAGAAAAATCTCTGGCCAGATATATGGGTAAAGATAAAGCGGCAGAGTATTTAAGGCATCATATAGTGGTAAAAAAAGCAGCCTGAATAGATATAAATAAATTACCGTGTAGATAATGATCAGATGCATCTCTACAGTTAGACATGATTCATATCTTTTTTATATAAACTTAAATAATAAAAGCGGTAGTAACTACCGTGATAATAAGTAATGACAATTATATAAATAATTTAACTAGTCAGCTGTTGATTCATCTTCTGTAGGTTGAGAAACACCAGTAAACTTAAAAATATGCCTGTTCATGTATCGGCTAGTTGGGCGAAACACATACGCAGCAGCTGGAGTCATAAGTCCAAAGAAAACTAACTCTTCATTGTCAGAAGCAACAAACAATAATAATACGGCTATGAGGGCCATAACGATTAAGGCATAAATACCCCATGCGACTTTAGTGTAATACGCGTGATTTTTAACTTGGTTATTTGTCATATTATAAGTTTCCAGAAAATATACATTGTCTTAATGTTTGTATCAATAGTGCTAATAAAAAAGCGACTATAAAAAGAGCATGATACTTGTATTTTTCACATGATTAAAGGTGAATATTGTGTTCACACTCACGATTTTTAACACAATATTAGCAGTTTTACCAAAGATCCGGTGAGTTTAAAGGTGATAAGCACTGAACTGTGCCTGATGCCTTACTCAGCATGCCCTTTACAAGTTCAAGAGCCATCCAGGCTTCTTCAGGGTATTTCAATTTATACGGAGGTTTAAGCTTGTGCCCTGCCTTGAAACCGCTACGTTTATAATAATCAGGATCGCCATATACCAGTACTATCTCAGCACCACGTGCTTTTAGAGTATCAAGCCCCTTATTGATTAACTGTGTTCCAATTCCGCTTCTTTGAGCAGATTTTTTAACGGCTAAGGGAGCTAGAATATAAGCTGAAATAGCCTCAGCACCTTGAATATTAACGGCACTAAAGATAACGTTACCTATAATCTCATTATCCTGTTCTGCAACAAGAGAAAGAACAGGCGGTGTTGTTCCGTCATCTAAAAGATCCATTGCTAATTGAGAAACAAGCTCAGCCTCTGATTGATCAAATGCATTTTGGTGAAGGTCTTTAATCTGTATTATGTCCCCCTTAATTGATTCTCTTATTTTCAATGGCTTTCCTGTAGATAGTAAAATATTATTAGACCATTATAACCTTGTTTACAGGCTATGGGTGTATAAGGGGTGTGGGTTGGAAATTTAATTAGATTATATATTTTTTTCATAAACTAAAAATTCACGATTGTTTTTATAATGTTTCTTACATGGACAAAACCTGCAATAGTGTAAAGTCTCTGCGCAGTTGTCATGCTTGGTTGTGTCCATAGTATTAATTTAGAATTTCCATTTTGTGCGGTTATGTTTATTGCGGAGTTTATTAGTAAACTACCCAGTCCATTATTTCGATAATTAGATTTCACACATAACAAATACATTTCTGATTCATTCTCCTGAGCTAACTGGCAAGCTGGTAAATTTGAAGGGACAACTATAACTCAACCTGCTAGTAATAATGATGTTTTTTCTAATGCAAATATAAATGTGCCTCTATTTTTTAAAGGGGATGCTTTGAATAATTTTAAAGCAACGTCAGGTTAAATATAACTCTCACCAACATAAACCTCAGTTAAAAGTTCAGTTATTATTGAGTCAGGTATATTAAGGTTATCTGCTATATCAATAAGAAAATCCATGTTTTTCTCTTTTACACATAACGCTTTGCTAACCCGTCGCAACCGAGACGGATAATTAAAATTGGAATTATTCTAATAGTGTAAGCCAGATATGTTATTCAAGCCAACGGTTGTCGGTGGTCTTCCCCGATAAAGTGGACGTTTTAAAACTCATACTATACCTGCCTCATACTATACTGGGATCTTATAGTTTAAGTTAGAGTGCAGCCTGAATTTATTATAAATAATAAAAGTAATAAAAGAGGGTGGTGACAAGTGACAATAAATTGCATTTGTAAACAGTCCTCAGTTGTCACCGACTCCTTTAATGATTTTGATTTAGAAAAAATCACCCTTGCTGATTCTGTACAATTATCATTCTGAGAATATACATAGTGCCTCTATATTTCCATTTTTTCAATTTAATGTTTTAAGATGTTTGCTATGATAAGCATATCCATGCGGAACATAAGATTGAAGTTTTTATATGTCTTAATACAAAGCTCTTCTGATATACCGTAAAAAATAAATATAAAGAGCGAGTCATTATATTTCTTTCGATTAAAGGTATACACATGAACATGCGATTAAAAAATTAACATCAAATCGATTTTAATTGTAATGACTCAGTATATCTATCGATTAAGCTGTGCGGTGTGAACGAAGCGCAGTTCACGTCCGAACGAGCATCTTGTTAGGATTTTTTTGCAAAACCCATAAGTAAACCTAACGCTTTAGAAGTATTTTTAACAGCTAACTGTTTGTCAAGTTTTCCATCGAAAATGTCCTGAAACCCAGGCAATTCATCCGGTAAGCAACTTTCTAAATTTTTAAACCCCATGCTCCAATTGGGAAAATTCCTTTGGCTAATTTCTTCCTTAACAAGTACTATATTCCCCGTTTTTCTAGGATCTTTAAGTATTGAATTATATATTTCATCTACATTAAATGTATCAATTGCCATTTCCTCTCTATATTAATCATGCCTAACGGCTGAGTTAAAGGGCGCGCGCTTTTTGCGCGACAATTTTTAACGATTTGTTACACCTTATCTCGTTAATAAGCTCATTAAGTTCATAAGTATTTGTTACTGTAACGAATCTCTTACTACCTAAGTCCTTAACAATAAAAGGCTTAGCTACCTTAGGGAATTGCCAAATCATTTTTAGCAGTTGCGGTATTATTTTAATCTCGGGACAATTATTTGGTAGCTCTGGCCTCGATGTAAAGAGATGTTTCCAGTTTCTCTTTATGCATCGATAAAAACATATATGACGCGGATAATCTAAGAAAATAATAATATCTGATGATTGGCGCACAATCGAAGAAACGCCTTCAATTATCCACTGGGGCTTGTCAACCAAATCATGCTCAAGTTGATTTCTTTTATCAGATGAGGTTTTCTTCCAGTTTGGCATCCAAATAATCTTATCAAGCCCGTAGACGTCTAATTTAAGAAAATTTCCTAGCTCTTTAGCTAAAGTTGTTTTACCGCTGCCAGCATTTCCAGTTATGTGTATTCTCATAAATTAGTGTTTAAGTGGTATAACGCTTTGCTAGCCCGCCGCAACCGGGACGGATAATTAAAATAGTAGTTATTTCAGTAGTGTAAGCCAAATGTGCAATTCAAGCCAACGGTTGTCGGTTGGTTTGAGCTATTTGTTAGGGTAAATTCACAATGCCACCCAAGTACTTACTATAAATGATAAAACCATACTTAATATTGCGGTCACTGTATGTGAGTGCATATGGTAATTTAAATGCATGATATTTCCAGAAACTAACAAATCATAAACAACTGTATATGATGGGCTAAGTGTCGAAATTAATGCGGCGCCAGGTGTTTTTATTATTGGTGTAAATGTAATGAATAATAAAAAAATTACTATATTTCTTTTTATAACTAGTGATTTGAAGATTTTATTTAATAAATACTCATTGACTAAAAAAACTACAATTACCGCTGGTATTGATACCAGTACGTAGACCAGCCCTGCTATAATTAAGCCTTTCATTTTTACTGACCTTAACGCTGAGTTAAACGGCCAAGCGTGCTGTTTGCTTGGTCCGTGTGTGTGCAAGATTTTTTGCATACACGGCTTGAACGGTTTGTTAGGCCTGTATTGTTTTGATGACTAATCACCCATTTGTCCATCAATGATTTCAATGCTATTACCAAATGGATCATCAATATATGTTCTTGTCATGCCATCAACGAATGTATTGGTTTCGCTTATTTTCTCATATCCAGTTTCTCGTACACGTTTAATGTATTCATCATACATTCCATTTTCAACAGTAATTGCAAAATGATCAAAGCCATCTCGATATTTAGGGTGAACATTAACATGTAGTTGTAGAGGGCCTAAATGATACCAAACACGCTCGCCCTCTATGCCAGGTGGAATTTCTTTCTCAACTAACCCTAGTATAGAACCATAGAAATGTTTAGAGGTTTCCAGATCACCAACTGATATCATTATGTGGTGCACACCTGTAATCTTAATATCCATATTTTTCCTTGATTGGCCTGACGATGATGTTCCCCCGATAAAATAGACACTTGTAATTTCATGCAGCTATTTTCTCGTATTCCATTGGTGAATTATAACCAATACCCGAATGCAGTCGTTTTTTATTATAGAAGTGGTT
>Ga0316204_10002988_pt1 | contig 35767 bp, 30 predicted proteins | sample 6monrhotite_MG_2_FD_205661 | JGI IMG/M metagenome (GOLD analysis project Ga0316204, IMG submission 205661) | Microbial mat bacterial communities from mineral coupon in-situ incubated in ocean water Damariscotta River, Maine, United States -... | ecosystem: Environmental > Aquatic > Marine >... | reverse complement strand
CGACTACATCGAAATGTTCTACAATTCAGTCAGGCAACATGGTTATAATGGCAACTTGTCGCCAATCGAGTTTGAACGGCGATATTATGAAGAGCTCAGAAGTGTCTAGAGAAACGGTAGCGATTCAGTGTAATAGCCTCCATTCCTCTGCATGAGAAACCAGAGTTTATCAAAGGCAAGCCGACTATGCCGACGAATAGTAGCAACAAGATGCCTCCCCTTTTGACCATCAAACCTCATATCAAGCTCTACCGGTGCACCATAAAGGGTAAAGCTGCCTAGGCTTTCATTTTTTCCGGTGAATGCATCGAATACTGGTAGTTCACTTAACTTCTTAATGACATCATCGAAAGCTTGGTTCTGAAGGGCAGCAGCATTCATATTCACAATCCACTGTTTGCAATCAACGCTATTAATAACGGCCTCATACAGAGAATCCCATGTCCACTCAGTTCGATGATATGATGCCAAATCAATTTCCACTGTCGGGATACCACCTGCTTGAAGGGCTGCATTTTTCTCATCCCCGACAAAGTGAGTGACAGCAACCTCAACGATCAACATGGAGCTGCCGGTGTACGCCAGAATATCAGGCCGTAGATGGCCAATATTCTTCTCCATCTCGATAGATAAAAACTCAACGCGCTCAGCTGGGCGTACAGCCTCTCCATGCACTGTGTCTATGCCCGGAATATCGATCTCCCTGCTTGCATAAGCACTAGGGACCATCATACCCCCCGCATTGATGAATAGTTGTTTGGCCGCCAAATGCAGAGCTGTCTCAACAGCGTTATCACACTCAACTCCAGAATCATGGGCAAAGTGCCATTCACGAACACTCCCCTGCCTCGCAATTAAAGGCCCATGACATACCGGGCAAATACATTTGCAGTTCAGCCCGTTTTCAGCATCCCTGATCGAAACCATCTGACCAGCCTGATCAACTGCAAAAGATAGAACCATCTTTGGGTGATCGTTCTTGTCAGCCTCCACGATGTTAATTACATTATAATCCATGATATTTTCTCCTTACTGTATTTATCAATATGACTGTTGATAAACATATTAAAGCGCCGGGAAAGGCAGTGAAAAAGACATCAAACAGTGCTGATACCTGTTCCCCCCCCCCTTTCCATTCTTGAGAATTTGGCACTAACGTGGGAGGAAAAAGATCAGCTGCCTGTATTGGTTCTCAGGGCCATTTGTCGTCTAGCCGAAGAGCAGCCTGAGAATGAAGAACAAGGATTCACATCCCTTGAGATCGTAGAAAAAGTTGGCCAAATCAGAGGCAACTCCTGGCACTTCAGCGAAACAGAATCCAGAAAAATTAGCACCAACTGGAAAAGGCTTAGAGTTATTCAAGAGAAGAAACGAACCGGAATCATTCAAGACATAGCCGCAAAAGGGTTCGACACGTTTCCTCATGTCGATAAGGTAAATAAAGGTGGAGGCTCTGGGCATGAAACCCGGTACTCGATTATATGGCGGCGCTTCGATGAAGAGCCAGATATCGACCAAATCCTGACCCGTTCCGCTATCAATACAGATTCACTGCCAGAAGATTGGATTCAATATGTATGTGAAGATGTGGAAGGCATCAGCAAGTATTTAACCAAGGGGTGGCGCATTCAGCTGATCATTACAATGGCTCTGCTGGCGATAATTTTCGTATTGTATTATGGCGGATTCGCACTGACATTGATGTTCGACAGGGAAAATACCAGTCAGATACTACAGCTTCTTTCGGGAGGTATTATTTTAGCTGCACTGGTCTGGGCATTCTTCGGCCATCTGTTAACGCTTCAATCAAAGAGAATCGTTCCATTACCTTCAATATTTCAATCGCTGGATAACAACCACCTGATCGAACTCAAGACATCCGATGACAAGGAAAAACAATCCAAGTTAGTCAGATATTCGGGGGAATGCCCTATTTGCAATGGCCGTGTAATCGCGAAATCTGGCGGACTCACATTCTTCGGTAGGATTGTTGGAAAATGTGAGAACGCCCCGGTTGAGCACATCTTCTCATTCGATCATGTAACCCGAAGAGGAAAACCTCTTCGCTGAAGTCACAGCCATCTCAAGCCTGAAGGTATCGCAAAAATGCTTGGATAAGCTGAAAATATATTTCCTGATCTACTAGACTATTTAATAGTCAGGTGCAGTGGGCCACTTCACATCAAGTAATTCTTGATATTGTCTTTTACCCCACGCGGAGTCTATACCTTTTGCAAAGGCAACAAGCCCAAAAACATGGTTCTGAAGACCAAGGACTGTGTCAAAACCACGATTGATTGAGTGTTCAACTGGACCAACCTTTGAGTGTTTAAGGTAATATATATGCATTCTGACTCGATCCTTAAACTCTCTCGTTAGATGAGGCCTTTTCTGGTCTACTAGCAATCCAAGAACAACTTTACGTGCCCTCGGTGTTAAAATTCGAGTCTTTGTTCTATTAGGCCACAAACTATGCTTACGCATGATTTCATATACACCATGAATAAGAGAATGTGCATCCTCACGAGTAAAAGTTTTTGAACGAGTAGAGAAAGCAAGGTCATCTGCATAACGCGTATACTTAACATCCAAAGACTTTGAAAGCTGAGTTAAATCTTCATCCAATTTCAACATGGCCAAGTTCGCAAGAATAGGACTTGTTGGAGCACCTTGAGGAAGATGACCAACACAAGTCTGCGAATATGTTGATATCTTGTATGGACTTCTATGTAGTTTTACTGGATTGCCTTCATTACGCAGACGTGTACATATTCTCGCAAGCTCAAATGCCATTAAAGGCTGATAACCAATTCGTCTAAATACCTTATACACATCTGGCTCAAGAATAGATTCAAAAAAATTCGTAACATCCAACTTAACCATCCACCTACATCTACAATGTACTTGAGCTAGCTCGACAATTTTTGAGCCTTTATTATATGCGTAACTCGCTTCATGAACATGTGTTTCACGAAGAATATTATTGTGAATCCAACGTTGCGTACGAAGCAAAACAGGATGTGGAGCACAAATATATCTCATCCGTCCGTTAGAATGGCCCGATGAGCTCTTTTTTAGCTTGAACACTCTATATGGTTCAACTTCTGCTGACTGTGAAACTACCGATCTAAGAAAGCTATACGGCACATCCGCCTCATGCGCTAAATGATTAAGGGTAAACAAGGGAGGTGAATTCGGGCTAATAGAATGTAATGCACTTGCAGTCATGCACGCATTTGTTAGCACCTCTTCAGAGATGCATTTTTTTTCACCTTCTTGAAGAAAGTGCTGAGAGCGCCAGTGATTCATCTACTTTGAGACGTTCCGGCGGCTGGTGACGTTGATGCCGCCAGTCGTTTACACAGCGAAGCTTTCAACGTTGCCATCCTCCCGTAAGCGTAAGCTCATCCAAAAGGAAGTGGTAATCCACACCCAGTGCCTTAAAAATCAAGGCTGCTCTCAAACCAATGTTGAGAGGTAAACTAGAGTCCACTATTTTGGCACTCTCAGCGAAGAAGGATAATAACACTGTTTTTTGATTTGAGAAGGGGCAGGACTTGATGATGTACCACTAACATTCAACTTCCGAAGCAATGAAAATGCGGCAGATGTGAGACGCCGATTTCCATCAATCAATCTGTTTTTCAATGCACAGCTTTCTGCAGCTGCAATTTCTCTTAGATGCATTCCAGTAACAGCAGATAGCGATTCTACATGACGATGTTTTTTTCGAATGGCTGCCAGGAAAATAATCATTTGCTTCTGCTGATTAGATGATTTTATAAATGCCGGCGCATTTGCATAAATTTTCACCCCAAGGGAATCTAATGCTAATAATATCGGGTCAAGTTGAGCTAGCTCTGACATGGCAATTGAAAATTCGTATGTATCTCTTGATGGAAATAATGCCATCGAACCTTTATGGAAGATTGCAGGAGCATTATTGGGACAACTGTGTGCAAATGCGATTAATGCACCTGCACCACCATATCCTAACCCATCCGTATTTTTGGGTGCATAATCTTCACATAGTCCCCGCACAGACTCGGTCATCTCGCCTGAAAACATGTTGAATATCGTTGGACAAGAACTAACGATGTGCACATTTGGACTTGTACGATGTTTTTGCACACACTTCTTTCCCAATGAGGTAGCGGAATATGCAAACACCCAAAACTTAACTTTAACAAGCTTAGAAGAACTCCAACTTTTTACGGAACGAACCTTCCACAGGGATGAAAGCATTCGAGACACACGCTTCCCTGATCCGAGAAAATCGGTGACAACAACAATATGCCGAATCTTTGACTTTCTTGCCTCATTTGCACTGGGGTGGACCACGAATCGGCTCCTCGCCCTCCTAGCAAAACCACTAACCAACGTAGCAACAGTACCTTCACTTCCAATGTCTTGTTTGTCATTACGGGGTGAACTCACGACAGGAAGTGCAGCACCCATTGCTCGAAGACGTTTTGGCAATCCATTGCCTCTAAAAATCTCAATCTCTTTGTACATCTGGATGGGCTCTCCACCCTTCACGCTAGGCAACTCCCGCTCAACAAATAGAGCGCATTTCTCTTTTGCAGGGAGCTTAGTATCTAATAGATGTGACAAATCAGCAGAGAAGTCACCCCCAGAAACAAACTTGAACTTCTTGAGAAGTTCTGCAGCAACAGCTTTGTCCGCTTCTTTGAACTGCTCAAGCCAGAATTCTGATTCGCGATTCATTTCCATCTATTCGCTTCCTCGAATGTGCGCCACAATAGAGTCTCATCGCACTTTTACTTGGCAATATAGTTTATATTGTAAAACTTGGGAATATTCACTACTCGTAACTATAGATCAGGGAATAGTTCCTCCCTCCACAAGTCATCAGCTAAGTCCTGAATCTAAACGAACATCTCTAAACACTTCGCTGGCTTGGAGAGAGGCACTACGCCTATCACCTAAATCTACAAGAACATCTAGAATTTTTAACATTTTCTGAGCAAGCCCATATTCAAGGGCATGTTCATTTGAAGTATAAAATTGAACAAGGCCTGCTATGCGAGCTGGCAGGATTGTCCCTCGCCATCCAGGCAGATATCCACCCTCTAATATTAATAAGGTTTGATCAGCAAATGCCGCAGATGGATAATGGCTTCCACATTTCTCACACAATTTTAAATAGGCATTCATCACTGAAGAGTTCCAGCCAGCATGTCGTATGAACTTATCAACAAGAGGAAGAACGATTTCTATTTCATCCCAAGTTCCATTTGCAAAGCGCGCCGCTTCACTCTCACTTTCAATTGAAACAAAGAAAAAATCATTAATGAGTTTAGGCGTATCGAATCCATTAACTCGTCCTGACCAAGAACCAGACCGGTCAAAAGACGAAGCCTTCAATGTTCGATCTAAACAACAATCCAGCAGCTGAAGACGGTCACTCATAACTGCTTTTGCATCAATAATATATGAGGCTATATACAGCCCTACATAGGAAGAAAGCATAGAGAAGCACAAACCATCATCTTGTTCAAAGATCGGGGTAAGATAACGTTGGTAAATTTCTTTGGCATCAAGATAGCCCGAAATTCGAACTAGCAAATGAGATAGCTCACTCATCCATTCAATCAGATTCGCTTCTCTTTCATCTCTCTGGAATGAATCACGGCCCTTCCAAGATGGATTAATTGTCTCAAATGTCCATGTGAGCAAAGCATCACATAGCTGCAAAAATTGTTCTCTACGATTCAAGTCCCCCATTATATTGTCTACTGGAGCTAATTTGAGGACTTTTGGGGCGAAATCCCAGCGCCAGTACTCATTTGGTTTATACCAACAAGGCTCGTTTGAATCACCCTCAACAGGACCAAACTCCCATGGCTTTGGAGGAGCAGTCAAATTCGCAAATTCACTATTATCGAAATACCCATCCAAAGTTTGTAACACAGCATGAGTTCGGAACGTCATTTCATCAGCAGGGTCATAACCATAAGCTGACTGCACCCCATCTTTTCGTGAGCCAACTGAAAGTTGCATGCCAAGGTCTAGAGCGGTCCACGCATATCTATCATCCGCACCCCAGCATTCGAAAGCGCATTGTAGAGCTTCAAGTGAAACCACTTCAAGTGGATGAGCAATAAGTACCAATAACTTTTCTTTAGCAGAATGATTGTTGCTATCTAAACGCACTTCTGAAGCTAGTGCTTTAGCCACAAAAACACATGGATGCCAAGGAATCAAAGCACCAGAAGTGAGATAGGTATCTTCCGTTTCAACCGTTTCTAAGGCTCTTGAAATCACCTCCTCTGCCCAAGAAACCATTCCCAAATCATCTCTTACTGAAAAACAGAGAACAGCTGCCGCAGTTCCTGCAATAGCACCAAGAAGCAATGTGTTGTTGTCTATAATAACACGGTTTTGGAAGCAGTCAGGCCTATCAAACTCCTTAGCAAATTGGGTAGCATCATCCAAGCTGAGGCTTTCACTCAATGATTTCTCTTTAAACGTTTTTTCCACCCAGTTCCATAAAGAATATTCCTTAGATTTTTGATTACTGCGGGCTACTTCCTCTTGAACTTCTGGTTTTTTATGCATGGGATTTTCAAGCTGAATCATTAGCCTGTTACCTCCCTCAGAAACTGGGGTTGCAACATAGTTCTCAAACTTGCCCCATTCAGCCCATATCTCTGCCGTAGACCTCAACTTATTTACATGTTCAACTGAGTTTTTCTCTTCTTCATATGCAAACGGCAAACTGTCAGGAAATTGTTCCAACAATGACCTGGAAGAGCGCCGGATTTCATCATCATCTCTCCAAACAAATAAAGGAGTTATGTCCCTGATCGATTGGCTCCTGCATTTTCTTTGGTTCCCTTTTCTAATGGCATTAATATGCTGCATGTCACTCGAAAGTGGCCCACGCAGCCCTCCGAATCCCATCAAATTGCTTGCTAAACCTGTTTGGTCATTAATTTGTCGTCGAATATCCATCCCCCATAAACGCTGACATCCAATAAGTGACAAAGTTATTTTGGAGACATGTTTAGTTTCAATGGTAATCGCAGAAGCAATTCCAAGAACCGACCAGCATTGGTGTCCTTCAAGTATGTCCTGAAGAACTTCATCAATATCTCGTCCATTCTCTATTTCTTTAAACGCCCAATGCTCCAAAGCCATTAATCCAGATTCGACTGCTTTAGGACCAAGCCATCCTCTAAACCAAACATACTGTGGCCAATCACCCCAGAACTCCTGAGTTCCCCATGGGAGTTCAAGGATAATAGGCAGAGGAGTCCCTCTACCGTCATGACTTAATTTGTGAAGTTGCAGCCAAGATGTAATTGCATGGTTCGATAACTGTCTGATCAAAAGCAATGCTTTTTTAGGTGCGTGGTCGAAGAGCGACTTGAATGGTTCTCGCAATGGCGAAGCAGGATAAAATGGCTCCCCATGATCCCATCCCATTGCAAGATGATCCCATCCATGAAATGACATATGATCTGTATAAAATTGACTTCTAGATGCTGCTTTTTCTTCTTTCCTGCGTTTGGCTACATCCTCAGGCAAATCTTTCATCAGTTCTGTTAATGTCAGTTGAATTAATTCATCCGGCAACTTTTGTGATAAAACTAAGGAGTGCTGAATGATTTCTGGGAAAACACTATGCCTTAGCCGTTTCTGATTCTGTATTCGATCAAGGTATGAGCGAACGACTTCTGGTATAGATCGAACAGACCGCAAGACTATTCCTCGTAGGGACCCTTCAACGGCCTTTAAATCGTCTCTATCTAGAATGTCCCATTTCCCATAATCATGCTTCCAACCCTCTGAATAACGTCTATCTTCAATGTCAGTTAACCATTCAAAACATTTGGAAATAATCAGCTTGGATAGAGAGTTTGAATAATCAGCAAGTGCAGACTGCCAAACCTCAAAGTTAGTCACTACATCTGGAAGCACTTCAACTGGGAAACCATCAACATGGTCTAGCGTCCAATTCAAGAAGCGCTGCCAAATCTGAAAATCAGCAGGAAACCCTAGACTATCTGCAATACGTATTATCTCATTCCGAGACAATTCAGATGAAATAAGTTGTCCATCCAGAACAAACGGATTGGGAATAGTTTTTTCTGCCTGGAACCAAACCATTAATTTATGAAGTCGCGCATAATCATCTTGAAAAACAGCTGTCTCAATATTTTTTCCACTCTCAATAATACAGGAAGACCCGAATGGCCCTAATAACCATGCCCTTTGCCATTGTGAACGTATTGAAGATTTCTCGATAGCGTAAAGTGATGACAACCATTCTGTATCTGATGAGAACTGAGCCTGTGATGCTAATTCAATGACTCTACCCAAAGCGGGAGGCTCACCAGCTTTTATTAATGCATCTATCCATCGCTCCTCTTGCCCCAAGAGATAGTAAAAATATGCCCATTCAAAAAAGATGTCGTGTGAGAATCTTAATCTTAGTCCTGCTTTAGTTTCATGGATTATTCCATCTACAGTTAACTCATGTAGAAGATCTGTTGTCCCTGAAGCGAGCTGTTGAGTTGATATAATGAATCCAAATTTATTGGCTGCATGATTTGCCATGTCCATTAAGGCTCTTTGCCTTTTATGAACAGTTTTGGGTTGGGCATCATAGCCCCCATGAACCCACCATGCTTTAGCAAGATCTACTTCTGTTCTTGGAGAAAAATCCCGCTGCATCGTTAAATCAGAGAATCCCTTTGCTAACACAGATGCAAAAAAGGGTCGTCGGGCAATATTTCGAACAGAAAGTTCACCAAAAAGGAGAGGTCTAAGTGCTGGCTTGGCATTAGAAAGTGCCTCCGCCTCTTCATCGTTCATCAATTTAATATCAAATGTTCCAACGCCACCCTTTTGAAAAATACTCTCTGGCAACCAATTACGAAGGGGTTCAATTCCTGAATCACGTGATGTAACAATCACCTTCCATGAAGTTAATAGCGATGAGCTATAAATTGCATTCAATAAATCTAACACCACTTTCTGTTGAGATGGCTCTATTCTGTCTATTCCATCAACAAATAGAATTGGGGTTCCAGATCCCATAATTTCGACTAATAGTTTTTCAACATGATGTGTACCTAGACCAATATTGTGAGTGTATTCCATCCAATTACTGCCTGAAATTCTATCCGACTTAATAAATAACACCGCCCCACTATCAAGCTTTAAGTTAACCAACTGACGTAAAACGACTGATTTCCCACTCCCTGGCAAACCTTTGATTTGGATAAATCTATGCTTATCTAATAAAGCCTCCACATCACCTATCAAGCTATCTCTATTTATATGAAAACCATCAATTACTGGAGTAATATCATCGACACAGTGCCGGGCATGCTGTTTCATTAAATTGAGATCAGTTTGTAGAAAAGAACTTCCCGTAAAGCGGAATCTCCCCGCAAGCTTTACAATTAAAGTATCCCTTTTAAACGTGGCGGAACGCCCAGAACCATCATGTGCGAATACCACAAGCTGACTCCAAAGATCGGATGCTCTAGCTGATTCATTTGGGGAAAGTACACATCTAATTCTTTCAATAGCCTCATTAGGTGAAGTTGCTCCCTCATGAAGAAAATCAAACTTAGTTATAACGAAATGCCTTAATAAATTATGGCGCCTTTCATTAGATATTTCCTCACCAAGATGTTCACCAAGAATATCATTTATAGCGGCTAATATTGTTTTATGAGCCTGACTTGCATTGCCATTTGAGGAAAATCGACTGGTGAATGAAACTGCATCGGCACTATCTCGAGCCCACTCACAAATATCCTGTAATTTTCGATACGAAGCTTCAGAAATAGTACCTACTGCAGCCCCATAGCGATCAACACCTTCTTTAAAGTCTTCTTTCTGGAGGGTCTTCCATGAATTGATAATAATCTCGCGAAAATCAGAATTTGTTTTTGCTGAGCTCACCGTTAAAGAACGTTTTACTTGCAGACTACAACGTGATGTCTCGCCATCATCAGACTGAGCATCAACAATCAGGTCATCTAGAGGCTCTCCAAATGATGCCTGCTGAAGCGCCACGCGTTGGACAATTCTATCCCCAAGAGCTTGTGCAGATGTCTCTGCTATCAAGGCTCCCATATAAGTTGCAGCAACAAGCTCCTCAAAATGAAATCCTGTGCCGCCAGTAAGTTCCGAAGATTGTTTTACCATATCTTTTAGCCTATAGAATTGATTGCTTCAAAGTAAGATCCACCATGCTTACATTAAAGTGGAATACAGCATAAGTGCTTTTCAGCCATTCGCCAAAGCATCAATATCTTTCTGTTTCTTTAATGCTACTTCACCCTTCTGGCGAGCCTCTTCCGCAGCAATCTTGATAGGTTCAAGAATTGAAGGAGATACTTTCTTAACTGAATCAAATGTCTGGCTAACAAATCCATTTATCTTCTTTCGAGAAGTAGGATGGGCATAAGCAAGAGCAATAACAATTAGTGAACCATATTTTGCCCAGTCTGGTAATTTCTTGATTCCATTTGTAGCACCACTGATTACGGCTCCTATCGCCAACAAAGCCCCCAGTGAGAGGTATGACCCCATAACTTTCAAATGGAGCTCTATAGCTTTAGATCTAGCAAAATCACGAAATGAGAGGATAATATCAAAGCTTAATTGGTTTCCTCCCATCAGCCCTATATGGGGGTCTTTACTAATGATTCCCATAGCAGCGATTTGCTTAGCTAATGCAACAAAATCTGCATCATCTGGATCCACTCCATTTCTCAGCTCTTGAACCAGTACATCATCAGGCTCAATAATTTGTAAGCGTTCCTGATAGGACTCCCATTCTAGTTCAAAGCAAGCTAAGTCTGCCCCATATTGCTCTGCCACAGATCCCATGTGTTTTTCTACTTCATAAATCAGTTTTGGAGGTACAAAAACTTCAGCTGCTGTTGAATCAATGACCTCTTGGAGGCCACTACGGGCAGACTTATCTTTACGATTACATACAAGCCATATTAATTCCTGCAAAATGATATTGGTATCAACAACCAGTCGATACTTGGTCGGTTGCTCAATTGTTTTAAGGCCAAGGTGCTGCAAATACTTAATTGCACTTCTCAGCTCAGAAAGCTGCTCACTGGGAACAAAATAGGGGGCTGAAGCTCCCATCGTAAGTTATTCCTCATCCTCAAGTGAAAGGTGAACAAACTGAACTCCAAAGGTTACTCCTGGGACAATCCAGTCATTGCTTGGCTTCTCATCAATGGAATAGAACAACAAACAGGATGCTGGGTCAGCAGGCACAGTATCACATGGCCAATTTGTAAAATTCGTATCATTTTCATTACCACTGAAACTAAGTTCACGCCGAACACCAAGAATCTCCCTCAGCATTCCCTTCGGTGAAGACCCTCTACATTTGCACTCTATACCAAGCCAAATTTGAGTGTTTCTGGGGTATCCATCAGCCCCATAGTCACACATAACAATATCAAGTTCGTGATACTCTCCGTTAGTACGTCCATCTATATAAGAGATACCTGCAAACTCAACGTCAGTCCACAATGTGGCGCATGGTTCACGTTCACCATTTCTGTATACATCGAAACGCGGATAATTTGGATTGATACGCCCAGGGGAGCCTTTTAAACAAAGAATTCCATTTTGGCCGAACACATGAACCACGCGGAAATTTTCAGTATCGACCAACTCTTCAATCACATTTGCCAACACCCAAGCTTCGTATCGTTTCCCAACAGTGCCACCAACAAGCTGCTCTGCATCATCTATTCTAATTTCTGCAAATTCCTCTAGCAAGTCGCAGATTCTTTCCATTAACTCTTCCACTACCCCCTCCCTATAGACTTATTGATGTCGAGCTCGGAGGGGTACGCCCTGGTTCATAGGCACCAACCAATAGCTCAAGTTGAAGCAGCTTATTGACCAGCTCATGTAATTCACCGTACTCTTTCAATTGAATCAATTTAGCATCATCAATAACTATAGCAATTTCCTCGAACCTCTTGTCATCAGGGAATTTAACCTTGTTATTTAGCTTTTTGATCGTCTTATTTGTCAGATCAGGTGAATACAAACTCATCACCAACTTCAGCCCTTTCAAATACTCAAGAATTAATGATTTGTAATCCAGAAACCCTCCAGATTGGTCAAGTCTTTCCATCAACTCCTCATGGATATCTCCTAGACCATTGCCAATCATTTTCTTTTGCAGAAACTCAAAGAGCTCTTTGAACTCATTATTCATCTATCCCTCCGTTGGAAGCTCTTTAAATCCCCATCAAACCTATTCAACCCACAATACATGCTCTATTAGAATGCATTCATGTCGGCAATTTTATCATCTGCTAGATGTTTGTAATATGGCATTACGACATATTCTAGTTTAGCGCCATTCTTGGACGAATCCTCAGACACACGAATTGTGATACGTCCAACGCGCCACACTCTATTTCCGTCAGACCTTCCATAGACATTGGATATTCTTTTTTCCACATCATAGGCGCGAGTATTAGGAAACACGTAAGTCGCCGTACCCAAATTGTTATTAACATCATAGCGCAATATCAACTGACTGGAGCCAGAAACTTTTACAGACGAATCGAAAACATCTGACAGCTTACCTGGAACTGAGCCAATGCGTTGCAGACCTGCGTCACCTATTGCTGCATTCATCTGTGAGCGACTTGTGCCATATAGCTGTGCCCCAAACAACTTAACCTTGGACTCCTCAAGTTGGGCTTCCTGAACTCTTTTAGCCTTGCTCACAGAAAGGTAATTCTTTGGAATATTTGGTTGCCAGTCAGCAACCACATCACCAAACATTATTGCATCCAGAGACTTCGCTCTTGCTTTAATCGCATCGACAACTACTGCCACTGGTGCCTCATTACTTAAAGGGTCATATAATGGATCATCGTTATCAATCACTTCAAAGTGCACCGCGTAGGTGATCGTATAAAAGGCCCCATCGTCTCCTTCAGAAGGAATAAGTTTGGAATAATCAGAAAATTGTAATTCAGTAAAATACTTCTGCCCATACTGTCTAGACTGAATGAGTCGAATTGGTGGAACATCGACAAAAGGTTTGCCTTCCTCATCCAACCTGACTTTCACATTCATCCCCGTAGGACCACCAATCAGATAAGAGGCTGAAGGGTCAAAACCTGGACAACTACCTATAGCTCTTCTCGTCGCATATTGGCGAAGGCATTGGCTATCAGCATCAGAAAAATGTTGAAGGCTCTTCCAGTCAAATTCTGCATCTGAGTTGGCGAACGCAGTAACCGGGAACAAAATCAAAGTGAATAGTGTTATTATGGTGTTTTTCATTTTCCCTCTCTATTAATTAGCTAATATTATGTTGCTAAGCATATCCTCATACGAACATCTGTCTGTCCCCCAAATGGGGGACAAAAACAAAGAAATATTCGATTATTGGAAATATAATGGTGGGTAACAGGCCATGAGTGTGACTTGGTTTTATAAAATTAAGAGTCACCCCAATCAATAAAAAGTAACGCCCACCACCCAAACAACATAAATAAAAAAATAATTGCGAGAAGATTTAGTATCCGAGATATAACTGCCATTAAATAGACCCCTATTTAGAAAGAAATCAATCAGGAGAATCAGTCACACTTTTGTATGCCTGATGCTTCAATGATTAATATCTATCCAAATGGGTAATATCTGGATCATAATATAATTTCACCAGCGAGAAGACCTACGCCAGCAGGAAAGATATTCTCACCAGAGTTTCAGTCAGTCAACAAATACTTTGAATTCACATAGTGAAATCAATCACTTAGCTGTTTGACAGCTCTTTATTTACGGGTACTATAACTTCAATTCTCTTGTCCTCGTTTCACATGAGGAAGGATCATATGGTCTCTGGCCGATCCACCCTGTTTCGGATGATAGTCCAACAGGTTCATAATTTACTAGCCCTGGTGGGGAGGTTCGCATTCCCCCAATCTAGGGCGTGGTGTACCTCCCCGTTCATTTTAGAGAAATAAGGAGGAAAACATGAACACACCACAAGCACCGCCCTGCGAACCGGGCACCCCAAACTTCAGTTACCGCTGAATTTATAACTAAAGATCCAACCATCAATCTGATGGAAGGTTTTATCACATGGGAAGTTGTCTGATTATACGTGATACGGCACGTTGATCAGAGAGCAAGGTAAAAGCCCTGTCGAGCTTATCGGCATAAATCCGCGCAAGCGGTCGCTCATATCCTTTTGGATAGTCTATGGGGACTGGCTTCGGCCTAGAGCACCAGCTTAACTCACAAATTAGACAGCTCAGTGATCAGCTCTTTTACAGAGCTGATGAATGGCTCTTGCGTGTAATTTCCGGGGAAATCTCCACCAACGAGAACTTCACCTGTTCTGGATAAACCAAGGATAAAGTACTTATGATATTCACCGCTCTTACTGCGAATTCGGTTTAATTCTCCTCGAATAAAATCACACTCATTCTCAGTAGCCAGACGCTGCCTAAGAAACGCACTCGGCCAGTCTATGTGTACTGTCAACTCAAGGTATTCATAGAACAATGAGTTCAGCTTTTCTCTGTGTGCTGGAAAAACTACAACATCGTGCTTAGCAGCCACTTGGTACAACCAGTCAATATCTTCGACCTGAGTAGGATCAGAGAATAGTGCTTCATATCGATCCATTCGAGCTTCATACCGGGTTTTTTGAACTCTTAAATTACCCATAATCACCTCTCATAACTTGAAATCTCACTTATACGGAAATGCCCAAGTGCATTCGAAACCGCCAACCTGGATTGATCCCACGTGTAACCAAGGTCCTGAAGGGTTTCTAAGCGAGCGTGAACGAATGAATGGCGTAGCCCATAGGAGCCATTTGAGTGCCCAAAAAGATCATTTGAAACATCTGAAAAGTTTCTTGCCCATTCTTCATAATGCGGTAAATCAAAGTGTTGTCCAAAAACTCGATTATCCTCCCCACGAATACTTTGAACCTCTCTTGCTTCATCTAAACGAAATGCCTCAAGACGATCTGAAATATCAGGGGACAGCCGAACAGTACGCTCTAGCCCCCCTTTGCCTGTGACCGTGTAATCAATCCCATTATGGCCCGCAAAACGGTGATCAACTAACTTCTCTGCTCGATCAGGCGCGATACGGGCAGGGAATTCATCCGCTGGACGTATTTCCATTATTTCACTTGGTCGCAAGCCAGCATCCCTCACTATTTCGCTCATGAAGCCAAAAACAGGTGGCTGGTGTGCAATAATCTCTCTGGTCTGAGAATCAGAGTAGCCTCTACCTTGGGTTGGAGCATCACTACTCCTTGATGGTACAAGTGAGCCAAAATCAATAGGAACGCCATGCAATAGTTGATGCGCGTCCGACAGCACCTTTGAATAGCCCGCAATTGTTCCAGACTTATACCCCTGTTCATGCAAACTTTTAATCTCATCCACAGCCATCCTAGGAGTGATATCCTTAATTCGGTGTATACCCTCTCTCTCAAGTATTCGTTCAGCTGAACGGCCAAGATCCCCCCTACGCCGAGCCACAGTGCCTCCCCCTCGATATCCCAGTCTCCCTGCTGCCTTTTGATCATGTTTGCTCATCCCTCTCAAATCTAACTTGGCTATGATTCGACGTGCCTGTTCTTTGGCAGACAGAAGCTTCGCCATCAGACCACCTCCTGATTGACCTAAATACGGTGCTTTTGTCTACGGAAACCCTTCTATAGCGCCTCAGCCAGTCTCTAATCTCTGAAAGTGATGCAGCTTGATTATTCAACTCAAGAATCTCTGCACGAAAGGGGTCTAGTTTTGCCTGAGAAAACTTGTGTTTTCTCCCAAGCCCTTTAATTCGCTTCACATCAGCTAACTGGACAGCAAGTTCTTCACGATTAAGCGGTTTAACTTCACGTGCATTAGGCTTTAGCGATGATCGAAGGCGATGCAATATCCAGCCACGCACATGCGCCGCAGGAGCAACTGTAAGAGCCTGGGTCAGAGTAACAGCCAAATCTCCAGCAGGACCGTACAGCGATTGCACTGAAGTGTTGCGCTCGTACCGTTGCATACACAAAGCGATGCAACGCGTGAGGTCATCTTTTATCTGGTTATTCTTAGTCATATGCAACGATCTCAGGAATTCGCGCAGACGGCGCCCCCGGCGCCGTCTGCGCATCTAATGCAACGCGCTGCTCGCGTGAAACGCGGGCGTAGCTAGTGGCTTTACGACCTGCCGACCCTGGCGAAGCCAGGCCTCGAGGCAGGAGAGCAAAGACACAAAAAGCAGCGCAAATCTTGCCTTTCATTAAGAATGAATTGGGCCGGGGATCCGGTTCATTCTTAATGAAAGGCTGGCGCACCACCAATGGAAAATTAGATTGGGCTATTAAATTACTACCAGCCAACATAATTCAATCCCAGATCAGCAATAATATCTCTCTGGTCTAGGTCAATCCGAGAAAAAATATATCCTGGTGAACTGCTAGGTAACCCGGCTTTCTCAAATAGCTCCCGCGCCCAACTCCAACTATAGAATGAACACATCGCGGCCAGAAAAATAGACTCTCCCGTACTTAAATCTACAATCTCGGCATCAATGATTTCGCTGTTTGGACGCAACTGATTTTTATCCGTCGCATCGTTAATTGATATCACACCATCACATGCAAAATATTCCCTCCCAGCAATCTCAACTCCTCTCTTCCACGCATTCAGAAAATTTTGATCATCTGGAGTAATATCATCTTCCATTTGCGCCAGACCCCCTCCTTCTTTTCTCAAAGCGTTCGAGTCATTTTTTTCCTCCTCATCCAGCTTACTGCTCAGCGCACGTATTAGTTCTTCTATTTTTGGCCTTAACAGGTGATGACCACCTTTAATGTAAGCAAGCTGCCTTGATCTTATCGCTGGGTGTGACGATAGATTCCAATCAGATGGAATATCGATATTTTCTTCTTCATCATTTGCTTTATTTTCAATTGTCATAATTTATCTCCTTGTTAAGTATATCAATTTTTCATCAGCGCCACTTTGGCAAATTCCCTTCACCGTCTCGAGTCAGAGCCAGTGAACGATTTGGGTCTACTGCCTGGCGACACGACCAGATAAGAGCTGAAACCGGATCGCCACCGTTGAATCCACGCATAGACATTCCTGCCCATTCTCCAATGATGTGGCGAGCCACTCCCGAATCCTTAATGCCTTCGCTTTTCATAATGGCTACAGCCCGTTCTTCTGGAATTAATTGTTCATGTGCATTAGTCCATGCCAACCCAAATTCATCTTCAAAACTTAACCGAACACGCAAAGCGTGATCGCCATTTTTACCACCGCCCATGGCGGTGGGTTGTGTTGAGATATTTGAAGTACTCTCTGGCGAAGTCTCTGAAGTACTCTCTGTAATAGAGCACCGGGGACCGAAAACCTTGTCTCTCGCTCTAGGGGAAACTTGTTTGCCGTCTTCTGGTATTACAGCTTTCCGCACCTTGGAAAACTTGCCTTTTTTGTTTCGGCTCACTTTTGATTCATCAAAATTAGTTGTTCTAGGCGTAGTTAATTCGATCAACTCCAATAACTTTTCAACATCCAAGCGATACCATAGTTTTGCAGGAATGGACTTTTTCTTTTCATACAACAAATCTAACTTAATCAAACGTTTGCGTGCATTAAACTGCTCGTTGTAATTCAATCCAGTCTCTTTTTCCCATTCCTCTATCGTCTTATAAAACCATCCGTTTCTCGGCCTTTCATTTTTATCATTTAGCGGAACTCTTCCTGACCAGTAAAACAACTGAGATAGAAATAAAGCTGCCAAAATAGAACCTGTGATATCTACAAAAACTCGATGAAAGGCTATTGGCCTTTTCAGTAGAAATTTTAACGTTTCAGTATCCATCACTTAACTTTTTTGCTCGTTACTTGTTGATGTTTCGTCGGTCTGCCTCTTCTTTTCCTTGGATTGATTGGTTCTCCAGCATTTGATTTTCTGGATTGGACAGCCTTCATCGAACGATTCGATAAAACCGGGTCTGTTTTTACTTTTGTTTCTTTTTCCGCAACCCACCTTTTCACCGTTTGAGGATCCCACCTCCAAATCCCACGCCCTAGCTTCAAACCTGGAGGAAGATCCCCTCTTCTCTTTGCCAAATAAAAAGATGTTCTACCGAAACCAAGAAATTCCATCAGGTTCACTGCAGTCCATAATGTGTCATTTAAGTTCGATTTCATATGCACATAATACCGAGGCCGAAACTGACCTCAGGTAAAGAAAAGGGTATATTTCTTTTTATGAATTTTGACCAATTTACTAAAGACCATAAAAAGCCCGGAAGACCTTCTCGCAAACCAGTTGAAAAACTACAGACAATCGCTTGGTTCTATCATTTAGCCAAATTACTCGATGTAAAAATATCAGACAAAAAACCAGAACAATCATTTGATATGATTTCAGATGAACTAAAATTGAATGGATATATAGGTCCAAAATTAAAAAGGGCAAAAAAGAAAAAAAGAAACGATGGGAAAAAACAAAATGATCTTTATGCAAAAAATCCCGAAGATATTTCAAACACATGTAAGTGCTGGGCCAAAGGGTCCTCTAGTCCAACAGATTCAATTAAGGAAATTTGTCAGGTAGTGGACAAAATAACTCCGGGAGAAGGGATAAAACTGTGGGCGACTTTCTACTATGGAATTGATGGGTGTTATCTATGGCACAAATTCGATCTCTATAATGAAGACCCTAGCTACAACTTACCTCGTTCTATACTGGCTCCTACATCCGAAACCCTAGAGATGTTAGCTACAAGCACTGATAATGCTATAAGATTCTTATGCAGAGAAGCTGCCATGCCCATCAAAACATCATTAGAAATTTCTATTGAGCTTTATATTGGCGGAATGATCATGGCTACTGAAAAGGCTGCACACGAACTTATAAAGTATGGGATTAATCCTGATTTATACAGGAGTGTCTTTAATAAGCAGATAACATATTTGCATAAATCAAACCCTAATAAATACAGGCCTGCTGGCGTCTTGCTAGAAGGGTGTGAAGATAACTCCGAATACCCATGGCTATAGTAATTCAAATGGAATGATAATCCCCCCATCCCCTAGATTGTGATCGAAGATTCACTTCGCTGGATGACATAAGACTGGAAACTGAAAGATAGCTATCCGAATTTGATTCATAGAGACCGCACGAATCACTCGGGAACATGCTCGCTCTAAACTTCATAATTAGATATTAAATAGTAGAAACCAAGCCTGATCTATTCTGATCAGATGCGAAGCTTGGCATCGAACCTAGACACTTTGCCAACACTGTGGCCGCCCTTTTTGACAGCATGGGGCACATTTGGGGCAACTAACACCCCATTAAAACGAACTAATACGAACAAAAACAAACAAAAAAGGGAGCCACGGGCTCCCTTAGGTGTTGCTATTACTAGCGTTTTTATGGTGGCGCTTCAGGGACTCGAATCAATCGAACCCTAATGTCCTTTTAAAGCGTTGAAAAATATAGACTTTGTCAATCGCTTAAAATTTAGTGGCGCTCAATTTTTACCAGTTTTGTACCAGCAAACTATACCAGCTTCCAGATGCTGTGCCAGGGTACTCTGAGCAACAGCTATCACTGTCAATTCAACTACTTATTAAACAGTCTAAGGAGCCGGTCAATAGAAGCCTCTATTGTTCGCATAGTTTGCAATTCTTCGTGACTAAAATGGTCTTGGTAATTTTCAGGCCTCGTAGGGTCACGCTTCACATAAGGGCCAAAAGCCTTCTTAAGGGCCTTGGAATCCCCTACAGCCCTCTTTCTCATTGCTCGTAACAACATAGCCTCAAAACAAGGGTCGGACGTTAGAACAGCGATCTTGTTTCTCTTTGCTTTTGTCTGAACAGCAGTCGTCCAGTCCTGATCTGTATCAAGAAGCACCGCCACTTCATCATACGATGCATTTCTAATCTGGCGTATTGTCCAATCGACGACGTGCTTCGCCCCCTTACCTCTGGCATTTTTTATCGCAACGGAAATACCACAGCCTCTATCTACATAGAGCCTTTTTAGATGGTTAAGGAAGGCTTCCTCATGCCTTCCTTCGCCAACAATCAGAATAGTGTGTTTCGCCTTTTTCATGACTCTTACCATGGCTTAGTAGAAGCTGGGAGTAGCGCCATAAGCTCCAGCCATATACTTCGCATAGTAATTATCATCGTTTCTGATGCCCCTCACGCGATCCATTCTTACCGCAGTGCTTTCACAGTCCTCATCCTTCTCGACCAGCATAACCTGAGACTTATGCACCAAATTGAGCACTTCCATCGCATGGCAAGAGAACAATAGCTGAGCGTTATATGGATTGGTTGCCGGATTCGCGAATAAATCCAGAATCGGTTCCAACATATGTGGATGTAAGTCATTCTCGAACTCATCGATCACTGCGAGGCCACCGACCTCAAGAGTTGGAAGAATTCGAGATAGCAGTACGAATGCACTTTGGGTGCCGCTCGATTCCAAGGCAAATGACAATCCAAATTGATGTTGCTTGGAAATATGTTTGCCAAAGGGAACCCAGACCTTTTGCTCCGTTCCATCTGGGTTTGTGACGGTTACTTCCTGTAACTCAACACCCGCCAAGCCCAAATCCCACGAAGACAGCAATGCCTCCATTCTTTCACCCTGACGGGGATTCATCGCAAAATGATGTGCTGCCACTTGGACATCTTGGGAACTTACACCTACACGGCCAAAGACATTCACATTGCTGAATACATATGAGGAGACCATTCGAATAGCCAGAGGTACACCAAATTGAGCAGCCCATGAGATTAAAGAAACATTTGGACGAACTTTTCGTGCTTCTTGAGCAGGCAAGCCAAAATCTTGTTGTTTAACTGAATATGACTTGGTTTTCTCATCCCACTCACGAATAAAGACATAGCCAAATCGCTCTTTCTTCATATAGAGAGCTTCATGCAAAACCTTTTTAGTAGTGCAGCGCATTTCATAACGCCAAAGCTTGCCGTCAAAATCCAACACACATTCGAACTCTATTGGCTCATTCTGAGCAGCAGCATGAGGGGCAACAGGAATGCTTTCATCGGGACGCGCATTGAAAGAGTTGGAAATAAACCAGCTTAAGAAAGCTACTGGCTTCAATATAGCAGTCTTACCACTACCATTCGCTCCAATGACAGCCATGAGCTTAGAAATTCGTTCACCGGTATCAGACTCAGTCATCCACTCGGTGAATGAAGTTTTTTTGTTGATAGATAAATCAATCTCAACCCGTTCGCGGAATGATTGAAAGTTAGAAAACGCATAGCTATGAAGCATATCAAGACACCTTAATTTACATTTTCAACGTAATATTGTTGGAAACGAACTTTAATTGACACGCCACTCTTATGCAAGGCTACCTTCCAAGCTCCTCCAAAAAATGGGCATACTTCATACAAAGATCACTTGCCTCTACTCACCAATGTGGCCGATTCAGTATCGTAGTAATACTGGGAAATCGTTCTATCTTTGATCTTCTCGACCAATTCATCAATTACAAATAAGGGAACAAGAAACCATTCCCTTGGCACAACAGGATTGCCAAAGCGATCCTTGATTTCGATATCCAAACGAGCACCACTGAAAAACTTGTGAATCAGATTCTCAAGCTTACTGCGATTAATATTGAACAGCTCATAGGTAGCAACCACTTCAACATCAGCCATCAAGAAAGTGGGATCGATTTTTGCATTTGCTATGCGGCGATCAACATTGCCACCTGTCACACCAATCTTATGGATCACATCACGGCTCTTGGCGATGATTGGGTTATCCGACTTGCTACGAAGCACATAGATCGTACCACTGGCATTATCCTCATCACTGGATATGCCTGAAAACAATGGCCCTGCCGTACTACCCGCTACAGTTTCAACAATGCGCCGCCCAGTCTCATCTTTATTCAAGGCTCTTTGTAATGATCTCAGCAAAATATCGCTCTCAGTACCATTGCCATAAATCACGCGAAGACGACTATCTTTCTTATCATTCTTGTTGATGAAAAACTCTCCGACTTCGGCCACATAAACCATCTGTCCCGACAAGATAAAAAGGTCACCCTCTCTGATTTCTGCAAAATCTTTGAATGGCTGCGTTTGTCTAACGCCGTTCGTCAACTCTTCCTGTACGGCACTGAAAATCGGTTTGAACTTATCGAAATCTGTGCATGGAATTCTGCTTGCCACCTCTTCTACTAATCGCACTTCTGCACGGGACTTCACATGCTTCAGATAGGTCACATCGCCCTCATGCGGCGCATCAACCCCTAACTGCGCCAGCAGTTCCGCATCGTCCATCGCATCATCAGGCTCCGGCTCTTTAACCTCGAATGAGCTGCTGCCAAGCAGCCCCTGATAATCAAGCTCCATGAGCAGGTCTCGGCACTCCGATTGCTTCCGAATCTGATCGAGGCGAACAGCATACAGCCGTTCGAAAATATCTTTGTCTTCACCATGTTCCGGAGCATGGCCAGCTTTCTCGACGAAACGCTGAATCTCTTCGAATCCGGCAATAATCCGCTCTTCTTTAGGCGAGCGAGTAGCCTTCTTCTTGGCAGTTGTATCAACGCCAAGCTCCTGCAATAGCTGAAGATCGGACATCTCACCCATTGTTTGCTCCAATGGTCTTCTGCTGCAAGAAGGCAATGCCTTCAGCCATGCGTTTTTCCCACGGGTCTGGTGCTGTCAATGAAGGCAAACGTCCTCGCTCTTGTTTGAACTTCAATGCTCTCACGGCCAACTCTCTTGCCTCTTCTAAGGTCAGGTTAACCCGCTTTCCGGCAATGACTGCCGCAACCTGTTTCAGGCTCTCTTCACTCATTGATTTGGCGAGAATCGCATATGCCTCACTGAACGGGTTGATCCTGTCGATCATATCGATATCGAGGTCGCGCACATCCATGGCAAATTTTCGCACGCCGTCAATCAGGGCAGTATTACCCTTCACCTCTTCGCCATTGTTGTTGACGATTTCCTTGGCTTTCTGCGTCAGGTTAAGAGCAGCAATAGCATGTTGGCGTACGGCTTCCTGATCCTCAGAATCTAATTCCGGATACTTCTCCTTGATGATCTTGCCCAGACGAACCTGTGTCAGCTCCTCCGGCACCATCTCTTTATCGAAAAGCCCTTTCTCAAGGGCTGGCTTATCCTGAACAAAAGTAGCGATTACCTCGTTCAAGTCCTCATCACAAATACGACGGGCGTCTTCACTCTTCGGCTCAGCCAATCCCTTGATCTCAATCTGGAACTGGCCAGTCTGCTCATTGAAGCCCACATTGCTCTCATCGGGCTTATAACCATCTGGGCCATAGTCGTAACCATCCACGGGGCCACTCTGTGGGTTCTTAGGTGTGAAATTAAAGCGTGGAGCCAATACCTGTTCCATCAACAGGCTGGCGGCAATCGCCTTCAGGGTATCATTCACCGCATCGGTAACGGCTTCTTCCGTAGCATCAGGCTCGGCAATCAGGTTGGTAAAGCGTGCATGAGTTTTACCCTTGGCATCGCGGGTTGTTCGCCCGATAATCTGAATGATCTCCGTCAGGCTGGCGCGATATCCCACGGTCAATGCATGTTCGCACCAAATCCAGTCAAAGCCTTCCTTGGCCTTACCCAGCGCAATGATGATATCCACAAAGTCTCGATTATTATTTGTCTCAGCTCGCATTAGTGATGCGTCAACTTTGTCTCTTTTTACATCATCATCGACAAGGTCGGCAATTCTGATAACCCTTCCATCAACCGTCTTGACCAAGTGGAACCCCGTATCAGGGTCAACACCTTGCCATTCGCCAAGCTCTTCGATGATATGATCAACTTCCTTGATCTTGTCTTTGGTACTCTCCCGTGAGTTCACGTTCGGAATGTGAATGATAGTTTTCTCGTTCGGGTCGAGCACACTCAGTATCTCTTCGGAATAGGCTCCCGAATAGAAGTAGTAGCCGATATCCAGCGTCTTCAGGTACTCATAGCCATTGAGCTGTTCATAGTAGGTGTAGGTAACGGTCTCAAACTTCGATTCATCCTGTGGTGATAGCACAGCCTCGGCATCACCTCGGAAATAGGAACCAGTCATAGCTACGATATGCGCTTTATCCCGTTCAATTAACTGCCCAAGGTGAGTACCCAGTTTATTATCAGGGTTTGCGCTCACATGATGGAACTCATCCACTGCAATCAATCGATTATCGAAAGCTTCGATCCCAAATCGATCCACGGCAAAACGGAGTGTGGCGTGCGTACATACCAACACACGATCATTGCTATCCAGAAAAGCCCTTACAGATTTGACCTTGCCACCATCTTCACCCAGCGCATCACAAAGGTTCCACTTTGGTGCCACATACCAATCAGCCCAGAAGCCAAATTGACTGAGAGGCTCATCATGAAAGCTTGATCCGATGGACTTCTCCGGCACAACAATGATTGCCTGCTTCAATCCTTGGTTATGAAGCTTATCCAAGGCAATAAACATCAGCGCACGACTCTTACCCGATGCTGGCGGTGACTTGATCAGCAGGTACTGCTCTCCACGCTTCTCATAAGCGCGCTCCTGCATGGCACGCATGCCCAGCTCATTCGTCTTCTTCGAACTGCCTGTACAAGCGTAATTTACTGAGACATGGGGAATCGTTTTGTGTTCTGTCATCGTCATTGCACCTTCTTTACAGATTTATCCAAACCCGACTCAATTTGATGAGAGGTTTTCTGATCCTTTTGTTCTTCTCGGAGCATTTGGACTTCAGTACCAAGAGATTCGATAGCAGCAGCCAATCTGTCATTTTTCTCACTTGCTGTATTCACGGATGAACTCAAACTCTCCATAGGTTTCACAACAGCAGATGAGTTTTCAGTCATCTGCTTCATGAACCTATCCATTTGCTCGCCATTGGATTGTGCATTCGAATATGTAAGCCACAGCCCTGCCAGAGTCAGAATTAGCACTGATCCGCTAATGATCAAATTCCATCTCGATACATTTCGAGAGTCAGCAATCGCATTGGTTATATCTTTCCTTATCCCAGCCTGAACCTCGTTTGAGGCCAACATAAGGTTTTTCAGGTCTTCAAGGTGCAATGCAGACTCTTTTGCAGCAGATATTTGCGGAGAAAGAGGAATGTTGGGAGGCGGAGATAAATGCGGCTGCCAATTTTTCATCATGGCGCTCTCTTGATCTCTCAGTTTCGCAATGCTCTCCAGCGTACTGGCTGAGAGTATATCCGTTGCTCTTGTCGCACTGGCCAGCGACTTAAATTGTGACAAGGCTTCGAAAGCCGATTTACTTCCAGCAATAGACCTCTCAATATCCTTACTCAGCTTGGTGGTCGCCAAGTTTGAGCGATGATGATTATATATCCGCCTTAGATATATGACGTTTGACTCATCATCTGCCTTCTTCTGCTTATCGTCGTTGCTATATTCCTTAAGGGATTGAGAGTTGGTAGTATAATTATCTGCAAAAACTTCCAGTTCATTACGATCCAAGCGTGATACATCATCATCTGAAAGCGCACCGTCATCCGGCTTATATTGACCATCCTTCAGTGACTCTTCTTTGTTACAAGATACGGATATCAAGGCCCGAACCCATTCATCATCGCTCAATGCTTCAGTATGTTTCTTCGATAACTGTTCCCAGTCTTTTGCTCTCAAAGTAAAACAGTAAAGCTTTCCCAATTCTGATGTCTGGAAAGAGAATAGCGGCGGTAAATTCTCTGGTAGCAACTTCATGATATCCATTGCTTGCTCACGATGCCTTCTTCCTACTACTGCCTTTCACAGCCTTATCTGATGTCATCTTGGTATATAGTTCAAAAAGCTTTTCAAGACGCTCGGTGTCGTTTTTGAATCGTCTTCCAATGTAGATGCGCTCCAGCACCTCATCATTGCGCTCATGCGCATGCCGTAAATCTTCAGGCATGTTTTCAGAATTGTATAGATCAGCAATCGTTGCAGGAAAATGAGCTTCACGCGCCAACAAGATATCTTCAGCACAACGTGCCAAATCAACCTTATTTTTTTCAGTTAAGGCTGGAATAGGAAATGTATTCCAGCCGAGAATGTTTGAGTAAGAATAATCGGATCTCAACCTGCCGCATACAGTGGCAATCCACACTAAGTGTAAACGCGAGGCGATGATCGCCAACGTCCAGAGCGGCCCTTGGTCAACAAAGAAAGCTTTATTCGTGGGAATCACACTCTCATCTGCTAAACCAACCGGAAAATAGTCTCTGTTTTCAGACGACACGATAGGAATAAAAAGCTTCCTTGGCCCATCACCTTTTCTTTCTCTGAATTGATGTGGCCTTATTGCCAGTTTATTTACGGCTTTATCACAAGTTGCCAGACGGTCTCCCCTTACTTTGGCAACTCTTTCTGCAACGGAAGGAATACTAAGTGCTGATTCCAGTTCATCATCCGATATCCAAAGGCAATATCGTTCTTTACCATTAATAAATTCAGTAGACCCAATGAACTTTTTAATAAGAAGAGGAGAAAGGCCATCGGCCAACACTGCAATCTTTTCATCGGGTTCAAGTATTAGTGCAGCAGACTTCGAGTAATATACTCCATACTCCATCGACACATCATTAAAAATCGGTTTTTTAGAAGCTGTAACAATATCTATAGAATGATCTGTCAAATAGGCATTGATATTTGACACTCCTTTGCATGATCCATCTGAATAGATGTACCGAATTCCATCTTTCACATAATCAATGCCCACTATAATTACTGTAACTCCTGCGGAATTTTTTGCCAAGTTCTTCCAGATAAAAGAAGTATAGGCAAAACGGATTTTACATCCCATTTCAAACAGTAGCGCCCAAGTAATAGGAACTTGCTGCCCCTGACAGAGACTATTAGTAGTAACGAAAGCAAAAGGAGCCGAACATATTTCATTATATTTAGCAGCCTTAAGAAACCAAGCCCCCACATAATCAACATTCTTCCACTTATTAGTTTTTCCAGAAAAGACTATCTCCAAGTCTTTTTTCTGCTCTTCAGTCTGCTTTCGCGTTCCAGTAAAGGGTGGGTTGCCGCAGATGTAGGTCTCACCGCCTTGGTTATCGAAGTCGATCTCGGGCTGATTCAAAGGAGTGTGAAACAAATCATCCGAATATGTTTTGACTCCACTCGTTGTCGGAGGGCACACCTCAAGCCAGTCGATTCGCAACGAATTGCCTTGCCGAATCCGCCCAGTATTTTTTAGCGGCAGCATTAGCGCCTTGGCTTCTTTCTGGCCGATCAGGCGCACATCGCACTGAAACTCGGCAATCAGTAATGAGAGCCGTGCCACTTCAGCAGCGAAATCCTTCAGTTCAATACCATAGAAGTTATCCAGCTTGACCCATGAGCGCTGAACAGGTTCGCCACGCCGCCGAACAATTTCAGCCTCAATCTCACGCAGCCTGATATAGGCAATCACCAGAAAATTGCCGGAGCCGCAGGCAGGATCAAACACACGGATATTCGAAATGCGTTTGCGCAGATTCAGTAGCTTACGGGCATTATCTCCGGCTTGCTCCAGTTGCTCACGCAAGTCATCAAGAAACAGCGGATTCAGTACTTTTAGGATGTTCGGAACGCTGGTGTAGTGCATACCCAACTCGCCGCGCTCTTCATCGTCGGCGACGGCTTGAATCATCGAGCCGAAGATATCCGGATTGATCTCTTTCCAATCCAAGCGACCAGCATGCAGCAGATAGGAGCGTGCAATGCGGCTGAACTTCGGAACATCTTTGCAGCCAGCAAACAGGCCGCCGTTCACCCAAGGAAATGTGCAGGCCCAGCGAGGCAGATTGGCTGCTTCCCGTTCTTCAGGTTTTGTATCCATCGCCCTGAATAGCTCGCCCAGCACATGCTGAGTATTGTCAGAGCGGCTATCACTCATCTGCTCAACAGTGGAGGTGAAGAGATCATCGCCATTGAAGATATCGGTATCCTCAGCAAAGAAGCAGAAGATCAGGCGCGTCATCAACTGATTCATGTCGTGGCGTCGAGCATCGGTCGCCCAGTCGGGGTTGTCTTTCAGCAGTTCGACATAGAGCCGATTCAGGCGACCAGTCGCCTTGATATCGATGGCGTTGTTACGGATTTCTTTGACTGTGCTGATTCCTGCAAGCGTCAGGAAGAATCCGAAATGATCTGGGAAGTGCGGATAGGCACAGGCAACGGTTTCACCACTGTTTAAATCCTCTGCCTCAAGGGTGATGCCATCCGTCGCCAGCACATATTTTGCCTTGGCCTTGGCTGTGGCCGGACTGCCTTTCAGCTTATCGAGCGTTTCGGTAACGCGCCCCTCATCGCAGACGGCAATGTGGATGTTGCTACGCTGGAGAACACCTCCATCGATATCAGAGGCATTGGATGAGCCACTTCTCAGTCGTTTCAGGGTTGTGATCTTATTGCCAAAGGCTTCCAGAAAGGAAAACGGGAAATCTTCAGGGTTAAATTCCTGCTCAGCTAATTGCGATATTGCCTCTTCGATTTCAACAGCGTTCACATACCCTCCGATCCCATGCGGAGGGTAATCAAATATCGCAACTAATCAATTTTCCTGCCGTGACACTGGCGAGAAAGGAGGCAGCTATGCAGCCTCATCCAGCTCCTGCTGAAGCTTATACAGCTCTTCGTAGAGAGCCTCGCTGATTAGTTCATAAACGGCTGTAGCGACGATGTTGTTTAAAGTCGGCTGGCCATCAAATGCCGGAGGAAGTTCATTTTCATGAAAGAAAATCTGTGGATCAGACCCAAGCGTCATAAGATCATGCGAGTAGATGGGCACATGTGAGTCGGCCACCTCATGCACGAGGTCTTCAGGAAATTCATGCTCGTGAAAATTCTCGCGTAACTCTTCTTTTGCAGATGTAATGATTTGCTGTAGGTGGGTCATTGGTAAACCTCCATCGCCAGTTGCGATGTGACGGCCTAAGAGCGCCAATAGCCAGAGGCATCAAGGGCGCAATAGCGCTCTGTATTACCCTTGATGTATCAGGCGGCGCTCTACAGTTCCCATCTTCTGTAACTGCCGTTGGAGGTGCTTTGGCACACCGGAAAATCAACCTGCAAAAGAACTACGCAGAAAATCAAATTCAGCATCCGTTCTGATTACATTCTTGGAGTAGCAGGAGGTGATGATCCTGCTTCGCCGTCATCCTCCTCATTATCAATGCTAATTACATTGATATCCTCAGCATCGGGAGCAAATCCAGCTTTTCTCCTTGCTTCAGCGCGGCTCATACCTTGGGCCAGATATCGTTCGACTTCTGCTTGCATAGCTTCTTCTCCTGTTGTGCTCAAACGACCGATTTCAGCTTCGCGCTCAGCACTGGTTTTGCCCTCATAAGGCATGAGACCTGTGAACGGATCAGGGGAAAATCGACTATCGCTTGCTGCTATTTTACTCAGTATTCCCATGTTGTTATCTCCTTGGGGTGGGCATAAGCTGCATTCGTGGTGACAGTGAATGCTCTTGAGCTGCTTTATGACGTTGTTCGTAAATTTGTCGGAATTGCTGTGTAACTTTGTCGCTGGCAGCCTGTGTTTTTGTTGATTCATCTTGGGAGTCAACGGCGTGAGAAATGTCATCTATAGCCTTGGCTTTAATCAGCTCCGAAACATGGTTGAATTTTTCGATGGTCGATTGGAGCCGTAAACTCTCGGATCGAAGATCCTCGGTGCAGATGGACCGAAAATTTTCATGGCGAGCAGCGCCACTGGATCGGCGATTCAGCTCTGCCTCAATTGTCACCTGCCTGCAAGTAATCAGTTCCGTTATGCCGGTTTCTGCAATATCGAAATCCCTCTGGCATAGCGGCAAGCCCTTACGTCTGCGCAATCTGGCACCATCTATCTCTTGGCAAACCTCATCTATTGAAGATCGGTTCGCAGGAGCCGTGAAATAGCGAGTAATTCTCTGCTCTCTACTGAAGCCTGACTCGCGAAGGCTTGAATTTGCTTCACCGAGTCGAGTAATGATTTCTCCAAGCTTACGATCTGCGTCTGTAAGCATTGCATCTGCTCTTCGATTCTCTGGCGCTCTGCCCGCTCGCTCCGCAGCTCTTCTATCAGCAACTCCATGGGCATGTTTTTCGGCTTCAAGCTCATCGTAAATCTCCTGTTTAATGCTTATAAGTTCTTCTGAGGTCATGTCATTACACTTGGTCACATCAAGACCAAGCTTCAGGTGTTCTCGGATAGCGGACTTAGGCTCACGGGACTTGATCTCGACGGCAAACCAGCCCTTATTCACTGCAAGTGCTGCAGCTACACCCCAGCTCGATTTCGTACCTCGAACGGCCAAACTTCCATCCTGCTGTTCACGACAAGCCCATGCTTTTGAGGTATTGGCAACCTGCCAGTAATAGACTCCATCAGGAGTGCTCTTTATTGCCTTGAGGATTCGATTGGATATGTCTTCTTCGGTCCTGAAATAATCCGCTGAGCCTCGGTTTGTGCCTGCCTTAAGATTTTTACCCGTTCTTTCTCGATGGACTGCAACATAAAGGCCTGTTGGCTTTTCAAGCTGGCTTCCAGAACTTGAGTCATTTGCCGGAATTGATCGTTCAGACTCTCTCGTTGACGCTCCAGCGATAGATACAACATTGTCGCAATCACGAGAGATGCCACGGTAATGCTTATCAGGAAGGTTTTTGTCATCGAAGATAAAACGTCGTCCATATTCTTTCTGGAGTTTTGCAGTAAGCTCTGCATGGCGCTTCTGAATAGCTTTAATTGGCGTTGCTGCTCTTGCTTCTGCCTGATCTGAGATTGCTGCAAGGCCTGTGAAAGATGCTGCATAATAAACTCCTTGAAGCCTGATATTCCTATCATGCTCATCAACTTTAATGCTTAGTGACTTCGTGCTTCTGGTCGGTTGTACTTGGACACCTTTGATGCTGTTCAATGCATCAACGACTTCTTGTCTGTTCTGGTACTCCCCAATAACTACACCGTGAGAAATGAATGCATCAATCTCATTGCGAATATCTTTGAGCGGCTTCTTTCCCGACTCTGGTAACAGTTGAGGGAGATTGCGTGAGTATTGCCCAGTACGCTGCCTATCCAATGCATCAGGACTCACGAAGCCATGTCTATGTACTTCTAATGCATTCCAATCGTGCAGCCTTTGAATATCACCTCTGCGAGAATTGAACGGTTCATAGTGCCTTTGAGTTTTGAGGTCTTGCTTCATCGTCAACATGTGCAGATGCCCAGAACCATCGGCTTCACGATGAAGAACAGTAAAATTTGCGAGGCGAGAGCTATCCCTGTTCAATGCGCAAGCAAGCTCTGCCTTATAGCTTTCCAGAACCTCATCAAGAATTGCGGGAGAAACATTGATTTTGAACATCTCTTTAGGCGTGAATGCGAGCACGCTCGAATGATATGTTTGTCGACATGTCATAGTTTTCTCGATGTCGAGCATCTGCTGAGCATTGCCTTCAAGAATCTCAGGACTTGCTGAACGAGGCATTTTCTTGTGGTCTTTATCTGAGAGAACATAGGCAATCGCCCCAAAGACATTCCCGCCTGCACCTGCCCGTAGGGCGATGTTTTTTTGGATCATTTTAGACGCTCTGCAATGAGCGTTTTGATGCCAGCTATATCGCTATGTATCGCAGTGATGAAACTCAGCGCCGAAATGTAATCAATGCTTTCCATGTTGTTCTTTCGAGCGAAATTCAACGACCGTGATAGCTGATTCAGATTATTACCAATCCAAGCTATCTGGCGGCTCACTTCAGGGTCGATAGTAACTACTTTCGATCTACGAACAGGTACGCCATCATCCATAGCAACAGCTTTGATATATGCGCCAATTGAGCGAGCATTGATAGCATCTGCTTTTGATCTAACACGAATAAGCTCTTCTGCATTAAGACGGATAGCGACAAGCTTTCCAGATTGATCCGACATAGCACACCTCTGATCATCAATACGATGATTTGATCAACTGCACAAACCAGTTGTCAGAGTGCCGCAATATGATCGGCTAAGTCGAATACGAAGGGATTAAAGGGAGAACCCTTTACCAGAAGTCATGTATAACATGACCACGCTGGCTCAGCATTAAAGTCTATAGCCTTCAACAATAAAATGCAACATAAATCCACTCTAACATACTGTTATTAAAGGATAAGTAAATAGTTTCACATCGAATTAAGTAGCAATATCCAGTATGTCTATTGGTATCTGTAAAGAAAGAAATGGGGCTTAACCAGCGCCCCCTTGCCTTCCCAAGGTCGGCAATTCCCCGCCTTCGTGTGTTGACAGGCAACACACATATTGGATAAAAAATATTGGCAGCGCACGCCTACGGCGGCTTACAGCACTAACCCGAAACCAACAAAGATATTTTCTTTAATGTTGTAGCGCTTCAGCGCAAGCTCATCAGTGCATGATGACAATAACTTGCGAGCTGGGAGTGACTTTGAACGTATCGTATGTTTCACGACCTCTGTTGCCTTACATTCATCATCTCTAAGGTATGTTTGTAACTGGCAAGAAGATTCGCTTAAACATACGAAGGCGGGGAGTTGCCGTAGGCAACGGGGGGCGCTGGCTAAGCCCCCTGTGATATAAACGAAATGCTTTGCTTGAGTCTTATAAATTACAGTTAATATAACTGTGTATATAGGACAACCGAAGAGCATTGCACCATAAGGCCTTGAAGGAAATTACTGGGACTGAAATGACGCACCCACTGGAACTGAAATGACGCACTAATATTTAAGCCATATTTCTGCCAAACACTTCAGATTCAAGCTTATTGTTTAACTCCCTTTCTTTTTCCGGTGTCCAGCCCTTATTGAGTGCCAGTTGATGTAGTGCATTAGCCTTGCCTTCCTTGCGCAACCGCCTTTGCACACTATCTCTATGCCAACCTGTCTTTCCATGTGCGCCAGACGGTGCCAGTGCGTACTCAAGCACCGTATTCTTATGTTTAAGGCTCCATTTTTTTAGCACACCAGCATCAACAAGCTTTTTCAATGCCCTTCTTAACATCTTAACGAAATTTGGAGCTTCTGCACGACTACCAGAAATCTTACGTAAGTTTTCAATCCGAACATAGTTAGGAGAACCCACACTCGATTTATCAGATGAAACAAATCCAAGTAGAAATTTAGCCAGATCAGTTTTTAGATTTAGTCTAAGGTCATGAGAAATATGGCTGACATAGCCTGAAAATAGGTTGCCTAAATTCGAATCAAGATGTGCAGTCAGGCCATTTTGAGTAATTGAATAACGTAGGATAAGACTGCTGGCATAAATGTTGGATGCACATGTGACCGCCTTATTATTCGTTGCGCATCGAACTTGAATTTGCGCACATTGCAATCGTTCCAAAGAAGTTCGCAAAACCCCAATATTACCGCCTGAATCATCATCACGCCCTATTCGACGTAAAAATTCCCGCACCCCAATATTTATGACTTCAGAATTACTTTGGTTGGCAAGATGACATAGCTCTAACCAGATACCACAATCATTCTGGCAAAGCTCTATACCAGACATCAATACTTCAAAATCTGGGACACCTCGGCGCTCTCGGACTGCCACCGGTTCACGCCAAAGAGGTTCGCGCTTTGCCCCTTTTTTTATCACTCGGAAAATTGCCGAATTAGATATGTACTTTGGTAGCCCACGGCGGTCGTGCAGCCATTCACCAAGTTTATACTCGGTTGAATCATCAGGTGACTGTTCATTTGAAATCATCTGTAAATGCTCCATTAGCGAATCCAAAAGCTGATAAGGTGTCCCTAATACAGAACAACCTCATTCAATTTTTCGACCTCGCACTGTGGAGGTGGGCGGAGCACAGTTCAGACGGAGCTGCTGTGCAGGCACTCTTTTGGCAGTTACCACTATTAGTGACGTATGCTGTGACTATGCAAGATTAGTCTATTCTAACTGCCAACATTAAAGACCTCTTGCACAGCACCTGACAGCAATAGCTACATTATATCAAAATCCGGCGGATTTGCAAGAAAATCCTTTATTATCAATGATGTATAATACTCCCACTACATGCAATCATACTTGATAGCTTCAATAACAGGTTTTACTTTTTCCGCTTTAAAGCCCTTACCATATCGCCCAAATGTCTCACCTTTCTGAGAATGTCCGAGAACACCTGCGATCATTTCCTTTGTGATATTCTCTGACAATTCATTCATAAGAATTGTTGTAACAGTATGTCTGAAACAATGAAAACTCTTTTCTGTAATACTACAAGGTGTCTGGATGAAGTAGGCAGTATCTTTGCTGCTCTTATAACTCCATCCCTGTTCTGGATGATATTTCCATTTGAATATAAACTCCTTGTTCTTTCGAGAAGCAAAAAAATCAAGGATACCTTCGTCAAGAAGCATAGAATGTAAAGGCACTGCTCGCTTAGAGCCATTCGTTTTACAGCTCTTTAACTCATGATCATCATTAACAAAAAGATACCAAACACCGCTCTTTTCATCCTGCATAATATCTCTTGGCTCTAACTGGCATATCTCACTAATTCTCATTCCAGAGTATGCGCCTACATACATGATCCAGAATAAGTCAGGATTTTTTTCTTTCTTCGAGTGAACTTTCTCAAGAATAATCCTAACTTCAGCATCATCAAAAGTTTCACGCTGGTCTCGTGCGTTCTTGGTTTCATCAACCCTTTTGCCCTTTGAAAAGTCTTCTTTTATATAACCTCGATTGACCGCATGCTGGAATACTGAGCCGAGTCTATTGATGTATTTATTGATAGTTTTAGGAGCAAGCATTTTCACTTTTGGATCAAGTAATGTTAGCTCCGAAGGATCAAGCTGCACAATTTCTTTCGCTGTAAGATTCCTAAGGTTCTTCTTCTTTTTTGCATTTGCCGGATACCTCTCTTCAATCATATCTTGAAAATTACTCATCATTGGATGATCGATATCTTTAACAAATGGATCATCATAAAGCTCCATAAATATGAGGTATATTGCTTTATCTTCCTTTTTCTTTTTTGGGGTGATATTTTTTTTCTTGCCGAAGTACTCAACGACAAGCTCGCTAAAACGCATTCCTTTAGAAGCCTTAGGTGACTGTGGCATTAGCTCTTCATAGATCAAGGGGTCGCTACTTTGAGCACCAATACCTAACGCTTTCAAGAAAGCCAGATCACCTTCTGGATTGTTAGGATCAGTCTTTAAACCTTCGATCTTGATAGAACCATCTGCATTTTTTGTTAGTGATCCAATCTCAAGTTTTTTAATCATACCAACCTCTGGACTTGCGAATATGACTGAAACCATAAATGCGAGGCGGTCATGCAACAACATTGCTTTAACCTTATCACTTGTCTGCAATGAAACCTTTATCTCTCTTTTACCAAGGTGACTGCGAAGCTCTGCAGGGATGCAGCGGCGAAAATAGAATGATGCTGAATTTTTATGGCGATAGAGATATGGAGCTTTCTTCGATGCTTTAAAAAGCAAAACGCCCTCCCCAATTTTGTACTATATTTTTGTACAAAATTGGTGGAGAGCGTCTTTTTATATATGTAAACCCTTGAAAACAAAGACTAACATTAAAAATGGTGGCGCTTCAGGGACTCGAACCCCGGACACCCGGATTATGATTCCGGTGCTCTAACCAGCTGAGCTAAAGCGCCTTTCGTTGTGGCGCGGATTATAGGAAGCCGAATCACTTTGGCAAGCGGT
>Ga0316204_10002986_pt1 | contig 35797 bp, 36 predicted proteins | sample 6monrhotite_MG_2_FD_205661 | JGI IMG/M metagenome (GOLD analysis project Ga0316204, IMG submission 205661) | Microbial mat bacterial communities from mineral coupon in-situ incubated in ocean water Damariscotta River, Maine, United States -... | ecosystem: Environmental > Aquatic > Marine >... | reverse complement strand
GCAACTTCGATGGTATTCATCTGGGCCATCAGGCGGTGCTGGGGCAGTTGTCCGAGCAGGCGGATGAGCTGGGCTTGCCGCTAGTGGTGATCACCTTTGAGCCATATCCACAGGAATTTTTTTCGCCGGCGGGTGAATCACCGCCGCGTTTAACGCGTTTCCGTGAGAAACTACAGGCATTGCGTCGCTACGGTGTTGATCGCGTGTTGTCTCTCCGTTTCGACAAGGTGCTGTCGCAGATGTCGGCAGAGGCGTTTATCGAGCAGCTATTGATTAACGGGCTTGATGTGCGCTATCTCGTGGTCGGTGATGATTTTCGTTTTGGCCACCGTCGTCAGGGTGACATTGCGATGCTGCGCGCTGCGGGTGATCAACATGGCTTTCAGGTGGTCGAAATGCACACCTTTGAGGTTGAGGGTACGCGGGTCAGTAGTACCCGTGTGCGTGAAGCGCTGGGTAGTGGTGAGTTGAATCGTGCAGCTCAATTATTGGGGCGTTCATACCGCATGTCAGGGCGCGTGGTGCAGGGTGACCAACGTGGCCGTACCATCGGTTTTCCGACGGCAAACATTCACTTGCACCGGCGCGTGACGCCACTGCGCGGGGTGTATGCGGTGGAAATGTTTGGCCTGACGGGTGGTGTTGAGTCGCCGATAAAAGGTGTTGCCAATATCGGGCATCGTCCAACGGTGAATGGCACGCGCTGTCAGTTGGAAGTACACCTGTTTGATTTTGATCGCGAGATCTATGGTGAATATGTGCAGGTAGAGTTCATCAAGCGACTGCGAGATGAAAAACGTTTTGATTCGTTTGCTGAACTCAAAACACAGATTGAGTTGGACGCGGCACAGGCGCGCGCACTGTTTGAGAAAAATAGCGGTAGCGGCGATGACGAGGCAGCTTAGTGCTGTCTTATTAAAAATTAGAAAACTTTAAATTCTGGAAATCTAGCGTAAATAAAATGGCTGATTATAAAAGCACTCTGAACCTTCCGAAGACCGCCTTTTCAATGAAGGCGAATCTCGCAAACCGTGAACCAAACTTTTTGAAAGAGTGGTACGCGATGGATCTCTACGGCAAGCTGCGTGAAGCGCGTAAAGGCAAAGAGAAATTTATTTTGCATGATGGCCCGCCTTATGCGAACGGTGATATTCATATTGGCCACGCGGTTAACAAGGTGTTGAAAGATATTATTGTGAAGTCTAAAAGCCTGGAGGGGTTTGATACCCCTTATGTACCGGGCTGGGATTGTCACGGTCTACCGATTGAGTTGATGGTGGAAAAGAAAATCGGAAAGGCGGGGCATAAAGTTGATGCGCCAACCTTTCGTAAAGCATGTCGTGATTATGCTGCAAAACAGGTCGACAAACAGCGCGAAGATTTTAAGCGTCTCGGTGTCTTTGCCGAGTGGGATAAACCATATTTAACGATGGACTTCAAAACCGAAGCGGACATCATTCGCTCAATGGGGCGCATTGTTGAAGCGGGTCATCTGCATAAAGGTTTTAAGCCGGTTCACTGGTGCAGTGATTGTGGTTCTGCATTGGCAGAGGCTGAGGTTGAATACGAGGAGCGTGTCTCGCCTGCCATCGATGTGCGTTTTGAAGTGCTTGATGATGAAGTGCTATTGCAACGCAGTGAGCATGTTGATGGTGCGGTGGATGAGGGCCCCAATAAATTAAAGATTTCAATCGTTATCTGGACGACCACGCCATGGACATTACCAGCGAATCAGGCCGTCTCGGTAAATCCTGGTTTCGATTATGTGTTAGTACAGTGCATCGGTGAACATGGCCCGGAAAGATTGATTGTCGCAGAAGTGTTGTTGCAAGAGGTCATGGTTCGCAGTGGCATTGACGATTATCGCGTCATCGCAACCTGCATTGGTGAGCGCCTCGAAGGACTGAAGTTACAGCATCCATTTTATGAGCGTGAAGTGCCGGTGATTCTTGGTGATCATGTTACCAGCGAAGCGGGCACCGGTGCGGTACATACGGCACCGGGACATGGTCAGGAAGATTACGTGGTCGGTATGCGTTATAACTTGCCGATCGATAATCCGGTGGATGGTAATGGTGTCTTTTTACCCAACACGCCGCTGTTTGCAGGGCAACATGTCTTTAAGGCAAACGACCAGGTGATCGAGGTGCTAAAGGCAAAGGGTGCTCTGCTGCATGAAACGGCGTTGCACCATAGTTATCCGCATTGCTGGCGTCATAAGACACCGATTATTTTTCGTGCGACACCACAGTGGTTTATTAGCATGGATCAGAAAGGGCTGCGCAGCGATGCGATGAAAGCGATTAAAAAAGTTGAGTGGTTGCCAGAATGGGGGCAGGCGCGGATCGAAGGGATGATCGAAAAACGCCCAGACTGGTGTGTCTCGCGTCAGCGCACCTGGGGTGTGCCAATCACATTGTTTATACATAAGGAGAGTGGTGAGTTGCATCCGGCAACGACCGAGTTGGTTGAGACGGTTGCCCTGCGTGTCGAAGAGAGCGGCATTGATGGCTGGTTCGGAATGGATGCGGCTGAGTTGTTGGGTGATGATGCGGATCAATACGAGAAAGTTAGCGATACGCTTGATGTCTGGTTTGATTCTGGCGTGACACACTACAGTGTATTACAGCAGCGCGATGAGCTGGCTTATCCTGCCGATCTTTATCTTGAAGGCTCCGATCAACATCGTGGCTGGTTCCAGTCATCACTGCTGACCTCGGTAGCGATGAATGGTGTCGCTCCTTATAAGTCTGTGTTAACCCATGGCTTTACCGTCGATGCGAAGGGCCGCAAGATGTCCAAGTCGTTAGGTAATGTGATCGCACCGCAAAAAATCATGAACTCACTGGGCGCTGATATTTTACGTCTGTGGGTGGCGGCAACAGATTATCGTACAGAGATGAATGTCTCGGATGAAATCCTGAAACGCATGGCCGACGCCTATCGTCGTATGCGCAACACCGCTCGTTTTTTGCTGGCAAACCTGAATGGTTTTGAGTTGGCGTCCGACAAGGTTGAACTCGGTAATATGTTGGCACTTGATCAATGGGCCGTTGCACGTGCGCAGCAGCTGCAGGAAGAGGTGCGTGATGCCTATGGGCGTTATGAATTTCATCTGGTGTATCAAAAGATTCATAACTTTTGTGCCGTGGATCTGGGTGGTTTCTATCTGGATATCATTAAAGATCGTCAGTACACCACGCAGGCCAATAGTGTCGCACGTCGTTCAGCACAGACCGCGATGTACCATATTGTTGAAGCATTAGCCCGTTGGTTGGCCCCTGTGCTGAGTTTTACCGCGGAAGATATCTGGAAACATATCCCAGGTGAGCGTAGTGAATCTGTCTTCCTTGAGACCTTGTATGAATTTCCGAATGCGAGTGGGCAGCAGTTTAGTCAGAATGAGTGGACAACAATCATTGCGGTGCGTGAGTCGGTCTCAAAAGAGCTGGAGGGACTGCGTTCAAGCGGTGATATTGGTTCGGCATTGGATGCAGAGGTTGATCTCTATTGCGACGATGCATTACTGGCACTGTTATCGAAGTTAGATGATGAACTGCGTTTTGTTTTGATTACTTCTTATGCGCGGGTCCATGCGTTGAGTGAGAAAACGGACGGCGCTATCGATGTCACACAAAAAGACCAGCCTCCATTATGGGTGGCGGTTAAGGCCTCTGAGCATGCGAAGTGTGACCGCTGCTGGCATCGTCGTGAAGATGTCGGCTCACATAGCGAGCACCCTGAGTTGTGTGGGCGCTGTGTTGATAATGTCGATGGTGATGGTGAATCACGTCAGTTTGCTTAAGGGTCGGTGAGACTATGTTGAAGTGGTTATGGCTTTCTGCGGTAGTGATCGTGCTCGATCAAGTGACCAAGTACATGGTCACTGATTCGTTGCACCTATATCAGTCGATTCCAATTTTGCCTTCATTAAATCTGGTGCTGGCGCATAACACAGGGGCGGCATTTAGTTTCCTGAGTGATGCTGGCGGCTGGCAGCGCTGGTTTTTTGTGGTGCTGGCGATCGCGGTGAGTGTCGTTATCTTTATCTGGATTATGCGTCTTAAGCAGCATGAGTTGCGCCTCGCCGTAGCGCTATCACTGGTGTTGGGTGGGGCAATTGGTAATGTGTGGGATCGTATTGCACATGGTTATGTGGTCGATTTTATCGATGTCTATTATGGTGGCTGGCATTGGCCCGCTTTTAATGTGGCAGATTCGGCGATCTGTGTTGGTGCTGCGCTGTTGATTATTGATGCGTTGTTTAATAAAGAAGTTCAACCTCAAACAGATAAGAAATAGAGATGAATAATATTAAGGCAGAGCAAGTGCTGTTGGCTAACCCGCGTGGTTTTTGCGCTGGTGTTGAACGTGCGATTGAAATTGTTGAGCGAGTACTGGAACAGTTTGGACGGCCTATCTATGTGCGGCATGAAGTTGTGCATAATAAATTTGTGGTCGAAGGATTGCGAGATAAAGGCGCGGTTTTTATTGAAGAGATTTCAGATGTGCCGGATAACGCGACGTTGATTTTTAGCGCGCATGGTGTTTCAAAGGCGGTGCGAGCCGAGGCTGATGCACGTGGCTTACGTGTTTTTGATGCGACTTGCCCGCTGGTGACAAAGGTTCACCTGGAAGTTGTTAAGTATGAGCGTGCAGGGCAGGAATGTATCTTGATCGGCCATGCGGGCCACCCTGAAGTCGAAGGGACATTGGGGCAGTATAAAAATGCTGATGGTGGGATGTATCTGGTTGAGTCGGTTGATGATGTTGAAAAACTTGTGGTTAAAAATGAGGATAAGCTATCATTTGTGACTCAAACAACATTGTCGATGGATGATACGGCGGTAGTGATTGAAGCATTGCAAAAGCGTTTTCCACATATCACTGGGCCAAAGCGCGATGATATTTGTTACGCGACTCAAAACCGACAAGATGCAGTGAAGACGTTGGCTGAAAAGTGTGACCTTATTTTAGTGGTTGGTTCTCGTAATAGCTCTAACTCTAATCGTCTGCGCGAGATGGCAGAGCGACATGGCGTAGATGCTTATTTGATCGACAATGCCGATGAGATTGACCTTGCATGGTTGACTGAGGCAAGTGTGGTTGGAATAACCGCTGGCGCGTCTGTACCTGAGGTGTTGGTGGATGAAGTGCTGTCGTATCTTAAAAAAGCGGGCGTTGAACGTACTGAGAACATTAAAGGCCGCGAAGAAAATATCGTATTTTCACTTCCCCGCGGTTTGAAATAAGTACTTCAGTTTTCGTTACCAGCAATCATCAACGGTGCCGGCACCTGTCTCGCCCTGAACGCCTGCGCTAGTCAGAGTTAAATTTTCACATAGTGGATCGACTTGAGTGGCCTGCGGGGTTGCCGTTAAGGTGAATGTGGTGGCTGCACTTACTGTGGCGATAGCGTAGTGGCCTTCAGGCGAAGTAGCTGCGAATCCACAATTTGCATGGTTGTATGCATTGTATTCGGTGAAACAGCGTTCAAGGCTTTGTGATGCATTCATCAACCCTATTTGGCCATCTGAGCGTTTTGCTCCTGTTACCTGGTTGACATACGAGGGATAGGCTATGGATACTAGAAGGCCAATGATAAAGACAACCACCATCAGTTCGACGAGGGAAAAGCCTGTCATGTGCTTTTGATGTTTGTTCATGTTCATTTAGCAATCTCCGTTGGCTTGTAGTTTATGTTTCAGCTGCTATTCCAGGTTACGGCTGCTTTGTGTGTAGTTGTTGGGCAATACCCAGATTTCGGCAATATCGGTGTTTTTCTTTACTGAATTTCGCTTAAATCCGACATTCATACCGTTACGTAGTGTGTGTACGGTACTAAATTCAGTGTTCAGGTTGTGGACTTTAATATTCATTGGGAGTCGCCAATACATATCGTTAATCACCACCCTGCCCTCTTTGATGTCAATCAAGTCAATGATGCCGGTATGTTCAAACATTTCAGGGTAGTAATTGGGAAGTATGGTGTTTGTGCTACCGGGGGTTTGCTCCATATTTAAGTTGGATGGTTCGGCTGCCACAGTGGCAGCTGGCACGGTTAGTATTAGAAGGCACGCTATCTGTTGTAATTTGGTCTGGATAAATTTCATCGTCAAAGCTCCAAATATATTTGATTAAAATTTTGGTGGTTATTTAACGTGCAATTTCTTGCCATGAGACTCGTCCGTTATTATCGGATTTTCCTGTCTCTATTTCATCGCTAGATACTCCGCCATCTTCATCGGTAGTAAATAAATTGTTACCCATGGTGCTAATGCTACCAATGATTTTGCCATAGTTGATACCGCTAACGTTATGGCCGTCGATTTTGTCACTGTCATTGATGACACCATCATTATTTCTGTCGAAGACGACAAAATCAGGCGCTCCCCCATTGCGTTGGTTGACGAACATTAAATGGCTGTTCCCTTGAGGTAGGCAGAGTTGTGTGCCAGGGATGACAGTGGCGTAGATAAGAATGCTACCGCTGGCAATCGCATCTAACATCACGCGCTCACCGCTGGTAGGCAGATCGAAATACCAGCCTTTATGTGAACTACCGTAACTAATGGTGTAGTCGGTCATAACACGACTGGTACTGGTTGATGCTGTATCCAGGCTCTGCTCAAGCAGGTCTGTGCGGTCAAGCTCTTTGGTGCCGTTGTCCCAGACGCCGTAAAAAGTTTGGGTATCGGTGTTGGTTTTATCTGCTCCAACGATATATTGCCCGGTACCAAAAAAGAGCATGAGGTTAGGTTGGTTGCTACTGCTGGTGGCGACTTCCCTCTGTCGAGTAATGGTTGGTTTTGTTGTGATCGGTTGTAAAATATCATCGTCATTTTTTGCAATGAATAGTGGTTTAGGTGTGTTGGCTCCTTGTTTATAGGCTGATTTCCAGTCTGGGTTGGTCGCTGCGTCATCGGAAAGGTCAAAGGCCCACATGTTGCCAAACAAGTCACCTGCATAGGCCCGGTCGGCAAGTTTGTCATTGTTGATGTCTAGTACGGCAGGTGTTGATAAGCCATTAAGGCTGGCGAGTGAACCGACTTTTGTATCGATCTTGATGTAGTCACTACCCAGCGTCCAGGTACCATCCTGGCCACCATCGAGGTAGATGATGAAAAGTTTTGCTCGTCCATCATTGCTACTATTGTAACCGTTACCGGTGATGACAGCCCATCGTCCATTGGCCATTTTGGTAATGGTGGGTTTCCCGATAGGGTGACCAAAGTCAGCATCATCAGCGCTGGTGAATTCCCATTGAACGATTGATGCGGCATTGGTTTCGGCTGCGGCAAGTGTTGCTGGATTGGTGACATCTAATGCAAACAGCCCGCGACCACCCGCGCGAAACCCGCCAATGAGCAAGGTGCGCCACTCTGAATTGATATAAACATCAGCGATTTCAGCGCTAAGATCAACATAGTAGCGGTGAGTATAAGCTGGGTCAGTCAGGTAGTGCAGGCCTTCCTGAGCGTTGTCAGAGAAGACGGCATTAGGTATATAGCCGAACACCTCTTCACCAGTGGACTCTTTGAACGCGTGTAGCATGCCATCATTTGAACCGACATAAACGATGCCTTCTCTGCTTGCATGGGCTGCTTTGTATTCAGAAAAGAGGTTGCCAGTCGTTGCTGGAAAGGGTGCTATATCGGAATAATTGCCTCGCACTTTTCCAGCAAACACTGGGTTTGAGTGAACCAGGTCTCCGAGAACGTTGGTGCGATCACGAAATTCCAGGTTCTGAGACTCATTGGTGCGATCACCTCTAATATAATCGAGACGAGCCTGACCATTAGTGTCGACTACGGAAGGGCCCCGGTTAAGGTCTGCTTGTTGGCTTGTTGTTAGATCGGTGAGCACTCTAAAAGGGATGCCTGTGGCAGTGCCAGGGTTATATGTAATGATCTGCCTGCTACTAGGACTTGTCGCATTCAGCACAGTGCCAGCATGCCAGCTGGGTGTTGAGTATAAAGAGCCATCGAGGTGGATTCTTGTGGCAACGAGATCCCCTTTCCAGTTATCCGATGGATTAAAGATGGCGTGGTAAAGTGTTGAGCCAGAGTCTAATGTTGTACTGTTAAATGCGACCGCTGATGCTGAGCTGGCCCCTTTGGATGCGCTCACCACCGCCGATTTAACCGCGGCAATCATATCGTCTGGATTTTGTGCGCTAAAAAAATCGCCACGGCCATTGAAGGCTGCGTGCCATAGATCATCAACTCTTCTGGCATTGGTGGCAATGCCAGACCAATTGAAACCTGCATCTGAGGGGTCTGAATCGGAAAGGTCTCCGGGGGTCTTGATATCACCAGGATCTTTGTCCCCAGTGACACCAAAGGCGACAGTGTAGGTGGTCATATGTTGATGGGGGGCATCATCCAGTCCTGATGTGGGCACTTCATCATTAAGCGTTGTCGCAAGATCGCGTTCGTAATAGTGCATGGCAACATCGCCAAGCGTGTTACCGAACGTATCTGCATAGTCGCCGCCGTCATAATCGCCGGCGCCATCGGTATCTGTATTGCCAACCCCTGGATCCCCTCCGTTATAAAAACCATCGGTTAGCATGATAGTGAAATTCTTTTGACACATGCCATATTCACTGGCAGGTAAAATTGGACAGTCAGCACCGCTAACGCCAAAGAAGTTATTGGCAGCACATTCATAGTAGCGCCCGACATTGCGTAAATTTTGTCGTAGTGGGGTGCCGCCAGCCGAACGCGTACGAAATAATTCGTTAAACAGCGCGCGTTTATTACCGAAAGCGGAGTCGATATTCATCGATGCCACCTGAATGCCAACACCATCAATATTGTTAATTGTTCCGTAACCGACTCTGACCCCGGTGACACCAACTAATGACTGGCTGAGCGCATATTTGGCAACATATTCACGACTACGGTGATAGCTGAACCAGTTAGCGAAGTTTTGTTGAGTGGCGGCATCCTGGTCCTTGATTTTATACTCTGTCTCTTCGCCGTTATCAAAACGGCCATCGTTATCCGCATCACTCCAGGTGTAGTAACGGAAACCATCTGGATGGCCGTCGCTATCGCGGTCACTGGTTGCTCTTTCGACGCCGCCATTCCAGTTGGAATTGTGTTGTGTGAGGTCGATCCACTCGCCCGGGTTGTAAGGGTTGTCTGGTGCATTTGTAATTGGAATATCGGTGTATGGCGTGTCTGTGATATCGACTCCAGCCCATGGCTTGTATGTTTTTGCGGGATTGAAATACAGTGGATTGAAGTCGCTGTTACGAAAGCGCCACGCTTCATCATCAGCTGTATTACAGTCATTTGCATCGTCGGTGTAGGTGTTGCTGCCAAACTCGACACCGTAAACATAGTTGAACCCGCAATTAGGATTACCATCATCATCAGAGTCGCGATGTTTGACCGCGCCTGCGCTCGCAGGATTGGTGCCATCTGGTTGAGACGCAGAAAATTGGCCGCCATCGTTCCAGTCTGTGGTCATGGCCTCCCAGTCCATGCTGCCAGAGTCATCAGAGAGAATCATGATATTGGACTCTACGGCAGGGCCGACGTAGAGGGGGGACTGTTCCAGATCGCCTGGTGCGGCCTGTGCCATATTGTGTATAAGCAGCAGGGTCGATAATGAGATTAAGCGTTGTGTTGCTTTCATAGTCATGCTCCAGGTCTATCTGTATCGGTATTAGAATGTTCGGATGTAATTTGACTGAATGATAGTCACGGCATTGTCAGTGCCGCCCGTGCCTCGTGCTGTTACACGAAAGGCAAACGGTGTGCCAATATCAGTACTAGAAGCATAGGAACCAGCAACGTTGGGGTCATTGCCTCCATCGCCAACTTCGCCAGAAATTTCAATAATAAATCTTGGTTGAGATGCGACGCCGGGATAGGGGTTTGCTCTTCGAAAAGCGATCGAGTTGACCCATGTTGCATTATCAAAGAGGTCTGGATTGCTATCGAGAGCATAAAGGCCTAGTTGTGCGCCATTGAAGGCGGCAGCAAGGGCGTTTATTGTGTTTTCAAGGTAATCCTCTCCATCGAGCAGCACGGTTTCTGCTGCCTGAAGAGAGATTGTTGAATCGCGTGTATTACCCGACATTTTTTCCTGAAGTATCGTTGTTCGCATGGCGGTGACGCCGACTAAGGTCATGATGACCAGCAGCATTAGGCTTACGACCAGAACGGCTCCGGATTGCTTGCAGCGGGATGATAATGAGAGGTGTCTATTCATGGGGTTAGTCCTGAAAATATTAGAGAGTTCGATTTCGAATGGACGTGGTGGTGGTATAGGTGCGACGGATTCGGCGATCACCGATGGCGATGGCGGCGGCAGCACTTGCCATAGAAACATTATCTTCCAGTGTGCGTAGCGTTAATGTGATACGGACACTGACGACATTGGCCATAAGAAGTCCCGCGGTGTTGGCGGCAACATAGCGATTGGCTGTGCGGTCGGCGTCGGTATCTTCGCCAAAAAGTATCTCCATATCTTCGATGCCCTCTATGAGTTCTTCTGTCACGATGTTGGCATTGCCCAGGCGTGTGCGATAGAGCGATGGAATTCCGGCAACGTTATTTGCAATATAGAAAGTAAAGTGTTCAAACTTCATCACAGTGGCATCTGTGCCATATAGTGCGGAAAGATTGTTGTCTACATTAGTTGCGTTAGCGTGAGCGATAGTGGTAACGCCCGCACCATTACCTACATTGGTGGCAGCAAAAATATCTGCGCTCGAACAGTCAGAGATGACTAGTATATCGTCAGCCTGAAAGGCTCCATTGACGGTCGCGGTTTGCAGTTGAATGTTTGCGTTGACGGTGTTCATGTTGCCGGTAAGGCGTACGCCAGTGTCTGTGCCTCGTTGAAAAATGAGCACGTCGGTGCCGGGGTTGACCTGTGCTGCGGTAAGCTGAACGGCTCCAAAAAGGGTGATGGGTAGGTCTGCTTGCTCCCGGCCGTTGATGCCGCCAGTGCTAAAGTCTGAAATTGGGTCTGCGCCAGCCACGCCGTCAACATCGGCGATATTGTTGACGCTACCCATAGATGCACAGCCTGTAAAGCCAGCCATGCGAATCTCTTTGGTTAATAGATGCATCGCAAAGCGGCCATTTTCCTGAACACGCGATACCGCCTCCTGTACTCGATAAGTCTGCTGGTTAGAGGTAAAGATTTGACCTACGCCTGCCAGTAATATCAGGCTGATAGTGGCGGCAATCATGATCTCGATAAGAGTGAAGCCTTGCTGTTTACTTTGTAGAGTAGGTATTTTCATAGTGTTATGTTTAATGTTAGGCATTGGAGGTCATCGGCATCGGCTGGGTCACAGCCAAGGCCATTGACTCCGGTACGAGCCTGGTCCCAGCGTACGGTAATAGTGAAGATTGACCCGTCACCTACGATAGTGCCTTGCCCTGATGGTAGCTGTTGGGCAAGAGCGGTATTCCATTCAAAGAGATCAGTGGTGGCCATTTGGGCGGGTGTACAGCCTGCTGTAATGCAGCCAGGATCGACTGGAATGCCGTTCAAATTGTTATAGCTGTTTGCACGCACGCCAACGATGTTGGCGCGCATACGGTCTGTCATATCATTTGCAAAAATTGAGGCCTGATTTTTAAGGTATGAATTATGATTGCTCGTCATGCTGTTGGCCTGTAGGCCTGCAAGTCCTAATAGTCCTATTGATAGAATGATTAAGGTGATTAGTACTTCAATCATCGTAAACCCTGATACGGCTCTAAATATGTGGTGTGGTTTCATTGTTTGATCCTGAAGTCTTTAACACATTGCAACGGTGACGGCAGGATCATTGGTTGCTGTGTTTCTTATTAGGCCCGCGGCGTTTAGTATCATGGCGCGGCCAACAGCAAAACCTCTGTTGTCACATAAAATAATTTGACCACTTTGCAAACCGCCATTGGTGAGTTGAGAAAAACCGGTGCTAACAAAAGAGATATAGTTTGTGACGTCCGCAGTTATACCGTTAAGTGTATTGGCTCCATCTAGTGACCCGTGAGCACGTATCAACTCTTCGCCAGCATCAACCGCTGCATCATTATCGGCATCAACGAAAACAATCCATCCCTGATGCCAGCCTCCGGCGGCAGTACAGGTTGCGTTGTCTGCGCTTTTACAGACAGTGATTCTGTTTCCTCGTTTGACGGCTTCACTGCGCGCTAGATTTAATGACGATACGAAATCGTTGGTTTGGGTTGCGAGGCGGTTATTCTGAGTCATCTCCATAAAACTGGGTACGGCGATGGACATAAGAATCATCGCAATAGCGAGAGCTGCCATTAATTCGAGTAAGCTGAAACCTGTCTGTTTCTTGTTCATGGGATATGTTTTAGCATTCATGATTTTTCCGGTCACGCGAAAGGCGACGAGCTGTTATATTTGTCCGATAAACGGTCGTTTGGGTTAAAATCCCCAGGTTTATATTGGTTGCTGAAGTATTCATCGGCGTCTTGGTGAGTTTCTTTTGTTAGTGGGTTTGATGCGTTGTGTGGCAATGCAGATGGGGATGTGATGGCAGGTAGAGCGGGAGCTGACTGTTTAATTGTCGGTGGTGGATTAATCGGGATGCTAAGCGCATATGAGCTGGTGCAGGCCGGTATGCGGGTAACATTACTGGAGCGCGGGCAGACCGGGCAGGAATCTTCGTGGGCGGGCGGTGGCATCCTCTCGCCGCTTTATCCCTGGCGTTATCCGAACGCGGTGAATGATCTGGCGCGATGGGGGCAGGCGCGCTATCAAGGGTTGGCTGAATCGCTATATGAGCAGAGCGATATTGATCCAGAATGGCAACAGAGTGGGTTGTTGATGTTGGATGTTGCCGATCAGGCGGAGGCGCTGGCCTGGGCTGAGCGGCGTGCAGTCAGGCTGGAGGTGCTGGTTAATGAAGAGGTCGCGCATTGTGATGCTGTATTACCGGCGTTTCAGGGCAGTGCATTGTGGATGCCCGAGGTCGCTCAAATCCGTAATCCACGCCTATTAAGTGCATTGCGTAAGGTGCTTGAGCAGCAAGGGGTGATGTTTGAAGAGCAGACGGAAGTGTTGGGTTTCCAGCAGGAAGCGGGGCGCGTGGTTGCGGTCGATACCTCGCAAGGTGTGCGGTATGCCGAAAAGGTGGTGATTGCCAGTGGCGCGTGGAGTCGAACGCTGTTGGATAACCTTGGCGCTGCGATCGAGATTGAGCCTGTGCGTGGTCAGATGTTGCTCTATAAAGGTGAACCAGGTCTGCTGAATACCATTGTGATGCAGGATGGGCATTATGTGATCCCGCGTCGAGATGGCCATGTATTGGTTGGTAGCACGGTTGAGTATGTGGGTTTTGATAAGTCGACGACGGCATCGGCGGCTGACACATTGCGTCAGATTGCCGAGCAGCTGGTGCCCGCGTTAGCTGAAGTCGAGATCGTGCGTCACTGGGCGGGCTTGCGTCCGGGCAGTACCGATGGAGTGCCTTATGTTAGTGAGCACCCGGAAATAGCGGGTCTCTATGTGAATACCGGGCATTTTCGTAATGGTGTCGTACTGGGCTATGCATCAGCTAAATTGCTAGGGGATATTATGCTAGAACGCGAGTCTGATTTTGAAGTGTCACGCTATGCTATTGAAAGATAAGTAATAATATTGCTTCAGGCTAAAGAAATAAGTTGTTTAGCCACGTCCCTTCTTTTATACTCCCCCGCTTGTCTTAATTATTCCTTTTAGGGCAGGCCGGGGTAGCTCAGTTGGTAGAGCAACTGATTCGTAATCAGTAGGTCGGGTGTTCGATTCACCTCTCCGGCACCAATTATCTCTTCTTGATCATCATTCTCTACCAGTGACCCCTGCTTTTTTAAATTCTTCGATGATTTCATTGAGCGCCATTTGTGCGGCATCTCTATCTCTATAGGGGCCGTGAGAATCACCGCCTCTCACTATAAAATACCAACCATCTTTTTTTCCTTTGCCATTTTTATTGACGAGTGACGATTGATAAAAGAAGCGGTCGCTACGGTAGTGCGGGCCGTCATTGGCGGGTTCAGAGGAGGCGGTATTTTCTTCGGCGTCGAAGAGTGATTTTTTTATTTTTTTCCACATATGCAGACCTCAATAGCAGTGTTTGGCTTGTATATCAGGCGTTTTCTACAGAACATCGGTGTAGGTAATTGTCCCTTATTTGAAATCTATAGCGTCATTTTTTGATCTGACTTCAGTCGTAATTAATGGTTTTTCACAGTGAAAAGCAGAGTTTGTGATCTGGGTCATTCTGAGGCGGGTAATTTCTGATGATGCTGAGAAAATTTAGTGATGATTTAGCCGGGGGTGGGTAAACGTATAAATAGGTGGCGCTAATTGCGATGCCGACCGAGAGCCACCTGCCTGATTAATTCTTCATCGGCCGTTTTTGTAATTTACGTTGCAGCGTGCGGCGGTGCATGTTGAGCTGACGGGCGGCGGCGGAGATGTTGCCGTTGCAGTCTGTCAATACCTTCTGAATATGCTCCCACTCCACTCGGTTGACCGACATCGGCTTGCTGGTGACGGGGGTGTTGCTATCACCTTCTTCTTTGTAAAAGGCGGCGACCACATCGTCGGCATCGGCGGGCTTCGAGAGATAATGTGTTGCGCCGAGTTTGATCGCTTCCACCGCAGTGGCGACGCTGGCATAACCGGTTAAGACAACAATGCGTGTATGGGTGTCGAGTGCCTTGAGTCTTTCAACCAGCACTAACCCCGATGGCCCCGGCATGTTGAGATCGATCACGGCAAATTCTGGTAGGTGTTTTTCCGCAATCAGTGTCGCGTCGTCAACATTATGAGCAACCGTTACGTCAAAGCCGCGCTTACTGAGAGCCTGATTTAAGACGTAACAGAAGGTCTCATCATCATCGACCAGCAGCAGTGATGGTTTGTCGTTGAGCGGTTCGTTAGCATTTTTTTCGTGACTGCTGTTCATCTGTTTACCATTAGCAATTTGAGTGGTAGTTGAATCTTTACGCTCACGCCGCCACCATCGCGGTTGTTAATGGCGATGTTACCGCCGAGGCGTTCGATCACGGCGTGTGCGAGAAAAAGCCCAAGCCCCTGCCCCTCTTTTTTGGTGGTGAAAAAAGCGCTGCCAATCGAGGCCTGTGCTATTTCATCGAGTCCTGCGCCACGATCGTTAATTTCGAGCTGGAGTTGTTTGCTATCCCACTCGCCAATAATCTCGATTTGTTGCGGGGAGGCATCGGCAGCATTATTTAAGATGCTGGTGAGTGCCTGGCTTAAGGTGTCGTCGACTACAATCTGTGGGCCGGGCCGTGCGCCAATCCATTGTGGTTGTAGCGTGACAGCCGGGCGCATCAGACGCCACTGTTGTAATACGTCATTCAGGTAACTATCGAGCGGTTGCTGAATGCCACCTTCAGCGCGAGACTGCCCGGCGCGTGCGGAGATCTGGGTGAGCGTCTGTTTGCAGCGATTAATCTGTTCGCGCAGCATCCTGGTCTGTTCGGTCATCTCGGGGTGGTCGGCGAGATCATTTTGCAGCTCTTTGGTGATCACTGCCATTGTCGCCAGCGGTGTGCTGAGTTCATGTGCAGCACCGGCCGCAAAGGTGCCGAGTGATACCAGGTGCTCATCGCGTAGCGCTTTTTCACGCGCTTCATTGATGGTCTGTTCGCGTTCACGCAGCGAGTCGGCGAGTTTCACCACAAAGAAAACGATCAACCCGACTCCGAGCAAAAAACTAAACCACATGCCGACAATGTGCTGGTCGAAGTCGCCACTCTGGTGGTCGCCCATGCTGTGCAATGGGGCGAAGAAAAACATCAGCAGTGTGTAGCAGGCGATCGTGATGGCCGCCATGCTCCATGCGTAATGGCGCGGTGCAGTGGCGGCAACAATCACCAGCGGCAGTAGTAGCAGTGAGACAAAGGGGTTGGTTGAGCCGCCGGTAAAATAGAGGATGACGGTTAATGTCACCACATCGATCAGCAATTGCAGGAAGAAGGTGTTGATGGCAATCGCCGGACGATGGCGCAGCTTCAGCCATGAGATGATGTTAATCGCACCGTAAATTGAGATCACAATGATCAGCGGCAGCAGTGGAATATGCATCTGCAGTTTGATCGAGGTAAACGCCGCCGCGGAAAGGTAGCAGAGAATCACAATGTTCCTGAGCATGAAAAGACGCTTCAGATTCTGTGCAATAGAGGCATCGGATGTCGAGGTTGGTTGTATGAACATCACAAAACAGTTGGCTGGAGCGGTATTTGCTGCTGGCTATTGTACCGCGTGGGTTGGTGGTGTGTCGTGTGGCAAGATGTCGCACAGGTAGAAATAGCGGGTTTTCCTATCCTTGCCAGCTCAGGAGTTTATCGGAACACTCGCTGCAAACACCCCATTGGCCTTCATAATCGACAAACAGCCAGTAACACCCCCAGTCATCTTCGGTGGCGCACTGTTTGTGACCGGTACAGCCACAGCCGATACAGGTGGCATTGGTGTAGAGCAGGTTTGCTGCCTCGAAGAGGTTGCACTCAGCTTGATCAATGAGCTTGCGGGCTTGTGAACTGTCGAAGTTAATTGCAGACAGCTCACGGGAAAGCTGACTGATGCTCCAGATAAGATATTCGATGCGGTATGTGGTGAGGTGTGTCATCTATAGCCTCCTTTTCATTGGTTGCAACTTTACGTCCTGTTATCAATGGCAGATTGCTAGATCTTGTCGAACTCATCCCATAGCGCTTTCAGGTCGCCCCTCCATCCTTTTTCGATGAGTATCTGTTCAATCGTTTTTCGTGTCAGCAGAATGTTGCGATGTAATGTGGTGAGAGAACCCTTCTGATCCAGCGCACGTTTTACCGTGTGTCCGTTGCTATTGATTCGGGTGGCAATGTGGCTGTGTTTAATATCGTAGAAACGCATTAACTGAATGACGTACAATTCAGAGTTGCTACTATCTTTTTGATTTGGTGGTTGTTTCATGTCGAATAACAATCCTTTTGTTGTTCGATATTGAATTAATAATATTTGTTTATGAATATAAATATTCTAAAAAGAATATTATGTCAAGGATTTGATTGATTGAACGTGAAAAACTTTGCCGAAGAGATCATTGAGAGAATCAAACAAGCTGAGTCGTTACGCTACGATACGGACGTTGCCGTTGTACTGGGGGCGGAGAAAAAACATATCGGCCCATGGAAGGCGAGAGGGCAGATTCCGTGGGAGCGTGTGCTGGAGTATGCGCGTCAAAGTGGCGTTTCGCTCGATTACCTGGTGCTGGGTCGAGGGCCTGTGCGCGTCAGTGGTTTTGGTGTCGGTGAAGATATGAAGCACTATGGCCTGGTGGAGATCGATAAAACGCTATTGGCTCGCGTTATTGCGATGATTGATGAGGTGTTTGAGGCGAGGGGGCTTGATAGCAGTAAAAAACGTAAGGCACAATTTATTGCGCTCGTTTATCGAAACTGTATCCGGGCCCAGGGCAGGGAACCTGACAGACAGGAGATCGAAGAGCTGATTGACCTCTCTATCGTTGATGAATAATCCTCGTCATTGTTCTATCGTAACGTTTATAAAATTGCCTGCAGGCGTTAGCGCTTACTGCTAATTATTCCTGTTATTCCAAATTCCTCTTTTCTAATTGTGTAAGAATAGGGGCTTATCGATAAAAGAAGAGTGATGTTGATGAAAGAGATATGGCAGTGGGTCTGCTTTCTGTTATGCGCAGTAGTGTTGGTTGGTTGTGTCTCTGTGACTGAAGCAGAAGCGCCAAGGCAGGCGCAGTTGGTCTATTCCGGTAATCTCGACGGCGAGCTGGAGCCGTGTGGTTGCAGTGAGTTTGGTAATCAGGGCGGGATTAAGCGGCGGGTTCAGAAGATTGATGAACTGCGGGTGCAGAACCCCGGTCTGTTTCTGGTGTCGGCGGGTGGGCTGTTGATTAGTGATCTGCCGCAGGATCGACTCACCAGTGACTATATTCTTCAGGGGCTGGCGGCACTCGACTACGATGCGGTGGGGGTGCAGTGGCGTGATCTCGCCTTTGGCGCGGCGTTTTTGCAGCCACACGCATTGCCGTTGGTGGTGAGTAACTGGAATGGGGAGGCCTTTGCTGCTGAGAAGCAGATTCAACGTGGCGATGTGACAATGCGTTATTTTCAGTGGCTTGATCCTGCGCTGGCCCCTCTGGGATCGATGAAGGGCGCGATGCAGGGTAGTCATGCGCAGGTGGCGAGTGAAACGACTCAGCTGGCCGCGCAATTGAAGCGCGCGCGCAAGCAGGGCGAGCTGACGTTACTCGCGACAACGTTGTCGCTGGCAGATGCGCAGCAACAGTTGCCGCTGGCAGATGTGTCGATTTTGATCATCGAATCCAATTACGAAGTCTATGTTGATCCTGAAATGGTTGAAGGGGTGCTGGTATTGCAGCCCGGTTCGCGTGGTATGCGCTTGGCATCACTCGATTTTGAGATCGATAAAGCGGGGCGTGTCACGCAGTGGCAGCATGAGGTGCTACCGCTTCCACCAGAGGTAAAAGATGCGCCGCGCATGGCCGAGTGGTACGACGCCTATAACGTAGAGGTGAAGGCGGCCTATCAAAAGAGTGTTGCGTTGCGTAAGGCGCAGAAGTCAGGTGAAAGCCCATTTGCAGGCGCAAAGGCGTGCAAGGTGTGCCATCAGGCGGAGCACAAGGTGTGGTCACAATCGCGTCATAGCGACGCCTTTTATGCGTTGATGGATGTGAATAAGGCGTTTGACCCCAACTGCATCGGTTGCCATACGGTTGGTTTTAATCGTGATGGTGGTTTTATCGACCCCGAGTCCACCTCGGGTTTGATGCATGTGCAGTGTGAATCTTGCCATGGTGCGGCGCGCGCACATGTAGCGTCAGGTGGGCAGTCGCCAGTTGAACATGCCAGAAAATCGAAGGCGGAGATCTGTGTGCAGTGCCACAATGCGACACATAGCCCGCTGTTTGATATGGCGAACTACTGGTCCAAAATCGTACATTGAGTGGAAATGCATCGGGAGTGATTCTTGCGTACAATGCGTTGAGTCTAATAATTATGTTTGTGGTTTCAGGGGTTGAGTGTCTATGAGGTATCTCGCGATTGCGGCGGCGGTGATGATGATTCTGGCGGGGGTTATTTTTAGCACGGCGGGTAAAAAGATGATGCAGGCGACGAGTGATGTGCCGGTGGTGGTGTTGCCCGAGGCAGACTCGGCTGGTGCAGGGCTATTTAAACAGTATTGCGCGCAGTGTCATGGTCTGCCAGAGATCGATACCCATACGGCGGATGATTGGCCGCGTGCGGTTGGACGCATGATGACAAACATGTCGGCGAGTGGTCAGCAGATGCCGAGTGAGGCGGAGCGTGATGTGATTGTTAATTATCTGGTTAAGCACGCGAAGTAAGTAAAGGAACCTCTGATTTCTTCATGAGATCGTATCTTGCGTCTAAAACATCCAGCTTCTGCGTTGAAAATCTTCGCAATAGCCCGCTATTACGTGTGATTTTCGCCTTAAATCTGAAAGTTTTAGATCACAATCTACTTCGCTCAGAATAAATCAGAGGTTCCTAAACGTAAATGATGAATGTGATAGAAAACGGTTGGCTGGCGACTGCCTGCCGTCGGCCATCAGTCAATTGTGATGACCGCCCCTCAGATAGTGAGGTTGATCTGGTTGTGATTCATGGCATTAGCCTGCCGCCGGGTGAGTTTGGCGAGGGCTGGATCGAAGACCTGTTTTGTAATCAGCTAGACCCCGCGGCACACCCCGCTTTTCGTGAAATTTGTGAGCTGCATGTCTCGGCGCATGTATTGATTCGCCGTGATGGTTCGGTGATTCAGTTTGTCCCGTTTGATAAGCGCGCATGGCATGCGGGCGAATCGAACTTTGAGGGGCGCACGCGCTGTAACGATTTTTCTATCGGGATTGAACTTGAAGGTACCGATGAGCTGGCGTACGAGTCGGCGCAGTACCGCGTGCTGACGCGGCTGGTGAGCTTGTTGATAAAGCTTTATCCGGGCATCACACCGCAGCACATTGTGGGTCATTGTGACATTGCACCGGGCCGCAAGACCGACCCGGGTGATTCATTTGACTGGTCAATGTTTCGTTCAATGTTGCAAGACGGTATCTACGCGGTGAGATAAATGTCGGTGATTACGATTGATTTAATGCGTCATGGTGAGCCTGTCGGTGGTAGTCGCTATCGTGGCCAGATAGATGATCCGTTGAGTGACAAAGGGTGGCAGCAGATGCGCGATACGGTGGCGGGCCATGCGCCATGGGATGTGATTGTTTCATCGCCGCTAACTCGTTGTAGTGCCTTTGCTGAAGAGCTGGCGGCTGCGTTGCAGTTGCCGCTTGCGATTCAGGCTGACTTTAAAGAGATCGGTTTTGGTTCGTGGGAAGGAAAGACACGCGCCGAGCTTGCTGAGGTTGATCCGCAGCAATTACAAAAATTTTATCAGGCCCCGATTAAATACCGCCCCGAGGGTGCGGAGGCGTTGACCGACTTTTCTGCGCGCGTGACGGCTGAATGGCAACGTATGCTGGATGCGCAGCATGGCGAACATCTGCTGGTGGTGGCGCATGCAGGAGTGATTCGGGTGCTGATCTGTCACGCATTGGGATTGCCGGTTGAGCAGATGTTTCGTCTGCAGATATCGAATGCCTCGATCTCGCGGATTATATTAGACCAGGCGCGTCCGCCATTGTTGCAGTTTCATAACGGACGGCTTGGTTCTTTTTAAGCGACAGCGTTAGCCCTGTTTTGCGGCGATCTCTTTGAGTGTCGGTGTGTTGATGTCTGCCTCGGCAGCGAGAGCGAGTGCGCGCGCGAGTCTGGCAGGGGCCGAGCGCCCCATGCATTTGTGATCGGGGTCGCCGTCGAATGCCTCAGCCATGCCTTCGATAAGTTCACTGCGTTGCAGCGTGGTGCCGGTCAGGTGCTCTTGCAGGCCGATAATCTCATTGGTAACTCTGGTTGCGAATGGGTGATGGTCGCGCCATAGCTCACCCACGGTGCCGCCGGTCATCATCCCTGCGATGTTCGATGTTAGGATGTAGACATTTTTCCGCACCAGTTCATAAAGTAATTCATCATCGTTATTGAGCACGTTGCATGCGATGTCGATCGACTCTAGTCCTTCTTTTATCAATGCGGCATGTGGCCCAAGCACGGGTGATGGGATGATCACTTTGCTGTCTTGCCCTTTTTTCTTTTCAAACCAGACCGAGATGACGGTGGGTTGCTCAAGCTGATGTTGTTGCCAGTCACGCGGTAGCAGTTCATTTTGTAGTAGCGCCAGTTTATTGCGCCATGCGCTGGGGATCTGCTCAAGTGTAGGGTGCAGGTCACCTTCTGCGACGGCGACGAGCACCAGCCCAGGATCAGGTATTTCGCTGGCGGCTGTGGCAATATCGTCACTGCGGGTGATGGGGTGAACCGGGTGCCCACTGCGAAGGAAGCCACGCGCAAAGACGCTGCCCATCTCTCCAATACCGATAACTACGATTGTTGACTTCATCTCTTCTCCCGTTTGATCTGTATTAAGCGTGGTGTTTACGATTCGTGAATATTTTTTATTCTACCGCTATCGCGACTTCAATTGCACGGTCACTCATCATGCGATAGATTCTCATTTCAAGTACGCCCCGGGTGTTAAGTGAAATAATTAAACTCAGTGCTTCGGGGTAGCTAAATTCGTCAATATCGATTTGTGATGGTGCTGCCGCGGATGTTGGGTGTGAGTGGTAGATGGCAAATATTTCTTCGCCTTGCTCACGCATGATTTGGATGGCGTTGATCTGTGCATTGGGTTCCATCTCAAACCGCTTGTCGGCTGGAATCGCAATGTTGGAAACGGGATAAGTTTTTACTGGCTTGCCATTCAGGCTGGCAATAAAGCCACAAACCTCATCACCGTCGCCACTTTGGGCATGGGTCAGTAATTGGTTGATGAGTGTGCGCGGCAGGCTGATCTGTTCGGTTTTATTGTGAGGCATGATGGTTATCTTATTTTGTGTCGGTGTGATGCTGCTCAGTATACTGCCCAGCGGCGACGCGAGGTTGTCCGCTTAAATCGTGATGTGCAGTGATGTTGTGGTAACCGTGTTGTTCAAAAAGCTGCGTCACATCGTCTGACTGGTCATGGCCATGTTCAATCAATAGCCAGCCATCGTCAGTGAGTTGTGCCCTGCTGTGATCAATAATGGTGCGAATGTCATCCAGCCCGTTATCCATTGCAACCAGTGCGCTGCGCGGTTCGAACGGCAGGTCACCTTCATTAAGGTGGCGGTCATCTTCGCGGATGTAAGGCGGGTTTGAGACGATCACCTGCAAGCGCTGTTCTGTTAGTGGCGCAAGCCAGCTACCGCAATGCAGGGTGACGTTATTCAGTGTGTGGCGTGAACGGTTGCGTTCGGCCACGGCTAAAGCATCCGCTGAAAAATCGACCGCGTGAATGTGACTGCGTGGCCGCTCGGTTGCCAGTGCCAGTGCAATCGCACCGCTACCGGTACCCAGGTCTGCAATATTGAAGGGGCGATCTGTTGGGATCTGCTCAAGTGCCAGTTCGACTAATAGTTCTGTCTCTGGCCTTGGAATCAGAGTGGCGGGTGTGACTTCAAGCGACAGTGACCAGAACTCACGCTCGCCAGTAATGTAAGCCGACGGCTCTCCTTGCAGGCGGCGCTCAACCAGACAGTTAAAGCTGGCCAGTTGCACATCGCTGAGTTCACGTTCGGGCCAGGTGTGCAGATAGGTGCGATTTTTTTCTAGCGCGTGTGCCAGCAACAGTTCGCTTTCAAACATGGCACTCTCATGGCGAGTCGCAAGGTGGGTCGCCGCATGATTGAGTGCGTCGCGGATCGAAGTCATAACGCGATGTTGAGCGGCGTCGTTACGCTAATCTGACAGCGCGGCGAGCTGCTCAGCCTGATACTCGTTTATCAGCGGGTTGATTACCTGCTCGAGGCTGCCATTCATAATCTCATCGAGTTTATAGAGCGTCAGGTTGATGCGGTGGTCGGTCATGCGTCCCTGTGGAAAATTGTAGGTGCGGATACGTTCGGAGCGGTCACCACTGCCGACCAGCGATTTACGTGTCTCGGCCGTTTCGGCGGCCTGCTTCTGCTGTGCGCCCGCCAATAGTTTTGCCTGCAGTAGTGACATCGCGCGCGCACGGTTTTTATGTTGCGAGCGTTCATCCTGACACTCGATGATGATGCCCGATGGAATATGGGTGATGCGAATCGCGGAATCGGTTTTATTCACATGCTGGCCACCGGCACCAGAGGCGCGGAAGGTATCGACTTTAAGGTCGCTCGATTTGATGTCGGTCTGTTCGATCGCATCGGGTTCCGGTAATACCGCAACGGTGCAGGCTGAGGTGTGAATGCGTCCCTGTGATTCGGTAGCAGGCACACGTTGCACACGATGTGCGCCGGACTCGAATTTCAGTTTAGAGTAAACGCCTTTGCCGCTGATGCGTGAAATGACTTCGCGATAGCCGCCATGTTCACCCGCGTTGCCGCTGATGATTTCGATCTCCCAGCGTTTGGATTCGGCAAAGTGCGAATACATACGGAATAGATCACCCGCAAAGATTGCCGCTTCATCACCACCCGTACCGGCGCGAATTTCGAGAAAGACGTTGGCGCTATCGTGTGGATCAACCGGCAATAGCAGTGTTTGAATCTCTTTTTCGACTTCGACCTGTCGTGCCTGGGCATCTCTGATTTCATCTTCTGCCATGGCGCGCATCTCAGCGTCATCTTCCTGCAGCATCTCTTTGGCCGATTCGATATCGTCCAATATTGACTGATATTGGCGGAAGCTATTCACGATCGGCGTGATCTGTGAATACTCCACCGATAGTTCGCGGAATTTATTCTGGTTGTTAATGGTATCGGGATCAGCCAGCAGCGCATCAAGCTCCTGCTGACGATCAGAAATCGATTCCAGTTTAAAAACGATAGACTCTTTCATTGGATTACAGTTGGCCTAATTTTCGGGGATGTCGAGGTCAAGCAGTTCGCGCGCTGCGTCAAGCAGGTCGCTGCGACCATCAAAACCGGCCTGTTTCATCTGAGCGCTGGGGGTGTGGACGATTTTATTGGTCAGTCCACGTGCCAGCTGTGTGAGTACTTTTTCGGGGTCATTGCCCTGCGCGAGCATCCGTTTCGCTTTGTCGAGCTCGGCTTCGCGAATGATGTCGATTTTGCTGCGATAGTTACGAATGGTGGAGACCGCATCGAGTGAACGTAGCCAGCCCATAAAGTGGGTGACCTGCGTGTCGATGATCTCTTCCGCCTGAAGAGCAGCTTCCTGACGAGAGCGTAGCCCTTCGCTGATGATCTCCTGTAGGTCATCGACGGTGTAGAGGTAGACATCATCCAGTTCGCCGACCTCTTCTTCGATGTCGCGCGGTACCGCGATGTCGACCATCAGAATCGGTTGGTGTTTACGAATTTTGATCGCTCGCTCTACCGCGCCTTTACCGAGAATCGGCAGTTGGCTGGCGGTGGAGGAGATCACGATGTCTGCCTCTGCCAGGTGGGCGGGAATATCGCCCAGTGTAATCGCGTAGCCCTCAAGTTCGGTGACCAGTGCTTCGGCCTTGGCGAGGGTGCGGTTGGCGATGATCAGTCGTTTGATGCCGCTCTCTTTCAGGTGGCGCGCGGCGAGTTCAATGGTTTCACCTGCGCCGATCAGCAGGGCGGTGTGCTCGCTGAGATCACTGAAGATCTGTTTTGAGAGGCTGACCGCTGAAAATGCCACGGAGACCGGGCTGGCGCCAATTGCGGTATCGGTACGCACCTGCTTGGCGACTGAAAAGGTGTATTCAAAGAGCTTGCTGAGCTGGGTGCCGACGGTGCCGGCATCTTTGGCTAATGAGTAGGCGTCTTTGAGCTGCCCCAGGATTTGCGGCTCACCCAGCACTAGTGAGTCGAGGCCACTTGCGACGCGTAGCATATGGCGCACGGCTGACTGCTCTGGGTGGATGTACATATAAGGGTTGAGCTCGTTGGCAGAAAATTCACGGTGCTCGCGCAACCACTCGATGATGATTTCGCTGTCAGCGGTATCGACGCAGCACAGCATCTCGGTGCGGTTACAGGTCGAGAGGATCGCCGCCTCTCTGATATTGGCCTGCGCCGCCAGATTACGTAGCGTCTCCGGCAGCTGGTCAGGGGCGAACGCCACCCGTTCGCGAATCTGAACCGGTGCTGTTTTATGATTGAGTCCGACGGCAAGGAGTGCCATGTTTACCTAACTTTTGCCACAATAAAAATAATTAACTCACTAAATTAAACGAGAGGAGGATAATACTATCCTGTTACGCTATTAAAGTTGACCGATTTTATGGAAAAATGACGCTGTTGTCCCCATTTAATTATTCGTATGGTATGTAAATTGTATGATTGTTGGTGAAAAAACAGATCAAACGAGGCGAAAAGGAATGACTTTATCGATTAAAGCGCTGTGCCAGGCGGCCTGTCCGATTATCTTATGTGGGGTTTTAGTGGGGTGTGCGGTGGCTCCAGTGCCGGTTGCGGTGCAGACGACTGCGTCGAGTGCTGATGAAGCCGCGCCCAAAACTGGCGCAGTGGATGCGGAATATAATGTTGATCTCCCCGTCGTTCCTTTGACGCCCGATACACTATACAAACTTTTAGTGGCGGAGACTGCGCTACAGCGCGGCCACTATGCGGTAGGGTTTTCTCAATATTTCGGTCTTGCGGAGCGCACGCGCGATCCTCGTCTGGCAGCGAAGGCGACGCGCATCGCTATTTTTGTGCGAGATCACAACAGTGCCCTGCTGGCGGCAAAACTGTGGGTCGATATTGACCCGACTAATCTGGCCGCGCGCCAGGCGATTTCAGCTGCTTATATTCGCAGCGGTAGCCCTGAGGCTGCGTTAGCGCATCTGGAGTATATTCTCGCGCAGGAAAACAGTGATGCCGGTCAGGGATTTATGTTGATTGCCTCGCTGCTTAGCCGTGAGCAGGATCTGCAAGGTGTGCTGGATGTGATGGCGAAGCTGGTTGATGCGCATCAGGAGAGTCATGCTGCGTGGCAGGCGTATGCTCATTTGGCTCTGAGGGCGGGTGTGGTTGAAAAGGCTGATGCGGCGGTTAAGCGTAGTCTTCATCTTGAACCTGATAATATTAGCGCGATTATGTTGCAGATGCGTATTTTGCAGGGGCGCGAAAACAAGACTGAGGCGGTTGAGTATCTGGCGCGGCAAGTGCGGGCATTTCCTGATAAGACGGTGCTGCGTTTGAGCTATGCTCGCCAATTGGTTGACGCGCGTGATTATGATGAGGCCTTCACGCAATATCAGGTTGTAATAAAGCAATCGCCGGGTGATGTGGATGTGTTGTTTGCGCTCGGACTGCTGGCGCTACAGCTCGACCGACAAGAGAGCGCCTTTGATTATCTCACTCAAGCCAAAGAGACAGGGCAGCGGAGTGATGATGCCCGCTTTTACCTTGGGCAGTTGGAAGAGTTACGGGAAAATCCGGCAGCGGCGTTGGCGCATTATAGCTATGTTGTGGGTGGCGGTAATCTGATTGAGGCGCGCGTGCGCCAGGCGATGATTGAGGCGCGACTGGGTAATGTGGAGGTGGCGCGGAATTATTTGCATTCATTACATGTCAATACGCCCACGCAGCGTCAGCGCCTGTTTTTGATCGAGGGTGAAATTCTGCGTAACGCGGAGCGCCATCAGGAATCGATGACGCTTTTTAATCACGCATTAGATGAGATGCCGGGCGATGTTCAGCTGCTCTATGCGCGCGCGATGGTGGCTGAACGGCTTAATCAGCTTGATCTTGCTGAGCACGATTTAAAGGCGATTATTGCGGCTGATGAGAGTAACGCGGATGCCCTGAATGCATTGGGCTACACCCTTGCAGACCGCACTGATCGTTACCAGGAGGCCTACGGCTATGTGAAGCGGGCGCTGGAGTTGCGGCCCAACGACAATGCAATTCTCGATAGTATGGGGTGGGTGTTATATCGGCTCGGTAAATATAATGAGGCGATCAAGATGTTGCGTAAGTCACTTGAAATTAGACTTGACCCAGAGGTGGCCGGGCACCTTGGCGAGGTGTTGTGGGTGAATGGTGAGCGAGAAGATGCGCGTGAAATCTGGCGTCAGGCGTTGGAGATTGCGCCAGACGATAAGCGGTTGCTGGGTATTATGCAGCGCTTTACTAAGCAGTAGCGCTGAATGCTGTGGTTAGTGTGGTGGGTTAAATATGATGGCCCTGAACCCTCGTCAGATCGTGTTTGCTTTATAATGTAAGTATGAGACCTCTTTCCGTGATGAAATTTTATCGGCTGAATGGCGCTTGCCGGCGCATGTTAGCGCTGTTGTTGATGCTGCTGCTGAGTGGTTGTGCGACTCAACCTGCGGCGCCGTTGCTTGATGCTGAGGCGCTTGATCGTCTGTGGGATTCGCGGCAGGCACAGCTTAGTGGGCTGGCAGGATGGCAGATGAAGGGGCGTGTGGCAGTGAAAAGTGATGAGGATTCGTGGAGTGCTAGCCTCAGTTGGCAGCAGCAGGCGGAGACTTTTGATATCAGCTTTTCCTCGATGTTGGGGCAGCGGATGGCGCAGTTAAAAGGTGATGAGCTGTCGGCATCACTCTATTTGCCGGATGATCGAGTGCTTTCGGCGGCTAATGTTTCTGATCTGCTCGATGACGAACTTGGCTGGTCGGTGCCGATGGGTGGTCTGCGTTACTGGTTGGTGGGTTTGCCTGCGCCAGAACCTGAACCAGTATTGGCTGCTACGTCAGAATTGAATAAAGGGCTTGATGAATGGGGGCGCTTGCAGTGGCTAGAGCAGTCTGGTTGGCGTATCGAGTATCAGCGTTACCACTCTGCTGGGATCTTAGAGGTGCCTAAAAAAATGGTGTTAACCCGTGATGATCTGCGTGTGCGCTTCGTTATTGACCGCTGGCAGGCGGTTGCGGCCACGCAAGCAGGCTTGAATGGCGCGTTGTCGATACAGCCTCTGGCGCATTGATGATGACCTCGACGCTGAAACGTTGGCCCGCACCGGCCAAGCTCAATCTCTTTTTGCAAATTACCGGGCGTCGAGAGGATGGCTATCACCAGCTGCAATCGGTCTTTCAATTTCTTGATTACGGCGATGAGCTGACATTTAGGCCGCGTAGTGATAGTGAGGTGCTGCGCACCAGCGATTTACCGGGAGTGCCATCTGAGCAGGATCTTGTCGTACGCGCCGCGAAATTATTGTTTCAACATGCAGGTTGTTCGCAGGGTGTCGAAATTGAGGTTGAGAAGCGCTTGCCGATGGGTGGTGGGCTTGGTGGTGGTAGTTCGAATGCGGCGACGACACTGGTCGCGTTAAATGACTTGTGTGAGTTGGGGCTGTCGATTGATGAGCTGGCCGCGTTGGGATTGCAGCTTGGTGCGGATGTGCCTGTGTTTGTGCGTGGCGTGGCGGCGTGGGCGGAAGGGGTTGGCGAGCAGTTGACGGTGCTGGAGGGTGAGCTGGCCCCGTCGGAACCGTGGTATTTGGTGATCGAACCCGATTGTTCGGTGTCAACTGAAGTGGTTTTTAATGCGCCAGATTTGACACGAGATTGCCATCCCATCACAATATCGCACTTTCTTGCTGGGCAGGGAATCAATGTGTGTGAAGCGGTGGTAAAAAAACGCTTTCCACCAGTAGCTAATGCGTTGGATTTCCTGTTAAAATACGCGCCCGCAAGGATGAGTGGTACAGGGGCATGTGTATTTGCCGCGTTTGAAGATAGAACGGCCGCTCAGGAAGTGCTGGAATTGCTTCCGCAGGGATGGTGCGGGTTTGTTGCGAAAGGGGTTAATCGCTCCCCACTCTATAAATAAATGGGTGATAGTAATAAAGAGTTGTACGGTCTGAAATAGGCCACAAATGGGGCGTCGCCAAGAGGCTAGGCACTAGGTTTTGATCCTAGCATACCCAGGTTCGAATCCTGGCGCCCCAGCCATTTTATAATGTAGTCATGATCTTTGAAATAAGGCGTGGCGCGTCAGTAACTCAATAGGTAATCATCTTGGGCTATTCCAAATCACGTTTCGGTTTGCTCGGTAGATCAAGCAGTTATGACGCTTCCGATAGCCGCATGATGGTCTTCGGTGGCAATGCCCACCCGCAGCTGGCGCAATCAATTGCGCGTTACCTGCAGCTTCCGTTAGGCAAGGCCAATGTTAATCGTTTTAGCGATGGCGAAATCGCAGTTGAGATAATGGAAAATGTCCGCGGTAAGGATGTCTTCATTGTGCAGCCAACCTGCGCGCCGACTAATGACAATCTGATGGAGTTGTTGGTGATGGTGGATGCGCTGCGTCGTTCATCGGCTTATCGCATTACAACGGTGATCCCGTATTTTGGCTATTCACGTCAGGATCGACGTCCTCGTGCGGCACGTGTGCCGATTAGCGCGCGCGTGGTGGCAGACATGATTACCTCGGTTGGTGCAGATCGTGTATTGACGGTTGATCTGCATGCTGACCAGATTCAGGGCTTTTTTACCGTGCCGATGGACAATGTCTATGCCTCACCGGTTTTGATGAGTGATATCTGGCGTCAGAAGTATCCGAATATGATGATTGTATCGCCGGATGTGGGTGGTGTGGTGCGTGCTCGCGCATTGGCGAAGCGACTGGATGGCGCAGATCTGGCGATCGTTGATAAACGACGCCCTGGCCCAAATGAAGCGAAGGTGATGAATATCATCGGTGATGTGACCGACCGCACCTGTATTCTGATTGACGACATGGTCGATACCGCCGGCACTTTGTGTGAAGCGGCGCGTGTTTTGAAAGAGCATGGTGCAGAGAAAGTGGTCGCGTACTGTACGCACCCTATTTTATCGGGTGTGGCGGTAGACCGTATTTCGACCTCTGATCTGGATGAGTTGGTGGTAACAGATACTATCCCACTGCAGCAGAATGCGCGTGAATGCGATCGTATTCGTCAGTTGAGCGTGGCCGATATGTTGGCTGAAACGATGCGTCGTATCAGTGCCGAAGAGTCTGTTAGCTCGATGTATATGGACTAAGCTGCTAAAAAAATAGCAGCCTTAATATTAGAATTTGTGGTCAGTGGCAGCATGCTGTCGCTGACTTTTTTGTGGTAACACCAATCCAGGTCGCGGGGGCGGTGTACAGACGATTAGTAAAATGTCTGTTAATTTTGGAGAAATAAAATGGCTTCAAGTTTTGAGCTAAATGCAGAAATTCGTCAGGACAAGGGGAAGGGTGCGAGCCGCCGCCTGCGTCGTGATAACAAAATACCAGGTGTGCTCTATGGTGGTGGTCAGGATGCGGTATCGCTAACCCTGCAGCACAACACGCTGGTTCATAACCTTGAGAATGAAGCGTTTTACTCGCACATTCTGACGGTTAATGTTGATGGTAAGGCTGAAAAGGCTGTATTAAAAGACCTTCAGCGTCATCCATACAAACCTACGCTTATTCACGTTGATCTACTGCGCGTCAACGAAAATGAAAAACTGCGTATGCATGTGCCAATTCACTTCATCGGTGAAGACGTTTCTGCTGGTGTTAAAGCCGGTGGCGCGATTTCTCATCTGGCTAACGATGTTGAAATCTTGTGTCTACCAAAAGATCTACCAGAATTTATCGAAGCTGATATGACTGATGTCGGCCTTGATGAGACGCTGCATCTTTCTGATCTTAAACTGCCTGCAGGTGTTGAGCTGGTTGCACTGACTCATGGCGATGATCATGACCTTTCAGTGGCTGCGATTCATATGCCTAAGGTTGTGGCTGAAGTTGAGAGTGATGCGCCTGTTGCCCCTGAAAATGGCGAAGGCGAAGAAGCTTAAGTCTGATTGGTAGCAGCGCTGTTTTTCTGCTGCTGGAAAAGGACTGACAGCTGTGGCAACACATATTGATCTGATCGTGGGCCTGGGTAACCCAGGCCCCGCTTATGAAGGAACACGCCATAACGCGGGTTTTTGGTTAGCCGATACCTATGCACAACGTTGCCAGGGTGTCTTTAAATCAGAAGCGCGTTTTCATGGTGATACCTGTAAAACGTTACTGGATGGCCATCGTGGTTGGTTGTTGAAACCAACGACCTACATGAACCGTTGTGGTCAGTCGGTGAGTTCGCTAGCGAAATATTACAAAATTCCTGTCGAACGAATTCTGGTGGTGCATGATGAACTTGATCTGCCGCCGGGAGTTGCACGCTTTAAAAAAGGCGGTGGCCATGGTGGTCATAACGGCCTGCGTGACATCATTAAAGCGTTTGGTGGTAATAAAGAATTTATGCGGTTGCGCATTGGTATTGGGCATCCTGGGCAGAGTGATCAGGTGGCTGATTTTGTGCTGGACGATCCATCCCGCCGCGAACGAGAGTTGATTCTCGATGCGATTGATGAAGCGACGGATGTGATACCGCTGATGTTGGATGGTGAATTTGAAAAAGCAATGAACCGTCTGCATAGTAAAAAACCCGTAGCATAAGCCTGCGCGTGTTTAGTAAATAAAGAACACCCTCTCAATATAAACAGGATACCTCCCCATGGGATTTAAGTGTGGCATCGTTGGGCTTCCAAATGTGGGTAAATCAACGCTCTTTAATGCGTTGACTCAGGCGGGTATCGAATCTGCTAACTACCCTTTCTGTACGATTGAACCCAATGTGGGTGTGGTGCCAATGCCGGATCCACGCCTCGATGCGTTGGCGGCGATTGTGAATCCACAGCAGGTGCTGCCGACGACGATGGAATTTGTCGATATTGCCGGGCTGGTGGCCGGTGCCTCCAAGGGTGAAGGATTGGGTAATAAATTTCTCGCTAATATCCGAGAGACCCATGCGATTGGCCACGTGGTGCGCTGTTTCGAAGATGATGATATTACTCACGTGGAAGGTAGTGTCGATCCAATGCGCGATATCGAAATCATCGATACCGAACTGGCGCTGGCTGATATGGATTCGGTTGAAAAAGCGCTTCACCGCGTGGGTAAGTTGGCTAAGAGCGGTGATAAAGAGGCCGTTGCCAAGAAGGTGCTATTAGAGAAGGTGCGTGATCATCTCGATACCAGTGCGCCAGTGCGTTCGATGGGGCTTGATGCCGATCAACACGCGGCACTCTATGAGCTGCATCTGCTCACGATTAAGCCGACGATGTATATCGCCAACGTTGCGGATGACGGTTTTACCGATAACCCGTGGCTTGATCTGGTGCGTGAGCGCGCGACGAGCGAAGGGGCGGTGGTTGTTGCCATCTGTGCCGCGATTGAAGCGGAGATTGCGGAGCTTTCCGATGAGGAAAAAGGTGAGTTTATGGCGGATTTGGGGCTGGAAGAGCCGGGGCTAGATCGTGTGATTCGCGCAGGCTATGAGCTGCTCGGGCTGCAGACCTATTTCACTGCCGGTGAAAAAGAGGTGCGTGCCTGGACCGTGAAGGTTGGCGCGACCGCACCACAGGGCGCGGGTGTGATCCATACTGATTTTGAACGCGGTTTTATTCGTGCCGAAGTGATTGGTTACGATGACTACATTGCGAACAATGGTGAGTCGGGTGCGAAAGAGGCGGGCAAATGGCGTCTTGAAGGAAAAGATTACATTGTTCAGGATGGTGATGTGATTCATTTTCGCTTCAATGTCTGATTGAAGGGTGAAAACTGCTTAAAAAACCCATCAGATAGTTCCATTCTGACAGAATTGTGGCGTATAATTGCGCCCTCGCGGCGAGGCTGCGATATCATCAAATAATGGCTATGTAGCTCAGCTGGTTAGAGCGCAGCATTCATAATGCTGAAGTCGGTGGTTCAAGTCCACCCATAGCCACCATCTATTAAAATTTGGTTTTCAATATTCGGGGTCCGGAACGATGAGCACAGCGACCGCAGGCGCACAGACTACTTCCACTCAATCTGGTAATGACTCACTGGTGATTGATGGCGTTGAATACAGCGCACGTCTGTTAACCGGTAGTGGCAAATACAAAGATCTCGAAGAGACCCGCCTGGCAACAGAGGCGAGTGGTGCACAGATCGTGACGGTTGCGGTACGCCGAACCAATATTGGCCAGAATAGTGATGAGCCAAATCTGCTCGATGTGATCTCGCCAGACAACTATACCCTGCTACCCAATACCGCGATGTGCTATACCGCAGACGACGCCGTACGTACCTGTCGCATGGCGCGCGAACTGCTGGATGGCCACAACCTGGTGAAGCTCGAAGTGCTGGGTGATGAAAAGACCCTTTATCCTGATTTGCAGCAGACCTATGTCGCGCTTGAAATATTGGTAAAAGAAGGCTTCAAGGTGATGGTCTATACCAATGACGATCCGATTGCCGCAAGTCGCCTTGAAGAGATGGGCGCGGTTGCCGTGATGCCGCTGGCAGCGCCAATTGGTTCTGGTCTGGGTATTCGTAACCCTTATAACATTCGTACCATTGTTGAAAATGCCAATGTGCCGATTCTGGTTGATGCGGGTGTTGGTACCGCTTCAGATGCGGCCATCGCAATGGAGCTGGGTTGTGACGGTGTGTTGATGAACACCGCCATCGCCGGTGCAGATAACCCAATCCTGATGGCCTCTGCGATGAAGAAGGCCGTTGAAGCGGGGCGAGAGGCATACCTTGCCGGTCGTATTCCACGCAAGCGTTTTGCCAGTGCTTCATCTCCTGTTGATGGAACATTCTTCTAAGGCGTTACCGCGCTAATTCGCCCTCCATTTTTTAGATTTCTGTTGTGACCTCCGATATTGCAAAGCCTGGCTACGGCGCCTTACGTAAGGTGCGTAGCTTTATGCGCCGTGAAGGCCGCCTGACTGAAGGGCAGCGACGCGGCCTGGAAGAGCAGTGGCCGACATGTGGCATTGAGCCAGGCGATGCGATGCTCGACCTGGATGTTGAGTTTGAACGCAGCGCGCCACGTATCCTTGAGATCGGTTTTGGCATGGGTGAATCACTGGCCACGATGGCAGCGCGCCACTCTGAAAATGACTACCTCGGCATCGATGTCTATCGTCCCGGTGTGGGCAGTTTGCTGCGACAGGTCGGTGAAAATGAATCGACCAATGTACGCGTGATCAGTGAAGATGCGGTGGTCGTTCTCGCAAAGATGATTCCGGACAGTAGCCTCGACCGGCTCCAGCTGTTTTTCCCCGATCCGTGGCATAAAAGACGTCACCACAAACGACGCATCGTGCAGCCTGAATTTGCAGCGCTGGTGCGGCAAAAGCTAAAACCCGGCGGTGTCTTTCATATGGCGACCGACTGGGAGGCCTATGCGCAGCACATGATGGCCGTGATGATCGCATCGCAAGGCTATCAAAACTGTGCCGGTCAGGGGCAGTATGCCGAACGCCCCGAGTCGCGCCCGTTAACCAAATTTGAGCAGCGTGGCCACCGCCTCGGCCACGGCGTGTGGGACCTGCTCTTTGAGCGTGTCGATTAACTCGGTATTAAGCCCGGTATTAAATTGGACGATTAAACCTGGCTCGCTATTCGTTTAGTGTGCGGCCACTTAGCGCCGCGATTCACGCGCTCGCTTTACACCGCACGAATATTCAGGCTATCTTATGCAGTCCGATAGCCAGAAATCATAATCATAGATTCGATGCTTTTCCGCATAAACAGATTATTTACCCGCAGGCTCATCGGCGTAGCATCACTCTACTTCGCTGCACTGGTATCGCCGCAGGTGAGCGCCGCCGCGCCGGTGACGGTCTCCGAAACGACAATGCAGATGATCGTCAAGGCGTCGATCGGGGATCTGCCCGCGATGCGAATCATGCTCGAGCAAGGGCTCGACATTGATCATCGCGACACAGTTGGTAACACCCCGCTGTTGTTTGCCGCGCGCTACGGGCGCACTCCGTTAGTGAATTATCTGCTCGATAGCGGTGCCGATGTTAACGCGGAAACCCGCAGTGGCATTACTTCATTACAGGAAGCGGTTCGCCGCGGTAATATCGATGTACTGCGCGCGTTACTTGATGCCGGTGCAGATGTTGCGCACGAAGATGGCCATCGTGAAAATGCGCTGTTCGATGCGGTGAAATATAGAAGTACCGAAGCGACACGCTTACTCCTTGAGCATGGTGTGCCGAGTGATACACGCAATGACAGAGGCATTACGCCGTTATTGTATGCCGTGGAGGATGGGCAGGTTGAGTTAGTACAGTTGCTGCTTGATGAAGGGGTTGATATCAATCACGGCTCATCCCGTTATGGCGTGCCACTCTGCATCGCTCGCGCCAGGGCAATGGATGAGATGGAGACTTTTCTGTTACAGCACGGTGCGCAATCACAGGTATGTGGTCAATATCATACGAGTGTTAATGGATGGTTGCCGTAGTTGCGAAGTTACCAGTTACGATGAATAGGCTGATGCGTAATATGGGATAGAATGGGGTATTTATCCCACGAGAAACTCTATTAGTATATTAGTAGGTTCTAATGCCTGGTGAGTTTCGATCACTAATGTGTTATTAATTATGGAATTAATTTTATTCAGCGGTGGCTATGTGGTGAAAATGTTTGATATGCCAATAAAATGTCATGCGGGATAGACCCCAAAGAGGGGTGTTATAACACCCCTCTTTGGGGTCTACTTATAGTTATGCCAAAAAGTAATATGAAACTGATTTAAATAAACAAGACAGCCATTAAATAAACAAGACAGCCATGATATGAGGACTCGCTTAAAAAATTTGATGTGGAATGCTCCTCGCATTAAGCATTATCAATCACACACGATTCATAAATTTCAGCTGTTCCGGGGTGAAACAGAATGTT
>Ga0316204_10002985_pt1 | contig 35800 bp, 37 predicted proteins | sample 6monrhotite_MG_2_FD_205661 | JGI IMG/M metagenome (GOLD analysis project Ga0316204, IMG submission 205661) | Microbial mat bacterial communities from mineral coupon in-situ incubated in ocean water Damariscotta River, Maine, United States -... | ecosystem: Environmental > Aquatic > Marine >... | reverse complement strand
TATATCATTGGATACTACAACGCTATCAGACCGCACAAGCACAACCTTAGCTTGACACCAAACCAAAAAGAGAAAATATTCTGGAATGGTTCTTATCAGGTGGCCAATTTGACTTAGCCACTACAAACCATATCAATTACTGATGGTAAGTCTCTATTTCAATGTGATACCTATGTTGGTCATCAAGCATTGGCCGAAGCCGTAGAGAAACTTACTGTTTTTAAGGATCACGTATATGGTGGTCTATATGATTTGAGATTTGGAGAGTTTGGACCAGAATACGCAAGCGGTGCATTTCATGCTCGATTTGAATTTCACAGATCTGGTAATGGAAAGTTATCGATTACAGCAAAGGCAGAATCCGACTGGGATGATTTCACACATACAAAAGTAGCAAGCAACACCACCTTATATCTAAGAACCGAGCCTGCTTTGTTTGATAATTGGCTTAAAGCAATAAATGGTCTTAAAAATGAGTTAAGTGATGAGGCTGTCCTTGAGTGTATTGAATAAAAGCGCCCAACAAGGAACTCCAGCCGACGCCAAAAAGCGGTTCGGCTGAGTTTAAACGTTAGGTGAATATATTGTCAGAAATATCGGACACTCTTTTAATGCAAAGGCTTCGTAATAGGATTATCGAAATTTTAGATACATTTTCTAATGAGGAGTGTATCGAAAAAATTGGAACGGGAGAGATTATAGAACAATGGTATGACTACGTAGATGAAGATAGACTGGACTCCTATGGTCTACCTATCTTTAGCAACGAAGAATTAAAAGCATTAAGACGTTTTCATAATTTACTGGAAAAATCATATCAAAAGGTGCCAGAAACTTGGGCGCTAAATGATTTGTCTGGTAATAAAGAATGGAATATTTTGGTATACTCTGCAAAAGAAGAACTTAAAATATTTCAAAAAAGAGGTCGAATGGATGAAGAAAATGAAATCACCTAACAATGCGCTCGTGTGGGACGCTTGCTTCGCTGCGCACTTCACAGCTTAAACGTTAGAAGGTAAGAAAAATTAAGACATGAGTTCTACTGAAGAAAATTTTGAATCTTGTGGTTTTGATATAGTTAAATCGTTTCTGTCAGATAAACAAGTTTCTTTATTGCGTGATGTTATAAAAAACCAGAAATTAGAACCTGGCACTGGAGGCATTCGAGAAATTGATACGTTAATTTCTGAAATTGGTGATTTCGCGAAATCAAAACAAATGATATCTCAAGTTTCGCGTTATTTATCTAAAACACCAGAATTAGTCAGAGCTATATATTTTGACAAAAACTCAGAAAATAATTGGCTAGTTTCTTGGCATCAAGATAAAACAGTTACACTTTCCGATAAAGTGGAAATGAGCGGCTGGGGACCTTGGTCTATTAAAAAAGGTATTCATCACGTTCAGCCACCCTTAGAAATAATGGAAGATATGGTAACTATCCGCATTCATATTGATGATGCAAAGAAGGAAAATGGTTGTTTAAAGGTTTTGCCTGGCTCACACAAACATGGTTTAATTAAAACCTCAGATATTCTCAAATATGTTGAGAATGTGAAGCCCGTGTATTGTGATGTTTTAGCTGGTGATGCTGTTGTAATGAGACCTCATATATTGCATTCGTCAGAAAAGGCAAAAGTGATTGAAAGTCGGCGAATTCTTCACTTTGAATATTCAAGTTATGAATTGCCAAAAGGTCTTTCATGGTGTGCATAATGCCTTCTAACGCCGAAAATAACCGGCATCAGCATGAAAAATGAAACAAGGGGAATGCTCCTAGGGTTAATAGGGGTAAGTGCATTTGGTTTAACGTTACCAGCAACCCGAGTTGTTATTCCTTATCTTGATCCAATATTCATTGGCTTAGGCAGAGCTGTCTTGGCTGCTTTAGTCGCTGCGGTATTGTTGTTCTCGTTTCGACAGAAAATTCCAAATATAAAACAAGTATATCAACTCTTGATTGTGGCTCTTGGCGTTGTGATTGGTTTTCCCATATGCTCTTCATGGGCAATGCAGTATGCTCCTGCATCTCATGGTGGGGTGGTGTTAGGTGTTCTTCCACTGGCAACTGCTGCCGTAGGCGTGCTAATTGGGAATGAAAGGCCAAGCTTTTCTTTTTGGCTTGTTTGCGTACTCGGTAGTTGTCTCGTTATTTCATATGCACTGATTCAAGGTTCCGGGGGAGTCCATATGGCAGACCTTGCTCTATTGGGTGCAACTCTATCTGCAGCCATTGGGTACGCTGTTGGTGCTAGACTCTCAAGAGATATTGGTGGGTGGCAGGTTATCTGTTGGGCTCTCGTTTTGGCATTCCCATTCATCGTTATTCCTACTATTAATTATGCGCCAAAGTCATTATCAAATATTTCAATGGCGGGTTATGCTAGCTTTTTATACTTGGCGTTGGTTAGTCAATTATTCGCATTTTTTGTTTGGTACAAAGGGTTGGCACTGGGAGGTATAGCAAGAGTGAGCCAAACACAATTGCTACAGCCTTTTATTACATTATTGGCTTCGGTGCTGTTTCTTGGTGAGGTCATTGACATTGAAACAGTGGTATTTGTATTCTTGGTTATGAGTTCTGTGTGGCTGGGTAAACGAATGCCTATAAGAAAAAAAGCCTAACAAAAGCAATCAACTCGGACGTTTTTTCGCGGTGTTCGGATGAGTACAGATAGTAATGGATATACAGCCATTATTAGTGCTGATCACTGGAGAGGGGCGAGCGAGAGCCTGTAAATCTGTCTGTACAAACTTATTACCCAAAACTTTTAGGCATTTAATCTGGAAATTCGATCATAAAACAGTCCAAAGCTGCTTTTCAGTTATGGATAGGCATGGCCCATTTCTTTGATGCCGATTCAATAGCCAGATAAACAACTTTCATAGCTGAGTTATCGTTTGGAAACACCTTGCAGTTTTTGATGGCTTTGACCCCCACCCATATACCTCCAACCTTGATTATCATATATGCTGAGGTATCCGCTTATTCCCAATGTCGAAAAAACAGCCGAGTGTTAAAAATTTTTCGCGGCCTCTCTGCTTTCATCTTCAGCACATCAAAATACACTATCAAGCACTTCACTCATAACGTTTAAAAACTTTTGTTTGTCCACCTTTCGTAAAAGATAAAACATCATAGTTTCTGGGTGCTGCACCAACCATTTGCATGCCTGGTGATTTCATAGGCATACCTGGCGCTGTAAGGCCGACAACATTTGGTCGCTCTTTGAGTAAACGCTCCACATCAGCAGCAGGAACATGTCCTTCAATCACATAACCATCAATCAATGCCGTATGACAAGAAGCAAGCTTTTCAGGCACACCATATTCAGTTTTGATGGCATTCATATCATCGCGCTTATTCACTTTTACTGTAAATCCAGCTTTCCGGAGATGCTCTGCCCAACCATCACAACATTCACAATTCGGTGATTTGTACATCACGACTTCCCGTGTTTGTTGGGCTTTATCAGCTTCTACCGCAGGAGACTTCACATCTGTTTGTGCAGCATTGTTGGCTGCATCACAAGCGCCCAACAATATCCCACTCAAAATCCACACCCCAAATATTATCGCTTTATGCTTCATACCATCTCCTTTTCTTCTTTTATTTTTTCTTTATATTGTAAAACCAAACCATAAATAACGGGCAATACAATTAAACTAAGCAAAGTTGTCGTTACCATACCACCAACCATGGGCGCTGCTATACGTTGCATCACATCCGAGCCTGTACCACCACCTAACATGATTGGCACAAGCCCTGCAATCACTGCTGTGGCAGTCATGGCAATCGGGCGCACACGTTTTGCCACGCCGCTTTGTACTGCTGAGCGCATAAGCTCTGGTGATAACCTACCACCTTCTTTTTCTCGCCATGCCGCGACCTCTTGGTCAATAAAAGTCAATACCAATACGCCAATTTCAGCTGCAACACCAGCCAGCGCAATAAACCCGACTGCCACAGCTACGCTCAAGTTAAAGCCCATCCACCAGACCAGCCAAAAACCACCGATCAATGAAAAGGGAACTGACATCATCACTACAACGGGTGCCGCCAGATTGCCAAAATTAAAATAGAGCAGCAGAAAAATCAGCAGCAAGGTGGCTGGAATCACAATCTGCATCTTAGCAGAAGCGCGCTCCATATATTCAAACTGCCCTGACCATTCCAACGTATAACCTGAAGGCACCTTCACTTGTTCGGCAATGATTTGTTTTGCCTTAACCACATAACCACCGATATCCGATGTTGAAATGTCGACATACACCCAAGCATTGGGACGAGCATTCTCAGTTTTGATGACTGGGGGTCCACGTGACACATTGATATCAGCCACCGCAACCAATGGAATTTGAGCTCCTGTCGGTGTTGGAATCAGCACGCGCTTTAAGGATTCAGGATCACTACGATAATCCCGTGGGTAACGTAAATTCACAGGGTAACGCTCTAAGCCTTCTACAGTCTGTGTTACGTTCATACCGCCAATCGCCGATTGAATCACATCTTCGATGTCCCCAATAGTCAGCCCATAACGTGCAGCTTTATCACGCTGAATATCAATATCCAAATAATAACCACCAGCAGCGCGATCACTAAATGCCGATGTCGTTTCAGGCAAAGTTTTCACGGCTCGTTCAATGGCCACGCCAACATCTTGTAAAACATTCAAATCTGGCCCTGAGACCTTGATACCAATCGGCGTTTTAATGCCTGTTGAAAGCATATCAATGCGTGTTTTAATCGGGTACGTCCATGCATTGGCAAGCCCTGGAAATTTAATCGCCGCATCCATTTCCTTCATCAGTGCTTGGGTTTTTTTCTCTGGATCAGCCCATTGCTCTTTCGGTTTTAAACGAACAATCGTTTCAATCATGGCAAGTGGCGCTGCATCTGTTGCTGTATCTGCTCGCCCAACCTTACCAAATACCGATTCTACTTCTGGAAAGGTTTTCAGAATGCGGTCTGTTTGCTGCAATAACTCTTTCGCCTTGGTAATTGAAATGCCAGGGAAGGTTGTCGGCATATAAAGAATATCACCCTCATCAAGCGGAGGCATAAATTCTGAGCCTATTTTTCCTATCGGAACCGCCATCGAAAACAGCAAAGCAAGTGCCACAAACATCGTAATCCATTTGTGCTTTAATGCAGCGCCCAACATGGGGCCATGTGCCCATTGTAATGCACGGTTCACAGGATTTTTTTCTTCTGGCATCACTTTACCACGAATAAACCAACCCATTAATAGTGGCACCAACGTAATAGCCAAGATTGCCGAACCAAGCATGGCGTAGGTCGCTGTAAAAGCCAAAGGTTTAAACAATCGCCCCTCTTGTGCTTCCAAGGTGAAAATCGCCATATAGGATACCGTGATAATCAACAACGAAAAGAACAATGCAGGACCAACTTCGCGCGAAGCTCTGCTAATCGCGATCCAGCGATCACTAACAGTTAGCTCCGAACCTTTTCTTCGCTCATCTTGTTCTAAATGCTTATGGGCATTTTCAATGAGCACAATCGCACCATCCACCATGGCTCCGAGCGTGATAGCAATACCACCAAGACTCATAATATTGGCTGCCAACCCTTGCCATTGCATAAGCATAAAGGCGATTAACACGCCCAGAGGCAAGGTAATAATTGCCACCAATGCTGAACGAGCATGCATCAGAAACAACATGCAGACCAGTGAAATGACTAAGAATTCCTCAAATAATTTATCTTTTAGGTTATCTACCGCCCGCTCAATCAAATCACCACGATCATACGTAGGCACAATTTCAACACCTTCAGGCAAGCCACTTTTTAGTTCATCCAGTTTCTCGCGTACTGCTTCAATAGTTTTTAACGCGTTTTCACCAAAGCGCATGATAACCACGCCACCAGCCACTTCGCCTTCACCATTTAATTCCGATAATCCACGTCGAAGTTCAGGCCCTAGGTGAATATGTGCCACATTACGCAATAAAATCGGTGTGCCATGGGCATCTACGCCCACAGGAACACTTTCTAAATCCGCAATGCCTTTGAGATAACCTTTACCACGCACCATAAATTCGGTCTCGCCCATCTCGACCAAACGACCACCCACATCATTATTCGAGCGTTTAATGGCATGCCTGACCTTGGCAAGCGGAATGCCAAATTCTGCAAGCGCATTGGGATCAACTTCAACCTGATACTGCTTCACAAAGCCGCCAATCGAAGCTACTTCAGATACACCGTTCACCGTCTGCAAGGCATAACGCATATACCAATCTTGAATGGAACGCAGCTCAGCCAAATCATGTTTTCCTGATTTATCGACCAGTGCATATTCATAGACCCAGCCCACACCTGTTGCATCAGGGCCCAATGATGGTGTGACACCTGAAGGCAGTCGTCCAGCAACATAATTGAGATATTCCAGTACACGCGAACGCGCCCAGTACATATCCGTACCATCTTCAAAAATAATGTATACCACTGAAAAGCCAAAAAATGAGTAACCACGCACCACCTTAGAATGAGGCACTGCCAACATTGAAGTCGTCAGCGGATAGGTCACCTGATCTTCCACAACCTGTGGTGCTTGACCAGCGTACTTGGTAAATACAATCACCTGCACATCGGATAAATCAGGAATAGCATCCAATGATATATTTTTAACAGCAAAGCTACCTGCTGCTACCAGCAGAGCCGTGAAAATTAAAACAATCAGTTTATTGCGTAAACTCGCATCAATAAGTTTAGCAATCATTGATGGCCACCCATGTGCATTGAGTCCATGCCCTCCATCTTCATGTCGTGCATCTTCATGTCACCCGTCTTCATGTCATCCGTCTTCATATCACCCGTCTTCATGTCACCCATCTTCATGTCACCCATCTTCATGTCACCCATCTTCATGTCACCCGTCTTCATATCACCCATCTTCATGTCACCCGTCTTCATATCACCCGTCTTCATGTCACCCATCTTCATGCCTTTCATACCCATACCTTGCATGACTGGTTTCGGCTCTTGTTTGGGTGCAACCATCTTGGCAGCAGCTTCACGAATTGATGATTCAGAATCAATCAAGAACTGGCCGCTAGTAACAACCAGTTCACCCTCATGAACACCCTCTAGAATTTCAATCAGGCCATCTGTACTAACGCCTACCCTTACAGTACGAGGTTCAAAATGACCCAGTTCTGTCTCTACAAACACATGCGCTTTCTTGCCTGTCATTAACACCGCTTCTCTTGGCACAAACAAGCCAGCTTTGGGTGTACTCGTTGTAATCATTACATCACCAAACATATCTGGCTTTAGCAGACCTTCGCGATTGTCAAATTCAATGCGTACTTTATTGGTGCGTGTTTTAGGATCTAAATAAGGGTAAATATATGTGATACGCCCCGTAAAATCGCGATTCGGGAGTGAGCCTATATGCAATGTGGCTTCATCCCCTGTTTTAACCCAGCTTATCTCATATTCATACAAATCAGCCAATACCCATACCCGTGACAAATCGGCAATTTGGTACATTTCAGACTGTGGTGTCACGTGCGCTCCTTCACGCACATCAATTTTGGTAACCACTCCTGCAGCGGGTGCATGAATATGCATATTCTTTCGCACCTTATGCGTCTTTTGCAACGCCTTGATTTGATGTTCTGGAACATCAAAAAAGCGCAAGCGATCCAAGGAAGAATCGAGCAGCCGTTTGGCGCCATTACGAATATCGGGGTACGGGCTATCTTTTAACTGTTGCCAATTTTCCAATGCCAATAAATACTCTTCTTGCGTCGCAACCAGTTGCGGTGAGTAAAAAGACAATAACATGGTGTTTTGTTTGACAAGTTCACCTGTTTTATCAACAAATAACTTATCTACCCAGCCTTCTACTTTGGGATGTAGGGTCACTAATTTTGTTTCATCAAAAGTAATTCGGCCCACAGTATTAATGTTCCGCGATAATGATTTACGCACAGCCTTGCTGACGCGCACACCCATATTCTGGGTTACCGTCGGATCAATCTTTACAGTTCCTGCCGGCGCACTACCGCTGCCCGCAGCATCATCTGCACATACTGGAACATAATCCATGCCCATGGAGTCTTTTTGAGCCGTTGGACTCGTAACCGATGGGTTCATAGGATTACGCCATGCTAAAGGTTGTGCGCCATTGGCGCATGGACCCTGACCCTTGACTGAGCTCTTGTTGGCTCCATTAGCCTGTTCTTTAGGCTGTTGAAAATCCGTGATCATATAACCGCCAGCCAAACCGATAAGAAGTGCTGTGAGTGTCAATAATATTTGTTTATTCATGTGTGATATCCTTGATTAAGTTTTCTTTGCCAGCGGCGGCAGCCAATGTTGCTTCTGCCTGATGCAGCGCAGACACTTGATGCCAATATTGAATATCTGTATTAAATTCGTTGAGCTGGGCGCGTACAAGGTTGAGAAAGTCAACTTTATTGACTTGATAACCAGCTAGCATGGAAGATGTTGTTAATCGTGCTTGGGGTAAAATTCCCGTTTGAAATAACACCACTTGTTCTCTCGCAATGCGCACATCTGAAACTGCTGAATCAATGTCGGCATCTACTTTATTGGCAATATCTTGACGTGAAAATTGTGCGCGAGCTTTTTCAGCCATACGTTGATCCACTGCCTTATCCTGCTTACTAGCTCCGTATAAAGGAATACTCATGCTAAGCATAATCGAAGCAAAATCAGGACGAGCTTGTTTATTGGCTGGATTTATTCCTTGGCGAAATCCATAAGCAGCACCAACATTGAAATCGGGGTAATAACCCTTTTTCGCCAGTGCCAGCATTGAATCACTTGCATCAACCTTCATACCCATGGCTAATAGCATGGGCCGATGCGACCGCGCCCAGTTTTTTAATTTACTTGCATCAATCTGAATTGAATTTTCGACTTCAAACTTCTCTTGGGAGGGTATTGTAATTACAGTATTAGCAGCACGTCCAAGCAACGCATTGAGTGTTGCCCTTTGTCGTTCTCTAGCTCCCTTTAACCGCAACTCTCGCTCTAACAACTTGGACAATTCCAATTGCGCCAGTAATACATCTTGCTGCAAACCTTTCCCTGTCTTGTATTTTGTTTCAGCAATTTTCACAAGGTTGCGTAATAACGATTGATTGCGCCGAATAATCGATAATGCTTTATCCAAATAGGCAAGATTCCACCAGTGAATGCGTGTATTACGCAATAACACTAAACGAAACTCCTGCGTATTCTGCAAGGCTGCCGCCGCCATATGTTCAGTGGCCTCAGATTTTAACCCTAGTTTACCTGGAAAGGGAAAAGCCTGCGAAAAGCCCAGTTGTAGTTGGGTCATATTTTCCTGCTTGGAGGAAAAGCTATCTACGGGAAAATTCATAGCATAAAACGATACTTTCGGGTCAGGTAAGCTGCCAACTTGTGATGGCATGGTTGCCATGGCTTCTGCCTGCTTGCTGGATGCTGCCAAGGCTGGGTTATGTTGTAATGCAAGTTGCTCTGCTTGTTGTAAGCTTAATGATGCTTCATTTGCCGTCGCAAGCCATGGGCTTGTTAGAATTAAAAACATACAGCTTAATTTGTAAAAATGATTCAAAAAAATCTCCTGTAATTATTTTTCAGCGCATGAAAAGCGCATGAAACCATCACATCTCACGATGTGACATAACAGAACATTTAAATCAGATTAATATACGTTGATTGGTATGGTAAAGGAGGGAAAAACTATGCGGTGGCGCACGGCTCTCGGTGGCTACAGAACGCGTTAATAAAGATACGCTCGGCATGTCAGGAAGTATTATAATTGCCAGTAAAACAGGTGTTATATCGATAGAAGTAGTGGCCTGCGCTGACAGTCCCATATCAGGAATATCGCAATGGCTACAAGCAGACATCGTGTGCGTATTAGTTTTTACATGCGCCATATCAGATGACATCGCTTCATTGTGGCAATGTGCAGATAATGAAGCCATTTGACTCATCGCATTGGCATTGGCAGTCGAAATACATGCCGCAGACAGCACAATTTGCATCATAAACAACACAAGCATTGACTTGGAAAAAGTCATTTGCCAACGATTACGTTTTGCCTTTAACCACAACATTCAACGAATCGTAGTCCTGTCCACATGAAAAAACAATGAAACTTGACGATAAGCATGGCCTGCTTACGATGCGGGTATGGTGAATCAAACAACAGATAACCCTCTGCTTCAGGCAATTGCCCTATGTCACGATGATATGACAAAGGTCAACGCCTGCATCCATGAGAATTTAAAATCTGATATTATGATGATTCCTGCTATCGGGCATTATATTGTCGGAAGTGGCGGCAAACGCCTGCGTCCATTGTTATGTCTCTTGATTGCCAAACTATTCAGTTATTCAGGTGAGCGTCATATTCCCATGTCTGTGGTCGTTGAATTTATTCATACTGCATCATTATTGCATGATGATGTTGTAGATTCATCTGACTTGCGACGCGGAAACCCTTCTGCCAACGGTGTCTGGGGCAATCAAGCCAGTGTTTTGGTTGGTGACTATTTATTTTCCCGTGCCTTTCAAATGATGGTTGCCGATAAAGATATGGCAATGCTCTCGCTCATGTCTGATGTTACCAATGCACTCGCAGAAGGCGAAGTATTACAATTATCACGCACTTTCCATTTAGAGATGACTGAAGAAGAATGCCTTGAAGTGATTGAACGTAAAACAGCTGTTTTATTTGCGGCGGCTGCAGAAGTTGGCGCTCATGTATCAGAACAAGATCAAAAAACTGTACGTAAAATGTCCGAATATGGTATGTGCTTGGGTGTTGCGTTTCAGTTGATGGATGATGCTCTGGATTATCTCGCAGAAGCAAAAGAAGCAGGTAAACCTGTCGGGCATGACTTGGAAGAAGGTAAAATCACTCTGCCATTGATTCACGCCATGTGTCAGGATGAAGAGCTGACGCTGCGCGTTGCCGCAATTTCTGAGCGTGATGGTTATGAGGGCGATGATCGTGAATGGGTACGCAGCAAAGTACATCAGCATCAAGGTGCTGAATATGCTATGTCGCGCGCCAAAGATTATGCCGAACGCGCCAAAGCGTTATTGCCTGAATCAGGTGATACAACACTTTTAAAACTACTTAAAGACCTCGCAGATTTCTCCGCTCAACGGATGTACTAAGAGGGTTCTACTTTATCGACAGGCGCATCTTTTCCTAAGCGTCTGGCAATAAAAACGCCCGCTTCAAACAAGAGATACATAGGAATCGCCAACAACGTTTGAGAAATAATATCGGGCGGTGTAAGAACGGCTGAAAAAATGAACGCCCAAACAATCACATAACGACGTTTTTCTGCCAAATCATCAACCTCAACTATTCCCAATTTTACAAGAATAATCACCACAATAGGCACTTGAAAACTAATGCCAAATGCAAACAGTAACTTCAACACCAACGATAAATACTCTTTGATTGCGGGCATGGCTTGAATTGTTTCTGTAGAAAAACCTAAAAAGAATTCAAAAATAACTGGAAAAACCGCATAAAAAGCAAAAGCACCACCTGCAAAAAGCAATCCAAGGCTCGCAATAAAAAAGCTCATAAATGCTTTTTTCTCATGATTATACAGCCCTGGCGCAATAAACGCCCAAGCCTGATAAAATGTAATTGGCGAAGTTACAAACAAGCTCAATACCAAGGCAATTTTTAGATAGGTAAAAAATACATCCGGGGCATTTAGAAAAATAAGTGGTGTGCCGGGCGGCAAAGCAGCGCGCAAAGGAATCGCCATAAATTCAAAAATTGCACTTGAAAAATTCATCAACACAAACACACCAATAACATAAGCAATTACAGCGATTTTAAATCGTTTTTTCAGCTCGTAAAGGTGTGAAAGTATGGTTGGCTGCGTATTATTTTCGTTTTGTGTCATCGGATTTCTTTGTGGACGTCATGCTGCTCAAACCATCGTCTAACTGGTCGCTTAAAGCATCATGGGCTTCCTGCATAGGCTCTTTTATCACTTGTGTTTCAATATCAATTTGCTGTTTGACCGTCGATATCCAAGCACGCCCCTGGCGAACCATGCGCCCAATTTGCGCAAAAAATTCAGGTGTGCGCTCAGGCCCCAAAATAAGAAACGCAACAGCTCCAACCAGCAATAATTCAAAAAAACCTATATCTGGCATAAATTAACTAGTGCGTAATGTGTTTTTCAGATTCGTCTTTTTTATCATCAACATCGGATGATTGACCACTAATATTTGAGCGGAAACTACGAATACCTTTTGCCAAACCTTCGCCAATCGCGGGCAGACGCTTTGCACCAAACAGTACAATTACAATTACAAGAATAAGAATCAATTCCATCGGACCAAGTCCAAACATTATATACTCCATCTACCCATATTTTCATATAAACAAGCTTGAAATCTACGATGAATATAGCGATGGTATCCAAATAACACAATCACAGGAGGCTATTTTGCAGCTACTGCATGTGAGCATGATTATATCTGACTTAGAAAAATCGGCTTATTTCTATGAAAATATATTAGGGTTAGAGCGAGATCACCGACCCGACTTGGGTTTTAGCGGACTATTTTACAAGCTCGGAAACAAGCAACAACTGCACCTGATGTGTGTTCAAAACCCCTATCAAAACTGTGAAAAACCAGAGCATGGTGGGCGCGATTTTCATATCGCTTTAGGCGTAAACAGCATCCAAGATACATGTGAAAAAATGGATCAAACAAATATTTCTTACACATTAAGTCGCTCAGGGCGTGCCGCATTATTTTGCCACGACCCTGACGGCAATGCAGTCGAGCTATGTGAGTTGCATCATGAGCAGTCTTAGGAGGCTCTGAATAAATCACCCGTTGTTTCTTATGTCCAACAAATTCAATCTACTCCATTCAGGCTTATTTAGAGCCGCCTTGACCTATAAACGAAACAATGGATCAACACTTTGCTGCCAATCATGATGATAGTGATATAACCAAACATCAGCCCGAGTTTTTCCAGAAGCAGCTACTTCTTGCAATGGCCTCAAATACTTCACTTCACTTTCACCCTTCATATCGCATGCGTTGATACGCTCAAGTCCAGCTTGCGATATATCCAACATCGTTTTGCATAAACTTAATACTGACTCACCTCGAAACATTGTTTTTAAAGCTGTTTCAGGCGCCTGCTCTCGCAAGACCAACAGCTCATCATATTGCCAGTCCTTCACCAGTGCCCAAATATCATTCTCGGCTTGGGGATCATAAAGTAAACCTTTCCACAAAGCAGGCAATGCACAAATCCATGCTGCATTACCAGCGGCTGCACCACGCATTTCAATATATTGTTTCAGTCGAACATCCGGAAATACCGTTGATGTATGTAGCTCCCAATCTTCAATGCTCGGGTACTCACCAAACAACTGTGGGAGCTTTCCTTCTAAAAAATCTCGAAAACTTTCCCCAGCACAGTCAATATATTTCCCATCGCGCATGATAAAATACATCGGAACATCCAAGACCCATTCTGTCCACGCTTCAAAACCAAAGCCATCTTCAAACACACAAGCAGGTATGCCCGTCCGATCTGCATCGGTATCAAGCCATGCCGCAGCACGATTGGATAAATAGGCTGTCGGCTTACCATGCTCAAATGGGCTAGCAGCATAAAGAGCCGTTACCAAAGGCTGTAAAAAAAATCCAATACGCAACTTTCGCACCATGTCTGACTCTGATTCAAAGTCGAGGTTGGCTTGAATTGTTGATGTACGTAACATCATATCCAAGCCTTTCAGCCCAACCTTGGGCATATATTCACGCATAACGGCATAACGTGCCTTCGGCATCCAACTAATATCTTCACGTGCCCACTTGGGTTGAAATCCCATACATAAAAAATCAATATTGAGTGCATCATTGATCATAGCTAATTCTTCAAAATGTCGCGATGTTTCTATATAAGTGTCATGAATAGTAGAAAGCGGTGCGCCTGAAAGCTCAAGTTGCCCTCCTGGCTCCAGCGTAATCGAAGCCCCCTTCTTTATAAGTGCAATGGGCAAGCTATTTTCATAGACCCCTTGCCAACCAAACTGCATCAAACCCTGCAATACTTGGGCAATGCCTGCTGGGCCATCAAATGACAATGGCTTGAGTGAGCTTTTATAAAAGCCAAATTTTTCATGCTCTGTACCAATAAGCCATCTGTCGCGTGGTTTACAGCCTTGGCTAAAGGTACGAGATAACTGCTCAAGAGATAACGTTTTTTGCATACCCGACAAATTAACCACAAATCTCCCAAGGCACAACCAACACGTGTGCCACTATAGCCACCTTGCAATTAATTATATTACAAGACTCTTGGGCATACTAATTTAATAATAATGCACAAACACGCCATGTGTCAAAATGACACACACTAAGTGTATCATCTTGACCCACTCTCCAAACATTGCCACAGTTCGCATCGTTCGCTGGATGAGATGGCTCTCGGGGCATCATTGAAAGCAACACTTTTCAACCTGACTCTACGGGGTCAAATAAACTATAACGAGGTTTCACACATGAAGAAGACTCTTCTTTCTGCTGCTGCTTTCGCTGTTGTTGCGGTTTCTGCTGTTTCTATCGCTCCTACAACTTCTGAAGCTATCCCGGCATTTGCACGTCAAACTGGTGCTGCTTGCTTGAGCTGCCATTTCCAAACTTTCCCTGCTATTAACTCTTTCGGTCGTGCTTTCAAAATGGGCGCGTTCACTGATGTTGGCGAACAGGCTTTGATCGAAGATGACAACTTGTCTCTTCCAGCTGTATTGAACTCATCTTTCGTATTGCGTGCGCAATATATGTCTACTAAAACAACTGTTGCTGGCGTAAGTTCAACTGTAACTAACTGGAACATTCCAGCTGATGCAGTTTTGTTGATGGCTGGTCGCATTGGCTCTAACTCTGGTGCTTTCGTTGAATTTAATGGTGGCGCTGCTAACTGGCAGATGATGAACTCTTTCGACTTTGACACTGTTAAAGCTGGTTTAAACATCCAGAACTCTGGTTTCGGCCCAACTGCTACACTTGAAGTTTCTAACGTATTCGGTCAGCACGGTGGTAAGTTGAACGGTAAAGCTTTGTCTTCTGTAGAAAGCATCATCAAGGGTAACGGTGGTGGCAATAGCACTTCTATTGCTGCTTGGGTAGGTAATGAATCTTTCGTAGCGCAACTTGGCGGCGTAGCATTTGCTGATGCAGCTGCTGTAACCAATGCTTCTTTTGTTCCAATGCTTCGCGCTCTTTATATCGCGGACATGGGTGCTGCTGAAGTAATGATTGGTGGCGGTCTTTTCAATGGTCAACAACGCGCAGCTGGTGCGCTTGCTGCTGGTCAAGGCGTTGATGCAAAATTCATCGACTTGCAAGTACAAGGTGAAGCTGGTGACATGTCTTACGGTTTCTATGCTGACTGGACAACTTCTAAAGCTAAAGGCACAAACGCTGCTGTAGCGTCTAACTTGTTCGCTGGTGGCACTAACTCTAAGCTTAATGGTTACTCTGCACGTGTAGAAGTTTCACCTATTCATAAAGTTATGTTCGGCCTTGGTGCTAGCCAAACAAAAACTACGACTGCTGCAGTCGTAACGAAAGTTTCATCAACTCAGTTTGCTGCAACTTATGAAATTTACCAAAATATGGAAATTAACGCTTGGTATAAAAGTGACAAAACCACTACAACAGGTGCTGCATCTTCAAAAGTCAAAACAGTATTTGCTGAAGTTGAAGCATTATTCTAAGTTTCACTTAACGTGAGCTTTTCTTTAAGAAAGGGAGCCTTCGGGCTCCCTTTTTTTTATTTCTTTTTTAAAGACCACAATCACATACCTCTACATATCCATTGCAATGCACTATAAGTAACACCCTCTATTCCAAAAAAGAATATTGAACACTAAGAAGCCTTACTTGACATGAGATACACGCGCGGAATTTTCCTTTAAATAAAACAATTAACTTTCAACTATTCATGCAAGCGATCATGTTTAAACTTGCCACCAGTAAACAGCCTGCCTTATGGCGAACAACAATTTGAAATTCGCACGCATGAGCAAGGCTTGCCCGTTAGCTGTAATGTATAAATCACTCTAAAACCTACTCTATTAGTTACACCGAGCGAGAGAGTACTTTTTGTGTGATGAGTTATCGTTTCAAACGATAGTATTGTGATTTTTGTGCCTGCCAGAATTGACGGTATTCATCTGCACTCACTTCGCCATCGTGGTTTCTATCCATCAAGGCAAAACGAGCTTTTGCTCGCGCTTGCACCATCGACATATACTCTTCAAATGAAACATCTTCCGTAGCATCTCTATCAAGCTCCATAAAACGATTTACGATTTTATCTGTCGCTGTTAATGGACCTTCTTTAAACCCCATCTGAGATGCATCCTCAGCCCACGCAAGACTGCTACATGCAAGTGTTGTTATCATTATCAATGGTATCGTGACTGTGCGCATGGGAACTCCTGTGGCATAATTCAGCGATAGCATATCCAATTCTAGACATGCAGGCGAGGGGCAAGGTGAAAACATATCTTCAATTAATGCAGCATGTGCTTGATCACGGCACAAAAAAAGGCGATCGAACAGGCACCGGCACAACATCTGTATTTGGCTATCAAATGCGCTTTGATTTGCAGCACGGCTTTCCACTTGTAACCACCAAAAAAACGCACCTTAAATCTATTATCCATGAGTTGTTATGGTTTTTAAAAGGCGATACAAACACTGCCTATTTGCGCGAAAATGACGTTAAAATATGGGATGAGTGGGCGAACGAAGAAGGCAACCTTGGCCCTGTATATGGTCATCAATGGCGTAATTGGCCAGCGCCCAATGGCACTTCAATTGATCAAATATCCGACCTTATTGCGCAAATAAAGTCCAAACCAAACTCCCGAAGATTGATTGTTTCAGCATGGAATGTTGCCGATTTGCCTGATGAATCTATTTCCCCGCAAGCCAATGTAGCACACAATAAAATGGCTCTGCCGCCATGCCATGCATTCTTCCAATTTTATGTCGCGGATGGCCGTTTATCCTGCCAGCTTTATCAGCGTTCAGCCGATATATTTTTGGGTGTGCCATTTAATATCGCTTCCTATGCACTTCTCACCATGATGATTGCACAAGTCTGCGGCCTAGAGCCTGGAGAGTTCATTCATACGCTGGGTGATGCCCATTTATATAACAATCATATGGAACAGGTAAATACACAGCTAGCACGCACCCCCTACCCTCTACCACGCATGACTCTAAACCCTGATATTAAAAATATCTTTGATTTCAACTTCAATGATTTCACCTTAGAAGGTTACGAATGTCATGCAGGCATCCGTGCTCCCATCGCGGTTTAAGAAATATAGCTTGCTGCTCCCCTGTCCTAGCTGCGCCGAGACGTCAGGTAGCAAAAGAATAAAGCGCAGTATCACGCGCCCTTTTGCGAAAAAGAAACGAAGGCAAATATTCCACCATACTACACACAAAAGCGTTACACTTGATTAACAACCAACACACCGCTTACAAGGAATACGATTAAACATGAAACTATCACTTATTTGGGCAATGGATCGCAATCGTTTGATTGGCAATCATGATGCTTTACCATGGAAACTGCCTGCTGATATGCAGTGGTTTCGCAAACATACCATGGGCAAGCCCATCTTAATGGGTCGCAAAACCTTTGAATCCATTGGCAAACCTTTGCCCAAGCGCACCAATATCGTACTGAGCAGGCAAGAAGGCTTAACGATTGAAGGTTGTACTGTTGTACAATCATTGACTCAAGCCAAGGAGTCTGTGCCCGATACTGATGAACTTATGGTAATCGGTGGTGCTGAAATTTATGCGCTATTGCTGCCACAAGCTGATCAACTCTATATCACACATATTGATGAAAATTTTGAAGGCGATGCATGGTTTCCCGCATTCGATTTAAGCCACTGGCATCAAATTCATCACGAAGCTCACCATGCTGATGAAAAAAATATGCACGACTATCATTTTGAAGTTTGGCAACGAAACCCTTCGCAAGAGTAGATATACCCAACTAGTTATGCTTAAATATCGTGTATGACCTTAGCTATTCGCACACGCATCAAAATTTGTGGCATCACACGCCTAGAAGATGCACTTGCAGCATCCGCCTTGGGTGTGGATGCTATTGGTTTTGTTTTTTATAAAAAATCACCGCGTTATATTGATCCCATGAAAGCAGCTGCAATCATTCGAAAGCTGCCTCCTTTTGTCTCTGCCGTTGGTCTTTTTGTGAACCCTGAACAAGCCTTTATTGATGAAGTGTTAAACCTTTGCCCCTTGGGCGTTGTACAGCTGCATGGTGATGAAAGCCCAGAGTTTTGCCAGGCACAAGCTAGACGCGTTATTAAAGCGATTCCCGTACACTCACCAGAAGATCTTGAGCGTGCCAAACAATACACATGTGCCATTTTGTTAGATTCCAAAGCACCCAAAGGTGTTTATGGTGGTACAGGTCACAGTTTTGATTGGTCAGTGCTCTATAGTTTTACACATGATTACCCATTGATGTTGGCTGGAGGGCTGAATATTACAAATGTAACAAGCGCACTTTCTGATCGCCAATGGTTTGCACTGGATGTATCTTCCGGCGTCGAAACTGCGCCAGGCATTAAAGATTATGATAAAATGCATGAATTTATCACAATGGTGCAAGCGGTTGATAAGGGAACAGAGGAAGCATGACAACAGATTTTACATATGATTTAAACATCGCCCATGCACCTGATGCAGGTGGTCACTTCGAAGCGAATGGCACATTGTTTGGCGGACGCTTTGCCGCAGAAACACTTATGCAGCCTCTACAAGAAATCGAACAAGCATTTATAGAAGCTTGGGATGATCCTGAATTCCATGCTGAACGTTTGGATTTGCTCAAAAACTACGTGGGTCGTGCCACACCACTTTATCATGCCAAACATCTCACCGCCGAAGTCGGTGGCGCACAGATTTACTTAAAGCGTGAAGATTTAAATCATACTGGCGCACATAAAGTGAACAATACCATTGGTCAGGCTTTATTGGCTCGTCGTATGGGAAAAAAGAAAGTTATTGCTGAAACGGGTGCTGGTCAACACGGTGTTGCCACCGCCACCGTCGCAGCCATGTTTAATATGCAATGTGATATCTATATGGGTCGCGAAGATATTCGCCGTCAGGCTCCGAATGTTTTTCGTATGAAGTTACTCGGTGCAAATGTTGTACCCGTAGATTCAGGCACCGCAACGCTTAAAGATGCCGTCAATGAAGCCTTACGTGTTTGGGTTGCCAATTGTGAAGACAGCTACTACATCTTCGGCACGGCCGCAGGCCCACACCCCTTTCCATTGATGGTTCGTCAATTTCATACCGTGATTGGACAAGAAGCACGCGCTCAATGTTTGGAACAAGCGGGTAAGCTTCCCGATGTTGCCGTTGCGTGCGTGGGTGGCGGTTCCAATGCCATTGGTTTGCTACACCCTTTACAAGATGATGATATTCGCTTGGTGGCTGTAGAAGCGGCAGGACACGGACTTGATTCAGGTGAGCATGCCGCAGCCTTAGCAAAGGGAAAGCCCGGCATTATTCATGGTAGCTTGAGTTATTTATTGGAAGATGAAGAAGGGCAAGTGCAAGGTACACATAGCATTTCTGCTGGTTTGGATTATCCCGGTGTGGGTCCAGAGCTAGCAGCCATGATGGAAAAAGGACGCTTGGAGCTTGATAGCGCAAGCGATGATGATGCACTGGAAGCATTCCAAATTTTAACCAAGGCTGAAGGTATTATCCCAGCCCTTGAATCCAGCCATGCATTAGCAGCAGGTATGCGTATTGCTGAAAATATGCAATCTGATCAAATAGTCCTGATTAACTTATCAGGGCGTGGCGATAAAGATTTAAACACCGTGATGGATAAACTGGGCTTTAAAGATGATACGCAAGATGATCATCAAGGGGCACACACATGAGTCGCTTACCCGAAGTTTTTACGCGCTGCAAATCAGAAAAACGTGCCGCATTGGTTGGTTATTTAACTGCCGGTGACCCTGATATCAACACCTCCAAACAGCTATTACTTACACTTGCAAAACAGGTGGATATTCTCGAAATCGGCATGCCTTTTTCGGATCCTATGGCCGATGGCCCAGTCATTCAGGCTGCCAGCGAACGTGCCTTAGCATCAGGCACACATATTGTGGATGTCTTTGAACTTGCAAACATTGTACGCAAAGCCAACCCTGATATTGGCATTGTACTCATGGGCTATGCCAACACACCCTTTGTAATAGGTTTTGATAACTTCTCTAAACAGGCCGTTGCCGCCGGTGTTGATGCCGTATTATTGGTCGATATTCCCCCAGAAGAAGGGCACTTATGCGACCATATTTTCAAGCAGCATGGGCTTGATCGCATTCTACTTTTATCACCAACATCAACAGATGAACGTATAAAGCTTGCAAGTACGCACGCAAGCGGCTTTATTTACTATGTATCGCTAAATGGTATTACAGGCGCTAACATAGGTGAAATGACTACTATCAAGCAGAGAGTCACAAATATTCGCAAGCATACAGATTTGCCCATATGTGTCGGTTTTGGTGTCAAAACACCACAACAAGCAAGCGAAGTTGCTGAATTTTCTGACGGTGTAGTTGTTGGTAGCCATTTTGTAGGGCAGGTTCCTGCACATGCCGAGGATCACAAAACTATGCAATCAGCTATAAAACATGCTGCACAAGCTATAAAAACGGCAATACAAGCGTGAAAATAAGAGTTCTAGGCTGTTATGGCGGCCAACTTCTTGGCTTTCACTTAAGCTCGTTCTTGGTGAATGACTCCATTCTTCTGGATGCAGGGTCTCCTACGGTTGCTCTTACCTTGGAAGAACAACGATATATTCGCCACGTATTTATTTCACATACACATTTGGATCATATTCAAGATATAGCCTTTCTTGCAGATAATCGTTCTCTTAAGCGCATGGCGGGTACGAATAAAAACCCCTGTATCACTATTCACAGCCTACAAGAAAATCTAGACACCTTAAAGTCACACTTTTTAAACAATACCATATGGCCAGATTTCACTAAAATACCAACAGTTGAAGATCCTATTTTAAAATTAGCGGCTATCGAACCATTAAAAGAAATCACCGTTGACGGTGTTACTATCACGCCTATTCCTATGAATCACCCAGTCCCATGCACTGGTTTTTTATTGGATCAAGGTGGAAAACAATTCATTTACTCCGCAGATACAGGCATCACCGATACATTATGGGAGGTTGCCAATGCCCAACCTAATTTGCGAGGCTTGATTATTGACTGCTCTTTCCCTAATTCCTACCAGAATTTGGCCGATATTAGTGGTCACTTAACACCCAAAAGAATGGCACAAGAATTGAAAAAACTTCGCACATTAGGGAAAACTCCCATTTATTTATTCCATATGAAGCCAGAAACACTAAATATTATGACCGCTGAAGTTGAAGATGAAAACATACCCCACTTACGCATGCTAACGCAAGTGGACGAACTTTTATTGTAAGGATTGACCATGAACTGGATCACACGCTTAATTGAAAGCCCAAAAACGATTTTGTCATCCAAGCCAGAGAATAATGCGCCTGAAGGCATGTGGATTAAATGCCCAGGCTGCTCTGACACCCTATATAACAAAGAACTTTCCCGCTCTCAAATGGTATGCCCTCGTTGCAACCAGCATTTACGTATAAGTGCAGAAGAGCGCGCCAACACCCTTTTTGATGAAGATAGTTGTGAAGAGTTTGATGCTAAGCTTCGCTCAATAGACCCGCTCGAATTTAAAGACTTGAAGCGTTACAAAGACCGCTTAAAAGATGCCAACAAACGTGTCGGAACACAAGACGCTATGCGCAATTATATTGGTGATATTTGCGGGCAAACAGTCTCCGCATCTATATTTGAATTCAAATATATGGGCGGCAGTATGGGCTCTGTCGTTGGCGAAAAAATTGTCCGTGGTATGGAGCGCGCAGTAGAGCGCAAGTGCCCGTATTTATTGGTCACCTCATCCGGTGGTGCTCGCATGCAAGAAAGCCTGTTATCACTGATGCAAATGGCAAAAACATCCTCGGCAGCAAATCGTTTGAATGAAGCCAAGCTACCCTTTGTTTGCCTGCTCACTGACCCAACCATGGGCGGTGTATCCGCATCTGTAGCATGGCTTGGCGACGTGATTATTGCCGAACCGGATGCATTGATCGGCTTTGCTGGGCCACGCGTGATTCAAGAAACTGTTGGCGAAAAACTTCCAGAAGGTTTTCAACGCTCTGATTTTTTACTTGAGCATGGCTTGATTGATGATGTTGTAGATCGCCGTGAATTACGTGATTATTTGAAGGTTTTATTCGGACACCTAATGAATCGCGCCTACCGCCCAGCCCGCTAAGCAAGCTTTTTATTAAGCATTGAAACCACACAATATTGATGATTGGCTAAGTCAGCTTGGTCAGCCTTCTGCTGATCGTGATTATAAGCCTGGTCATGCGCGTATGCTGGCACTGCTTCAAGCTGTGGATTGTAAGCGCCCAGCCTTGCGCATTCGCATTGCAGGCACCAATGGCAAAGGCTCTACAGCCTTCATGCTGGCGGCAGGTCTACAAGCGGCAGGATTAAAGGTTGGTTTGTATACATCTCCACATGTATTGCAGTTCAATGAACGTATTCGCATCAATGGGGTAGCAGTATCCGATGCTGATTTATGGCATCACTTAGAATGCATCATGCCGATCGCCTTGGATGCAGGCGCATCGTATTTTGAAGTTGCTACAGCCTTGGCTCTATATCATTTCAGCAAGTCTTCTGTGGATGTCGAGGTACTCGAAGCAGGTGTTGGCGCAAGGCTCGATGCTACCACGGCAGTCGATGCGGATATGGCACTAATCACCCCTATAGGTTTGGATCATGAAGTATGGCTTGGTGATTCAATTGCCAGCGTCGCAGAAGAAAAAGCTTATGCCTTGGATGACTGTAGGTGGGGTATTTCTGCACCACAAGCACCCGAAGTCAGTGAAATTCTATTGCGCCATCATCAACATTTACAATATCCCAAGCCATTTGATCTTGCATGCCTTATGGCTGGTGTACATCAACAAGGCAATGCAGCACTGGCATATACCGCTCTGAATACATTGTGCGACCATGATGTTATTCACGCAGATAAAGGCATATTAAAAGAGGCTGTCAGCCAAGCCGTTGCACCAGGCCGTTTGCAATATATTCAACATCAACAAGCACATATTTGGCTGGATGCCGCGCATAATCGCCATGCCATCGAAGCGTTGCTGCCTAGCTTACCTGCACTGGCAGACCCATTCGATGCAATCTTGGTTTACACCCGTGACGATAGAAGCCTAAGCAATGAGTTGGAACTCTTACGCCCATTCACCAAACAGCTCATCGACCATCACACAACCACCTCACCCGAACAGGCATTACAACACGTCTTAGAAAACAACCCCACAGCACATGTTTTAGTACTCGGCTCGTTTATCACTGTCGCAGCAGCCCTAACATGGGTAAAGAAGTCGGTATCATAAAGCCATTCAGAATAAATAATCAAATTAACTTTCTATAAAAAGCCTATTTTGGGTCATTCAAGGAAAGGTAAGTGTAAAATTCTATATTTTTTAGATTTTTTATCTAAAAACAACTAAAATATACATTTAATATTCTCCCTACCTCCTTTAACAAGCATGCCTTGACGCTTGCCCTGCTTTTATTCACGGTAGCTATATGAATATAAACAGACCGACATATTTCCCTTGTTTTGTCCTTAACACCCAATATCAAGAAAAATATGCCCGTATAAGCACAAATAATAAGAGGAAAATCCATTTCTCTTATCCGTATAGTTATGTCTTTATCAGCAAAGTAAAATATGAATAATAACGTAAAAAAAGATTTAGCTCTTTATGAGGAGCTAGAAGTATCAGTTAAGTTAATACAACTTGGCTTTGGCGAGTTTCAAAATTTAGATATGGCAAATGATTTTTATCATCTGCCTTTCCAATTGATGTCAAGTGGCTTTGAGCGTTTAATGAAATGTCATATTTGTTTAGGTTATTTTGAAATGCATCATAACTATCCTAATCCAGACCTTTTTATTAAAGAATTAAAACATGATCTTCTGAGCATAAAAAGGCATATTATTGAACAATATTTTAAAACTAAAAGCATCCCTGCTTTAAAGGAAGATTTAAAATATATTACTGAAAACCAAGATTTGGATCATTTAATTGGACTGTTGTCGGAATTTGGTAAATTTGCTAGGTACTATAATCTAGATGTGGTTACAGGCGCAAAAAAGCCAAGCATTGATGTTAAGACTTTATGGAAGGAGTATGAAACAAGTTTACTTATTAAAGATAAAAATTTACTGGGAAAAATATCCACTTTAGACAAACAAAAAGAAGTATCAGATGCGATTACTAGAATTATAATTGTAAAGTTAGAGGTGTTTATAAGAGCTATTGCACGCCAATTCACTTTAGGTCAATTGGGTAAGTTAGCGAAACAGTATTCACCTGCTGTTTTTTCATTCTTAATGTTACAAGATAACGAGTTAGGAACAACTGATTATAGAAAGCATACAACAAGATATAAAGAAAAAGGCCGGCGACCTCATAAAAGAACATCACTTGATAAAATTCAAACAAAAATGAATAAAAACTATGTCAGTAAAAAAATTACTAAAGATGAGTTTGATGGCGATTGGCCGTTTTATGCTGATGAAGTCATAATCGAATGTCGAGAGCAGCACTGGTGTGTTGTCACCATAAATGGCTATGATTATGCTTTAAATGGTTCCGCACAAGGTCGGTTTAAAATTGAGGATGCTCATGGTGCTGGTATGGCAATTTTAGGTAAATCAACTGGTGCCTTTATTGATATGGCTCTTGAGCTAGGTAACCAAAACAACGTAACCAGTTCATCCACTTGACCGCAAAAAACGTCGTTCCTGCCGTCCTATACTTTTTACGTCAAGTAATTGAAACATGTGGTTTAAGGGCTATTTTGATAAAAATAAGGGCTCGCGGCTTATTCAGAACTTCCTTAAATCAACAATAAGCCCAATAGCACAATCTCTGAGCACTCAATGCCTGCTCCCAAACAATCGCCATTCATGCCCTTAAGCTTATATTTCAAAAAGGCATACCACACATAAACCACTAGAGCAGCAGGCCATAAACCCGCAGCAAGCCATAGGCTGGTAATCAACAATCCTGCAAAAATAGTATTGGCTTGATATGCTATATCCACACCTTGCAAGTACGCCCCAAAGCCTTCCGTTAACGCTGGCAATCGACACCAAAAAAGCACTCCCAGCCTCGCCCAAACAGGAATAAGAAGCAGCCCCCACCAAGCTTCTAAATCAATCAGAAGTTTTAATAACACAAGCTTGCTTACAACCATCATGATGAGTGCTAGCGTACCAAAACTACCGATATGCGGATCTTTCAATACTGCAACAAAGCGTTCTTTATCAGCATGTCTTGCACCTAAAGCATCACTTAAATCAGCCAAACCATCGGCATGCAAACCACCTGTAATCAAAAGCCACGCAAACACGCCCAGCAATGCTCCCAGCCACGGGTTCAACAAAGCGCCAAGATAACATGCTGATACAATAGCCAGACCCACAACCACACCTGTTGCAGGCAGCCAAGGCAACATGCTTTGCATATCTCCTTCTTTGTTCTGTTCAGGCATGGGCAATACCGTCATCCAACGCAATGCTTCAATCAATCCTTGCATGAGCTCCCCATACGACGATTAACAAACAGCAAGCGTGGTTTTTCGCCTTGCAAACATGATACGCGTGTCCAACCCGCAGTATCAATCACAAGGTTCCAAAAATTTTTACTTGGCATGTTTAATAAATGCCCCAATATCACTCGAATCACACAGCCATGCGCTAATAATATGCGGTGCTCACCTACATCTTGTTGCAACCATGCCTCCCAAGCCTCTAACACACGCTTGGTAAAGACATCAAAGGCCTCACCGTTGGGAGCCTGAAAACTAGTAGGGTCGTCAAAAAAACGATGTAACAACTCTTTATCTTCTACTTCATCTGCCGACTTATCTTCCCAATCGCCAAAATCAATTTCCTGTATATTTTCTAAAATTACTACGGGCTCATCACATGATTCTGCAAATAAACGACAACGCTTTAAGGGCGAAGTGGCGATTTGATTCACAGTCCCAATAGCTTGTTTAACATCTGTTAATTGCTGCCAGCCAATATCAGATAAAGGCATATCTGTACGACCACGAGCGACATGTTTACGCCCTGCTACTTCACCATGCCGAATTAAATCAATCGTGATTGCTTTAAGCATACTTGGCAGTCATTTTTTATCCGAAACTCCTGCAGAATCAAACGTTGCCATATCCCGATGTAAGGCAATTGCCGATTGCAACAAAGGTAATATTAAAGCTGCCCCGCTACCTTCACCCAAGCGCATCTCCATATCCAAGAGTGGCTCCAACCCCAGCGCATTTAATGCCAAAGCGTGTCCTTTCTCTTGTGAAACATGCGTCGCCAACATCCAACCTGCAATACGTGCATCCCATGTTATGGCTGCCAAAGCTGCAGCGGCTGAGATAAAGCCATCAAGCAAAACGGGTACGCCCAAGCGAGCCGATGCACGATAAAAACCTGCCATTGCGGCAATTTCTAAGCCTCCCAATTCACGCATCGCATCTTTAGAAGGAGTATGCTGTGCGCGTTGCAAAGCACGTCGAACAGCCGTTACTTTTAACTGGTAGGATGCATCATCAACACCTGTTCCTCGCCCGACCACTTGTTCAGGCGTTAACAAAGCCAATTCACAAATCAATGCCGCACTGGCTGTGGTATTACCAATGCCCATATCTCCCGCAATCAAGACATTTGCGCCATCAGCAATCGCCTGCTCAGCTTGTTCTTCGCCCACACTCACTGCTTGCCAATAATCCCACTCTGTCATCGCTGACTCTTTGGTAATATTCCCAGTCCCCATGCGGACTTTGGCATGCACAACACCTTCAACAGTCGATACATCAGACTGCACACCCACATCAACCACAGAAAGACTGGCACCATGTTGTTTTGCCAAAACATTGATGGCTGCACCACCTGCTGCAAAGTTTTTAAGCATTTCTGCTGTCACGACCGATGGAAAAGCCGAAACTCCCTCTTCCACAACACCATGATCGCCAGCAAACACACAAATGTGCGCTCTCAACATGTCGGGCACAGCTTTTCCCTGCCTCGCGGCAAACCAGCAAGCAATATCCTCCAAACGTCCCAAGGAGCCTTGTGGTTTGGTCAGGCTATCCTGATGCTTTCCTGCTGCAGCCTGTGCACTTGTATCAATCTTTACCACAGTCATAAATTTTCTCCTTTCAATACCATGGGAATACCTGCAACCATAAATTCAACATGCGCCGCTACTTTCGCAACAGCTTGGTTTAAACGTCCTTGTTGATCGCGAAAATCTCTACCCAGCTTTTGCTCTGGAACCAAGCCCATGCCAAGTTCATTCGAGACTAAAAGCACCCGCTGCTCAAGCTTGCCCAAGCAACTACACAGACGTTCTATTTCCACAGCAATGTCGCGCTCTTCCGACATGATATTAAACAGCCATAAGGTCAAACAATCCACCAAAGCGCATTGATCCCCTTTAAGGTTATTCAACACACCACACAAATCAATGTTTTCTTCCACTGTTCTCCAATGCTTAGGTCGCTCTTGCTGATGCTTTTGAATGCGCTGCTGCCACTCTTCATCACCTTGCATATGTGGTGATGTCGCAATGTATACGACATCAAACTGACTTTGTTGCGCTAAATTTTCTGCGCGGCTGGACTTGCCCGACCGAGCTCCTCCTACAATAAGCGTTACTGACATAGTGCCGCCTCCAAGCGTTGCCAATCCGTATCGCTATGCGGCAATCCAAAGCGTACCCAGCCTTGAAGTTGAGGCCACTCTGGAAATTCACGAACCAGTATTTTCTCCGCTGCAAAATCAGGCATTGCCGCAGGCGGATGCGCCAACACAAAGGAGCCAGATGATTGGTAACTTTTCCATGTGTATTTTTTCAATAATCTCATCAATTTCTCTCGTGCATGCTGAATCTGCAAATCCCGTTTATCTGCCTCTGCTAAAAGCTTAGGCAGCAGATGTAATGCCAACGTCGATGTGGGCCATGGTGGCAACCATGCTTTGAGTTGCTCAATCATAGCTTCATCCGCAATCACATAACCAAGTCTTAAACCCGGAATACAAAATGTTTTGGTCAATGACCCCAAACGTATCACATTGGCAAGCACACCCAATTTTTTGCGCTCCGAAAATGCCATATATGACTCATCCAGCACACCGTTCATGTCATCAGGAAATGCTTCAACCCTACCAAAAGGATTATTTGGAGAGGTATGCCAATAGGCATCTGCTGTTGGTAAGTGATCACCATGCTCAAAGGCATAGACCTTACATCCTGCACGCTTGGCACAGCGAATCGGCTCATTATAACAAGGCACACAAATCGCCATAGACTTCCAGCGCATAGCTTGAAACACCACTTCAATCACAGCCTGTGCGCCTGCTGTAATAAGAACATTTTCAGGCAGCACGCCCAGTTCATTCGCCAGTGTCCTGCGCGCTGGTTCACCATCAATATCGGGATAATGTGCCACCAGAGAAGCATGTTCATTGAGCCAGTGAGGAAGCCATTCAAATGCTCCTGCTGGATGTAGACCCGTCGACAAATCTAATATATCGGACACATCACAGCACCATGCTTTGGCAGCAGCTTCTACACCTCCACCATGTGGGAAAGCATTGGGTACGGCTAGAGATGAGCTTAATGGAAGTAATGCATCAGAAGACAAGGTTTACGCCCAAAGCAATAACTACAGCCAGTATCAGGCTTGAATGTACCGTATGCAGTGCTTCGTTTGCCGCAATTTCATCCACATCCCGCGCATCCTCAGCACCGTAATATGGGCGTTCATCGACATTTCCATCACGCAGCACCGAACCACCTAACTTCACATCCGCAGCATAAGCCAATGCAACCTCTGGCCAGCCTGCATTGGGAGAAGCATGCGTCTCTGCTTGTGATTTTACTTGTTGCCAGTCTGTTGATTCGCCTACCCACAAAAATAACCGCGCAGTTATCCGAGCTGGCAGATAATTTACAACATCATCCACCTTCGCGGCACACCAACCAAAGTGTTGATACCTGTGATCCCTATAGCCCCACATCGCATCAAGCGTATTAACCATGCGGTACAAAGCTGCCCCTAAAGGCCCCAATAATACAAACCAAAATAATGGTGCGAGCACTGCATCCGAAGCATTTTCGGCTAGTGATTCCAAAGCTGAACGTCGTATGTCTTCACGTTTCATATTTGTCACATCTCGGCTTACAATCAAAGCCAATGCTTCTCGTGCTTCTTTGACAGTTTTGGCACCCAACACCATTTTCACATGCTCAAACAATGATTTCCAGCCAATCGATAGCCACACTAGCAACACATCAAATATCCAACCAAACACTGCATGCCCTAAGCCAAGAGTGCCAAAAGCTATGCCAACTACAAAGCACCACGCAATAACCCCTGCACGCCGGTTTTTACCATATAAAAATGATTCACACCATGATGCCCAGCGACCAAACCATGCGACAGGATGCCAACGATTTGAAGGGTCGCCAATAAGCCATTCTAAGCCCAGTGCCAACAATAATATCATGACAGCTCACCACAAATATCCGACGACAAACTCCGCGCCTCATAAAGCGGAGCCAAAAGCTCAGGAGAAATTTCTTTTTCCAAAGCATCCGCCAACAGATCAAGCGAAGCCAATGTTCTTTCTTTCTGGTTGACAACATCGCTACCTGTAAAGCCTATTTCGCTTAACCAAGCCTGCCTAAACTCACCTTGTTCAAACAACCCATGCACATACGTTCCCCAAACCTGCTTATCTTCCGAGCAGGCTGAAAATGGAAATAGCTGCGCATCCGCATCTGAAACACCATGGTGAATTTCATAACCTGTAACACGTTTTCTGCTTGGATAGCTTACGATACAATCAACTTGTCGTAATGTTTTCTCTGGCTGCATCTGCGTTGATAAAGCCAGCCAGCCCAAGCCTTCGATTGACTCACCTTCAACACCATCATCATGAATCATCTGACCCAACATTTGCATGCCTCCACAAATACCCAAAACCTTACCACCATAACGCAGGTGCCTCTCTATGGGCTGTACAAAACCGTTATCTCGTAACCATTCCAAATCTGAGGCTACATGCTTGGAGCCGGGAATAATAATCAGATCAACGGGACTTAACTCATCTGGTGAACGAACAAAGCGTAAATTAATACCCGCTTCCGATGCTAGTGGGTCAATATCATCGTGATTAGAGAGGCGCGGATAAGCAATCACCGCAATATTGAGTTGAGCATTATCACACGAGTTGTCGAACAGGTGCCGAAATGGGCTATCCTCTTCAGGCAGTTCCAAGGGTAAATAGGGAATCACGCCAGCAAGGGGCTTATGCGTTGTATGCTCCAACCATATCAATGCATCGTCTAGCAGAGCTGGGTTACCACGAAAACGATTAATAATCAGTGCTTCAATGCGGTCTCGCTCAGGCTCGGATAAAATATCTAGCGAACCTTTAAGCGCCGCAAACACTCCGCCACAATCAATGTCACCCACCAACCATACAGGCACATCGGCAGCTTCGGCGAAACCCATATTGGCAATATCGCCCTCACGCAGATTGGGTTCAGAAGGTGAACCTGCACCTTCGATGATGACCACATCATATTCAGATTGCAGGTGAGCAAATGATTCTAATACCGTATCCAACCAGCCAATGCGGTCTTCACGAAAGCGTTTGGCATGCAACTGGCCAACCAGCTTGCCCTGAACAACCAGCTGTGCCTTTTCATCAGCTTCTGGCTTGATCAATACAGGATTCATATGAACAGTCGCCTCAATACCACAAGCTAGGGCCTGCAAAGCTTGCGCACGACCGATTTCGCCACCATCCACCGTTACAGCCGCATTGTTACTCATATTCTGAGGTTTAAATGGTGCAACCTTCACCCCATTTCTCGCAAGCAACCTGCAAAGCCCAGCCACTAATACCGACTTGCCTACACCCGAAGCTGTGCCTTGAATCATCAAGGCATTCATTCTGGGTAACAATCCTCTGCTAGTACCAGCTCCATTGCTTCACGTTTACGCCAGCCCTCTGTTTCAAGCATGGGTTTGTCATAAAACTCTTTCACAGGACCAAGGCAAAGTAGTGCGATGGGTTTTGCTCCATCAGGACATTTCAATAATGTTGCAACATCACTGGGCTCGAAAAAAGAAACCCAGCCCATGCCAAGATTTTCAGAACGTGCTGCCAGCCACATATTTTCAATGGCACATGATACCGAGCACAAAGCCATTTCTTCAGGCATGGTACGCCGCCCAAACACCGTACCATCATCAGGTGCAAGAATGACTGCGATTAGTTCTGCACAATCCCGAATGCCTTCCACCTTCAAGCGCATAAATTCTGCTTTGCGTTCATCCATTTGATGAGCTGTTTTATCTTTTTCTGCTTCAACCAAGGTGATCAATGATTCGCGCAATTTGGCTTTCGTAATACGCACAAAACGCCAAGGCTGCATATAACCCACCGAAGGCGCGGCATGTGCAGCCTCTAAAATACGCGATAACGCTTCTGGAGCTACTTCACCGCCTGAAAAGTGTCGCATATCCCGCCGCGCATGAATCACACGGTAAATCGTATCCGATTCTTCTTTGCTAAATTTAATCGATGCCATGCGATGAGCTTTTATGAAAGGTATATGCCTCAACAGGCTTGTTGCCTTTAAAGTGCTCTTCCACAATACGGTCCAGTTTACTATCATCCAAATCGTAATACCAAACACCTTCAGGATGCACGACCATAATTGGCCCTTGCTCACACACACCCAAACAACCTGCTCGGTTCACACGCACAGCATCACTGCCCGCATCCAAACCTGCCGCTGCAACTTTGCTCTTCAAACTTTTCAACAAAGGCATGTTTTCACCACACGATTTCCCTACGCACATCAAAACATGGCGACTGTGTGAACTAATTTTTGGTTTACTCATATATTTTCACCTCAACATTTGGACGTATGAATAAATACATACACCTCAAAAAAAAGCCCATCATATTCACTGCAATCGAAATACAACAGGTAAACGATAAGAGCCATCGCTTAAAGGAAGCGATGCAATAGATACAATTCCCTTCTGTGCTGCATGATCTAGCATAGCATGGCCTGTGGAAAGAAGCATTGTCACCTGCTGAACATCTTGGTTCCTAACATTAACTTGGAATTCAGCTCGACCTTCCCATCCCTGCCGCCTAGCTCGCATTGGATACGAAACTTGTGTCAGAATTTTCTTCTGAATATCTACTGGCATCACCCTATCAGCATCGTTACCATCTTGTTGTTCTTGGGTGGGAGCCGTATTATTTAATACTTCCAGTACCGTTTTAGGTTTTGCTTTTTTCTCGATATTCGCTACAACTGCTTTCTGTACAGGTATGAGCTTTGATAACGCAACAGTTTGTTGATGAAGCGTAGGTTTATGTTCTGTTTTTTTAGCAATCAGATTCGGGGGTGTCGGCACATCTTTTTGAGTGGCCTGCTTATCATCATTCAACGGCTTTGCATGTGCCACTGCCGAAGTGCGTGGCTGCGCCAAAAGTTCGATCTGCATGGATGGATAAGTATCGCTTTCGGATTGTTCTGCCGGCCCAACAAACAACAGCCCATGCACAGCCATAGCCACAATAAATGCGACCAACAGCCGTGCATGACCTGATTCAAACATTAGAATACTGCACTCACACCAGCGTACCATCCGCGGCCTAACACACCATAACCAGACACTTCTTCATATTTCTTATTTTCTAAATTATCCACACGCGCAGTCAGTTCCCACTGCTTGTTTATTGCATAATTCAAGCGTACATCAGCTTTATGGTAGCCTTGCATTGGTTTCTTGTTTTTTGCAGTCGAAAAGCGTGGCCCCACTAAGCTCTCCGCCAGCTCGACATGAAGACCTGCCCATGTTGCACCAAGTGCAAGGTTTCCTGACTCTTTGGCTCGACGCGCCAATAAATCGCCTGTCTTCGAGTTTTTTGCATCCAAATAAGTCCAATTAGCGCGCATGTAAGCTGGACCATAAACAAGCTTCGCAGAAAGCTCCAGTCCTCTGGTACGTGCCTGGCCTATATTGACTGGTGTAAAGAAAAATGTTGGTGGTGGCCCCTGCCAAACAATTAAGTCTTTGTAAGTTTGCTCAAACCAAGTCGCCGAAAAACCAGCATTAAGATCATTATCACCCGCGTGATAAGCAAGCCCTACATCCCAACCTTTACTTGATTCAGGTTTCAAATTTGGATTTCCCGATGAAAAGGCAGATGCAGGAAAATATAAATCATTCAACGACGGTGTTTTGAAGCCCGTACCGTAGTTAGCAGTTATTTTTAGCCCATCCAGCGGATGTAGCGCTGCACCAAGCTTATACGTTGTTTTGTTTTGACTCACAGAGTTCTTATCATAACGAACTGAAGCATTAACACCCAACATATCTGCCGACCAAGCCAAAGAAGCAAAAGCTGCTCTTTGCGTAATCGATTTATCCAGTTTAGCACTACCACTATAACCTTTACTGCGATACATATCGACACCTGCCAATAACGACACCCCATCCATATCAATATGGTTTTGCCAGGTTAATTGATCAATTTGAGTCCGAAAATCTGAATTGTTAAACCCACCAGCAGGATCACGACCAATAACCTCATCACTTGAGCGTGATAATTGCAGGCTAGTCTCAACCATAGCTGTGAGAGGATAAGTTAATTTGGCAGAATTAACTGTCTGTTTAGTATTGCTGGTAAAATTCAACACATCTACTGGACCAAAACCATCAAGCCCTGTTGTCCCATCAACATTGCGTGTCATCAATTCCAGTTCACCTTCTCCAACGGGTAAAGCGACCCGTCCAGAAAGTGTGGCTTGACGATAGAAATCTTTTTCAGTTCCTTTCGCTGCAGCAGAAACACCATCAGTACGCAATCCATTCACAGTCAAGGCATACGAAACATCTGACTCTGTTTTGCCTGTCACGCTCATTGCACCAGAAGATGTACCATAAGATCCCGCTTCAGTATGCACACGAACCTGCGTGCCTTTTTTACCTTTGCGAGTAAAAATTTGAATCACGCCAGCCATCGCATCCGCACCATAAAGCGAGGACTGAGCACCGCGCACAATTTCAATGCGCTCAATATCTGCCGTTGATACATTGCCCCAGTTAAAGCTTCCCAATGTTGCCGACCCAGCTCGTACGCCATCAATCAACACAAGCGTCTGCCCACTATTACCACCACGAATAAAAACCGATGTCGCTTTACCCGGCCCACCCGTTGCTGCCACATCAATTCCACTTTGCACCCGCAATAAGTCTGCGACCGATGTTGCTTGAGACTGTACAATTTCTTCTCGCGTAATCACCGTTGTATCCGAGCTCACGCGTGCAGGGTCTTCGCTCATACGACCCGCTGTCACCACCAAAGCTGACAAATCTTCTTCTGCATAAACCGGCAGCACTGCCATTTGCGACAATGCCAATCCAAACCATGCAATTTTTATATATTTCGTTTTCAAGTTTACTCCTAGCGCCCGCCGCGCCTTATGCTTATTTAGCGGTTGAATAACGTAGGAGTTTTGAAGTTGATAGTAAGCCATTTACGAAAAGCAAAAAACAGATCACCACCGACCTGTCTCCCACCGAGACTCAATCCGTTTTGAAACCCGTAGATTTCGTATTTTAGGCCGGTCTCCTGGCTCACCTTCATTCGCCTCCGCTCATGCCTTCCCAGATATTTATCCAGTGGAATTTAAGCAGAATTGTCAGGTTTACAGTAGCGGGGGCTGCGTCGGAATTGATTTCATTTCACCTTAGAATTGCTGACTCTGTTACTTCTTTGTTCATATACTTAAAGTGTATACTTCAAAAAAAAATATTTTGTCAGAAATTCTAGTTGAGCGAAATGGTTTAATCGCACCGAACTTCCCGTTTCACTTGTTTGGTAGAAATACCATGCAAGCACCTAAAACAAGGCGCAGCATACTGAGCCATTAAAAAATATCTACTTTGGATGCTTTCATGCATATCATCACTCTCGTGAAAGTGGGAGTCCACCAACGACAAAACCTCTGCGATGAACGAGATACCCCCCTACACGAGCATGACAAAGTGTGTAGTACTTTACCAAAAAAGGAAATAGTCTATTGTTTTACTTGTTTTATCCTTAATACCCAATAACAAGGAAATAAGGGCATATACAGGAGGGTAATGGATGGAAAACCAGGCCCTCTTATTACCAAGTTTGGACTGCCCCTAAAGTAGTAGACACAAATCTAATTCCAAAGTGGAATGACATGAGGAGTGTTTATGAGGCAGAGATTTACAACAGAATTTAAAGCTGAAGCGGTCAAGCAGGTTAGCGAACGCGGCTATTCAGTTTCGGATGTTTCAGATCGTTTGGGGATTTCAACCAAAAGCCTGTATTTATGGCTTAGACAAGCCAAGGGCAAAGATAAACATAAAGATGTCAGTCAGGTGGAGATAGCCCGCCTAA
>Ga0316204_10002984_pt1 | contig 35812 bp, 30 predicted proteins | sample 6monrhotite_MG_2_FD_205661 | JGI IMG/M metagenome (GOLD analysis project Ga0316204, IMG submission 205661) | Microbial mat bacterial communities from mineral coupon in-situ incubated in ocean water Damariscotta River, Maine, United States -... | ecosystem: Environmental > Aquatic > Marine >... | reverse complement strand
AGAACCGCCAGACACCTGAACGTTCTGTTCACGCAGCGCGGCAACAACATCTCCGGCAGTCAGTCCCAAGGTCGACAGTTTTTCAGGATCCAGCCAAACGCGAGCCGAAAATTCACGCTCTCCAAAGAGCAATAGATCACCCACACCGTCTAACCGCACAAGCAGGTCACGTACCCGGGACCGCGCATAGTTTGACACATAGAGCTGGTCAAAACTGTTATCCGGCGACAGCATATGCACCACCATCATCAGATCCGGCGAGCTTTTCGTTGTTGTCACACCCAGATCACGTACCTCACGCGGAAGCCTGGGTTCGGCAATCGAAACCCGGTTTTGAACGAGCACCTGCGCGGTATCCAGATCGGTCCCCTGCTTGAAGGTGATGGTAAGACTCATCGAGCCGTCAGACGTTGCAAAAGAGGACAGATAGAGCATCCCCTCAATGCCGTTGATTTCCTGCTCAAGCGGGGTCGCCACGGTTGCCGCCACCGTTGCAGCATCTGCGCCGGGATAATTCGCGCGCACCACAATCGAAGGTGGCGCGATCTGCGGATATTGCGCGACAGGCAGCTGCGTGTACGCGATGCCGCCAAGTATCGTCAGAACAACCGAGATAACGATCGCAAATATTGGGCGATCAACGAAGAAACTACCCATCTTATTGACTGGCCACTGGCGGAAGTACGACCAGCTCCGGTGTCACCACAGCGCCGGGGCGGGCGCGGACAATGCCTGAAACAACAATGGTTTCACTGCCAGTCAGCCCTTCGCGGATTACACGGTACCCATCCACTTTTGGCCCGGGCAGAACAGGCCTTGGGCTGACGTTGCCTGCTTCATCAACCATCATCACCAGTCGGCGATTCTGGTCGGCAACAATAGCATTGTCAGGCACAAGAATACCCTCGTAGGGTAATGATCCCGGCACGCTCACACGCCCGAAAAGGCCCGGGGTCAATACACCTTCTGCATTGCCCAGAACGGCGCGGATGCGCATTGTACCAGTTGCAGGATCAATCCGATTTTCAGAAAAATCCAGATGCCCGGAGATGGGCGGAATACTTTCATCAGACAGCGTAACTACAACTTCCAATCCGCCGCCGCCTTCTTGCAGCGTAGTCCCGCGCGTGCGGGCGTCTCTTGCGTAAGACAGATAATACCGTTCATCGATATCAAAGAAAAAATAGATGGGATCATGCGAAACAATGGTGGTCAGAATTGTCGCATTCGCATTTACCAGGTTTCCCACATCCAGAAGTTTCTGGTCGATGCGTCCCGAAATTGGCGCCCGGATTTCCGCATAATCGTAGTCAATCTGCGCGCGCTCCAGCGCGGCTTTCGCTTGTTCAAGGTTGCCTCTGGCCTCAAGATGTCTCTCGCGACGCTCATCCACAACACTCTGAGAAATATTGCCGTTCTGGATCAGTGACTCGGCACGGGTGAGTTGCCCTTTGCTGAAATCAAAAGAAGCCTCAGCAATGTCGATTTGTGCCTCTGCCTGAAGCAGGGCCGTCTGAAACTCGCGTTTATCAATGGAAAACAGCAGTTCCCCGGCCTCGACCAATGTGCCATCTTTGAAATGAACGCTGTCCAGATAACCGGTAACGCGCGAGCGTACTTCCACTCTTTCAAGCGCATCGAAACGGCCAACGAATTCATCGTGCTCGACAATTGTCTTTACAACCGGTTTCGCCACGGTAACTGGAGGGGGCGCTTGTTGGGCACTCACACTTTGAAAAGTCTGTAAGGTTAACAAAGCTGCCGCGAGGAACAGAATTTTTCGCATATCAATCCGATTGTCTTGTCTGCAGGTGAGTCGGCCTGGTTACTACTACTCCTTAACTGAATTTCAGTAAGCAACAACCTGAAGCATCGTATTTTTTCGTTGATCAAGCTTTTCTAATGCGTTGCTCGCCAGGCTGCAGGCGCTGAAGCGCAAATGTTGCTTAAGCGCCGCTTTTTGCGGCGATCCGGCGGTAGGTCGGGTCGCTTACTGGATATCACCGGCGAAGCCTGCGGATTTCAGTCTATCTATTTCGTGGGAGGTCTGTTTCGGTGCGTGTAACACTCACGTGCCAGGCTCTGTTTTAGCCAATCAGGCAGGGCGATCCTGCGCCACAAAGAGCTAGTCTGTCGAAATGAGGTTCGACAACTCGGCTGCAGCAGTGCGCATAACTGGTAAAAACGTAATAGCCTGATCAAGGGGAAAACGCTGTACGGGGGCATGGAACGACAGGGTTGAAAGCAAACGCCCGTTTGATTCAACGATTGGCACTGCAACGGCAATCATGTCGTCCATGAATTCTTCATTGTCAGTTGAAAAGCCCTGCTTGCGTATCTGGGAAATTTCCTGGTGAAGAGCCTGAGGCGAAGTGAGGGTTTGCTCTGTGTGCGCAGTCATTGTTGTTGCGTTCAGATAGCTTTCAAGATGCCTGTCATCCAGTGAACTCAGGTAAAGTTTGCCGCTTGCCGTGCAGTAAAACGGTACGCGTGTACCAACTGGCAACTGGATTCGAAGCGGCCATTTGGTTTCGATCCGGTCGAGATAGATCATCGCATCACGATCAGGCAATGCGATGTTGCAGGTCTCACCTATTTCCTCTGCAAGGCGCGACAGAATTGCGATGCGCGCCGTACGCACCCTTAGCGAAGAAAGTATTCCAGTAGAAAGGGTGCGCATTCTAAGACCGGGTGTATAACCACGCCCATCAATTTCGCGCTGGATAAAACCTTCATCCTCTAACGTTGCAAACAAGCGGTGAATTGTTGGTTTTGGCAACCCAAGCCCCTCATTCACCTCGGTCGGCGTTACAGGGACGCCTGCGGTTGCTATCGCCTCAAGAACCAGCAATGGGCGCAGATTGGTTGGGATACTGTTTTTATCCTCGGCCGTCGCGTCCATCACCATCGTTCATCCCAGTCGGTTGCTGCCTCACCCCCTCTTTATCGTGCGGGAAAGAGTATTGTCGATAGCTCAAACACCAGCGCGACAATGATCCACACCGAAATGAGAGCGACAAGGTAAGGCACCGTGTAACGTAATAGCCGGAAGTGCGGCACACCCGTCACGCCTGACGCAACATAAAGGTTCAACCCGTACGGCGGCGTAATGAAACCAATAGATGCACCTACAAGGAAAATTACTGCGAACTGCACAGGCTCGACACCGACCGAAGCTGCGATTGGCGCAAGAATAATCGTTACCGGCAAGCTCCCCAATACCATGCCAGAGACAGATACAATTGCCATGGATGTGAACAGAACCGCATAGTAACCGCCCATTGAAGTCACAAAATCGCCAACCGTTTGTTGTGCACCAAGTATTGACAGGATTTGCTGCATCACAACCGATACCGCAAAAAGCGGGGCAAGCATTCCCGTGATCTGCGCGCTTCACATCGTAATAGCAGGCAGCTCCATTGGGCCAAAAAATTGCACGGCTTGCCCCGCTCGCCTTAAAAATACCAGAAGAATTCCGGCCAACATCGGAACTCGATATGGATGACTATGACGGCACACTGGATTGGGCGCGCAACTATTCTTCGTCAATTTACCATCCGACGGGCACATGCAAGATGAGGTCAACCGGCGACAGCGTTGTGGACGCTCGACTTCGGGTCCATGGGATCACTGGTTTGCGTGTTGCTGATTGTTCGATCATGCCGGAAGTCGTTTCCGGCAACACAAATGCGCCCGCAAACATGATTGGTGAAAAAGCCAGCGACCTCATTATTGAAGATAGGAAAAACGCACGCTGAAACCCGGCGCGTGACGCATTTAAGAAAACTTCCGTTGTTACCCCGCCGAGGCGAGAACACCCAAAAGTTCCTCGTTCGAAAGTGCGACTGGGTTTCCTTTCATCGAGGAAGACGCCTGTGCTGCCTCAACAATTTCACCGTGATCCCTCGGCTGAACACCCATGTCAGACAGGCGTGACAAGCCGTTTCGGTGTATCCATTCCTCAAACAACTTCAAGGCAACATCTGACTCCTGCGCGCCAGTAAATTTAGAAATACTCTCGCAGACTTCTGAAATGCGCGCGGCGTAGTGTGACTGATCGATCGAAGCTTTGGCGTTACAGCGCAAAACATGGGGTAGAAGAGCACCGCAAATCGCGCCATGTGGCGCGCCGCAATGGCCGCCGATCACGCCTGCAAATCCGTGGACCGCACCGAGGCCCGAATTTGCGAGCGCCAAGCCGCCGCAAAGACTTACCCAGGCGATTTCATCACGCGCGTCGGCATCTTCACCCTCCATCAACCGCCCAAGTGCTGCGAGGCCGCGTGGGATTGCGGGCTTGCACAAGGCGTCTGACAATGGTGTACCCTTACAACTTATGTAGGGCTCTATCACCTGAGTGATAGCATCCAGTCCGGCTGAGAGGGTTATGTTACGGGGCAAACCATCGGTCAGGCGTGGGTCGACAATCGCGACATCCGCCATCATCCTGTCATCCCGCAGGCTTACTTTACGTTTTTTCTGCAAGACGCTGATTACGGCATTTTTCGTTACTTCCGCTCCGGTACCAGCGGTTGTTGGGATCGCGACAAATGGAAGTGGTTGGCTGTCGAGCTTTTTCCCCGCGCCAACGACTTCCAGATAATCAATCGCCTGCCCCTTAGCTGGCATCAAGGCCGCGACAGCTTTGCCAAGATCGATCGCTGACCCGCCGCCTACCGAAACGATAACATCTGGCTTAATAGCGCGCGCAACATCAACTGCAGTTTCAAGCAGCATCAACGAAGGCTCGTCCGGGCAGGAAAGGCAACTCACGTCTCCACCCTGTTCCATAATATCATTCAACAACCATTCGGCCCGCATATGCAACGCACCATGAACGACCATGACGGTTGGGCCAAATGCTGTAATCAGGCGAGCGGCGTGCTTTGACTGTCCAGACCCGAACAGAATTTTTCCTGCCGTCGAAAATGAGAATGGCTGAATACCTTCATACATGGTCAAACGCTCAACGTCGCGTTTACTGCGCGTTTCCAGGCGGCATATTTTGTGTTTTGCACTTCGTCATTCATTGCGGGTCGAAACTGCTTTTCAAGCGCCCAGGTTTCAGAAAACTCTTCCTTGCCCGGATAAACTCCTGCGCGCATACCCGCCAGCCAAGCCGCGCCAAGTGCCGTTGTCTCAAGCACCTCAGGGCGATCAACCGCCGCGCCTATGATGTCCGAAAGGAATTGCATAGCCCAGTCGTTCGCGCTCATCCCACCGTCAACACGCAGCACGGCGGAACCGCTGCCGTGCCAATCGGCGGTCATAGCCTCAAGCAAGTCGCGGGTCTGAAACCCAACGCTTTCAAGTGCTGCGCGTGCAAATTCAGCCGGGCCGGAGTTTCGTGTCAGGCCATAAACCGCGCCCCGGCATTCCGCATTCCAATAAGGCGCGCCCAATCCGGTAAACGCGGGAACCAGAATAACAGATTGCGAGTCATCGGCGAATTCAGCTAACGTTTGAGTTTCTTTTGCATTTTCAATTATCTGCAAGCCGTCGCGCAGCCACTGAACGACCGCCCCAGCAATAAATATGGAACCTTCCAAAGCATAGGTTGGCTTCCCGTCAAGCTGATACGCAATTGTCGTCAGCAAGCGATTGTTTGAGACAACAGGCGTGTCACCGGTGTTCAGCAATGCAAAACACCCGGTTCCGTAGGTGGATTTCATCATACCCGGCTTAAAACATGCTTGTCCTACGGTAGCGGCCTGTTGGTCCCCGGCCACTCCGAGTATCGGGATTTCGCGTCCAAAAATTTCAGCACTGGTCGCACCAAAATCAGCAGCGCAATCTTTGACCTCGGGCAGCATCGCCATTGGAATGTCGAGCAACGCACAAATGCTGCTGCTCCACCTTCCCTTGCGGATATCATAAAGCAGGGTGCGCGCGGCATTTGTCGCATCGGTCACATGTGAATTGCCCCCGGTCAGCTTCCAGATCAAGAAGCTGTCAACGGTGCCAAACAGCAATTCACCTTTTGCCGCACGGTCCCGGGCGTCGTCGACATTATCCAATATCCATTTCAGCTTTGTGCCCGAAAAATACGGGTCGAGCAAAAGGCCGGTCTTTTCCGTGACCATCGGTTCATGCCCGTCAGCACGCAAGGCGTGGCACGTATCGGCGGTACGCCGGTCTTGCCAGACAATTGCATTGTGAATGGGTTGACCTGTTGTGCGGTCCCAGACAAGCGTTGTTTCGCGCTGATTGGTAATACCGATTGCAGCTATGTCTGATGCGGAAATCTTCGCGCGTTCTATTGCGTCGCGGCAGGTCTCAATTGTCGTGTTCCAAATATCTGACGGGTCATGCTCTACCCACCCCGAAGCAGGGTAATGTTGTGGAAATTCTTTCTGGGCAACCGAGACGATTTTCATCTTCGCGTCAAACAGAATGGCGCGGCTGGATGTCGTTCCCTGATCAATTGCGAGGATGTAGCTCATGTCGCTGTACTTTTTTCTAATGCCAAAATGTACGCACGATAACACCGAGGCGTAACCGTTTCACAACAAAACAAACTTATCTGCGCAGAAGACAATATTCTCTGCACAAAGGAAAGGTAGGCCGGGGCCTTTTTCACGCCCCGGCCTTCATTTTTAGTTCCAGGATGCGATCAGCTCATCGTAGCCAATCGTAACCGGGGTTTCACGCTCGTTTTCCAGACGCGCTTTTGGCGAACCAGGCTTTGCCAGCCATTCGGCAGGATCAACCTCATCATTCAGAACCGGGCCAAGGTCACCCTGAACACCCGAACGCTCAAGCCGTGACAACACGCGCTCTTGTTCTGAGCAGAGTGAATCCAGTGCTTCCTGTGCAGTTTTGGCACCTGAAGACGCGTCCCCAATGTTCTGCCACCAAAGCTGCGCGAGCTTTGGATAATCAGGAACGTTGGTGCCAGTTGGTGACCAAGCAACACGTGCAGGCGACCGGTAGAATTCAATCAGACCGCCAAGGTTAGGTGCACGCTCGGTAAAGCTGTCATGGTTGATGGTGGATTCACGAATGAACGTCAGACCCGTGTGCGCTTTTTTAACGTCCACAGTTTTTGACACCACGAACTGAGCATAGAGCCACGCAGCCTGTGCGCGATCGACTGGTGTCGACTTCATCAGCGTCCAGGAACCCGCGTCCTGATAGCCAACTTTCATGCCCTCTTCCCAGTACGACCCATGCGGGGATGGGGCCATCCGCCACCGGGGTGAACCATCATCGTTCAGGACAGCCTCGGCACCTTCGCCAACAAGGCTCGCGGTGAAGGCCGTGTACCAGAACATTTGCTGGGCAATTGCACCCTGAGATGGCACTGGGCCAGCTTCAGAGAACACCATACCAGCAGCAGCAGGTGGCGCGTAGTTTGTCAGCCAGTTTGTATAGCTTTCAATCGCATAAACGGCTGCAGGAGAGTTTGTCGCCCCGCCGCGTGCCACACAGGAACCGACGGGCTGGGAGTTTTCGTTTACACGAATGCCCCATTCGTCGACCGGCAGGCCGTTTGGTTCGCCAATGTCACCCATGCCAGCCATGGACATCCACGCGTCGGTAAAGCGCCAGCCAAGGGACGGGTCCTTTTTACCGTAATCCATGTGGCCAAAGACGGTTTCGCCATTGATCTCGCGCCCCGTAAAGAAGGCAGCGATATCTTCATAGGCAGACCAGTTGACGGGAACACCCAGATCGTAACCATATTCGGCTTTGAAGTCGGCCATGATTGCTGGGTCTGTGAACCAGTCATAGCGGAACCAGTAAAGGTTCGCGAATTGCTGGTCTGGAAGCTGATAAAGCTTGCCATCTGGCCCGGTGGTGAACTGGGTGCCGATGAAGTCATCAACATCAAGTGTTGGCAGGGTCACGCCCGCACCTTCGCCTGCCATCCAGTCGGTCAGGTTACGCACTTGCTGATAGCGCCAGTGGGTGCCGATCAGGTCAGAGTCGTTGATATAGGCATCATAGATGTTTTCGCCTGATTGCATTTGGGTCTGAAGTTTCTCAACAACATCACCTTCACCGATCAGGTCATGAGTGACCTTAATGCCGGTGATTTCTTCAAATGCTTTTGCAAGAACTTCGGATTCGTAAACATGGGTTGCAATCGTTTCAGAAACGACATTGATTTCCATACCCTGATACGGCGCTGCCGCATCAACGAACCATTGCATTTCTGCTTCTTGCTCTGCACGGCTCAGTGCTGACATTTCGCCAATTTCTGAATCCAGAAAGGCGAGCGCCGCATTCATGTCGGCAAAGGCCGGCGATCCAAGGATCGTCAGTGCCAAGCCAACAGCGGCGGTGGATTTAAATCGAAAGTTCATTTTTTCCTCCCAAATGCTCCGATTTCATTGACGACTGGCCAGCCTCATACCGGCCCGTCGCATTCCTTTGCTAAGTCACACCCAGCGAAACACTGCTGCGGCATAAACTAAGCATACAATCAGCGCGCCCCATTGGGGTGCACTGACCAGTCCAAGCCAGGCCAGATTGATAAAGGCCGAGCCTAATAACGTAATGAAAAGACGATCTCCGCGTGTTGTTTCGATCCGCAAAACACCCATGCGCGGCGTTTCAGGGTATTTGATCGCAAGCACCGTAAAAAGAACGAGCAGACAAGCGATTGTACAAAAGAAAATTGCTGTCGGTAGTGTCCAGGCCATCCATGCCATAGGTCTGTTCCTTTCCTATACGCGACCGAGGGCAAAGCCCTTGGCGATGTAGTTTCGGACAAAGTAGATAACGAGTGTCCCCGGTACGATGGTCAGCACACCCGCAGCGGCAAGCACGCCCCAGTCTTGCCCTGCCGCCCCTGCTGTGCGGGTCATGATTGCAGAGATTGGCTTTGCTGCGACGGACGTCAGAGTACGGCTCAACAAAAGCTCAACCCAGCTGAACATAAAGCAAAAGAACGCTGCGACCCCAATACCAGACGCAATGAGCGGCATGAAGATTTTCACGAAGAACCGGCCAAAACTGTAGCCGTCGATATAAGCAGTTTCGTCAATTTCCTTTGGGACACCGCGCATGAACCCTTCCATGATCCAGACCGCAAGCGGAACATTGAACAGGCAGTGCGCCAACGCCACCGCAATATGCGTGTCAAACAGCCCGACAGAACTGTAGAGCTGAAAAAACGGCAATGCGAACACCGCAGGCGGTGCCATCCGATTGGTCAGAAGCCAGAAAAACAGGTGTTTATCACCCATGAAGGTATAGCGACTAAACGCATAGGCCGCAGGCAATGCAACCGCGATAGAAATCACTGTGTTCAAAACGACATAGATCAATGAGTTGACGTAACCCATGTACCATGTCGGGTCCGTGAGGATTGTCGCATAATTCGCAAATGTCAGGCTATTTGGCCAAAGCGTGAGCGCCCCAAGAATTTCACTGTTGGTCTTCAGGCTCATGTTCAGCAGCCAGTAGATCGGCAGCAACAGGAAGGTGAGGTAAAGCACCATCACCACAACGTTGCCCTTGATCTTTGGCAGGGCAATGCCACGCGAGGCCGTTTTGTTCAAACTTGCATCAGCCATCACACACCATCCCTTTTGTCGAGGTTTGTCATCACAGTGTAAAACACCCAGGAAATCAGCAGAATCACGAGGAAATACATCAGCGAGAACGCTGCCGCTGGCCCAAGATCAAACTGCCCCAAAGCCATTTTCACTAGGTCGATTGACAGGAAGGTCGTGGCATTTCCCGGCCCACCCCCAGTGACAACGAAGGGTTCCGTATAAATCATGAAGCTGTCCATGAACCGCAGCAAAATTGCGATCAGAAGCACACCCTGCATCTTTGGCAGTTCGATGTAGCGAAACACCTTCCAGCGGCTTGCCTGATCAATCTTTGCCGCTTGGTAATAAGCGTCAGGAATGGATTGCAGCCCGGCGTACGCGAGCAATGCGACAAGCGATGTCCAATGCCAGACATCCATGACCACAACCGTTGCCCAGGCCGCGAAACTGTCTTGGGTGTAGTTATATGCAACCCCGAGGGCGTCGAGCGTGTAGCCGAGCAGGCCAATATCAACCCGGCCAAAAATCTGCCATATGGTGCCAACCACGTTCCACGGTATCAACAGAGGCAGGGCCATCAGTACAAGGCACACCGAGGCCCAAAACCCCTTTTTCGGCATGTTGAGGGCAACAAAAATACCCAACGGCACTTCGATCGCCAGAATGATCATCGAAAAGGCAATCTGACGACCCAGAGCGTTGTGTAGCCGTTCTGATTCAAGAAGCTCCTTGAACCACTCCAGACCCGCCCAATAGAACTGGTTGTTCCCGAAGGTGTCCTGAACAGAGTAATTCACCACGGTCATCAGCGGTATAACCGCGGAAAAGGCGACCAGCAAAAGAACCGGGAGCACCAGAAACCAGGCTTTTTGATTAACGGTTTTTTCCATTATGCGGCCTCCCCAGCAGGATTTGCCTGCGTGCCCATCGGCTCTACACGCCAATCATTTGCGTAAACATTGATATGCGCGGCCTCAAAAGTGACGCGGTTCATATCCGCGCCAATCTCTGCACCTTCGCCTGCAATAACATTGATTTCATTCCCGAAAAAATCGGCACGAACAATCTTGTGGCGGCCCACGTCCTCCACCCGGCGAATTTTTATGGGCAACCCGGTGCCATTGCTGGACAGCGAAGCAAATTCAGGCCGTACACCAATTTCAACTTTCCCGTCGGGCACGCTGTACCCGGCACCAAGGTCTACTTCGGTCCCTTCGATGTAAGCGGTTGATCCATCAATCGTCGCAGCAAGAACATTCATCCCCGGCGAGCCAATGAAGTACCCGACGAAGGTATGCGCTGGTGTTTCAAACAACTCTTGCGGCGTGCCGATTTGCACAACACGACCGTCGTACATAACAACAACCTTGTCAGCAAAGGTCAGTGCTTCGGTCTGGTCATGCGTCACATAGATCATTGTATGCCCAAATTCGTGGTGCAACGATTTTAGCTGAGTCCGCAGTTCCCACTTCATATGAGGGTCAATTACCGTCAAAGGCTCGTCAAACAACAATGCGTTTACATCTTCACGCACCATGCCCCGCCCAAGGCTGATCTTCTGCTTTGCATCAGCAGTCAGGCCACGCGCCTTGTGATTAAGCTCCCCATCCATCCCAATCATCTTGGCAATGTGTTGAACGCGATCACGAATGTAATCTGCGTCCGCACCACGGTTGCGTAACGGAAATGCTAGGTTATCGCGCACAGTCATCGTGTCGTAGACCACTGGGAACTGAAAAACCTGCGCAATGTTGCGCGCGGCCGTTGGCTCTGACGTGACATCGCGATCATTGAACAGGATGCGCCCCTGTGAGGGATGTAACAGGCCAGAAATAATGTTCAGCAAGGTGGATTTACCACAGCCAGAAGCCCCTAGAAGTGCGTAGGCTTCGCCATCGACCCAGTCGTGGTTCAACTCTTTCAGCGCGTAGTCTTCTTCGCTCTGCGGATTGGGCAGGTAAGAATGCGCCAGATTGTCGAGTGTGATCTTCGCCATAACCGTTTCCTCCTCAAGCCGCCAGCGCGTAGGACGCAGGCGCGACGAGGCCACCATCCTCGGCAAAAATGTAAACATGCGACGGGTCCAGATAGACAGTTAGTGCGCTACCTAGCTCAAGGTCGCGCACACCGTGAATCAACCCGACCCACCGTTCGCCCTGATGTGTGAGATGGACAAAGGTTTCTGACCCGGTGATCTCTGTCACGTTCAGATGTGCGTTGAACTTCAAGGCGTTATCACGATTTTGTTCGAGCTTAAGGTGATTAGGCCGGAACCCTGCCACATAGCGCCCGTCTGCAAGCTCAGCGAGCGCACCCGTCGCCGCCGTTGACTGCCCATCACCAAACAGAAGTTTGGCTCCGGCCTTTGAAATTTGCAGAAAATTCATTGGCGGGTCAGAAAATACCCGCGCCGTCGTAGCATCAACAGGTTTGCGGTAGACCGATGGCGTTAGGCCAAATTGCGTTACACGACCTTCCCACAGGGTTGCGGTGTTCCCTCCCAACAGCAAAGCCTCTTCAGGTTCTGTTGTGGCATAGACAAAGATCGACCCGGCCTCTTCAAATATTTTGGGAATCTCCGCGCGCAATTCTTCACGCAGCTTGTAGTCAAGATTTGCGAGCGGCTCATCGAGTAAAACAAGCCCCGCATCTTTCACCAAGGCCCGCGCCAGCGCACAACGCTGTTGCTGACCGCCCGACAATTCAAGCGGTTTGCGGTCCAGCAAGGGTGTGAGTTGCATCAGGTCAGCAGTTTTTTGAACAGCAGCATTTATCTCTGCGTTCGTTTTGCCCAGCAGGCGCATGGGCGACGCGATATTGTCATAGACTGTCATTGAGGGGTAATTGATGAACTGTTGATAGACCATCGCGACCTTGCGGTCCTGAACGCGCATACCGGTTACATCTTCGCCATGCCAGAGAATGCGGCCAGTTGTCGGTACATCCAGACCCGCCATGAGGCGCATCAACGAAGTTTTCCCGGACAAGGTAGACCCAAGCAGTACGTTCATTGTACCGTTTTGCAACGTGAGATCAGTGGGTTGTATATGGGTCATACCATTTAAAACCTTTGATACCCCCTCAAGAACCAGAGTCATTGTTCTCTCCTATCGCTCTCATACTGTGGCCGATACGCGTCGGCTGGATTGCAGAGCGCCCTTCATCCATTTGTTCAATTTAACGACTTCAGCCTTGCTCATCCGCAAGCCCAGCTTTGAGCGGCGCCAGATAACATCTTCGGCGGTTTGGGCATATTCCCGCTCCATCAACCATATCACTTCGCGCTCTGTCAGGGTTGCGCCAAATGCGGCACCCATATCATCAACAGTTTCAGCACTGCTCAGTATTTCGCGTGCTTCGGTGCCATAGGCTTTGACAAGACGGCGTGCCCAAAAATCATCCAGAAAGGCGTAGTCCTTTTTTAAGCCGGAAATTAGGTCTCCGACCCCGTTCACCGCAAAATCCCCGCCCGGTAGCGCAACACCTGCTGTCCAGTTTCCGGTCGCCTTTGGAAAAAATGGTGTGATCTTCGCCAATGCGCCCTCTGCCAAACGACGGTAGGTGGTTATTTTTCCGCCAAAGACGTTCAGTAACGGTGCCCCGGCATCTGTGTTCAGTTTCAGCACATAATCTCGGGTCGCCGCCGTTGCTGAATTTGCACCATCATCATAAAGTGGACGAACGCCAGAATAGGTCCAGATAATGTCTTCTTTTTCGACCGGTGTTTTTAGGTAGTTCGAAGCAAAACTTCGCAGATAATCCGCTTCTTCAGCTGTGCACTCGGGTTTTTCTTCCGGGTCGTCATGCTCCGCGTCCGTCGTTCCGATTAGCGTGAAATCAGTCTCATATGGTATTGCAAAAATGATCCTGCCGTCTTCGCCCTGAAAGAAGTAGCATTTGTCGTGATCAAACAGCTTGCGCGTCACAATATGGCTCCCGCGAACCAGCCTGACACTTTCCGACGCATTTAGCCTAAGCGTTTTGGTGATCACGCTTTCGACCCAAGGGCCGCCAGCATTAACAAGCATCTTTGCCCAAACAAACTGAATTTCGTCTGTTACAGCATCGATCAGGGTTATTTTCCAAAGATCGTCCATTCGCTCTGCCGCGACAACACGCGTACGGGTCATGATCTTGGCACCGCGTGATTCCGCATCGCGCGCATTCAGGACGACGAGCCGCGAATCTTCGATCCAACAGTCTGAATACTCAAACGCCTTCTTGAATCTGTCTTGCAAAGGTTTCCCAACAGGATCGGTACGTAAGTCTACAGTCGTCGTTGCAGGCAGGATTTTTCGCCCACCCAAAGTATCATACAGAAACAGACCAAATCGTATAAGCCAGGCAGGCCGCCTGCCCTTCATCCATGGCATAAGAACATTCAGGATGCGTGATGTTGGCGTTTCTCCTTCAAAACGCATATCCTTATGATATGGAAGAACAAAACGCATGGGCCAGCTTATATGTGGCATCGCCCGCAAAAGCGTTTCACGCTCAATCAGTGCTTCCCGGACAAGACGAACCTCGAAGTATTCAAGATAGCGCAAACCACCATGGAAAAGCTTGGTCGAGGCGGAAGACGTTGCTGATGCCAGATCGTTCATTTCAGCAAGAGACACGCTAAGCCCGCGCCCTGCAGCATCGCGCGCAATTCCGCAGCCATTGATTCCACCGCCAATCACGAAAAGATCGTAAACCTGATGCTGAACTGCCGACAATTGAACAAAGCCCCCCACTTTGCTGAAATATTTACAATACGAAGCATGTTAATGCGCGGTTTGTCAATTATTGCGTTCTTTTTTTTTCGCTTTGATAATTTTTGAACTTTTTACGAAATAGATTGCCACCGCCCCTAAACTATTTATTTCAAACCACTATTTTGAAAACCCTGTCACCGAATGTGCGTTTGAGTGCGGATTCAAAGCAGAAATTCGAATTTCTTTTTTAAACGAACTTAGAAAAAGAGTTTATTTGCGGTGAAGAATTGATACGAATGTCATGAAAGGGAACCGTTAGAAAGGCCCCTATGGCACAGAGTTTTCGACAACCCGACATTCTAGAAATCGCCCGCACGGAAGGAAAAGTCACAGTTGAAGGCCTTGCTGAAAGGTTTGACGTGACGGTTCAAACAATCCGGCGCGACCTGAGCGACCTTGCAAATGAAGGAAAGCTTGAGCGCGTTCACGGTGGGGCGATCCTGCGATCAGGGGTATCCAATATCGGGTACGAAGACCGGCGCGGGCTAAATGACGAAGCGAAAAAAGATATCGCACAGCGCTGCGCGAAGGCTATTCCTGATGGCGCGTCTTTGTTTCTAAACATCGGCACAAGCACCGAAGCGGTCGCACGTGAACTACTGCACCACCTTAACATCATGGTTGTCACTAATAATATGAATGTTGCCAATATCTTGGTCGCCAACCCTGATTGTCAGATCATGGTAGCGGGCGGAATGTTGCGACGCTCGGATGGAGGTTTGGTTGGCGATTTGACGGCGCGCGTGATCGAACAGTTCAAGGTTGACTATGCCGTGATAGGGTGTTCAGCCATGGATGAGGACGGCGACATATTGGATTTTGATGTCCAGGAGGTTGGCGTCAGTAAAGCAATCATTCGTCAGTCCAGAAAAACATTCCTTGTGTCGGATCACTCCAAATTTTCACGCAACGCCCCTGCGCGCATTGCATCGCTTAGCGAAGTAGACTCCCTATTCACAGACAAACCGCTTTCAGAAACGCTTACGAAACGGTGCGTCGAATGGGGCACAGAGATACTTACGCGCTGAGCTTTACACAAAATGTTACGCCAATGCGCCCGAATAACTTGGTCGGGGCGATTGCATTGCCCATAACTCGGTCTCTCAATTTCAACCAAAATTTGATGCTTTACGTTTGGTCAAAAAAGTTACCACCTGAGGTTGTAATTTTGATTTATCCATTCTACGCCTAGAGTAGAAAGGAATATTTTTTTGTGAATACCGAAAAATATCGAACCTACTTTCGCTGCGACCCTTTTCGATTGGGTAAAATTTTTTCTTTCAAAAATCCTTTACTGACATCTCTGGACTTCATTGAAGGATCAAACCCGTAATGACTTATCTCTCGCTTTGGAGCCTTGCCGCCATCATTGTTGTGACTTTGTGTTTGGGGCTGCTTTTTCGCCTAAAGCAACGCAACAAACAGCTTTCCAGAGCTTTGAAAGCCTGCGAATCCAGCTTTCAGACCGAGAAAAGTAAAACCTCATCTCAGTCAGCTTCAAAGGTTGGTGGCTGGGAATTTGATTATCAGAGTCGCGAGCTTTCCTGGGACACGCATACAAAAACAATCCATGATGTTGATGAAACATTCAGGCCGACACTTAAAAAGGCTTTTCGGTTTTTGACACCGAGATCTCAAAGGAATTTGTTCTCCGCGACAAAAAAGGCAAAAGAGCAAATCGCTCCTTTTGACAAGGAGGTCCGGCTGGTCACTGCTGGCCGGCGTCACATTTGGGTTCGTATTCTAGGGCAACCCATTCTGGAAAATGGCATCTTGTCCAAATTTTCCGGCGTTTTCCAGGACGTAAGTCAATACAGGCGTTTGCAGGATGAACTGCGCCTTGCTGCTGTGACCGATCAGTTGACAGGATTGATAAACCGACGTGGATTGCACGAGTATCTGAATGAGCTAAACAAATCGGATCAGCACTCGCGCCATGCTGTTCTTGCAATAGATCTGGATAACTTCATATCTGTTAATAACACCTCGGATCACGAAACCGGTGACAATCTCCTTCGCCATTGCGCAAAAATTCTTACGTCAGAAGCGGGTGACGCTGATTTGGTTGCTCGGATCGCCGGCGATGAGTTTGTGATCGTCCTCAAAGATGCAAACGACCGGGCGCAGACAAAACAGATCGCTCTGTGCTTGATGAGAGAGCTGTCTAAACCAGTTGAGATTGATGGAAGATGCTGCCGGATCAGTGCGAGTATTGGTATAAAATTCTGGGATAAAACGGCAGAGCCAACCCTGAAACGCGTGTTGATAGATGCTGATATAGCCTTACGCCAAGCCAAGCGTGAAGGCAGAAGCCGATACCGTTTTTTCAAAGACAGTATGCGACAGCAGATTGAACGAAACTCCACGTTGGTCGAGGAGATCCGGGAAGGGTTACGGCGCGACGAATTCGCGCCTTTCTTCCAACCCCAGATCAACATTCGTACGCGTACATTAAATGGATATGAAGCTTTGCTGCGCTGGAAACATCCTTCGCGCGGTTGGCTGGAACCCGAAGATTTCATTCACGCAGCAAAAGATGCAAACCTACTGGATAATCTCGACAAACAAATGCTGCTGAAAAGCTGCCAGTCTCTCGCGCACCTGCAGGCACTGGGGCTACCTGCCCCGCAAATCAGTATCAACATGTCAAATTCCAGGTTGAGCGATTCCAAGGTCGTTGACAATTTGATCAACGTCGTCAAAGCGCAAGGTTTGCACCCCCATCAGATTGCCCTCGAAATTTTGGAAACGGTTTTTCTGGATGATCCCGCCGGACATATTGCAAAAAATGTACATGAGCTTTCGGCAGCGGGTTTTTCCGTGGAACTGGATGATTTTGGAACCGGGCACGCGTCAATTTCCAGTTTGCGCAAATTCCCGGTCGACCGGATCAAGATAGACAGAAGCTTCGTATCGGGAATTGACCAAGACAAAAGCCTTGAAGAATTAACAGGCGCCATCGTGCATCTTGCGAAGAAACTAAACCTTACTGTCATTGCAGAGTGTGTCGAAACGGACGCGGAACTGGCAGTTCTTACCGCAATGGGATGTGACTGCGCCCAAGGATTTTATTTCGCACCTGCAATGCCGCTGGCCGAGCTTGAAAATTGGTTATCGAATGATACGCAATTCTTATCCCAGGCGCGTTAAAATTTTCGCAATTGCATGTCTTTTCGCTAGACTCGAAACAATAAAGCAGCGTTGTTTGCAAACCACGTCATTCAGCGCTTGAGGAAGGGGTCGCGCACGAGGCATATTGTGCGCAACAATCGCGGCAAGGCTAAATGCCCGAAGGACGCCAGTTAAGGCAAAGAGGCAAGCAATGTTAGAAAAAATCGACCCACTCCAATCTGTTCTGGCATCGCTCAGATGTTTTCAGGACGGGCTGGAACAAATGCAGGCGGAGCTCACAAAAAACGGCAATGGTGACGTGATCTCAGATACGGCGCGCCTAATCCTAGAAATGAAAGGCCGGCTGATCCTGTCTGGCGTTGGGAAAAGTGGCCATATCGCGCGCAAACTGGCTGCAACATTTTCTTCAACCGGCACCCCTGCCTATTTCGTGCACCCGGCAGAAGCCAGCCATGGTGACTTGGGTGTCATACAGGATAATGACGTCGTTTTGTTGATGTCATGGTCTGGTGAAACCCGCGAACTTTCAGATGTTGTTGCCTATTGCGCGCGCTTTGATGTTCCCATGATCTCGATCACAGGAAATAGCGAAAGTACGCTCGCACGAAAAACGCAATACCCAATCATCCTGCCCCGTGCAGAAGAGGCCTGCCCGCATAACCTGGCCCCCACAACATCGACCTTGCTGCAGTTGGCTATGGGTGACGCCTTGGCAGTGACATTGCTTCGGATGCGCGGTTTTTCCGAAGAAAGTTTTCGGAATTTTCATCCCGGCGGCAAGCTCGGGTCTGTTCTGCAACCAATCAGTGAGTTCATGTTTAAGGGTGATCAGCTACCACTCGTCGAAATGGATGCACCTATCATCGAAGTCATCTCTGAAATTTCAAACAAAGGGTTTGGCATCGTCGGGATGCGAGACGTGAATGGTAATCTGGTTGGTGTCATCACGGATGGCGACATCAGACGCTACCTTGAAAGCAATGCCTCTGGCACCATGAAGTCAGTGATCTGGAAGGCCACAGCCGCAAGCCTGATGACACCGGGCGGCGTGAGACTTGAGCCCGAGCGGCTAAGTGCGCGCGCCCTGAATATCCTGCAAAAAAACAAGATTTCTGCGGCTTTTGTTGTTGAAGACAGCAAGCCGGTCGGGCTTGTCACAGTATTGCAGCTTCTGCAACGTGGCGTCGCCTGACCCTCAGCCGACTTCTGATTTTGTCAAATTATCAATCGCCTTCAGGCGCTTCAGCATTGCTGCCATCTGATCGAGCGGCATCATGTTTGGCCCATCGCTTGGCGCGTTGTCAGGGTCAGGGTGCGTTTCTATGAACAGAGCAGCACAGCCGACTGCAATTGCCGCGCGTGCAAGCGGTGGTACAAACTCTCGTTTTCCGCCAGATGATGTCCCCTGTCCACCCGGAAGTTGCACCGAGTGTGTTGCATCAAATACCACCGGATATCCGGTATCTGCCATGATTGGCAGGCTTCTGAAATCACTGACCAACATGTTGTAGCCAAAGGATGTTCCACGGTCCGTCAAAAGGATGCGGTCGTTCCCGGTGCTGGCAATCTTGTCAGCAACATTGCCCATATCCCAGGGTGCGAGGAATTGTCCCTTTTTCACGTTTATCGCTGCCCCGGTTTCCCCCGCTGCAAGCAGCAGGTCAGTCTGGCGGCACAGGAATGCTGGGATTTGCAGAATATCCACGGCTTCAGCCGCAACTGGGCACTGCTGCGCACTATGTACATCGGTCAGCGTTGGGCAGCCAAATTCAGTGGAAATTTTTGACAGAATTGACAATCCTTCGTCGATCCCAAGCCCGCGTTTACCCGACAGGCTTGATCGGTTCGCCTTATCAAAACTGCCTTTAAAAACCAGCGGAATAGCAAGATCGCTGCAGATACCAACAAGCGTTTCAGCAATCTGACGGCTGTGATCAAGGCCTTCAAGCTGGCAAGGACCAGCGATCAGCGCGAATGGTGCGGTATTCGAAAATACAGCGTTCCCGACGGTTACAGTTTTCATTCTTCACCTCTTTGCTGCAACACAGCTTCGATCCGTTCAACATCAATCGGGTTGTTCAGTTCCCAGAAAACATGGCCTGCGGCGTCGACTTCGACACAGCGCACCTTAACCCCACACTCCAGAAATCTTAGTTGCTCCAGCCCTTCAAGCTTTTCCAGTGGACCTTCGCCCCAGCTTACGTATTCAGCCAAAGTCGCCGGTCGATAAGCGTAAGCACCTACATGATGAAAGACCGGTGTTTCGGCATCACTTGCATAATTACGATCAGTATATGGGATCACTTCTTTCGAAAAATAGAGCGCATCCCGCGTTTTATCGAATACCGCAGTGGTGCCACCAACCTGATCATTTCGACGGTCCTCGCGGAAATTGGACAGGGTCTGGCCGTCGCACCGCAAAACGGGTGTTGCCATCTGGACAGACACATCAGCCCGCATTTCGTCAATCAGAGCTGTTAAAAACCAATGTGGGGTCAGCGGTGCGTCACCTTGCAAATTCACAACGATATCAGGAAGCTGCGAAAGGTTTTTAAGTGAATCTGCCACGCGTTCCGTTCCGTTTACACAGGTATCCGGGGTCATCAAGACTTCTGCGCCAAACCCCTGTGCGGCCTCGGCGATCCGCGCGTCATCGGTTGCGATATAAACAGCTGCAACGTCTGGTACCTGCATCGCAGTATTCCAACTGCGTTCAATCAGTGACTTTGCCTTGCCGGTCGCTCCGACCAATGGTGCCAGAGGTTTTCCTTCGAAGCGGGTCGAAGCATAGCGGGCGGGAATTACGATAATTACATCTTTGCTCATGCCACTGTGATGGCTTATCCAGACAGCGAGTCCAAGCTTTTTGTCGCGCGAGGTTGCATTTATTGCGGCATTGCGCTGACAAGACGAATTTTTCGCTAGTAGTCTCGCTCGAAAAATACACCCATGCTGGTGTTACCATCTTGCCCGAGCCCACCTTTGACGGTCAAAGCCGGGGAAATATCCAGGTTCAGATTAATCTCGCTCGTTCCATCGCTGCCAATCGTCACGTCGGTATAGACGTTCTCGGAAATATACTTCCCGGCACGTACTCCGGTGGTGCCTTCTTCGTTACTGGCAACATCAAGATCATCCAGACCAAACTTGTCCCTTAGTCGCGACACGAGCCCAACACCGCCCCGCCCGGATAAGGTTGCAACAGCAGACGCAAGCTGGGCCGCCTGGAACGGAGAAATTTCTGTTATCGCGCGTCCAAAAAAGAGCCTCGAGAGCACTTCATCCTCGGGCAGTTCAGGTTGAGATGTGAAGGATATTGCCGGATCCGCGGCATTGCCTTCAACGATAACATTGACGGTAAACTCATCTGCGGAACTTGTTGCAACAAACCGTAAGTAGGGCACAAATTCGCCCTGCAACTGTGCATAACCTTCATCAAGCGTCAGACGTTTTCCCAGAATATCGAGCCGCCCCCGGATCAGATCAAACCGCCCTGACGGAATGAGGTTATCCGTTGTTCCGCCCAAGCGCAGCTCACCACCAAGTTCGACGTCAAGACCGCGACCACGAACAAATATGCGCGATGGCGCAGAAATTGTCAGATCAACCGGATAAGCCGCACCTCCACTGCTTCCAGCATCGTTGTCTAGCAATCCAGCACGGCGCCGCGTTTCCCTGACGCTGGCAGGTTCATTCACATGAACAAGCCCGGGCAAGTCGCCGCCCTCTGTAAATCCAGATGTTGGAACCTGTATTTCGGTCGGTCCAAGTGTCAAAGCACCGGCAATCAGCGCGCCCCCCGTAACTGGCCCATTTACGGTCACAGCGCCATTGACGTTCGTCTGATAGAGTGCCGGATCTATCAATCCAACGCTGCGCAATTGTACCGCCAGTTCGCCAGCATATGGTGGTGTCAAAGATACCGGGCCATTCACTGAAAACTGACCGCCCGATGTGACCGCACCCGTTAAGTCAATTACCGCGCGGCCACCGGAAATCTGTGCGTTTACAGCGACGTTTGTTAGCGCCAACCGTAACAATGGAATCGATGCACGCACCGCTCCCGCCGTCACCTGACCGGAAATTGACGACAACGCGAAAGGCCCGTCCAACCGCAGATCAAACCGTGCGTTGCCGTCAAGCGTGCGCGGCGTAATAAATGGGTTTGCAAGCCCCAATGGCGCATTGCCCGCCAACGCAAGGCTGGCTGATTGGCCGTCAACGGCAACGCCACCAGCAATACTTAGCACGGTTCCAGCAGGACCATCGCCATTCGCATCGATCTGCCAGTCGCCGTTGCTCCGGCTTGCCGTACCGTTCAGGCTAAGCGGGCCATTCAGCCCCGAAACAAATATTCCGAGGTTGTTTAATCTGGCGGTATATCTGAGATCACCAGTCACTGATCCAAGCTGGCCGGATACACCTGCGGTAAGTTCCGGTGTGGTAATTTCAAACTGGTCAATTCTTAGACCCGTGGTATCACGCGCCACAGCGACCAATAGATCAGCCGTGCCGCGAAGCAGACGATCAACCTCTGACTGACCTATTCCAAGGTCTTGTGTCTGGCCTTTCAGTGTCAGATCAAAAGATCCGCCCAGCAGATCACCCTGCCCCGCCAAGTTAACACGTCCAGCCCCCTTCAGCGGGCGGCCAACAAGCAGAGAGAAGCGTGAAAGATCGCCGGAGGTTAGAAGTATTTCCCCTTCCACATTGAAATCATCTTGCAGCCCTGCAAAGGCAGCCTGTCCTGAAATGGAAAAGTTATCACCGTTTAAGATTGCGTTGCGAAATACGACGGGTTCTTCCTGAATCCATTCCACCTGAGTGTCACCGGAAATTTCAGAACCCAGCGCAGCGGCCAAACCTTCGTCCCGCAGAATTAAACCGTCCGCACTGTAAAACACTTCGCTTGTCACGCGGCCAAGCGCTGTTCCGTCTCTTGCAAAAATCTTGCCCGTTGCAGCCAGCAACAGAGTTTCAGCTGTCAGATTTTCACTGACCAGCCCATCTAACAGAAGCGTTCCTTTCCAATCGTCATCATTTGCATGATTATATGCAAGATCAAGCGTAAGGCTGTCGACAAGCGTCTTGCCTCCTGAAAGTGGTAACAAAACAGGCGAACCCGATTGATCACTAATTTCTGCTTCTAACTCAAAACGTTCCGGCCAGCCCTCTGCCCCAATCGCGCCACTCCCTTCAATCGAAACGGAGCGCGCCTTCAGGGCCAGTGTGTCCAGCGTCACCTGCCCGTCGGTCAGCCGTTCACCGCTTAGTTTCAACTGGATATCCGAGCCAAAGAAGGACCGGTAATCAGGCGCGAACAACGGCGCAATATCACCACCTATCTCAGCACCAAACGCGTGGCCAAGATTTGAGCTGTTATTTTCATCCCGCAGTGCAACAATTGTAACCTGGCCGGTAAGTCGGGGCTCGTTGTCAGACAAGAGACTTATGTCGGCTATATAGTCATCAAGAGGTCCTGTTCCCTTAACAGTCATCGCAATCGCTGGCGTATCGGGAAGGTTTAATAGCGTTGAAACAATGCCACCCTTGCCTTCGGTCAAAGCGACATCCAGGCTCAATTCGCGTGTCGCGTTACTATAACCACCCGCAAAGCGAAGCGTTCCGAGTTCACCATCGATCCTTGCAATACTGACTTCTGCGTCTCCTGCACCAGCATTCAACGAAAGACTCGCCTCTAACTTGACTGTCGCTTCGCGGCTCAGAACAGCGGCACCAAGAACCACGCGGTCAGCCTTGACTGCGGCTATTTCAACAGAAACTGGCAATTCCGGCAGTGTAAATTCTGTTGCTTCAGGGCTTGGTGTGGATGCGTCGGTCTTTGGAAAGCGAGGGAGCAAAATTTCGCGCGCACTCAGTGTGTTCACCTCAATGCGACCACGCAAAAGCGCCGATTGATTCCAGTCTAACACCACATCGCGCAACGTGATCCAGACGCCACCATCATCTGCAATGGTGAGTTCTTCAATGGTGGACTCGGCGCTTAGTGAACCTGAAAAGCCTTTGACGCGCACCTCGCGCCCTGCATCAGAGAGATTATCTTCCAGAAACGCCGTCAGAAAATCACGGTCATCCTTGGTCTCTGTCTGCGCGAAAGCAAAACAGGGCAGCAGAAGCAACAGAACTATTGCGGCAAACCGTTTCAAAATGATTGTCCTATGCCAACGTAGATTTGCAGACCATTCCCAGTTCCCCCTACAGGTGCGGCAACGTCAAAACGTATCGGCCCGATGCCGGTGTTGTATCGCAGTCCAAGCCCGAAGCCACCGTGCCAATCCCCGTTACCGTCATAAAAGGAACCCGAGCCAACATATCCCGCATCTGCGAACGCGACGGCGCCCAGTTTTTCTGAAAAGCTTGTTCGCAGTTCAGAGGAAAGGCCGATAAATGAACGCCCCCCGCGGCGTATGCCACCCCCAAGATTAACGCCAAGCGACTGATAAGACTGACCCCTAACAGTACCACCACCACCTGAATAAAACAGGTAGTCAGGCGGCGAATCGATCACAGTCGGCCCTACGACCGAGCCAAGTTGAAAACGCCCTGCCAAAACAAACCGGTTCTCTTCACCAAAGCCACGATAAGTACGTGCATCAGTTTCAATCCGCAGGCCGGAGGAGGTTGTTCCAAATCCAACGAACGGGCGCAGTTCACCGGCCAGATAAAAGCCGCTTGTCGGATTTAACGCATTGTCGCGCCTGTCCCATATGAGCGTGGCAGGCAGGCTCAGCAGATTGAAATCTTTTATTCCGCTGGTGTCGGTCACACGCGCATTGCGCACTTCAATCGCAAGCTCACCTTCAAGCGTGTCTGAAAATATCCGGTGTGCACCAACACCAAAACCGAGGTTGTCAGATTGAAAATCCGATTCGTCCAAGCGTTCTGCTTCTATCGTCACAAAGACAGAAGTATCAGGACCAATCGTCGCTGGCCTTTCATACCTTGCGCCAAAGCTGTAATCTGTGCCACCCGTTTCACCGCCAATGCCGCTGATTTCGCCATCTATGCGCAGCCGTTCCGCACCGCCGAGAAGATTTCGGTGAATCCAATACCCGGACAACAACAGCCCTTCGAGTGTTGAAATTTCCGCGCCAACCCCGTAACGGCGCGGCTTTTCGTCAACAACTGCAGCCGTGATATCGAGTGTATTATTCGGCCCGACTGTTTCAGCTTCGCTCAATGCGACAGACCGGAACGTCCCGGTTCTGCGCAGCCGTATGGCGGCTGCCTCCACATCATCCGGAGAAAAAACGGCGCCCTCCGGAAGACCTGCAATTGTTATGATACGTGATGTATGTACGTTACTTTGGCCTTCGACGAGAAGTTTGCCAAAGCGAAGCCTTGGGCCTGGAGCAACGCTAACATCGACGCCCAGAGTCTGTGACAAGTGATCTGCGCGCAAAGACTGGCGTTCAATATTTGCCTTTGCGTGCCCGATATTTCGCCATCCATTAATGACCGCGCTAACGGCATCACCCACCAGCGGGCTGTAGGCTGTCGCGCCTCTTGTAAAGCCAGTTGGTAATTCGCTACCCCATGCAACCGGCCTTACCTGCGCCTCCCCAAACCGGAAAACCGGGCCCGGACGAATACGAACTTCTATCCTGCGAACCTCAGTCAACCGCTGAAATAGCGGGATCGAAGCTGCCTCGCGACCATCAATCAAGATGTTCACAGTCCCACTGTATCGCCCATGCGTATAAAGTGCTGCAACCAGGCGCCCATAGTCTGCGCGCGCTGCCGCGACGAGATCTTGTGGGGCGGAAACCCCATCTCTCTGTGCAGCTAAAATCAAGGATGTCTCGCGAAGAACGTCTGCAACCTGTTCCGGCGCATCCCCTGTTTCGAATAGGACGGTGTCCAGCGCTACGGCAGGCTGAACAAAGCCCATCGCCAGACAGGCAGCAAAAGCACCGCTTTGCCATATCCTCGTCAGAGACCGTAAAAAATCGGCCATCATGGACATCACCCCAAAAACTCATCTTACTGATACGTCGCAACGCGTGGTGTTACCATACGGATTGTTACGTCATCTGAATATAGACGTCGGGTTCTGTGTATCCTGAAAATCAAAGTTTTTCTTTGTTTGACATCAATCGAAAAAGGTGTGTCGGATTGGGCTTTATCTTTTATTTTAACTTGTAGAATAACTTGGTCGGGATCATTGTGACCTTACATCAGAACAGAGTAATCGGCGCTTTAAATGAATGACATTCTGCAAGGATTAAGCGCCGCGTTTCACCTTATCATTACCTTTGACGGGGAACTTGCAGAAATCACCCTGCGGTCGTTTCAGGTGACGCTAAGTGCAGTCGCCATCGGTTCGTTGCTGGGTTTGCCCTTTGGTGCATGGCTTGCGGTAAATCGCTTTAGAATGCGGCGTTACACGATTGCTGTGCTTAACGCGCTGATGGGCTTGCCACCCGTTGTTGTCGGGCTTTTCGTCTATATTCTGTTTTCACGTTCCGGGCCATTCGGTGTGTTGGGGCTTTTGTTCACACCAACGGTCATGATCATCGCGCAAGTGATAATCATAACGCCGCTTATTGCGTCTATCGCCCATCAGGCAATCCGGGAACTCTGGGCTGAGTATCATGATCTTTTGTTGTCTCTGAACACAACAAAACGTCAAAGGATCATTACCTTGCTCTGGGATGGGAGACGCGCCTTGCTGACAGCAGCATTGGCTGGGTTCGGGCGCGCAATTGGCGAAGTTGGCGCGATCATGATTGTTGGTGGTAACATTGATCACGCAACACGCGTTCTGACAACCGCCATCGCGCTTGAAACAGGCAAAGGCGATTTCGCGCTTGCGCTTGGACTTGGGTTCATCCTGATCGGTTTGGCCATCGTTCTTAACCTGGCAATCCACATATTGTCGCGTACAGAACAGGGAGGAAGATGGTGAAATCAATCCTGCCTTTGGTGCTAACAGGTGCAGCGACCCGAAAGCGGGGCAAAACCCTTATCGGTCCCGTAGACCTGACGGTTGGGGCCGAAGGGTTTACCATTGTGATCGGGCCGAATGGGTCTGGCAAGACGAGTTTGCTTCAACTCATGCATGGCTTGGGGCGCGTTTCCAAAGGCAGTGTTCGCTGGAACGTTTCGCAAGCAGAGGCGCAACGACAACAGGCCTATGTCTTTCAGACCCCGATCATGATGCGCCGACGTGTGGTAGATTGTATTGCTTACCCGTTGCTTCTGACTGGAACGGGCAGAAAAGCGGCACGCGCGCGCGCAGCAGAATGGGCAACCCGGCTTGGTCTAGGCGAGGCGCTTGATCGCCCTGCAACGGTTCTGTCAGGGGGCGAAAAGCAAAAACTTGCACTCGCGCGCGCATTGATCCGCAAACCAGAAATTTTATTCCTGGATGAGCCCTGCGCGAACCTTGACGGGCGGGCAACCCGCGAAATCGAGACCATTTTACTTGAGGCATACCGGGCAGGAACCAGAATCGTGATGGCGACCCATGATATGGGTCAGGCGAAGCGCTTATCAACAGAGATAGCGTTTCTTTACAAGGGTATGATCCACGAATACGGATCGGCTGAAACATTCTTTTCAGCACCAAAAACCCACGAAGCACAAGCCTTTTTACGAGGAGACATATTGGAATGAGATTTTCTAAAATTGCGCTGGCAACCGCATTTGTCATGTCAGCATCAATAGCCGTTGCAGAAGAAATTAAAGTTGCGGTAACGACTTCTTTTCACAACTCTGGCCTCTCAGATATCCTGTTGCCTGCAATCGCTGAAGATATCGGGCTTGACGTTCAGCTTTTGGTGGTTGGTACGGGTCAGGCTTTGCGCCTGGGTGAAGCCGGGGATGTTGACGCAATTCTCGTGCATTCCCGCAAGGCTGAAGACGCCTTCCTGGAGGCCGGGTATGGCACCCACCGACGCGAGATTATGTATAATGACTTTGTGCTGATCGGCCCCAATGACGACCCCGCAAAAATTGGTTCTGCCGAGAATGCGGCGTCTGCTCTGACGCTCATTTCCAATGCTGAAACGCCTTTCGTCAGCCGTGGTGACGACAGCGGAACACATAAGAAAGAGCGTGCGCTTTGGGCCAGCGCAGATCTTGACGACAGTACATTTGGCAGTTGGTACCGTTCCGTTGGCGCAGGAATGGGCGCGACACTGAATACCGCAAGCGGAATGAATGCTTACGTCATGTCGGACCGGGCAAGCTGGCTAAACTTTGGTAACAAGGGCGATCTGGCCTTGCTGTTCTCGGGTGATCCGGTTCTGTTCAATCAATACGCATTCATACCAGTGAACCCAAAGCTGCACACGCACGTAAAAAACGACCTTGCGAATGCTCTGGAGGAATGGCTGGTCAGTGACCACGCGCGCGTGTTGATTGACGGCTACACAATCAACGGTGAAACGCTGTTCACCCACAACGCGGTGGCAGAGTAAGTCTTAGACAACGATATCGGCGGCAGCCTCACGGCTGTAGCCGATTGACGCCTCAAGCAAGTGTTTCGTGTATGGATGACTTGGGCGCATTGCGCGCATATCTTCGGCCGTCATCACTTCGACAATTTCGCCAAGCTGCATCACGGCAATGCGCGAACACATATGCCCAACGACCGCAAGGTCATGTGACACCATCAGATATGTCAAGCCATGTTCTGCCCTAAGGTCCGTGAGCAGGTTCAGTATCTCCGCCTGTACCGACACATCAAGCGCCGAAGTCGGTTCATCCAGCAACAGAAACGATGGCTCCGGTGCCAAAGCACGTGCAATCGCCACCCTTTGACGTTGCCCACCAGACAGCTGGTGTGGATAGCGGAACCGGAAAGATGGCCCCAGCCCAACATCATCAAGCAGGGTTACAATTCGTTTTTCGATATTGTCAAAACCATGCAGGTAAAGCGTTTCACTAAGCACCTGATCCACCGAATGACGCGGATGAAGCGATGCATAGGGATCTTGAAAGACCATTTGCAGAGTCTTGTAAAATTCGTTGTCCCGGGTGTGATCCAAGGTCCTGCCAGCAACATGAATTTCGCCGGACCAATTTGGGGCAAGTTCAGTTATGGCGCGCAGAATGGTAGATTTACCAGACCCGCTTTCCCCGACGAGGCCAAAGCTCTCGCCTTTTGGAACATCAAATGTTGCGTCTTTAACAGCATCGATCCGGTCTTTTCCTGATCCGAACCAGACTTTCAGGTTTTTTACTGAGATTCCGTTCATCGCGCCCCGCTCACGCTGTCTGTATCACGCCATGTTGCATCGCGTTCCAACACCGCAAGCCTTTCTTGTTTTACGTCAAGGCGCGGTAGCGAATTCAGCAAACCACGCGTATAGGGGTGTTGCGCCTCGTGCAGTTTGTCCGCCACGCAGGTCTCAACAATCCGGCCACCATACATGATCAAAACCCGATCACAGAAAGAGGACACGAGGTTCAGATCATGGCTGATGAAAATCAGCCCCATGCCGCGTTCCTGCACCAGCTTGTCCATGATCCGCAGCACCTGTGTTTGCACGGAAACATCAAGGGCCGATGTAGGCTCGTCCGCAATCAGAATTCTGGGGTCGGGCACCATCATCATCGCAATCATCACCCGCTGGCCCATGCCACCTGACAATTCATGCGGATATGATCGGTAGACCCGCTCCGGATCGCGGATCGACACGGCTTCCAGCATCTCCATAGCCTTGCGTTTTGCATCTGCCTTGGTTGACTTGGCGTGGATCGCGTATGCCTCCACGATCTGGTCTCCGACTCGCATCACGGGATTAAGCGAAAACTTAGGGTCTTGCATCACCATCGAAATGCGCTGCCCACGAACCGAGCGCATTTCCTTTTCGCTCATCGCCATAATGTCGTCGCCTTCAACCGCTATACGGTCAGCCGTCACCTGACCCGGTGGCCGGATCAGACGCAGAATTGCGCGGCCGGTCATTGATTTACCGGAACCGCTTTCACCAACAATACCAAGGCGTTCCTGACCAAGGGTAAAAGACACGCCACGAACCGCATCAAAAACACCGTTGCGGGTAGGAAACTTCACCCAAAGGTTTTCCACATCAAGCAGGTTCATGATCCACCATCCTTTGGGTCAAGCACATCCCGCAACCCATCACCAAGAAGGTTAAAGGCAAGACTGACCGTGAAAATCGCAAGCCCGGGAATGGTGGCAACCCACCAGTGATCAAGGATGAACCGTCTGCCTTCTGATATCATGGCGCCCCACTCAGGACTCGGTGGTTGCGCGCCAAGGCCAAGGAAACCAAGCCCCGCAGCGGCCAGAATAATACCCGCCATATCAAGCGTAACCCGCACAATCAGCGACGAAATACAAAGCGGCCAGATGTGTTTTGTTACAATCCTCGTCGCCCCTGCCCCTTGCAGCTTCACGGCACTGATATAGTCAGAATTGCGTATGGTCAGCGTTTCAGCCCGCGCGATCCGTGCATAAGGTGGCCAGGCCGTAAGCGAGATTGCAAGAACTGCATTTTCAATCCCTGCACCAAGTGCTGCAACAAAGGCCAGTGCCAAGACAAGGCGTGGAAAAGCAAGGAAAATATCGGTGATTCGCATAAGGATCACATCGAGCCACCCACCGGAATACCCCGCAACCGTCCCCACCAGCAAACCCGCGACTGGCGCGATCAGCGCCACCAAAGCAACGATATACAGAGTAATCCGCGAGCCATAGATAAGACGGCTCAGAATATCGCGGCCAAGGGAATCCGTACCAAACACGTGACCCTCGGACCAAAGGGGTTGCAGCCGGTTTCCCAGTTCCTGCGCGAACGGATCATGTGGCGAAATCAAAGGTGCAAACAACGCAACCAGACCAAGACATATCAGGATGCCAAGGCCGAACATCGCCATCGTATTGGTGCTAAATGAAAGCCACCCCTGATAAAGCGCCACCATCCGCGCCTGATGGCGCGACTGCGGCGTATCGGTCAAAAGCCATTCGCGCAAAGTTTGTTTTGTTGCATCGGAATGGCTCATTTCGCCCTCGGATCAAAGTATTTGTAAAGAAGGTCTGAAAAAATATTCAGACAGACAAAGACCAAGCCAACAACAACGGTTCCGCCCATAACTGCGTTCATATCCGCAGATAGCAAAGCAGTTGTGATGTACGAGCCGATACCGGGCCACGCGAAGATAATTTCGGTCAAAACCGAACCTTCAAGCAACCCTGCATATGACAGTGCGATCACCGTGATCAGTTGAACCTTGATGTTGCCCAACGCGTGCCGCCAGATGACCGCGCGCTCGGACAAACCCTTTACCCTTGCGGTGGTGATATATTCACTGCTCAGCTGCTCCAACATGAAACTGCGCGTCATACGGCTGATATAAGCGAGGCTGTAATACCCAAGCAGCAATGCAGGTAAGATGATGTGGCTCAACGCATCGCGGAACACTTCCCAGTTGCGGTCAAGAATACTGTCGACAAGGATCATGCCGGTCACTTCGGGAACGATATCCACATAAAAGATACCTACCCGCCCCGGTCCACCAACCCAGCCCAGAATTCCGTAAAAGACAAGAAGAGAGACGAGGCCGAGCCAGAAGATCGGCATCGAATAACCAACCAGAGCCAGCACACGTGCGATCTGATCAATCCAAGAGCCGCGCTTGACCGCCGCTATCACGCCTAGGGGAACACCTACGAAAACACCGATCAGGGTGCCGAGGGTTGCAAGCTCAAGCGTTGCGGGAAAAACGCGTTTAATATCATCGGCTACGGGGCGTGCATTAAGAAGCGAAACACCGAAATCGCCAGTGATGACATCCCAGATGTAGGTTGCGAACTGCACGATCAGGGGTTTGTCCAGCCCGATCGCTTTGTAAGCCGCGTCATATGTTTCTTTTGACGCACTTTCGCCGACAATGGACAAGACCGGATCAACCGGCATCACCCGCCCAATTATGAAAGTGATAAACAACAGCCCCAGCATCGTTATTGCGATGGAGCTTATAGTTCGTACAATTGAAAGTAGCGCTTGTAGAAAGGGCGGAGTGTTCCGCCCTTTCGAGATATCAGTCGTATTTGCCACTTACTTTGTCACCGGCCAGTAGGATACTGCGGTGATAGCGCCGCCAAGTCCAAGATTTTGGACATTGTTGCGACGTCCGGTCTGTTCAATTTTCTGGAACATAACCGCAAACGGAGATATTTCCAGGAACTTGCGCTGAATGTCGCCATACATTTGCGCCCGCACGTCACGATCACCTTCAACAACGGCAGCAGCCGTCATTTCTGTCAGACCACCAGTGTCCCAAGCATTTCGCCAAGCCAAAAGGCCAGTTGCGCCTGCTTCGGACGAGTTATCAGGATTGTAGGCGAAGGTACCTGCATTGGTATGTGGGTCAGGATAATCCGGGCCCCATGCACCAAGGTATACGTCAAGTTCGCGTGCACGGTAGCGCCCGAGAATCTGTTTCGCAGTACCGACGGTGATGTTCACCTTGATGCCCGCAAGCGCCATGGTGTTCTGGAAGCTTTGCGCGATTTCGATCCGCTCTTGTGCTTCACGTACGCCAACTTCGATTTCCAGACCTTCAACGCCAGCGGCGGCAAGAAGTTCCTTGGCACGGTCAACGTTCAGGCTGTAAGGCGCATCGTCAATCGCACCCAGATAGGTCGCAGGCAGAAAGTTTTGGTGGATCGTGTACTGACCACGCAGAAAGCTGTCCTGCATACCTTCGTAGTCGATCAGGTATTTGATCGCCTCACGAACTTCTGGTTTGCTAAGCACAGGGTGGGCCTGATTGAGAGAGATATACATCAGGCGGCCACGAAGTTCGCTATCAACGTCAACCCCATCAACACCCGTGATACCTGAAATGTCTTCCGGGTTCAGGTTGCGCGCAACGTCAATATCACCTTGCTCAAGCAGAAGGCGCTGCGTAGCGCTTTCCTGAATATGACGCACGATCACGCGTTCCATTGCCGGAGCGCCCAAATAGAAATCAGGATTGGAAACCAGTGTTACAGACTCATTTGGCTTCCAGCTTTGGACAGAGTAAGCACCGGACCCTGCGGTGTTCGTCGCAAGCCATGTGTTACCCATGTCACCGTCGACTTCATGCTCCATCACGGTTTTCATATCAACGATGCCGCCGATCGTAGCTGTAAGACAGTTCAGCACGAAAGAGGTCGCGTAGCGCTTGTCAGTGGTGATCGAAAGAGTGTTTCCGTCCGCCACAATCGTTTTGCTGACATTTTCTGGCGTAAAACCAAATTGCGTCAGAATAAAAGCTGGTGTCTTGTTCAGGATAATTACGCGGCGCAGCGAATACTCTGCATCAGCTGCCGTAACCGGATTACCGGAATGGAACGTTACACCTTCGCGCATTGTGAACGTGATGGTTCGACCATCTTCAGACACCGTCCAGCTTTCCGCGAGATCAGGCTGATAACCTGCAGTCAGGTCCAATGGGTCAAAGTTAACGAGCTTGCCGTAAACATTGCGGCTAACGTCGCTGCCCGCAAATTCAAAAGACTGCGCCGGGTCAAGCGTTGTAATGTCATCAATTCGGTTCGCAATCACCAACATGTTCGCCGGGGTTTCCGCCACCGCAGGCAGTGCGGTCATCCCCGTCGCAAGCGCAAGCACAGCGCCCGCGAGAATTGGTTTAAGATTTATCATTCCTTGTCCTTCCTGTTGTTAAAAGAAGAGTGGTTTTTACGCGCCCCAGGTTTTTTCCAGAACACGCAACCAGTTTTCGTGGCAAAGTTTCTTTATTAAGGCTTCGTTATAGCCGTGTTTTGCCATTGCTGCTCGCAATTTAGGCAGGCCGGTAATATCACCGATCTGTTCGGGAACAACCGCACCGTCAAAATCAGACCCAAGACCAACATGGTCCTCACCAAGGTTTTCAATCAGATGATCAAGGTGGCGCAGCATCGTTTCCAATGGTACTTCGGGCAGCATCTGGCCGTCCTCTCTCAGAAAGGCTACAGCAAAATTAAGCCCAACCATACCATTACTTTGCTTGATTGCAGCCAATTGTTTATTCGTCAGGTTTCGCGAATGCGGGCTGATCGCGTGACAATTGGAATGGGTCGCAACCAAAGGCGCGTTACTGTGCTTGGCGACGTCCCAGAAACCTGCTTCGTTCAGATGCGAAAGATCAATCATGATCCCTAGCTCACTGCAACGTTTAACCAGATTCAGTCCATGTTCGGTCAAACCACCACCAATGTCGCCATCGCTCGGAAACCGGAAAGGAACACCTTCGCCGAATATTGTTGGGCGGCTCCAAACCGGTCCAATAGAACGAAGCCCAGCCCGATAAAGCACATCAAGCGCGTGAAGATCCGCGTCAATCGCTTCCGCTCCCTCGATATGCATGATCGCGGCAAGCTGACCTGATTGAAGACAGGTTTGAATTTCTGCAGCCGTTTTGCAAATTGTCAGTGCGCCTATCTCTTGCAGCCGAAGCAAGATTGCAGCTTGTTCCAGAACAACCGGCAATGCCTCTGCGCAACCTATCTGATCTGGCAGCGGTAAATCATAGGTCGGCTTGGTCATCTGCGCGTATTTGAATTCCATGTCGATCGGAGACGGAACATAAATGGCAAAGAAACCGCCGCCAAAACCAGCCGTTTTCGCGCGAGGTAAATCAATGTCGCCGTCACGCCCCGAAACAAAGCCATCGACTGCAGATATACCCCCTGCCCTGAAGATTTTCAGCAGAACGTCGTTGTGCCCGTCAAAGACCAGGGGGTGGGTCATATCAGTCATTGCAGCGTCCAATGTTGTTTAGCCAACCAGTTTTTAATGATGTGATGTGGAATCGTTCAGCAGCCCAAGCGTCACTTCAACGAGAATGAGTGTAACAGATAGATTATCATTCAATAGTCTCAAAGTTATGAGTATTACTCATAGAGCAATGACTAAAAACCAACTGCTTTTGGAGCGTTAAAATGCGGAAGAACTGGCACAGCGTAAGAGAGTATCAGGCTCTGCGTGCAACTATCTCTGGCGGCTCAACAACCTCTGCCGCCAGACGGCTTGGCCTTACACAATCGGCAATCAGCCGGTCGATTTCCAGTCTTGAAACAAGGTTAGGTAAAACACTGTTTCAGCGAGAGTCCGGCCGGTTACGCCCCACGGACGAAGCGATCCAGCTAAATGCGCGGCTTGACGATCTGTTTGTCGCGCTGGACCAGATTGACGGAGAAAATGACCAAAGACAGGAAACGCTGAAGCTTATCGCGCCCCCGACCTATGCACACCGGTTTCTGGTGACACGTGTCGCCAGTTTTCTGAAAGCCAATCCCAATATCTTTATCAGTTTTGAAATTGGAACATCTGACGAAGTGGTCACAGGTATTCTGGACAATCGGTTCGACCTTGGCATCACAGGTGTCGAGCTGACGCGAACCGGGTTGAACCTTATCCCCTTTCGCAACTCCCAAACCGTTTGCGTCATGAAGCCAGATCACCCGCTGGCGAAGAAGAAAATCATTCGTCCCGTGGACCTTGATGGTCAGGATATTGTCGCCCTGTCCTCGCGTCACGCACGGCGCGCGCAGCTTGAGCGCGCCATCGCTGAAGTTGGCGCTAAGGCCCATGTCGTGGCGGAAACTGGTACAACAGTTGCGGCAATCGAAATGGTGCGTGCCGGGTTGGGGCTGGCCGTCGTCAGCCCGTTTCCCGCCATTCAGACAGATGAGAAAGACCTGACAGTGCGCCTGTTTGAGCCCCCTTTGCAATACCGCACATATTTCGCTGTCTCTGACCATCGGCCGCTTTCCCGCGTCGCGAGGGCCTTCATGCGGCACGTGCGTTTAACGACGCCAGGCGACAATTTTGATACAGCACTGACAGCAGATTGAGGTGGCAACAATTTTGATGCTGTAAATCTCAATCAACAGCATCATTTTGTTTGACAGACTAGCTGCTCAAATATAATCCGACAGTGCGGTGTGGGCAACGATGGCGTCGTTGCATCCAATCCTATTCACACCGTGGTCATCGCGCTGATGTACCGACCATCCTGCACGCCGGGGTGTGTTTGCTGGGCGTGAATTTCCGTCCGGCTTTTGGATAGGAAATGACGATGGATATCAATTCAAGACCTGAAATGTTCACCTGCCACAACGGTGACAAAGCACCGCTGCCTTTTTCGGACGCTGAATATGAACGCCGCGTTGCTGGCCTGCGCAAGATCATGGCCACAAAAGATGTGCCTGCTGTTTTGCTTACCTCGATGCACAACATCGCTTACTACTCTGGCTTTCTGTATTGTAGCTTTGGTCGGCCCTATGCCTGCGTTGTCACGCAGGACGCAATCACAACCGTTTCGGCCAATATCGACGCGGGCCAACCCTGGCGACGCTGCTTCGGTGAAAATGTGATTTACACCGACTGGAAGCGCAACAATTACTGGCGTGCAGTTGCTTCGTTC
>Ga0316204_10002983_pt1 | contig 35815 bp, 35 predicted proteins | sample 6monrhotite_MG_2_FD_205661 | JGI IMG/M metagenome (GOLD analysis project Ga0316204, IMG submission 205661) | Microbial mat bacterial communities from mineral coupon in-situ incubated in ocean water Damariscotta River, Maine, United States -... | ecosystem: Environmental > Aquatic > Marine >... | reverse complement strand
TTCAACAACCTGTTCATATGATCGACCAAACCCTGCAATTCTTTTGGGAAATGCCCCTTGATGTCGTCGGCTTCACCGCCTTCGTAGGCGTGCATGGCATCCCCCACATGTTGGAAATCACGGCGAATGAGCAGGATAATCACCCCCAACATGCCAAAAAGAGCCAGCGAAACCGGCACCACCGCCAACAAGGCCAGATTCCGTAACCGGGCTGCATGTTCATGGACATACCCGCCATAACGTTCCATATCGATGCCAACGACATAATGAACCAGAATTTTTTCCGGCGCATCCTGTTCGGCGGAAACCGGCGGTATTTCATAAACGATCCTTTCGGCCAATCGCATTTGCCCTAAAGGTGTTTCGGAATAGCTGAGAATGAATTTCCCGGTTTCGGTTTCCTGATGTACCGGCAGGGTGCTGCCCATCAATCGCAACAGTTCCGAACGACCTGGTCGCTGCCCTTCTGGCGATATTTGCCAGACCCATCCGACATCAGGCCCGCCAAGACCGGCCCGGGTTGCGATATTACCCGATCCGTCGGCCTGCGAACTGGCCCAGAAACCGCGCACCTGGTCGGCAAATTCCAAAATTCTGGTATCGACAACATCGCGCGAAACTTCATCCGCCGCGCGTGAAAAAAGGGCCCAGAAAACAGGGATAGAAATGACAAACAAAAGCAGCGCCCAAAGAGCAAGGCGGGTCACCAGGGATTTTGGCCGAACGACGCGCATCATCCATCCGCATCATTGGGCGCGGCGACCAGTCTGTAGCCGTACCCGAAAACGGTTTCGATCAACTTTTTGCCGATCTTGTCGCGCAAACGACTGATAAAGACCGGCACTTCATTGGCCGTCTTAACCAAGTCACCTTCAAAATTGTGCTGAACCATTTCTTCGGCTGAAACGGGTCGGTCACTATTGATAACCAGATAGTGCAGGATCCTGTACTCTGTCGGGCTGAGTTTGATGGGTGCGCCCCCTAGCCAGACTTTCAACGACTGGGTATCTATACGAATAGGGCCGTGTTCGAGAACCGGTTTTTTAACATTGGGCCCGGTGGAGTTGACCACGCCGCGCAACCAGTCCAGCAGCAATTCCAGGTCGACCGGCTTGGTCAGGTAGTTCGTCGCCCCCGCCCGCACCCCTTCTTTCATGTCGGCCACATCCTTGCGCGAACCGGTGAGGATAATCACCGGCATGGCAAGGCCTTCTTCGCGCCAGCGCCGTAAAACACTAAACCCGTCCATGGTCGGTAGACCCGGGTCAAGAATGACGGCGTCGTAAGGGTTTTCCAACCCCAGCTCCAGTCCTTCCTCTCCGTCATGAGCGACATCGACCGCGAAATGTTCATCACGCAGCATGACGGCGACTTGATCTGCCAGTTCCTGATCGTCTTCAACAATAAGAACGCGCATGTTTTTTCCTGCTAGTTCCTGTTTTTCTGCTTTTTATTATTTTTCTTACCCGATCCACCACTTTCTGAATCACCAACAACGCCACCGGTTTCCGGATCGATATACACCAGAATAATCCGGTCATCACGACGAAGGATCCGAACCTCGTAAAGATAACCGCCATTATCGCGTTTGATATGGGTACCAAGGACCCGGCCCTGATAGCGGGGGTTGTTTTTCAGGCGCGACAGGCTTCCGCTGAGATCACGGATATTCTCGGCCGCCACCGCCTCTATTGGCGGCGGCGCGCCCAGTCCCAGGAAAAGGGAGATCAGCAGTATGGATACGATTCTTTTCATCACTCGGGCAGTTTAACCCTATTCAATAAAAATGTAATGCATCCGCCGTTAGGCGATATTCAAGAGTATTACAATTTCATAACAAGCCCGGCATGCAATCTAAATCGGCCTTCCGTCAAACTTCCTGACATGCACAGACGAACTGCATCAATCAGGAGATTTGAAATGTTGAAACGAATTATTGCCGCCAGCTTGATTACCACCACCCTCGCCCTGACCGGCATCGTCGGCACCGCTGCCGCAGACGGTTATAACGATCACGATGAACGTCGCAATGCATGGTCCCGCGACCGGGACTATGAGGACTCTTCTTATAGGAAGAACACAAATTACAGGAAGAAGACTACAGTTGTTGTTGACCGAAGAATTCATCGCCGGGTCGTCAACGATACGCTGCCGATTCGCCGCCTCCTCGATCTGGATAGTTCCTACCGTGGCTACAAAGTCAAAAGCGTTGCCGTGAAAATTCGATCAAATCGTAGCCACGGCCGAATCAAGCTTCTGGTTAACGGCCAGGTAGTCGACCGTGAACGGGTCAATGGTGAGAACTGGATCACGCTTCGCACCGATGATGACAAGACCATCGGTCGCAATCTGAGGTCCTTAAAACTGCAAATTCGCGGCAAGGTTTATATCAAAGACATCCGCGTAAAGCTGAAAAAGCCGACGCCCCGTCGTCGTCACTCCAACGTCAACAACACGCATGGAAACCGGGCGCAGCCAAAGGTAACGATCATCAATAGTCGTCATATAGAGGACCCGGTGGGCCGGATTATCCGCCTCATTCTGAAAGACATAATCGTCCCGGCCAGCGCCCTTTAAGCACTAAAGGAATGGCTTCTATACGAAAGGAGAAGATCATGTTGAATTTGAAAGTCACCCTGAAACGTATCGCCGCAGCTTTTATCGGCGTAGTCATCCTGGCGACATCCGTCAGCACTGTTTCCTACGCCGACCCACCGCGCTGGGCGCAGGCGCACGGGCATCAGCACAAGCATCACAAGAAACACGCGCGTCACAAGCGTCATCAACAACGTCCCCAGGTGATTTACGTCGAGCATAGGAATGAAGACTACCGCGATTATGACGATCGCCGCAGCAATCGCATTGACCCCAGCAAGGGCGGCACCATCCTGGGCGCCATTTTCGGCGCGGCAGCCGGCACGCAGGTCGGCAAAGGAAAGGGCCGCGCGGTAGCTATCCTGGGCGGCGCCGTTCTGGGTGCGGTTCTTGGCGGCGAGGTCGGCCGATCAATGGAAGAAAGTGACCGGGCCCGCACCCAACGCGTTTTGGAAACGACCCCCACCGGTCAATCGACCGCCTGGCAAAACCCGGACACGGGCTCGCGGTACAAGGTCGTGCCAACCAACACCTACAAAACCGGCAGCAATGTCGATTGTCGCGACTTCACGACCTGGGCTGTCATCGATGGCTACGAAGAAGAAATTAAGGGAACCGCCTGCCGCCAGCCTGACGGCACTTGGAAACAATTGAAGATCTAGAAAACGGAGAACCGGGATGTTCCGCTTTTACAACCTGTTCATGACCATCGTCATCGTTTCATTTATCGCCCTGACCAGCACGGTCAGTTCCAATGCTGCCACCGCCAGGTCGTTCGAAGAAATCGCTTCGGAAATCCTGAAAGGGCTGGATGCGGCCGAGGCCGGGGAACTGCCCGCGAGCAGCGGGTACGGCGCACCGACCATCACCATCCGGCAGTTCTTGGCACGCGAAGTGCCCGTCGATGTGGACACGGCTAACGGCTACAACCGGACCCTTCTAGCCGCCCTGCAGGAACAGGCCAATGGACGATTCGGTTTTGTCTCGCGCGAGATGATCGACACATTGATTGAAGACATCCGCTCATCTGGTCTACCGCAAGAAGAAAGCGACAAGCGCATTGCCGAGTTGAGAATGAACAGTCGCGCTGACGTTCTTGTTTCGGGCGACTTGAGACTGGTAGAGGGCAAAACCGTCCTTTCCTATCAGGCCTTGAGCGCGGAAACCGCAAAAGTGTTCGCGACCACCCAACCGCGAGTGATTTCTAAAAGAACGTCCGTGGCGACATTCTCCCCGGGAGCTCCCTACCTGAACGGCTACAGCGCAATCGTCGCGGAAGCCGAAAGTTTGCTTGACGATATGGGGTATGACACCGGCGCCATCGACGGCCACATGACAGAAAAAACCCGTGCCGCGCTAAAAGCCTATCAGTTGGATTCAGCCCTTCCAGTCAACGGGCGAATGACCCGCCGCGTAGTCAATAACATACGACGCGATTCACGCTAAGGACAAGAAAGGTACAGTCATGCCACGCCATTCTCATGATATGTCGCACGAAAACGCCATGACGGAAATCGCACTGGCGCTGGCCATGGGGTTTTTCAGCCTGATGGTTCTGACCCTGATTTCCATGGGGGCCGGAGAGAACAAAGCCGCCAAGAAAGATGTCCTGGTTCTGGCACCCATGGCGCAATCCGGCGCCACCGGAGCAACCGACATCGAACAAAGCGATCTGATCCTGATTTTCGACGGCGAGCGGTTCGTGGATACAAACATGACCGAAATTGACCCGACCATCGCCATCAAGTCACGACCTGATCCGGCCGGCCGTGTCGTCCTGGCGCTTGATCCCGAACTATCACTGGAGTCGGTGATCAAGGCCCGTGGGCTGGTCCAGGCAGAAAACCTGGTTGTAACCAGCCTGGACAAACAGTGGCAAAAGGCTCTCAAGGATTATGGGAGGGTACAATGAGCGTCCTGCTTGGCCGCCGTTCCTTCGCCGTCGCCCTGGCCGCGACGTTCCTGGTCAGCACCTTGCCAACGGACAGCCAGGCGACGAGAAATCTCGATCGCGCCCATGTCATGGAAATGGTTTTGCGTGAAGCGATTGACATGAATGTCTCGTTATCGCTGGCCTTAGCCGTTGCCCATGTGGAGTCAAATTTTGACGCCCGCGCCCGAAGCTCAAAAGGTGCCAGAGGCGTCATGCAGATCATGCCTGCGACGGCGCGCGGCGAATACGGAATTTCCGCCGAAGAACTTTGGAACCCGCGGACCAATATCCGCGTCGGCCTGCACTTTTTATCACGCCTTATCGATGGCTATGACGGTCGCACGGATATTGCGCTGTCTCATTACAACGGCGGTTCTGCCGTTCGGCGGAACGGACGGCTGCGGATCATCCCGGCAACCCGGCACTACGTCGCCAAGGTGAAACGCCTGCGACACTTCTACCGCCAGAGAATTCTGCGGGGATTGCATTAGGACAACCTGAAACACGAGAGGAGAAATACGATATGACAACTCTATTGAAAACGACCGGGCTTGGGCTGGTGCTGGTCAGCCTCACCGCCTGCAATATGAATGGAACTTCCAACCCTATGGATACCGCCGAGTTCCGTCAGTCCCGCTATGAGCAGGTCTTGAAGGTTCAGGAATTCGATGCCTGCCGTACAGAGGCCCTGAAACTAGATTCCCAAGCCCGCACCCGGGCATCATCCGGTGCGTACCTGACCAGCGCACGTGTCATGGACAAATGCAGCGCCGACCTGGGCCCAACTGCCGAAGCCGTCGACCAGGAAGAACGCATGCGCCTGAGCGCGCTGGCAACACTCAATTACTTCCGGGGTGGAGATATCGAACAGGCCCGCCTTGGCTTTGAAAGATTCACGTCAGCCTACCCCGGTCACGACCTCTACTTCGCCGGGGGAACGTCATTTCTCGCGACCTGCAAGGCCTTGCTAGGGCGAAGCAAGCCTCAAAGTTATGGCGAATTCGCAACCCTGAACGTCAGCCAGACCGTAAAAAGCGAAATCCGTCGCATCAACCACTGGAAAAACAAATAGGATTAAAGGAGTACGAAAATGACATACCCGGTTTCTTTCAAATGGTTGGTCGTCTCCGGTTTGGTCGCAAGCATTCTTGCTTCGACCATGCCAAGCATTTCTTTCGCGGCCACACAGCCCAAGTGGATTCCCAAAGCTAGCGAACAACTGATCAAGCTACCTGGGGATTTCCTCAAAAAGGCTGTGGAAAATGATTTTGCCAATTCATCTCTTGCCGCGGCGATGAGTGATTCAGATGAGAAAATTCACCTCAAGAAGTCAACGCTCCGCGATCTACAAGCCGCTATCGAACGGGCCGATGGTGATATGAAAACCGAACTTCAACATCAGCTTCTGGCAGAAAAGAGCGCCTACATCGGGCAGATGAAAACACTTCAGGCCTTACGCGGGGATCGCGCGAAAACCAAAATTCGCCTCTACGAAAAGTTGCTCGACAAGATGAACCTCAAGAAACGGTCCATGACCCCGGCCCGCATGCGCCTGGTGGATCAACAAAATCAGGCCAGGTTACGTATGGAGTCAACGGCATCACGGATCGACACCCAACTCTTGAAAACGTCGATAACCGCCGAAAGCCGTTACTCAAAAGAATATACGCGAAACCTGACAGCTATCGAGAACCTGGTTCAGGCCATCAACGCGCATCCCATGAACCAGCAACCCGAGATCGATGGGCAACCCATCAGTCGACAGGATTACCTGCGCCAATTGATCGCCGGAAACGAGGCCGAACTGGCGGTTCTTGATCAGGAACGAGCCGTGTTGGGCTATATGGCCAAACTTGTTTCCCTTGACGCCTTGGCCTTGAACGAAGGCCTTCACGGTGATTACGACAACACCATCGAAGTTGACGACGGCGCGAACTCCAACGACATCGCCTCTGCCATCGACCTGTTCATCAACCCATAAAATGGAGAATCCCATGAAATACCTTGGAAAAACCCTGCCCCTTATCGTTCTGACGGTTTGCTTCGGGTTTGCATTCGCTCATAACGCCACCGCTGGAACGCTTGAAAACATGGAACGAGAGCGGGCCCTCATGCTAGAGGCCCTTTTGTCGGGTGACCTGGATGTGACCGAACGCCAGACCCGCATCGGCGTTTCTCGCAGGCGGCTTATCGATCTGGAACGCATGGTGCTGCGTGACAAGACCCTGATTGACAAAAATACGCCTGCCGTCCGTGCTGTATTTGATAATTATGATCTGAGCTTTCTGGTCCATGCCTCCGTCGAAAAAAGCCGGGGATTGACTGACCACTGGCTAAGCGAAATCGGCATATCCACTCAGACCCTGATGAATGCCCGCATGGGGAGACGTTAATATGAACGCCTTCTCAAACATGATCACCCATGGTTCGCGGGCGGCCAGTTACATGCTGGGTTCCATCGTCATTGCCGCGGCACTGCTGGTGTTATCGGTGTCACAGGACATTTCCACGGTTACCAATTGGGCGCTTGACGTACTGGGTATGGGATTTATTTCCCTGCTCGGCGGTCTGATTTTCATCACCGCCTTCAGTCTGGTCCGCATGCTGGCCGCAGGCGAACACAAAAACGAACAAGACTTCTGGCTTGGTGTAGGCCTGCAATCGGCCAACGGCGTCACCACTCTGGCGTTGACCTTCACTCTGCTTGGCATCAGCCTGGGCATCGGCGGGCTGGCGGCACAGCCCTTATCGCCCGAAACCGTTCAGGCCGTCATTCGCGACCTGACAGGGAACTTCTCCCTCGCCTTCATGACCACCGTAATCGGCCTGCCCGTTTCAGCCGGGTTGCGCGCTCTGATGACCATAGCGCACGGACGTTTGCGGCGACACGCAACGTAACAGACAAAGGAAAGGACACCGATATGAAATTTCTTGTATTCAATCTTGTTGTTGGCGCGGCCCTGATTTACCTTTTCAGCGGTACAGAAGGCGGTCTTGAGCGAGCTGGCGAAACGGCGCTTGCGGCCTTTGATACAAACAAACCTAATATTGAACTGGCTAGTGACAAACCCGTCGGATCCAAAACAGCCCCGCCGGTGGTTAAACTTCAATCTGAGCCCCGGATTTCAGTCCGGCAACAAGCCGAAGCGGAGGTCCCTCCCAGCCTTTCGGACCCGATAGAGGTACCCGTCTTAAAAAAGTCCAAGGTCGAGCCGGTCAAACTTGCCCCTGAAATCCGCAAACGCCGGGATGAAATCCTGAATGCCGGCGCTCCGGTAAATCCCGAACCGAAGGTAAACGCCTTGATGTCGCGTCAGGATCGCAGGCAGGCCTTGATGCAACTGGCCGAAGATATGGAATATTTTTCGGCCCAAGCCATGAGTCATTGATCGTGCCCGAACTGACCAGAGCACCGGAGTTTCTTTCCGTCGTCGCAATGGCTGTGGTGGCTTTTGTTCTCTTCAACATGGTTCCGTCTCCTGCGGATCCACCGGAAAGAACGCCGAAGGCGGCGATGGAAAAGGAACTGCCGACGCAAATGAAGATGGCCTTGGCCGCAGTATCTATGCCGCCACCACCGGCACGGCCTGCCACGGCGGCAGGCGAACTGATAGACGTGCCAAAATTGAATGACCGAAGCACGGCATCTCCCCCGGCCAAATTTGTTCCATTGCGCCCGGACTCTTTCAAAAGAACACCGTCACAAGAGCGCGAGGCCAGACTCCGCCCAGTCCGTCCGGCGCGAACCTCGGATGTTCAAAAAGGGCGCGCCCTTTTACGAATGCTTGAAACCGGCAAAGGGCCTTCCATTGAAATAAACTGGCCTACGTCGACCTCTGATAGAGCCCGTCTGTATCTCCTCTTCACCCGCTGCTTCGGGATGGAGACGGCACTGCTTGATGATCACAACAAACTTTACAGAACGAACGGCACCCCTGGTCAGGCGTGGCTCCCTAACCTGGATAAATTCAGCTCCTTCATGAGAAAGCCGACAGGCGAATTGTCGAAAGAAGAAAACAGGGAGATTAAAAAAATCCGGAACCATCACGCCCTAACAGGGGGAAGTCCCGTACGTTTCTTCCCAAGGAATGTAGATGCGGTTTTACTTGCCACTTTGAAACATCATCTGGACGACGGTTATGCGACGAGCCAAAATATTACGGCCTCCTATTTTCTCAATGGAAGCGGCATAACCGTTTCGCAAATCCGCATCAACGGGCGAAACACGGCATCAAGCATCAACCTGCAACCGCCGTTGAAATGCATGTTCTAAAATCACTGCTTCTTTAGTCTTTTAACAGGCACTTCGGCAAAGATGCTTCGATTATTTGCGAGTGGAGTGATGGAATGATGTCAATCGCGGCTGACATTAGGCGGTATGTGCACTAGAGTGACGCCATGATTCAACTCTCCGTGCTCGACCTTGCTTACATCGGCGAAAGCTTTTCTCCGGCTGATGCGTTGGCCAACGCCCTTGATCTGGCACAGCGCGCCGAGGCCGCCGGCTTCAAGCGTTTTTGGCTGGCTGAACACCACAACCTTGCTGGCATCGCCAGTGCTGCCACTGCCGTTTGTATCTGCTACGTCGCTGGCGGCACCAAAACGATCCGTGTCGGAGCTGGCGGAATTATGCTGCCGAACCATTCACCGATGGTTATCGCCGAACAGTTCGGCACCTTGGCAACGCTGTTTCCTGATCGCATAGATCTTGGTCTGGGCAGGGCGCCAGGCACCGACCAACGCACGCTGCAGGCGCTGCGGCGTGGCCCGAATGCATCCGAATATTTCCCCGATGACGTGATAGAGCTGCAAACCTTGCTCGGGCCGCCGCAGGAAAACCAGTCGATCCACGCGATTCCTGGTGAGGATACAAACGTACCGCTGTGGATTCTCGGGTCCAGCCTGTACGGCGCCCAGCTCGCCGCCATGCTCGGCTTGCCCTATGCCTTCGCGTCGCACTTTGCTCCTCAGGCAATGCTGGAAGCGGTGTCGATCTATCGCGAGCGGTTTAAACCGTCGACGCAACTCTCCAAGCCACACGTAATGATCGGCTGTAACATCATCGTTTCCGATACCGAGGATGAAGCACGGAAACTGTTCACCTCATCGCAACAGCAGTTCACCCGCATGGTACGCGGCACTCGCGGCCAGCTACCACCGCCGGTCGACGACATAGAAAGCTTCTGGTCACCGGCAGAGAAAGAGCAGGTGGCTTCGATGCTCGCCTGCTCGTTCCATGGCTCACCAGCAACGATCAAAGAAAAACTGGTGCCACTGATCAAGGCCACTGGCGCCAATGAACTGATGGTCGCGGCAGCAATCTGGGACCACCCGGCACGGGTGCGCTCATTCGAATTGCTGGCCCAAGCGATGAATTAAGCGCCTCAACACAAATGGTGGATGTCAAACGGGCAGTTGGGGACAGTTGCGGCGGAAGGGTCGTGCTCTTCAAACTGGAACTGAAGCGTGGGCAATGCCATAAAGGTGCGACAAAGAGGAAAGTGGTTGAAAATAGCGCCCATGCAAAAACACACTCCAAAACTATTTCTTATCTGCGGAAAAATTGCTGCCGGAAAGTCGACATTAGCCAGCGAACTGGCGACGCGGGAAGCCACTGTTCTTACCAGTGAGGATCATTGGCTTACAAATTTGTATCCCGGTGAAATTTCAACGTTAGACGACTACGTACGCTGTTCGGCCCGGCTTCGCGACGCAATAAACCCACATGTCGTTTCGCTGCTTCATGAAGGTTTGTCGGTTGTAATGGATTTCCCGGCAAATACCATATCGCAAAGACAATGGTTGCGCGGAATATTTGAGACGGCCAACGTAGCCCACGAGCTACACTATCTCGATGTCTCCAACGAGATTTGCAAGACGCGCCTTCGAGACAGAAACCTTGCTGGCGAGCATCCGTTTCAACCCAGTGAAACAGAGTTTGATCTATTCACAAATTACTTTGTCGCGCCAACACCTGACGAAGGCTTTAATATCATCATTCATCAAACTTGATAGCGTGGCACTGCCCGCCTTTCATGTTCAGCGCCCCGTTTTACCTGTAACGCAGCCCCGTTAAAGGCAGTGTTTTCAGCGAGTTAAAGAGAATGGCAGGCCCCGCAGAGCTCGAACCTGCGACCAAACTCGGCCAAACCCATACCAAAATTTCTGATGAGGCCTGCTTCTCAAACGACCAAGTAACTTCATATAGCCCTTACAATTTGGCCATGATATGGCGCGTGACGGTATAGTCTTCGAGACCATACATGGACATGTCCTTGCCATAGCCGGACATCTTGACGCCGCCGTGCGGCATTTCCGAACACAGCATGAAATGGGTATTGATCCAGGTACAACCGTACTGCATGCGTTGGGACATCCGCAAAGCTCGACCGATATCGGCAGTCCAGACGGATGATGCCAGGCCGTACTCACTGTCGTTGGCCCAGGTCAGGGCTTCCGCTTCGTCGGTGAACCGGGTGACGGAAACAACCGGTCCGAAGACTTCCTTGCGGACGATCTCGTCTTCCTGCCTGGCCCCGGCGATGACGGTCGGTTCATAGAAAAAACCGTTTTCGGACGCCATCTTGCCACCGGTAACGATCTCGGTGTGTTTAAGCGCTGCGGCGCGTTCAACGAAACTGGCAACCCGGTCGCGTTGACGTTCACTGATCAGGGGACCAATTTCGGCCTCATCACCCTTGTCTGCGCCATAGCAGATGGTTGAAACAGCGGAACCCAAATCGGCGACCAGCTTTTCATATATTTTCGGGGCCGCATAAATCCGGCATGCCGCCGTGCAATCCTGACCGGCATTGTAGTAGCCAAACGCGCGAATGCTCTCGACGACCTCGTCCAGATTAGCGTCATCGAAGACGATGACTGGTGCCTTGCCACCCAATTCGAGATGCGTCCGCTTGACGGTCCTTGCCGCGGCTTGCAGGACTTTCTGCCCCGTCGAAATGTCGCCGGTCAGCGACACCATGCGCACTCCGGGTTGATCGATCAGAGGCGCACCAACGGTTTCTCCACGTCCGGTGACAACGTTAACGACACCTTTGGGAAAGATATCGGCAAGAATTTCAGCCAACTTCAAAGTGGTAAGCGGGGTTTGCTCCGACGGTTTGATGACGACCGTATTCCCGGCGGCCAAGGCTGGAGCCAATTTCCACGTCGCCATCATCAACGGATAGTTCCAGGGCGCGATAGAAGCGACAACACCAATCGGATCACGGCGGATCATACTGGTGAACCCGGCCAGGTATTCATTGGCCGCACTTCCCGACATGCAGCGTGCCGCGCCGGCAAAGAAGCGGAAGCAATCGACAACACCGGGAATTTCATCTTCCAGGGCCAGCTTATAAGGCTTGCCGCAGTTTTGTGATTCAAGCGCGGCAAAGGCCTCTGCCTGCGCCTCAATCCGATTTGCGACTTCAAGCAACATCACCGAGCGATCGCCCGGGGTCGTGTCCAGCCAACCGATAAAGGCTTCGGATGCTGCGACAACAGCGCGCTCAACCTGTTCCAGGGAGGCCTCCGGTATCTGGATAATTTCTTCACCCGTGGCCGGATTGAGGATGGTTTCGGCATTTCCGTCACCGGCGACAAATTCACCATTGATTAGCAGTTTTGTGTGCATGAGATCTCTCCTGTCTAAATATCAAACTTGATTATTATTTGCCGCCGCCAGCGACGGTATCGGTATTGCGTGTCAGGTAATAGGCCATCAGGATCGGTATGAATGTCACCGCGATAACGACTACGGCGACCACATTGGTGACCGGACGTTGACGCGGTCGGACCAGTTCGGAAAGCATCCAGATCGGCAGTGTCGTCTGTTGCCCGGCGGTGAACGTCGTCACGATCACTTCGTCGAACGACAGGGCAAACGCCAGCATGCCACCCGCCAGCAGGGCAGTCGCAATATTGGGCAAAATAACGTGCCGGAAGGTTTGGAACCCGTCGGCGCCAAGGTCCATTGAGGCCTCGATCTGGGAGGCCCCGGTGCGCCGGAAACGTGCGAGCGCATTGTTGTAGACGACGACAACACAGAACGTGGCATGACCGATAACAATCGTCCAGAAGCTGAACGGAATGTCGACGATATTAAACGCTGAGCGCAAGGCAATACCCGTCACGACGCCGGGCAAGGCAATCGGCAGGATCAACAACAATGAAATGCTTTCGCGGCCAAAGAAGCGCGACCTTGAAACGGCGGCAGCGGCAAGTGTGCCAAGGATCATCGCGGTCAGCGATGCGATGCTTGCGACCTTCACCGACAGCAACATCGCATCCCAAATTGCCTGACGTTCCCAGGCCACTGCAAACCATTTCAGGGTCAACCCCGGCGGCGGAAATTCGTAGGACTTGTCTTCCGTCGTGAACGCATAAAGAATAATAAAAGCCATGGGAATATGCAGGAACAACAAGCCCAGTACGGCACCGACCTTGAACCAGCTCGCCCCGGCGTCACGGGTCCCCTGTTTTTTGTTAGAGCGCATTGAACGCCCCCAGTCTTTTAGCAACACTCAGATAGATTGCCATGATCACGATCGGTACAACCGAGAACGCGGCGGCCAGCGGAATATTGCCGGCGACCCCCTGGTGCAGATAGACCGCCTGGCCGATAAACAACCGGGAAGAGCCGATAATGCCGGGAATGATGTAATCGCCAAGAGTGAGCGAGAACGTGAAAATAGATCCAGCGACGATGCCGGGAAATGCCAACGGCAGAATGACTTTCCTGAAGGTGGTTACCGGGCGCGCACCAAGGTCGGAAGACGCATCGAGCAACGAGGGCGGCACCCGTTCGAGAGCTGCCTGGATCGGCAAAATCATGAACGGCAGCCAGATATAAAGGAACACAAGAAACATCCCTATATAAGACACCGACAATGATGCCCCGCCGATCACCGGCAGCGCCAGAATCATCTCGAGCAGCCACGATGCACCGACCTGCTCAAAAGCCCAGCCGATAATTCCTTCCTTGGACAGGATCAGTTTCCAGGCATAAACACGAACCAGATAGCTGGACCACAAGGGCAGCATAACCGCCAGATACATAAAAGCCTTGGTTTTGCCGGTGGCGTAGCGCGCCATGTAATAGGCGATCGGAAAACCGATCAGCGCGGCACCAATGGTAACGGTTGCGGCCATGGATGCCGTCCGTACGACGATATCCATGTTGGCGGGACTGAACAGCTGGCGATAGGTGTTAAAGGTGAATTCATGGACAATCATGCCGCTGAATTCATCAATCGAGAAAAAGCTTTGCGCCAGCAATGCCAACAGCGAGCCGACATAAATAATCCCCAGCCACAACAACGGCGGCAGCAGTAGAACGCTCAGCAGCAGATGCGGGTGACTATAAAGAAAGCCTGACAGCCGTCTGGTCAAAGACGGGCCAGGCGTTACGGTCGTGGCCAAAGCCTCGCTCATTGCTCGGCACCGTCAAGGGGACGCACGGCGTCGTCATCCCAGCTAAGCGCAACGCTGGAACCGACCTTCAGGTCATCGCCCACCACGTTCTGGCGTTGCACGGCGATCCGGATCGGGGCGTCATCGCCGACATCGACGATGTATCGCGTATGGGCTCCCATGTAGTGAACATCGGCGACCACACCTGACAGGCCATCTTTGCCCTGGCTCGGACCGGCAATCGTAATCTTTTCAGGTCGCAGCGACAGCGGCCTGGCGATACCGGTAATGCGTTGCGCCTCAACGGCATCCAGCACGTTTGATGTGCCGACAAATTCAGCGACGAAGGCGTTACCGGGTCGGTCGTAAATTTCTCGCGGCGAACCTATTTGTTCGACCCGGCCTTCATTGAAAACGGCCATTCGGTCACTCATGCTGAGAGCTTCTTGCTGATCGTGGGTAACAAAAATGAAGGTAATGCCGACCTGGCGTTGTAGCGCCTTCAGTTCGACCTGCATCTGCTCCCGAAGTTTCTGATCCAGCGCACCCAAGGGCTCATCAAGCAATAAGACACGCGGTCGGTTAATCAAGGCCCGGGCAAGCGCCACACGCTGGCGTTGGCCACCGGACAGTTCCGAGGGACGGCGATTGCCATAGCCAGACAGCTTGACCAATTCAAGCATCTCCTCGGCTTTCATGTGGCGTTCTCGCTTATCGACCTTTTTAACCATCAGGCCGTAGCTGACATTGTCGAGGACACTCATGTGTGGAAACAGGGCGTAATCCTGGAACACCGTGTTGACGTTTCGCTCGAACGGCGGAAGATTTGAATCGTCTTCCCCGTGAATGAAAATCTTGCCCTGCGTTGGATATTGAAACCCGGCGATCATTCTAAGGCATGTGGTCTTGCCGGAACCAGATGGCCCGAGCATGGCAAAAAACTCGCCTTCGGCTATTTCAAAACTGACATCATCGACCGCCTTGACGTTCCCGAAGTGGCAACTGACGCGATCGAAGCGGACTTCTGGATCCATAGTTCATGGTCTTTCAGGGTCGTTCTATTAAACTGGATGTCGTGCCGAAAAAAACATCGGCGAAACGACACATGGCCGGAGGGTGTTGCGCTTCCCCCCGGCCATGCACGTTAGTGGATCAGGAAAGCCTAACGACCGCCGAGAACGGCGATGTAACTGGTCACCCAACGATAATAGGGGACGCAGGTTCCCTGGCTCTCGCATTTACTGACCGGGGTCCTCCAGAACTTGATCTTGTCGAAGTTCTGGATACCGTTGGTCTTGCAACCTTCGGCGCCCAGCAGGGCATTGCCATTACAGGCTTCCGGAACGGCCGGAACCGAACCGAACCAGGCGGCTAGATCACCCTGCACCTGATTGCTGATAGAATGTTCCATCCACTTGTAGGCGCAGTTGGGGTTCGGTGCGTCCACATGCATCATCGTGGTATCGGCCCAACCGGTGGCGCCTTCCTTGGGAATAACGCTGGCAATGGGTTTTTTAGCAGCCTTTAACAGGTTGACCTGGAATGGCCAGGAACCGGAAGCGACGACGCCTTCGTTGGTGAAGTCGTCCATCTGCACGAACGCATCATGCCAGTAACGGTTGACGATTTTCCGCTGCTGACGCAACAGATCAAGAGCCGCTTTGAACTGGTCTTCATTCAGCTCATAAGGGTCCTTGATACCAAGGGCGGGCTTCGCCGACATCAAATAAAGCGCCGCATCGGCGATGTGGATAGGACCGTCAAAAGCCTGGACACGGCCTTTGTTCGACTTGCCGTCGGCCAGGGTCATTTCCTCGAACACCACTTTCCAGCTTTTCGGCGCGCCGTTAAAAGCTTCCGTGTTGTACATCAGGACGTTGGCACCCCACTGGTAAGGGACACCATAGTGCTTGCCGCCAACCGTGTGCCATTTGGCGTTTTGCAGGCGGGGATCGACCTTGTTCCAGCTTGGAATAAGACTGGTGTTGACTTCCTGCACCCGCTTACCGGCGATCATACGCAGGCTGGCATCGCCCGAAGCGGTGACCAGGTCAAACCCGCCTTCGTTCATCAGGGCGACCATTTCGTCAGATGTACCGGCGGTCTTGACGTTGACCTTGCAGCCGGACGCTTTCTCAAACTTGGTGACCCAATCGAAGCTCTTGTCGGTGTCGCCACGTTCGATGTATCCGGGCCAGGCCACAATGCTGACCTGGCCTTCGCCCTTACCGATTTTCTGAAGTGGTCCGGCATAAGCCGTCGGGGTCAGCCCGACGAAGGCGGCCAGCGTGACGCCCGCCGTGATCCGCCGCATTAGGTGGGTACTCATATTTTCTCTCCCTAGTTATAAACTGCTGAATTTTCAGGTTATTTCCGTATTTCAACCTGTTTTTATCTGGACGGTGATAGTACGGAAAATTCAATCCGGTCTCAGGGTAAACCAAGGCCAGTCAATTTGGAAATACGAAAAAACAAATCAAGCGTTCTGTTTTTTCTATGCCATACGGGCGATACCCGCCCCCTGACGGCTGCGAGAGTGAGAGTGCTCTCTGGCGAGACCGTTAAAATGTTCGACCAGCGGACTAAGGTGGGATCCGCGCCGCCAGACAAGGCCGATATCGACGGTCGGCAGCGGCTCGCCGATGACGCATGCTTCCAACCGATCGCCTTCCAGTGACCATGGCCGATAGGCAATATCCGGCAACACAGAAATACCGACACCCGAGGCGACCAGACTGCGCACCGCCTCGACAGAGGACGTACGCAACACGACATTGGGTTGCAATCCGACATCTCGCCAAAGGTTTTGGGTGCGCGACGCCATTTCGTCGGCGTTCAGGATAATCAACGGCTCACTGGCAATATCAGCCAACGCGACCTGCTCCCGTTCCGCCAGCTCGTGATTGGCCGACACCCACACCTGGTTGGTCGACCGTTTCAGGGTCTCCGCCTCCAACGCCTCTATATTGGTCAGGCTGCTTGAAATCAGAATACCTACATCGACTTCGCCATTAATAAGTAGATGCTCGATATAGGGTCGCTCATCTTCGATGACCCTGACAGAAACATTTGGAAAAACCCGGCGATGGCGCGCCATCAGGTCGGCCAGATAGTAACCCGCGACCATGCTGGTGACACCGATGGTAATCTGGCCGCGAACTTCATCCGTACGCGCCCGCACGGCATTTCGGGCATCGACCACCGTCGCCAGAATACGTTTGGCGTGAATGACAAATTGATGGCCTTCGTAGGTTGGCTCCATGCCCTTGGCATTGCGAACGAACAGGGTTTCGCCAAGATAGTCCTCCAGGCCCTGAATGGCGGTGGATACGGCAGACTGGGAAACACCGATATTTTTAGCGGCACCGGATACCGACAGGTTCTCGGCCACAGCCAGAAAATATCGCACTTGCCGCAACGAAATATTCATTCAACCCGCCCATACCTGCCCGATGACGCCATAGATCAATTCTATACCATGCTTACCCCAATCTATATAACAGATGCAGAACAAAGCGAAATTGTCTCCGCGTCATACAGCCTCATGGCCTCCCACCCGAAAGGGGGCTACAGAGACTTTTCGGTATTTCGTGCCATTTGGCCTCTGATCCGCCGCCTCCACTCAAACAGAATGCCGCTAAAACCCCCGGAATAGGGGGGTTTGGGGCACTTCATGGTCTGGCTGTGGGCTCGCATGAGAAAGAGTGGTGGTGGACGTAGTCTCAGGCGAACCCGTCTCTGCCTGATTTCCCTGTTAAACAGGAAATTTACAGGGAAGTTTACCAGTTTTGATGTCTGCCGGCGCGAAAGGGAAGGCGGTATCATTGGTATTATGTGGCCCTGACGCCAAATTCCCTAAACCGAATAACAGGGAAATATATCGGGCTAGCAGGGCATGAACGGTCAGGAACAGGAATAGATGAGGCCCCATATAGAGGGCACTCAACCCGCATTTATTGCACGCGACCTTTTCAGTTCTGTAGTCGTCTGGGTGGATACGGAGACCGATTTTATCGGTTACGCGCTGAGACTCAATCCCATCGGCATGTTTTCCGGAGCCTTATGAAATTTCCCATCCTTCATGATTGCAACCAGTCGTTTTTTGTCCTGCAGAACACGCACGTCCTTCAGGGGATCACCATCGACCAGCAACATATCGGCAAGGTAGCCTTCCTTGATAAGGCCGAGTTCGTCGCCCATCCCCATGATTTGGCCACCGTATTTTGTCGCCGCCTGGATCGCCTCCATGGGAGAGAAATCGAGCATATCGACGAAATATTCGATATCCTTGGCGTTCGTTCCCATGGGAGTCCAGGCGAACCCGTAATCGCCGCCGATCAACACACGAATACCGCGTTTGTGCATTTTTTTCATGGTTTCAATGGCGTGTTCCAATTCGCGTTCGTAAGCGATGGTTAACGGTGTGCCGGGCTGAATTCCATATTGGCCCGCGTTACGCGCCGTATTTATGAGCCATGCGAGACCTGGCGCGACAAAATGTTTGTCTTTTGCCGCCTCAAGCAGATCCAGAGTTTCTTCGTCGGAATACGACGCATGATAAATAATTTCAATCCCGTACTTTACGCACGTCTTGATCGATTCCTTCGAACGGGCATGGGCGGCGATGGTCTTGTTGCGTTGCCGTGCCTCGCTGACCAGCATTTCAATTTCTTCAGTGGAAAACTGGTTCTCCTCGCCCCCCATCCCGGCAATTTCCTCTCCGGAAAGATTAACCTTGATGGTATCGACGCCCCACTTGATCATTTCGCGCACTTTACGGCGGACTTCTTCCGGGCCGGAAACGACGATCCCCAGGTTTAGTCCTTCGTGTTGAATATGGGGCGGCGTTGAATCACCCAAGCCACCAACGGCCGTTATTTCCGGACTGGCAGCGGTGTAGCGCGGGCCCGGGAACCGTCCATCATTAATGGCGTTACGAATGACAACATCCAGTCGTGGTTTTGCAGCGGCAGCCCCCCTTCCGGCGGTGAATCCGGAATCAAGCATAAGCTTGGCCATTTCGACACAAACCAGCATGTGTTCTTCGATTGGCATCATCTGAATCGGATCAACGCCAGGTGCGTTATTCCAGCTGAGGTGTAAATGCGCATCGACCATTCCCGGCATCAGCGTCATGCCTCGGCCATCGACCCGCTGTCCACCACTGGTGTTCCAGTTCATGCTGGTTCCCGATCGATTGATCGACTTGATCCTGTTGCCAGCGACCGTGACTTCACCCGAATAGGGCACTTCACCCGTACCATCCAGAATACGCACATTGCTGAAGGTGATTTCCGACGCGTTGCCCCCCGAAGAACTGCTACCGCTCCAACCGTTGAAAGTGTTATCTGCCATAACCCTGTCTCCCTTGTATTACCGCGTTACCATGTGACCCCATCCAGGTGTTCGCGCAATAAATCCGCGGAACGCCTTGGGGCTTCGACCATTATCCAATGCCCCGTATCAGGAACGATTTCGAGCCGCGCACCAGCTATACGGTCTCTAAGTTGCCTCGCCATATCAACAGGTGCGACCGGGTCAGATGCGCCTGCCACCAGTAATGTCGAACAGCGGATCGCGCCATGATCGGCGGCGACGGCTTCGCTCAATGCCTCGCAATGGGTTGCGTATCCAACCGGGTCCTGTCGCATCAGGCTCTCGCGGACGAATGTCGCAACAACCGGGTCACCGGTTTGCGTTTTCTCAGAAATCGTCGCCCGCGATATCGCCTCGGCAATATCCGTCATGCCACTGGTCCGGGCCGCGTTCGCCCTTTCTTTTAACGCCGCTCGGGCGGCAACAGGTGGCTCCGCAATCGGTCCGAACAACGTCAGACTGGCGACTGCTTCGGGGTTACCCGCAGCAATATGTTGGCATATCAGTGTTCCCATGGAATGACCGACAAAATGAGCCCGATCAATCCCCGCCGCCTGCAGGCAATCCTTCACGGCGGAAGCCATGCCCCCTATACCAGGAACTCCCGGTCGCAGGGAAGATCGGCCAGCACCCGGCAGGTCAGGGCGCAGGACGCGGTAGCCACCGAGCGCCGTTATCAGTGTCTGAAAACTGTTCGACGTTCCGCCCAGACCGTGGATCATAACGATCGGAGCCCCCCCGCCAGTATCTTCCACCACCATGCTACCGACCCTTAAGTCCGTCATCTCCTAGATTTCCCCTACCGGGTTTTCCAAAACACCAATGCCAGCGATTTCAATCCGCACATTGTCTCCGGGCTGAAGGTATTTTGGAGGATTGAAGCCGATCCCGACTCCCGCCGGAGTGCCCGTTGCGATGACATCTCCCGGTTGCAAGGTGATCCCGTTGGAAATCGCTGCGATGATCGTGGGCACATCAAAAATCAGCAATCCAGTGTTGGAATCCTGGCGAAGTTCATCATTCACCCAGCAGCGCACAGCGGTGTTCGATAAATCAATTGCGTCAGCGGTCACCGCCCACGGTCCCATGGGGCAGAAAGTATCTTGGGACTTTCCGATCAACCACTGGCTATGCCTGCCTTGCAGGTCGCGCCCCGTAACGTCGTTGACGATGGTGTACCCCCAGACATGATCCAAAGCGTCCGCCGCGGCAATATTGTGTCCAGGCTTGCCGATGATGACCGCCAATTCAGCTTCGTAATCGACGGCGGTTGTTACAGAGGCGTCCATCCTGACCGACGCACCCGTCGGGATCACGGTTTCCGGAACTTTGGAAAACACAATGGGAAATTCCGGAACAGCACCCTTGACCGCCGAACTGTCGAAACCGGATGCCGCAAATTCCTGGGCGTGTTCATGATAATTCTTGCCAACACAAAAAATATTCCGCCGGGGTCGTGGAACAGGGGCCTGCAATTTGATATCGGCGAGCGGTATAGTATCGGTCACAGGTGGTAAGTCGGCTCCAATCAACGCGACCACGCCCTGTGCGGAAACGGTTTCCGATGGCAAGTCGAAGCGTTCGACAATGCCATCGGCTTCGACAACGCGGCCAACGTGACGGCTTCCTTTCCAATCAAAAACAGCAAATTTCATTTTCTTTCCTTTAGTCATCCGGGATCAATAAGGTTGACGCCATCGTCTGTCGGCCCTCCAGGGCGCGGTGCGCAGCAGCGGCGTCGCTAAGCGAATAGCGTTTACCGATTTCGATAGAGACTATGCGCCGTTCAATCGCATCGAACAGCCTGGCGGTTATCGCCGCGACTTTTTCCGATGTATCGGTGTAATGGCCAAAATTTGGCCGCGAAATTGTCGCCGAACTCGCAGCCAGGGATCCGATATCCCAAGACCCGACATCTCCTGAAGCCTGACCGAAACTGATCAAATGCCCACACGGTGCCAAGGCAGCGACGGAATGGGCGAAACTGTCTTTACCGACAGCATCATAGATCACATCAACGCCGCGCCCTTGGGTCAACGAACGCACCTGATCCTCAAGGCTGACTGCCCCCGGCAAGACAACATGATGAGCGCCAGCGGCACGGGCGGCACGGGCTTTTTCCTCGCTGGACGTCGCGCCGATCACGATTGCCCCAAGATGGTTCGCCCATCGACACAAAATCCGCCCAACACCGCCTGCCGGCGCATAAATCAAAACCGTCTCACCCGCCTGGATTTGGTGCACACGGTGCAGCAAAAATTCGGCGCTCATGCCCTTTAAAAGACCGGCCGCCGCAGTTTCGTCGTCGATTTGATCGGGTAACGGCACAATCAACGCCGCCTCCATAGTCCGCACCGAGACATAGGCCCCGACCGGTGGGCAAGCGTAAGCAACCCGTTGCCCCGGCGACAAGTGACGCACCCCTTGGCCGACATCGATGACCACTCCTGCGGCTTCCATGCCCAGCGTTCCCGGCGGCTTCAAAAGGTCGAAATAACCCGTTCGGCAGTAGATATCGATAAAATTCACGCCAATCGCCGTCTGACGCAGGCGCACTTGGTCGGGACCGGGTGGTGGAGCCGTGACAGCGTGCGCATGCAGTTCATCTGGTCCACCGTAACGGTCGATAAACATTGCCATTCCGTCAACTCCGCTCCCCGTAGCAGGTTGAAAAACACTTGAGGAACGCGGCACCGAGGGTTGTTCGAGCATGGACCGAACCGCTTCAAATCCAGCTTCGTAGACGCCCTGCGCTACTATCTCTTCTAATTCATTCTCTTGTCCTTGCGGTGTTTCAAATTGCGAACTCCAGGACCAAAAAGTCTTATCGCCGTCGGTAACAGGTTTTAAGGACACTTCCGCGACATAATTCATGAGCGGAATTTCGCTTTCGACAATGGCATAGCGAAAGCAGTGGTCCTTGTCGGATAACATCAGCAATTTTTCGCGCAGGCGTTCGCCGCCGGTAAGAACAAAATTTCGCACCGCCGCGAGTTGATCCGTTTTGAGGCCACCATCCAGCTCGCTGCGCTCAACGGCGGGGTGCCATTGATCATGGCCATTGAAATCACGCAAAATTTCCCAGACCGCCGCGATCGGGGCATCAATTACTGTGCTGCGGCGAACCGTTACCATGTCAGGATCCAAACCGTCCTTTTAGGGCGTCAAAACCACCTTGAAAAACGCCGCCACCAATGAGGGCTGTCAATTCTGTCACCCGTTCCGGCAGGCAATCGAATTCAGCTGACCACTCGGCAAAGGTACGTTCACCATCGGTGACCGGGGTCAACTTCAGGGTCGCAATATAATTATCGACGCCCATGGGGCTTTCCAAAATCGCATACGTGCAGCTGTAGTCATAATCAGATAGCCCCAACAACTGCTCTCTGATGAACCCGCCATCTTTCAAGGAAAACGCCCGCACGCAGCCAACCTGATCAGCCGCTGCGCCGCCTTCGATCCGACTTTCTGCAATCGCCGGGTGCCAATCCGGCAGTCCGTTGAAATCCCGGACCGCCGCCCATACCTGGCCTGCCGCCGCACCGATCACCGAAGACGCGTAAACTTTTGTCACGTCTTTTCCTCCTCGTTCTTCTTATCCGCCTGCGCCTGCTTGGCGAGGCTTTGGGCATCTTTAGCGGGTCGAAAGATATCGCCCATGCCCGCTACGTTCGGGTTTTCGATGCCGATATCCTTCATCATCTGATCGATCAAAGGGGCTTGCGCCCGATACCGCAGCGCACTCTCGATTACTTCATCGGTTGGAGAACGACTGCCGCCACCATTCCCACCGCCGAAACCATCGACATGAAGAATCTTGATCCCCTCGATATTTTCCAGAGGCCGTACACTTTCCCGCACGATTCCTTCCAGGCGGTCAATCATCTTGGCGCGCAGTTTCCCTGCACGTGCATCTTCGCTAAGCAGGTTTTCGGCTTCGTTCATCAGGCGCTGTGCCTCGGCGGTAACGGCAGCAGAAATTTTTTCACCCTCTGCCGCGATCCGCACGGTGTCTGCGTCTTTTGCGGCCAGCAAACGATCGACGGCGGCGATACGTTCGGCAATTGCCGTTTCCTGGATCGTCACGACGTTCTCTTGTGCCTCGATTGCCCGACCGCGGGCGACCTCCGTGGAAACCCGCGCCGTAGCTTCTTCCGATTGTTTTTGATGCAAGGAAATTTGACTTTCGATCTCGGCCAATTCCAGCGCCTGTGCCCTGTCTATTTCCAAACGTTTAAGGTCGCGATCCTTGAGTATTCGCGCCTCATCCAAACCGCGATCCGACGCGATCCGCGCCCGTTCCAGTTCTTCTTGAGTTGAAATTTCAGTTTCTTCAACGGACTGACGCAAGGCAATTTGCTGTGAACGCAACAATCGGTCGCGTTCAATTCTGGCCTTGTCGAGAGATTGCTCCTGAGCAATACGGGCAATTTCTATGGCCTTATGAGCCGCGATTTTTGCCGTCTCGATTTCCTGGCCACGCGCGATGTCACGACCTTCTGTTTCTTCCTCGGCAATAATACGGGATTCGCGCAGTTGCCGTTCAGAGACGATCCGGGCCCGTTCAAGGTCTTCATTGGCTACGATTTCAGCGGATTCAATTTCATGAGTTTGCTTGATCTTGGAATCACGGATTCTTTTTTCACGTTCTATACGCGCAAATTCGACCGATTGTTCCTGCGCAATACGTGCCGTCTCGACGGCTTCCTGTGCCTTAATTTCCGCTGATTGCAAAGCCTGTTGACGGGCGATCTCATGTTCCCGGGTATTCTGTTCATTGGCAATACGTGATTTGTCGGCCGTAGCCTCCTGGGCTAATCGGGTGCTCAGGATTTCTGTCCGTTGCCGGGCGCGAGAAGTTTCCAGTTCCTGTTCCTGGTTCAACCGGGCGTTCTCGCTTTCCTGTTCAAGTTTCAGCGTTTCTTTCTCGGCATCCAGGTTGCGAGTCCGTATGGCGACCATAGAGGACTGTTCAATATCGTTGCGCAACTTGCGACGGCCTTCGATGGTTTCAATCAATTGTGTCAGGCCTTCTGCATCAAACCGGTTGGCCGGATTGAAGAACTCCAGGTCCGTCTGATCCAGATCGGTAATCGCGACAGATTCCAGCTCCAAACCGTTCTTGGCGAGTGCTTCTGCCGCCCGTTCTTCGACCGTTGTAACGTAGTCACTTCGTTTTTCATGCATCTCGTCCAACGTCATTTCGGCGGCGACAGACCTGAGCGCACTGACAAACTTGCCAGATAACAATTCATTTAGCCCGTCCGGATCGAGCGTTTTGCGGCCAAGGGTCGAAGCTGCGGCGGCGACCGCCTTGGGTTCCTGGATCACACGCACGAAAAATTCGGCCTCGATATCGACGCGCATTCGATCGCGGGTGATGACCGCTTGCTGTTGCACGCGCATCACCGGAATGCGGACAACGTTAAGGTTAACCGGCGTTACCTCATGAATAATCGGCAAGACTAATGCACCGCCGTTGATCACCACGACTTCGCCCCCAAGCCCGGTCCGAACAAAAGCAACTTCCTTGGTCGAGCGGTGATAAAGCCAACTTAATAGATAAACGGCCACCGCAATCACAATGATTGCGACGATAAGCCAAAGAATGATCGATCCGATCAGGCTGGTAGTCATATCCTGTTCCTCCCTTTAGCCCGTAGTCAAAGCCTTGAAGGCTTTGGTTTGTTCGGTTAATGCGCCTTCCACGGGCAGTCGCTCCATCGAAGAAGCGCCATAAAACCCGTGGCAGGTTTCTGTGTTGTTGAGCACGTATTGGGCATCGTCCGGCATGGATACCGGACCGCCATGGACCAGAATCGTAATATCAGGATTAACCTTAAGTGCGGCCCCTGCCCAAGCGTTGACCAGGTTTGCGCAATCTTCCAGCTTAAGCGCCGTTTCCGCACCGATCGACCCTCCGGTGGTCAGGCCCATGTGGCAAACAACGATATCGGCACCTGCTTCGGCCATGGCCGTCGCATCGTCTTCGCAAAAGACATAAGGCGTGGTGAACATGTCTTTTTCGTGGGCCATCTTGATCAGGTCAACTTCCTGTCCATAGGACATCCCGGTTTCTTCCAGATTGGCGCGGAACGTTCCGTCAATCAGTCCGACAGTCGGAAAGTTCTGGATACCTGAAAAGCCGATGGCCTTCACCTGGTCCAGATAGTGATCGAATATACAAAATGGATCGGTCCCGTTGACCCCGGCCAGAACGGGTGTCCGGGATACGACCGGCAACACTTCATGGGCCATTTCCATGACCACATCATTGGCATTTCCATAAGCCATCAAACCGGACAGAGACCCCCGTCCGGCCATGCGGTAACGTCCGGAATTATAGATCACGATCAAGTCGATCCCGCCCGCTTCCTCGCATTTCGCGGAAAGGCCGGTACCCGCACCGCCACCGATGATGGGAATACCCTGACGTTTCATTTCGTCAAATTTTTCCAACAAAACCTTACGCTCAATACGCGGCATATCTGGTGCTCCTCTTGGTCGGGTTTATCTCTTCCAAAGCATTGACGACAATGCGAGTGAAAGCCGGGTCGTTGATGTGGCTGGACGTACGAATAAGACGGCGCGACGTTGTTTCCTGGAAATTATGAGTGATCGCCTCGAACAAGGCACGGTCGGCTTCTGGATCATGAAACGGCTGTCCCGGTGTATCGAGCGCCGATACACCGCCTTCGGGTATCAGGAACCGGACGGGACCAGTCATTTCATTTAACTTCCCGGCAATCCATTCGCCCATGCGCGCATTTTCTTCCGGCGTCGTTCGCATCAGGGTGACTTGCGGGTTGTGTTCAACGAACGTGCGATTTTTATAGCGTTCAGGCACCGTGTCGCGGCCGCCAAAATTGACCATATCGAGCGCCCCGACCGATCCCACGTAGGGAATTCGCGTGCGGATAAAGGCTCCGAATCGATCCTCGGTCGCCGCAAAGACACCCCCCATCATCATGTCGCAAATTTCAGTCGTCGTCAGGTCGATGGCGGCGGCCAACATTCCACCGTCGGCCAGCTTTTCCATGGAGCGCCCACCGGTTCCCGTGGCATGGAACACCAGGCAATCGTACTCATTTTCAAGATCCGCGACAATTTGTTGGACGGCCTGTGTCGTGACCCCGAACATGGTCAGTCCCAGGCCTGGTTTGTCTGGCAATGCGGAACTGTTGAGCGTCATACTCTGGGCGCTTTTCACCATTCCGGCCAATGCGTTCGCGCCATTTGACAGGACTTTCCTTGAAATCTGGTTCAACCCCTGCACATCGGTCACGGAATACATCATCATGATGTCGGCCGGTCCGACATATTGTCCAACATCGCCCGAAGCCACGGTCGAAATCATCACCTTCGGCACGCCAATCGGCAAACTGCGCATGGCCGGCGTAGCCAATGCCGTCGCCCCTGATCCGCCGGCACTGATAATACCGGCGATACCGCGTTGACGCTGTATCCAGTTCTCAAAGGCGACCGCCATGGCACGAACGGATTCTCCGCGATCATCAGTAAAGACTGCGCTGGCCCCGCCCGGGCAATAGGCGGCTATCAAATGCGGGGGTATGTCTGCTGCTGACGGTTTTCCAGATGTCGAGAGATCGACTGTCCGAACCCGTAACCCCTGTTCTGCAATTCGATCCCGGATATAGCCCAATTCGGCCCCCTTGGTATCAAAGGTCCCTGCAACATAGACGTCATTGCCAAACAACGAATCCAGCGGCGTCAGTGGTTCTTCGTAAAGTGGTTGTGGAACGACCTCGAAAGGTCGCACTGGTGTTTGTTCCACTACAGGACCAGTTGGCGTGTCGTGAAGATCGTCTTCCTGCCGCCAGCCGACACTCGACCATCGGGTCGGCGGGACATACACCTTAGCCGTTACCGGATCAGACGTCGTTTCTTCCAGTTCAACAGCCTGTGGGGCCTGTGCATCAGGTTCGATGGTTTCGGATTGCGGCGCATCAGGTATATCCGCCATCAGATCAAGATCATCGTGGGAATGCCGTCCGACGCCAAGCAATCGCTCTTGCAGGGTACGGTCCGCGGCCAATTGTTTCGCTGGCATGACCCGGCTAATACGACCATTGACCATGATTGCGATGTCATCAGAAATAGCCGTCGCGACGGAGATATTCTGCTCGATCAGGAGGACCGCTACATCGCGTTCGGCCGCCAGGTCGGCCAGCAGTTTTTCGACCTGATCGACGACGACCGGGGCAAGACCTTCGGTCGGCTCGTCCAGTATCAGAAGTTGCGGGTCCTGCAGAAGTGCCCGGGAAATCGCCAGCATTTGCTGCTCGCCACCCGATAACTGACCGGCGCCATTTTGCCGTCGTTCATACAGCCGGGGAAAGGTGTCGTAGATCCGGTCTATCGTCCACGCCCCGCTGCCGCAATCGGAAAGGCGCATGTGTTCATCAACCGTCAGCGACGGCCATAGCCGCCGGCCTTGCGGCGTGTAACCGATGCCCATGTTGGCAATTTTGTGCGGGGTCAGCCCGGTAATTTCCTCGCCATGGAAGCGGATGGAACCCCGCCGGGCGGGCAGCAGGCCCATGATCGTATTGCACAACGTCGTCTTGCCCATACCGTTGCGTCCGACAACGGCGTGCACGCCATGTTCCAGGGTGAGGTCTACTCCCTGCAGGGCATGAGATTGACCGTAATAGACATGCAGATCTCGCACCTGTAGTGCCATGGATACATCTTTGCGCCGGGAATTGCGTTCAGCCATGCCCCTGCCCCAGATAAAGTTGCTGAACTTCCGGATCGTTCTCAATTTCTTCGGGTGTGCCTTCCTTGAATATCCGCCCGTTGTGCATCATCGTCACGCTTTCGGCGACCCGCAGGGCCACATCCATATCGTGTTCAATAATGATGTAACCAATGTGTTCGGGTAAGGACTGCAAAATTTCAATAAGTTCGCTGCGTTCCGCCGGAGACAATCCGGCCGCCGGTTCGTCCAAAAGGATCAGGCGCGGCGCACCGGCGATAGCCAGGGCGATCTCTAACTGGCGCTGTTGTCCGTGGCTCAATTCCGCAACCAAACGATTGCGCACATTATCCAAATGCACTGCGCTTAAAAGCGACTCTGCCGATTCAACAGCGCTATCGTCTATTTTAGGACGACGGAGTGAATAGCGCCCCCTGCTGACGCCGCGACACGCTAAATAAATATTATCAATTACGCTTAACCCATTAAACAAAAGCGAAATCTGGTATGTCCGGCGAAGGCCGCGACGGATACGCTCATGAGTGGGCATATCCGTCACGTCTTCTCCAAACAATCGTACGCGACCGGTCGTCGTTGGAAAATCACCGGTGATCGCGTTGAACAGCGTCGTTTTACCAGCGCCGTTTGAGCCCAGAACCGCACGACGTTCCCCAGCACGCACGGTCATGTTAATGTCCGCGAGCGCAACCAGCGCGCCGAAATGGCGACTGACGGCTTCAAGTTCCAGCGCATAAAGGCCGGTTCCTTGAAGTCGGGTTAGTGCGTCGGTTCTGGGCATCGACGATGGTTCCTTAACTACAGCTGGGGTTTTCACGCCCCACTTTTCCGTATTTAAGGAATTTTTCGTAGCTGACACCCAAGGTCTGGTTGACCTGCGGGATAACCTTGATGGTCTTGTTCATCAGGTTGCCATCAGGACCTTCGATGACTTCCGTCAGGAAGATATCTGCAATGGCCTGACGCCGTTCATCGAGTTTAACCATCCCGGTTGGTGTTTCAAACTCCAGGCTGGACAGTGCCGCACGGAATTTATTGCCACCATCGGACAGATCGCCTTTAACCTTATCAAGAGCCAGCAATGCGGCCTTGGTGTTAACGTAGTAAGAGTGAGCGAACAGCGACGGCGACGGGAACCCCTTGGGGAACTGCTTTTTGTATGCCGCAACGAAATTGCTCCAGCGCGCGTCATCCCACGTATCGGATACGGGGCCCGCAGAAGGTGTACCGATAACCGAACGACGGGTTTTACCTTTAGAGCCAAGAACCGTTTGGTCAACGGTAATCGAACCACCAATCAAAGGCAGATCACCGCCGGACTGTTCGTACTGGGTCAGGAAATTTACCGCATCCGCACCACCCAATGCCACATAAATGGCATCGACATCATCGGGGAGTGCCGCGATGACTGAAGAATAGTCTTTATTCCCGATCGGAACCCAGAAGCGAGCATCCTGAGGTGCCTTGCCGCCGAGACGACAGAACGGCTCAAGGAAACCGAAAACCTGTGTATAGGGGAAGGAATAGTCTTCCGCCAATACGGCGACACTGCGATAGCCTTTGGTCTTGTAGACATATTCACCCAGACCAGCCATCCACTGAGCACCTTCCGTGCTGAAACGGAAGAAGTTCTCGGACGGACTACGCAAGGTCGTATCCTGAGCGGCCGATGAACCATTCAGGAAGGTGACTTTGGGTTGAGTCTTTGAATAATCTTTGACCGCCAAGCCTTCCGAACCGGACAGTGGACCAATCAGGACTTTAACACCATCCTGTTCGACCAACTTACGAGTAGCGCGAATAGCGCTATCGGGCGAGGCATCAGAAGAACCGGTAATCAGTTCGATCTTTTTTCCACCGGCCATATAGCCGAATTCTTCAAGCGCCATACGAACGCCCCGCATGCCGTCTTCGCCGAGCACGGTGAACGCACCTTCAAGCGTCGCAAGCGATCCCATCTTGATGGTTTCCTGCGCCATTGCAGGGCCAGCGAGTGACATAATAGCGGTCACGGCAAGCGTCTTTTTAACAAATCCGAACATCTAAACCTCCTCCTGTGTTTTAACATTGTCGGACGATTCGGCGGATTGCCTGTCGTCCCCTGTCCTGCGGCTAGCTCCCTGCTGACCGCTTCTTCCGAACCGAATCTTTGACCGGATCCGATTCCAAATTCCCAATAGGCCGTCTGGCGAAAACAGGACAACCAGCAAAAATGCGATGCCAATTACCGTGTTAAAGCGCTCTCGGTCGATCAGATCTATGGCAAAATTTTCAAGCAAAACAAATGCAATGGCCCCCAAGAACGGACCTACCGGATGGCGCATACCGCCGACCACGGCAATCACCAGAATATCAATGACGACATCAACACCAACCGACCCCGGTGATATTCGTCCATTGAACCAAACCAGAAGCACGCCCGCCGTTCCGGCAATAAGCCCGGAAAAGAAATACGCGGCGACACGATGCAATGTCACATTGTACCCAAGCGCCCGCATACGCCTTGGGTTGTCGCGAATGGCTTGAAGACTCAAGCCAAAAGTAGAACGCGATGCATAAAAAACTGCCCACACAAATCCACCGGCTATAACCAGTGATAGATAATAAAATGGCGTTGGGTCGCGCCAATAAACACCGAAAAGTGTCGGCGGTTCGACCCCGGCAAAACCGGTGAACCCATTAAACAAAACGTAATTCTGTCGAACAAAATAGAAAAAGGCGACGGCGATCGCCAAGGTAATCATGATTGTATAAATTCCTTCGGTGCGAACCGAAATGGCACCAACGAAGGCACTGAATATTGCGGCCCCCAGCACGGCAGATACAACCGTCAGCCACCAGGGCCAGCCCAGGCCCATGACTCCGACACTGTTTTCACCCAGTATCGCCACGAGATATCCAGCCATGCCAGCGGCCGTAAGTTGAGCCAGACTGACCATGCCGCCATAACCAGCCAGCATCATCAATGACAGGGCGATTGTACCGAGTATCAAGGAATAAGCGCCAATCTGGAATATGAAGAAATCAGATGCGAATGAGGGATAAGCCAGCAGGAATACGGCAGTTACAATGATCGCTGGATGTATATTAGAAAGTGATGTGGATCCAGAAAACAGGGCACGTGTATCCATAAGACTACCGCCCCCCCATCAAGCCCTGCGGTCGCACCGCAAGAACGACAACCATAATCAGGAACGTCAGAACAACGCCGTACGTCGGGAAATAGGCCAGGCCAAACTGTTCCGCCAGCCCAATCAGCAATGCCCCGATGGCCGCGCCACTGACAGAGCCAAGCCCCCCGACGATCACAACGACCAGCGACGCCAGCAGATATCGGACATCTTCGCCAGGCGCTATTGATAAAGCTGTGCCACCGATGACGCCGGCAAACCCCGCCAAGCCCGCACCGATAGCGAAAACCAAGGCAAAAACCAATTGCACGTTTACACCGGAAGCCGCCAGCATTTCCCGGTCGTTAACGCCCGCCCGTATCATCATGCCAATCTTGGTTCGGTTGAGAAACAGCCACAACCCGAGTCCGACTGTGATGGCCACGAGCAACACCATCAAACGATAGACGGGATACTTTATATAAACCGCCGTGCCCGATGACTTGATGACTGATATGATCGGTAACTGGGTCGCGCCATATAACCAATCTGGCGGTGTGAACTGGTAGGTCGTGCCCGTCCACGTCGCTAACATCAGGTCGGCGGCGATTATGGATATACCAATTGTCACCAGGGTCTGACGTAAATCATCGCCTTCCATACGCCGAAAGACCAGAACCTGTAACAAAACACCGCTTGCCGCGATGGCCAAGAAAGCGATGGCCAACCCTAGAAACCAGTTTCCGCTGAGCTCTGCGACTTCGTACCCGATATAGGCCCCCAGAAGGTACATCGATCCATGGGCCAAATTGACGTTGCGCATTAATCCGAAGACCAGGGTAAAACCACTGGCGACAAGAAAATACAAACCGCCGAGGGTGACGCCATTTAAGAAGGTCTTAACGAAGGTTTTCTTACGTCCCAAGCCGTCGATCAGCCATTCCGGCCAGATCGCGAAGATCATCCACAGGAATACCGCCACCGACACCAGAATTACGAAGGCCCAGAACGTATGGCGCTCGACAAAATTCCTCATGGATGGCTCCTCGCCATTCCAATATAGGAAAACCGATCTGACGCATCGTGATACGACACAGTTTCTATCCTCCCTCATGCATCTGCGCGTTTGCAGGCGCATCTCCCGTTTTACTCACGTTTTCCGTGAGGCAGATCTTGTCCCTGAACTCCCCAGTTTACGCCCAAGCATATAATGCCTCTAATAATCTGCATTAATAGTGATCTATTCTGCAATAAGATAAATCTAGAATCATGGGTAAATTTGGGTAAATTTCTAGAATTATTTTCGATTCACAGGGACTCTCATTCTTACCACGGCAGATATGACTGTCGATTACCCCTCAAAATCAACCACCTTACGTACGAATAATCCTTGCAGGGCCTGAATGTCGGGCTGAACCACAAATTACCCGCCTCAATTCATGTCTTCACCTCATTTTATGGCCCCAATTAATCAATTACCCAAATGATATTGGTGTCAACAAATTCTAAGTTATTAGAACTTATTCTTTAAAAACATACAGTTAATGAAATTTCGTAGACATACCAATGCTGATATTGGTATGATCCGGTTAAGATTGGTCATTGATGGATAGTGGATCTAAAAAAATATGCGCTCTAAGGAAATGGCCATCTCGGATTTGCGCAACCTCATTCGTAGCGGGCTTTATGCGCCACAATCACGCCTTCCCTCGGAACGGTCAATGGCGACGAAGCTACGGGTAGCCCGCTCGACACTGCGCACGGCCTTGGCAGAACTAGAGGCCAATGGCGACATCTGGCGACATGTTGGGAAAGGCACTTTTGTCGGCAAACGCCCAACCGAAGAACGAGAGGTGTTCACCCTTCCCGCCGACATGACCAATCCATTCGAAGTCATGGAAGTTCGATTGATCTTGGAGCCTCGCATCGCCGACCTTGCTGCCCATCGGGCGACCGTTTCCGATATCGCCTTCATGAAACAATGCCTGGAGAAAGGCGAAGCCGCCAGAGACACCGAAACGTATGAAATGTGGGACGGTGCCCTGCACAGGGCAATTGCAGAAGCATCCCGTAACACGCTGCTTCTGGCATTGTTCAACGCGGTAAATGCCATACGCGATCATACCGTGTGGGGGGAATTGAAAGAAGCAACCTTGAACGAGTCGAGAAGACGCCGGTATTCAACCCAACACCAGAATTTGGTTCTTGCGATCGAACGCCGGGATGCTGTCGAATGCCAAAGGCTGATGCGGGAGCACCTGACAGCGGTTCGTGACGATATGTTGGGGCAAGATCAGCCGTTATGACCGACCATATGACATGGCGTATCAAATTGCGGTCCGGTAACGCCGCCCTCCCCGCAAGGGTACCATCAGAAATTCTAACGGGAAAACCGCGTTTTCGAAACGAAAGCATGCCAGACGAAATCGGCCTGCTTCTACCGACCAACGATGGGCCACGTCACTTTATCGATACCATCGCCAGCAAACCGGATCAGTTCGATGATGCGATGGTCGGGCTGTTCATGGCAAATCCGTTTCTCAACATCCCCCATGAAAGCCCCCGATTACAAAAGGCAGGAATTAAATGGATCACCAACCTGCCGAGTGTCGGACAGCAGGATGAAGATTTTTCCCTGCAACTTTCTGATGTCGGCCTGGATCACGACAGGGAGCTCGAGTGCCTGGCTCAGTTTCGCAAAACAGGATTCAAAATTGCGGCCGTCGTCACCGATGTCATCGATGCCAAAGCTGCGGCCGCTATCGAACCGGACATGTTAATCGTCCTGCCGCGGGTCGCCGGTTTTGCAGCCGGCTTTCCGTCATCCCGACAACGTGGCGCGGCGGCGCAGGCGGCTTCGGATGCGGCGGGCCAGGCCGGGTGGTCTGGCCTTCTGCTCGGCTTGGGCGAAACCCGCGAACTGGATCACGAAAGACAGTGGCCCGACACTCTTGATGGCCTTGTCTGCCGCCCGGTCGCCCGCTAAGCGACCTTACCCCGACAGTTCGAACTTGTTGATCTTGTTGTAGAGGGTCTTTCGCGATATCCCGAGCGCCTCGGCTGTCCGTGTCCGGTTGAAACCATGCCGCCAAAGTGCATCGACGACCCTGTCTTTTTCGGTATGCAGCTGAGCCTCCTGGTTGCCTTGTAATTTTGTTTGCAGCAGGGAATCCAGTTCTTGCGGACTGATCGGCTCTGACGATGATCGCCCGGCAAGGCCGCCTACAACTGAATGTAGCTCGACCTCATTTCCAGGCCAGGTGTGCGCTTGAAGTTTTTGCACGGCCAAGGCTGAAAAAGACGACCGGTCCACCGCAACACCCAGATTTTCTTTCGCCTGTGTCTCGACAATCGCCAAAAGGTCGTCTGTTCGCTCTCTTAGGGGCGGCATCCGAAGCACCCATCCTGCCAAATACGTGACAAGCGCCTTTTCAAGCCCCGCGGCATTGAGATCGCCCTCTAGCCGGGATTGCGATACCGGTGCATTGCAAACAAAAATGACTCTCGGCACGACAGCGATAGATCGCCGCGCGCCAGGGGGCCGAAAGGTGCCGTCGCGCAGGGCGCGCGCCAACCGCCTTTGCGTTGCGGGGGTCAATCGCTCGGGAGCATGTATTACCAGTAAAGCGATGGTGCTGTCCGACAATAACGGTTGTCGCTTGTTCATCGGATCATTGTGTCCGAACAGGATATTTTTAATGCGGATTGGTGAATTCTCGCTACCGCCTTCCACGCTGACGATATTTCGGGAACGAGACTGCCTTTTCGGGTTGGTTAACGCGTTGATCGCCGGCGTCGGATTGATCCCGGACTCAGCAAGCAGCAAAACCGGGGCCGTTGCTGCGGCCATGGCCAACAACCGCCGCAAGAATGTGAGATGTACTTTTGACCGCCCAACAAAGCCAAACCGAACCGCCCATGACAGCAGGCGCGCGCCCTCCTCATCTATTTGTTCGCTTCGAGTGCTGGCTTGCCGAAAGCCATCGATCAGACCTGCAACCGAGACCTCCAGCGGCACGCGATCAATCGTCGAGCCGCCGACATAGCCATCGATTGGCGCCAGGTTCAGGACACGGCCCAGGTCCTCAGGCGTCCCAATGGGACCACCTTCAAGTAGAAACTTTGTCTTCGGATTGATGCGCTTGATCAGACGGCCGATTTCCCGTGCCGTCGTCGCAACTTCCTCGATTGTCGTCAAACTACGATGGCCTAGCGCTCCGCCAACGTTCCACCCCAGATTAAGACAGATGAGATCTATTCCGGCATCGGCAGCAAGCCGGGCCTGGGTCCGGGTCGCGCAGTAAAACATGGATGTCAGGCCGGCATCCTGCACGGCACGGAGCTGCTCGACTTCTTGCTCAATTCCCCGCCCAGAGCGCGACAGTATTTGTTGCATCGGTCGTGAATAGTGCATGCAACTGGGAAAATTGACAGCCCCCGCGAAGCCGGCATCCCGGATCGTTCTTGCCTGGGCAACTGGTTCGAATTCTTGCTCCCAAACGTTGAGGCCCAGCAACACCGGAATATTGCACAGCGCCAGCAATTCCTCTTGCGCAAATTCCTCGGTCAGGGTTTGAGCATCAAAAATTGGCAACATGCACGCAATAGACGGCGCCCCCATATTGCGCAGCCGCCCGGCATTGATTGCCA
>Ga0316204_10002982_pt1 | contig 35834 bp, 44 predicted proteins | sample 6monrhotite_MG_2_FD_205661 | JGI IMG/M metagenome (GOLD analysis project Ga0316204, IMG submission 205661) | Microbial mat bacterial communities from mineral coupon in-situ incubated in ocean water Damariscotta River, Maine, United States -... | ecosystem: Environmental > Aquatic > Marine >... | reverse complement strand
TGTCCTATTTCTGTCCTGGCGGCGTTGAAATTCCTCGCAATAGACCGGCTATTACTCGTCATTTCGCCTTGCCAGAACAAAAATATGACGCGCACTAAATACCTAAATCCCAAACGCTTTGGGTATAGTTGGCTAAATGAACCCCGAAACTTGAGTATGTAAGTAAAGCGCCATTCACTATTGCTGCACAGGCGCAACAGCTTCGCCCCTGTCGGGTTTTAATTTTTATTAGCTGCAACCCAATCATACCAGCACTGATATAGCTGAAGATTCGTTGCCGCGACAACCGACTGTGCATCCAGACTAATCTCAAATGTCCGCTGCCCCTCGATGGTGGACACCACTCCTGATGCAGCGTCTAAAATCAGACGGCCCGCCGCATAGTCCCATAACTTCTGCCCGCCATGCAAATAGAGCTGAAAACGCCCTGTCGCCAGCCAACACCACTCCAGGGCACTGGAACCAAAATTACGTTGCGAACGAAAAGGATGCTGTGTTGCGATTTGTTGCGCCAAGGGTGCTGGCAAGCGCTTCAGGTCCACCACGGCAATCAGTTCACTTAATGCAGGGCCGGACTCCTGCCCGGTTGCCTCCTGCGCTAACGGTACGCCGTTAAGGTATACGCCACTACCGCGGTAAGCACTAAAACACTCGCGCCTGATGGGATCATACACCACACCAAGGGCAACCTGCCCGTTTTCAATCAGCGCCAATGATACCGAAAAAAAGGGAATGCCTGCCGCGAAATTCGTTGTGCCATCCAGTGGGTCCAGACACCAATACGCTTTTGCCGGGGAATCGCTTGAGCCATTGGCGGTTAACGATGCCAGGATACGCCGTTGTTCCGCATCGTCCATCTCCTCGCCAACAAAGCTGATGTGGGGCCACTGTTGCGCCAATGCGGCTTGAAGGCCATGCTGCATGGCCTTATCGGCATCCGTTACCAGGCTGCCATCGCCCTTGATACGCCATGCATTTGTGCCCCTTGCGTTGGCATCATCTGTTTTTGCGTCATTGCTTTTGGCATCTGGTGCGTTGGCGCTAAACATTAACCCGGCTTGAAAACGGCTCATTAATTCGGTCTGCGCAAGGGATTGAATAATTCCCGAGAGCTGCTCAATCATGTGCGGATAGTTAACATTTGTCATTCGGTCTTCACCTCTACCGCTTTATCACGGCGTTTCGAATAGCCTTTGGGACGAATCGCAACGGTATTGACCACTTTTGCGCATAAGCTTCCATCAGCCAGGTAAAATCCATATTCAAAACTGGGGTTGCTGCGGCCTTTGTCCGCCAGGTCCTGTTTGATTTGTTGATGCACGGCTTCGTCAAAAATAAACCGTAATTGCAGATCAGTTTTACCTTCGCGTAAAAAATCAACCTGCATGGCACGCGTCCATACTGAGTAACCGGGAAAACGCCTGACGCAGGCCAGCGCCGCGATAGGGTCCGCCAGCGAGGCGATGTAACCACCAAACATGGCATCACCGGCATTTTTTGACAAAGCATTCAACGGTAGTTTGATGGTAATCTCTCTCATGTCATCAGACATCGACAATACTTTCGCCCGCATGAAAAAGAAAGGCGGATAAAGTTCCAGACGCCTGCGAACGGACAACCAACGCATTTTCCGTAATAACTGCAACATGTTCATGTTAACAACCCCAACGCCCATTCAGCCTGACCAATGAACCCGCCGGCCTACGTGCCAAAATCACCCCACATTAGTTGCAATGCCGAGATAACACTTAGTGCAGCGGTTTCGGTTCGTAAAATTCTTGGCCCCAAACAAACACCGGTAAACCCCGCTCGTTGCACCGTGCTGAATTCATGTTCACTGAAACCGCCCTCCGGCCCGACCAATAGCACCACACGATTGGCCAGCGGTGCCGTTAGCTGATTAAGCCGCTGACCTGCCCGGTGGTCCATCATGATCTTTGTTGTCGTTGCGTCCTGTTGTTCTACGTTCTGTAGTTCTACGTCCTGTTGCTGTGTTTCCTGCCAGCGAGCGAAATCAACCATGGCATGCACCTTAGGTACAAATGTTCGACCTGATTGCTCGCAGGCGCTGTGTACAATACTTTGCCAATGATGCTGTTTTTTGTCGGCCCGATCCCCTTTCACCGTGAAGACTGTATGTTGGCTCAGCAATGGAATAATTTCATGCACGCCTAACTCCGTTGCTTTCTGCAGTGTGATGTCCATGCGGTCACTGCGTGACACCGCCTGCACCAGGGTAATCAATAATGGCGATTCGACACGACGATCGTTAAAGCGCGTTAACTCCACCGACACGGCACGTTTATCGATTTCTGCTATTACTCCCTGGTACTCGCCGCCCTGGCCATTAAAAACAATCACCGGATCATTCTTTTTTAATCGAAGCACACGGGCAATATGCACGGATGCCTGTGCATCCAGGGTGACAAAGTCCCCACTTTTCAATGTGATGGGCACATAAATTCTTGGAATTCTCATGGCGGAATAGACGGCACTCTACTTAATATCAATTAATATAAAAAAATTTAGCATTACTCAATTTATTACCCATGGTTTCATGGCATAATAGCCGGGTTATTCAACCGCGGTCGCCATATCATGCCTGAATTATGCAAAGCTTAACCATAACACAACCGGACGATTGGCACTTACACGTGCGAGATGGCGAGATATTGCAACATGTGGTTCCGCATACGGCAAGGCAATTTGCCCGCGCCATTATCATGCCTAATTTAAAACCACCGGTTACCACCACCAACGCGGCACTGGCTTACCGGGACCGAATTATCGAGGCATCCCCTGCCGCCAGTAATTTTCAACCACTGATGACATTGTACTTAACGGATAATACATCGCCCGAAGAGATCGTGCGCGCCAAACAAAGCGGATATATTCATGCCGTTAAATACTACCCGGCCGGCGCCACCACCAATTCCGCAGCAGGGGTTACCGATATAGCAAAAATCGACGACACATTGGCCTGTATGGCGGAAAACCAACTGCCATTGCTGGTTCATGGTGAGGTTACTGATGCGGATGTGGATATTTTTGATCGAGAAAAGCGCTTTATTGACAACGTGCTTGAACCACTGCATAACAAATTCAGTCATCTGCGCATTGTGTTTGAGCACATAACCACCAAAGACGCCGTGGCATTTGTTAACGACAGCACTAATGCAATGGCCGCGACGATCACCCCTCACCACCTATTATATAATCGCAATGCCATGCTGGCCGGTGGCATTCGGCCACACTATTATTGCCTACCGATACTGAAAAGACAAAGCCACCAGCAGGCACTCATAACAGCGGCAACCAGTGGCAACTCACGCTTTTTTCTTGGCACCGATAGCGCCCCACATGCCGTTAACGCAAAAGAATCCGCCTGCGGATGCGCCGGCATCTACAGCGCACACGCAGCCATTGAACTGTATGCAACCGCGTTTGAACAAGCCGGTGCTTTGGATAAACTGGAAGGTTTTGCCAGCTTTTATGGCCCGGACTTTTATCAATTGCCTCGCAATGAAACAACTATTACCCTGGTACGCAATTCCTGGGATGTGCCCGAGCGTTATCCGTTAACCAACAGTGAATCCGTTATTCCTCTCAAGGCGGGGGAACAAATCCCCTGGATGTTATCGGGCTAGCAAGACGGGATTATTCAAACCCACGATTATTCAACCCAGGAATATTGATTATTATTGTTACGTACTTGTAATAAATGTTGTATCAGGCTTAAGCTGAATCAGGCCAAAATGATTGAAGCAGTACCAAAGGCCCAACAAAAAACCACGCAAGTAAGTTACACTGAAAGCCACATTGAAACGACATTGAAGATTATGTGTAAAATTGAACGTTATGTCTAAAGTCGATTACAAACAATTAATGATGAACCGCTTTCGTGGCTTCCTTCCCGTGGTGGTTGATGTTGAGACAGCCGGGTTTAATTCAGAAAAAGATGCCTTGCTGGAAATTGCCGCCGTTACCGTGGTGTTTGACAAGGATGGCCGCTTGCAAAAAGAAGAGACCTACGCCTCCCATGTGCAACCGTTCCCCGGCGCCAACCTGGATAAATCGTCGTTGGAGTTCACGGGAATCGACCCTCATCATCCGTTTCGTTTGGCCGTCTCTGAACTTGAAGCACTCAAAAAGGTATTTAACCCCATTCGTGAGGCAGTGAAGCTTCATGGCTGTTCGCGTGCTATTCTGGTAGGCCATAACCCGGCATTTGATTTGTCGTTTTTAAAAGCGGCGGTAAACCGGGTTGGTATTAAGCGTAACCCGTTTCATCAGTTTAGCACCTTCGACACCGCAACCCTGGCCGGCCTTGCATTTGGCCAGACCGTGCTGGCGCGCGCTATAAAAGCAGCCGGTATTGACTGGAACAATGACAGCGCGCACTCCGCCCGTTACGATGCCGAAAAAACAACGGAATTGTTTTGCACGATAGTGAATATGTGGGGTGAATTTTTTCCAAACCCAGCCCTGCATAACCCGGCCACTGCAGTGGCAGAGAAAAACCAGGATAACGAAAAGACCGCCGATTAGGGCGGTCTTTTTGTATCTGCGTTGAACTGTCAACGCACTGGCAACCGGTGGTTACAAGGGGAGTCAATACAAACGGGACTCAGTGCAATTGAAACCCTACGCCGTTGAAGCCTTAGGCAGGCAATGCCTTCTCTGGCAAAACCCGGTTAACCTAAATGCGCCTACTCAACCATTTGCAATTAAGCAGTGCTATCTGATTTGCTCACCGCACCGGTAATCATTTTCTTTAATTCACCACGCTGAAACAACTCCAGAGCGATGTCACACCCCCCCACTAACTCACCGTTAATATACAACTGAGGGAAGGTGGGCCAATCAGCATAGCGCGGCAAGTTTTCGAAAATTTCCATGTCCGCTAGTACGTTGACGTAAGTAAATTCCTGTTCGCAGGCTTTTAATGCTTCAGCAGTGCGGCTGGAGAACCCACATTGAGGTAATGTTGGTGTGCCCTTCATAAACAGCACGACTGGATTTTCTTCCACTTGTTGGCGAATGCGTTCTAAAACGTCCATTGATTTGACCCCGTCATTTTGATGATATTTCTGAACAGTAAGCATACTGTATTTGATTCGTACACCGCTAGTCTATCAAAAATACCCGATCAAACAAGTCGGAATTAGGGGCAACCCGATGGGATGGTACGGTTTAGCTTAACCCTATAACAAGCGAGTGTACCTTATGGAGCAGATTCCTTGCGATCAAATCATATTGCAGCGATTTTTTTATTAATAACCTAAATATCAATAAGTTGTTGCTTTAACCAAAGCCATCAAGCCCTACCAGCCATAAACCACCCCTTCCAGCAGTGCCTCTAATCCTTTGTACTCATCTGATTTTGCAGGAATAAAATGCTTGTCGTTGCCGCTAAAGCGTTGCAGCAATTGCTCTGCTGCCGCTGCACCTTCATCGGAGGTTAATGCCTGCTCAATTTTTTCACGATCAATTTTCTTAATGCGTGCACTCACCGTAATGGTCTGGTTAGGTACCGGGGTGCTGGTGGCGATTACTTTTAGGAGAACTTTCTGATCCTGCGGCAAAATGTTGTAGATCACGTCACTGACCACTGCCGCCCTGCAGGACTTGCTGCCATCGAGAAACGCCTGGATCACATCGCCGGTGTTGCCCTTAATGGTTCTAATCTCAGGCTGTATGATGGGGTTGTTATACAACGCAAACGCAGTAACGGTACCAAGATCCGGTGATGCCAGGCCACAAATGGGTTTTCCAATCAGGTTTTTCATGGATTTGATTTTTTTGTCGTCGCTTTTCGCGACCACAACATAACCCAGAGTACCTTTTAAACGAACGGTGGGAACATGCTCTACGTGCGCCATGCGCCATGCGGCATAATGGGGCTCATCAAAGACAATATCGAATTTACCGGCACGCATATCGTTCGCATAATCACCCCAGTCATTAGGGCGCTTGTATACCACCTTTTCACCAAGGATTTTCCCCAAATAAAGGGCAATGGGTCCATATTGATCCTGGCCGGTTTGGGCATCCTCGCGTGGCGGTGCAGAGAGAACCAGTTCGGCGTAACCCGCTTGTATACCGCTAAAAAATAACGCGAAAAGGAAAAAAAGCCTACATCCGGGTGTTGCTTTAATTTGGATATTCATACCCAAGTTACCTCAATTTATACATTATTTGTTACTAGAGGTAACGGCCAATTAAGGAAAACGCTTAAGCTAAATATTTACACTGATATATCAATGGGATAACGTCCACTTCAAACCGAATTCGGCATGGGTTGGGGTCATTTTTACGGATTTGACGACATTAGTTGTCGTTATTAGTTGTCGACATTCACCTGCAACCAGTACTCGAGAAGCGCCAAATGCCATAATTTACTGCCCTGGATTTTGGTGAAATAATCTTCCGGTGCCGCCAGGAGCTTGTCCACGTAATGCCGGTTGTAAAGCCCCCGTTGCCGACAGGCACTGGAATTGAGAATATCGCTCATAAAGTCATAAAACTCACCACGGACGTATTTTAGGGCCGGCATGGGGAAATAACCTTTGGGCCGGTCAATCACCGCATCGGGCAACATGCCCCGCGCGATCTGTTTTAAAGGGTGTTTTCCGCCAGACTTAAGTTTTAACGCCGGTGGCATTTGTGCCGCCAGCTCCACCAGTTCATGATCAAGAAAGGGCACCCTCGCCTCCAAGCCCCACGCCATGGTCATGTTATCAACCCGTTTGACCGGATCGTCCACCACCAGGGTGGTTACATCCAGATGCAGCACCCGATCCATAAACGTATCGCCCCGGCATGACTGAAAGTGATGCGCAATCCGCTGAGAGGTATAATCATCACCATGGTATCGCGCATCGACGGTTTGCAAATATTCCTCATGACTGCGATCAAAGTAATGCGCTGCAAACCGTTGCAGGTCGGTACCCTCGGCGGCATCCATTTGTGGATACCAGAAATATCCACCAAACACCTCATCCGCGCCCTGACCGCTTTGCACCACTTTTACTTCTTTCGACACCTGCTCAGACAATAAGTAAAACGCCACCGCATCCTGCCCAACCATGGGCTCCGCCATGTTTTTCACCGCTTCCGGCAAACGTTGTAACACCATTGCATTGGGGATGCGTATTTTTTGATGCTGTGTATTAAAATGCTCCACCACCTGGTCGGAGTATTCAAACTCGCTGCCACGCTCGTCACCAATATCCTCAAAACCAATGGAAAACGTTCTTAAATCATGCACACCCGCCTCGGCCAGCAGGCCCACTAACAGACTGGAATCCAGCCCACCGGATAACAGCACGCCCACCGGCACATCGGCAATGACTTTACGCCGTTCAACCGCTTTGCGTAACGCCACATGAATAGCCTCAATCCAGTCGGATTCACTGCGTGGCTGCTCGGGTCGTGTCGCAGCTAACTGCCAATAACATTGACTCAGCATCTCACCATTGGCGGTGATGCGCAGGGTATGGCCTGGCGCCAATTTTTTTACACCATTTAAAATAGTACGTGGCGCTGGAATCACCGCATGCAGACTAAACTGATGGTGCAGCCCAACCGGGTCAATACGGGTATCAACATCACCTGCCGCCAGTAATGCCTGCACATTAGAGGCAAAACGGAAATACTTCTTCAACTTGACGGGGGTATTGTTTCCACCAACGTCGTCACCCAACTGAGAAGCAATATTGCTATTCGCCGTATCACCCACCGAATAATAAAGCGGCTTGATGCCAAGGCGGTCACGCGCAAGAAACAACGATTGCGCCGCATTATCCCAAATGGCAAACGCAAACATGCCGTGCAAATGGGTAACGCATTGCTCGCCCCACTCCGCATAGGCTTTAAGAATCACCTCGGTATCACCGTCGGAGAAAAAGCGATATCCTTTTCCGAGCAAACGTTCACGCAGCTCCGGGTAATTATAAATGGTGCCATTAAAGACAATGCTTAACCCCAACGCCTTATCGTGCATAGGCTGGTTCGAGCGTTCCGACAAATCGATAATGGATAATCGCCGATGCCCCATGGCCAGGGGGCCATCCGCATAATCGCCCGCACTATCCGGGCCACGACGCTCCAGCTTTTGCATCATTCGATGGATAACCGCCAGCTCTGGCCGTTGAGTATCAAAACGTAATTCACCACAAATGCCACACATAATTATCTGTCTCTAAGTTCGCAATAAATGTTCAGGTTGCGTATTACAACCGGTATACCGTTTAAGCCTGCCCAGTGGTCAATCAAGAGGCTCAACACCCCAACCGCCACCACCTGGCGTGTTTATAGTAAGTTGGTCCCCGGCCTGCGCTTGAAACGTTTGCTTGGGTTTGAGTTTTGTTGCATTCAAAAAGTTTTCGCCGGTTTTACCATTGCCCCCGCCCTGCAACCCCCAGGGCGCATGGTAGCGACGCTCTGTCAGCAAAGTAACTGTCGTCGGTTGTAGAAACTCGACACAACGACAAATACCATCACCACCATGATGCAAGCCCGACCCGCCGGAGTGTTGGCGCAAGGCATATTGCTTTACCCGCAGGGGAAACAGGCTCTCCAGCACTTCAACCGGGGTATTACGCGTATTCGTCATGTGCGTTTGCACCCCGCTCAAGCCATGTGTTTTCGGGCCCGCCCCCATGCCGCCACCAATGGTTTCATAATAATCCCATTCGGCCCCCCGCTTACTGGCTTGCCCCTGCCGGTTGGCATCTCCTGTATTGCCAGCTTTCGCATTCTCCACCGTCGTCGCACGCGCCCCCATGGCAAGATTATTCATACTACCGTGGCTCGCTGCCGGTATGCAGTCGGGGATGGCTTTGGCCAGCGCGCCCATGACGACATCCACTACTCTGGTGCTGGTTTCCACATTGCCGGCAGCAACGGCGGCCGGGCGCCGGGCATTTAGCAGACAACCTTCGGGTGCCATCAGTTTAATATCACGAAAACGCCCTTCGCACGCCGGCGTATAACCCGGCATCAAGCAGGAAAACACATAATAGACACCGGCAGCGGCGACAGAAAGTGGGCAATTGATATTCCCTTTGGTCTGAGGCGCTGTGCCAGTAAAATCCACCCGCACCTGATGACCATTAACAGAAATTTTTACCGCGATTGGAATATTCTCGTTCCCCAGGCCATCATCATCCATCACATCGTTAAAACAATACTCCCCGTCGGGTATGTTACTGAGAGCATGCATGGCCAGGCGTTGAGCATAATCATTAAGCGCCACAATGGCAGTGTCAAACGGCTCGCGCTGCATCCCAACCACCAGTGCCCGTAAACGCGTCAGGCCGGTTTTATTGGCACTGACTTGTGCCGCGATGTCGCCCTTGCTTTGTACCGGATGGGTGGTTTGCGACACAATCGAGTGCAGCATGGATTGTTGAATCTGATTGTCCCGAATCAAATAACCCGGTGGAATAACAACCCCCTCCTCTGACAATGTTTGCGAGATTGGCATTGAACCAGGGGTTTCAGCACCGATATCCGCGTGATGCGCACGATTAACAACAAAGGCAATTAAGTGACCCTCGACAAACAATGGCGCTATCAGTGTTACATCCGGTAAATGTGTGCCACCGAGATACGGGTCGTTAAGAATAACCATGTCGCCATCCCGCCACTGCAGACGACACACAATGTTCTCCATGGCATAGGCCATACTCCCCATATGCACGGGAATATGCGCCGCTTGCGCACATAGCTTGCCCTGGGCATCAAAAACCGCGCAGGAAAAATCCAAGCGGTCTTTTATATTGGGGGAAAAAGCCGTGCGCTGCAGTACCGCCCCCATTTCCTCGCAAACCGCATCAATCCGGCTGGCAAATAGGCTCAATTCAATGGGGGATAAAGTTTTATTATGCACGCTTAATTTTACCGGCTTATTTGGCATACGGAACGTAGCACACTTATTTTTAGCATAATGTGGATATTAACGTTTACTTATGCATGCTATCATATTGCATTATTGCGGTCATTGCTCTAGGCTATACCCGACCGGGCTGATCAACTATTGTTTTGTCGATTTTGTCTTGTCATCATTTGCCAGCTTTAAGTTCGTTAATTTTTGTACTGTCAATGTTTGTCATCAATTGATGTTACAAACTGTGTTTCAATTAATGTATCAAAAAGTGTTTCAACTAATGCTTCACAAACAATGTTTCAAATAATATTCACCTGATTCAGTATTAATCAATGCAGCAAAAGGAATAACGATGAAAAATCCGCTTGATTCTATTTTAGGCACCATTATCTCAGGCTTCGTACTAACCCTGATACTGGCCCTGATTGCCAGCGCCATATAACACACCATATTCTCTATTAATTATTTAAATACAGTTTACTTATACACTGTTTACTTAAAAACAATCGTTTTTATACTACTAAAATTCCAACACCAAAAAGGTCACTATCATGGAGTACGTACAATTTATTGAGCGGTGGATTCACTTTCTTGCAGGCATCACGTGGATCGGCCTGCTTTATTATTTCAACTTTGTTCAAGTGCCCGCCATGGGCGCCGCTGTCGCCGACAAAGAAGGCCCCGGCCCTGCCGCTATCGGCAAATATGTAGCACCCCGCGCCTTGTTATGGTTTCGCTGGTCGGCATTAGTGACCTGGATTGCCGGGGCAGGCTTGTTAGGCCCCAATATGGGCGCTGCTTTTACCTTCCAGGATGGCTTTGAATTTATTGGCATGGGCGCCTGGTTAGGCACCATCATGCTACTCAATGTCTGGGGGCTTATCTGGCCTAACCAGAAAAGAGTGCTTGGCATTGTGCAAGCCTCGCCAGAAGAAATTAACAAAGCCAAGCGGGTGGCATTGCTTGCCTCACGCACGAATACCCTGTTATCGATTCCCATGTTATTTTTCATGGCGAGCCATTCACACGGGGTATTCTAGGGAGGCCAAGGTAAAGCACTTAATAAACCCGGCCTAAAGGCCGGGTTTATTAATAAAAACGCTGAGATCGCAATCAAAATTTGCCCACGGGCAGATTTAAAGATAACATTAGCACAGTGTGGCAGTCTCCCTGGAGGCTGCCTTTTTGTTTTAGCGGATTCGTTTTGCGCATAGTCGATTTAACCGACTATACTGACCGGGTAGCACATGGTTTGTAATTACCCGGCTGCAGCACAACGAATCAGTGAAATGAATCAGCACAATTTGTCAGCACATGCAGTCAGTACAAAGGGACCTGGCATATCACCCTAATTAAAAAAGGGCGTCAACACGAAACACGACCCCGAGCTAACCAGCTAACACTCGACCCGATTGCTGAAGAATTAAAACTCACAGACACATTGACTAACACAATGACAAGTACTTCTCTTATGCATACTTACTTACCACTTCCTGTGACATTCACGCATGGCGAAGGCGTCTGGTTGTGGGATACAAATGGCAACAAATACCTCGATGCCATCAGCGGTATCGCCGTAACGGGGCTTGGACACGCACACCCGAACGTCAGCGCTGCGATATGTGAGCAGGCGAATCGACTGATACATACGTCTAATTTATTTCAAATCGAACTACAGCAACAGCTGGCGGATAAACTCACCGACCTAACCGGAATGGACAATGTGTTTTTTTCCAATTCCGGCGCAGAAGCCAACGAGGCGGCAATTAAAATCGCCCGGCTTTACGGGCGTAACAAAAGTATTCAACAACCCAATATTGTGGTCACCGAAAACAGCTTTCACGGCAGAACCCTGGCGACGCTAAGCGCCAGCGGAAACCGCAAGGTACAGGCAGGATTTGAACCACTGGTATCCGGGTTTACCAGAGCACCGTATAACGACATTGATGCGCTGTATAATATTGCCCGGCACGACAAAAATGTCGTCGCGATTCTGGTGGAACCCATTCAAGGCGAAACCGGTATAGTCATGCCTGATGCTAACTATCTAAGCAAAGTTCGCGCACTGTGTGACGAATTCGGCTGGTTAATGATGCTCGATGAAATCCAAACCGGGATGGGCCGTTCAGGCCAGTGGTTTGCCTTTCAGCATAATAATATTACGCCCGATGTGATGACACTGGCAAAAGCACTGGGCAATGGCGTGCCGATCGGCGCCTGTGTTGCTCGGGGTAAAGCCGCACAAACCTTTCAACCCGGCAACCATGGCTCAACCTTTGGCGGCAACCCACTGGCCTGCCGCACGGCATTAACCGTTATTGATGTTATTGAAAAACAAGGACTGGTGGAGCGCGCAGCCTCGCTGGGCGACAGGATTCTAACGGCATTTCAGCAGCGTCTCAAAAATAACAAATACGTAACAGACATCAGAGGCAAGGGTTTACTACTGGCCATTGAACTAAACCAGGCCTGCAAAACCCTGGCACAACAGGCGCTGGATACCGGTATAGTTATCAATATCGCCAATGAAAACAAAATTCGTTTACTGCCCCCACTGATTACCAGTGACGACGAAGCGGATTTAATCGTGGATAAAGTCAGTCAATTGGTTGAAGGCTTTAAGCCCTGATCAGGTTATCTGCAATAGACCATTTCGCAACAATTAGTGCGCAAGGGCAAATCCAGCAGCCCGCACCAACCATAATGAATGACAAACATTAACCACTAACATTAGTTACCGACATAATTCACTAACATTAAACACTAACATTAAATATAGCGACAAACGATATGAAAAATCGCCATTTTCTTACTCTAGCGGATTTAAGCAGCGATGAATATCGCCACATTATTCAGCGCGCCATTGAACTAAAAGCCAAGCAAAAATCCGGCGAACTATTTGAACCCCTGAAGAACAAAGTACTGGGCATGATTTTCGAAAAATCATCAACCCGCACCCGTGTCTCATTTGAAGTGGGCATGGTACAACTGGGCGGGCACGCACTTTTTCTTTCCCCCCGGGACACTCAGCTGGGCCGTGGTGAGCCAATTGAGGATACCGCCCGTGTATTATCCCGCATGGCCGATATCATCACCATTCGAACCTATGAGCACGAAAAATTAGAGCGCTTTGCGGCGTATTCTTCTGCACCTGTAATAAATGCGTTAACCGACAAGCATCATCCCTGTCAATTATTGGCCGACATACAAACCTTCACGGAACAACGCGGCGAGATCAGCGGCAAAACCGTAGCCTGGATTGGTGATGGCAATAACATGTGCCATTCCTACATTGAGGCTGCGCAGCTATTCAATTTCAAGTTGCACATTGCCAGCCCCGAAAACTACCACCCCGATAGCGAACTGCTCAAGCAAGCTGGCGCGGCTGTCAGCCTGTTCGACAATGCCAGCGACGCCGCAAAGAATGCCGATATGGTGGTAACCGATGTCTGGTCCAGCATGGGTCAGGAATCCGAACAAAAGCAGCGGGAAGCCGCATTTAAAGCCTATCAGGTAACTCCTGAAATTATGGCCGACGCCAGGCCCGACGCATTATTCATGCATTGCCTGCCGGCACATCGCGGCGAAGAGGTTGCTGCAGATGTTATCGATGGCCCACAAAGTGTGGTGTGGGATGAAGCGGAAAACCGGCTGCATTCCCAAAAAGCATTATTGGAATTTCTGCTCCTGGGAAATTAAGCGCGGCATGCAACACAATGCATATGTTCTGCATTGATGACAAAAATCACATGAACCCACTCCTCGAAATAAAAAATATTGAATGTAAATACCGCGATCACACCGTGGTTCAAAATCTTTCGATGCATGTCAATGAAGGCGGCCTGGTTTGCCTGTTAGGCCCCAGTGGTTGCGGTAAAACAACAGCCTTGCGTGCCATCGCTGGCTTTGAGCCCGTGTATAAGGGCGAGATACGCATGGGTGATAAAGTACTTTCGCGCCCTGGCTTTAGTGAAGCCCCGGAAAAACGCCAACTGGGCATGGTCTTCCAGGATTACGCCCTATTCCCTCACATGACCGTGTATGACAACGTTACCTTTGGATTACGCCAGCATACCAGCCAGGAGAAACAATCCGTTGCAAAGCATATGCTCGGCATTGTTGGCATGCACAGCTATGCACAACGCTACCCCCACGAACTCTCTGGGGGTCAGCAGCAACGAATTGCTCTGGCTCGGGCCCTGGCCCCCCGCCCCAAAGCCATATTATTGGATGAACCTTTCTCTAATCTCGATGTAGAACTACGCAAGCGCCTCAGCTCTGAAGTTAGAGACATATTAAAAACCGAAGGCACCACCGGCATTCTGGTCACCCACGACCAGGACGAAGCTTTTGCGCTAGGTGATCACATTGGCGTGATGAACGAAGGTAAAATCCTGCAGTGGGACACCCCGTTTAATCTATACCACGAACCAGCTAACCGGTTTGTCGCTGACTTTATCGGCCAGGGGGTTTTCATCAGCGGCACCATGATAACGCACAATCAAATTCAAACTGAGTTTGGTATTGTTGAAGCCGATCGCGCCTACCATTGGAACAAAAACGATATCGTTGAAATTCTGCTGCGCCCGGATGACGTTGTTTACGACCCCAAGGGGGAGTTACACGGCGAGATTATCCAAAAAGCCTTTAAAGGTGCGGAAATCATGTATACGCTACGCTTACCCACCGGCAGCGAAGTACTGTCCTTATTCCCCAGCCACGAAGATTTCAACATCGGCCAACAGGTGCATCTTCGAATGGACATCCAGCATGTGGTCGCATTTCAAAAACAACCGACCACGTATTAAGAATTTAGCCCACAAAAAAACGCGCCAGTCAGCGCGTTTTTTTGTATTAATTTTTTGTGCTGGTTCTCGCTACAGTATCAGCTGCTACGATGTCAACAATAACGTTAGCAACAAAACGCTAACCAAAACACTATTAAAACGAGGTACTTAAAGGCCTGCCAGATACTCTGAAACAGCCTGAATTTCCTGGTCAGACATCTTTTTAGCAATTGCGGCCATCATGCCGGCAGGATCGTTTGCGCGTTTACCGGACTTCAAATCCTTTAATTGCTTAACAAGATAAGCTTTTTGCTGTCCACCGATCACGGGGAACAACGAAACACTGGCGCCTTTACCCTTGCCATTATCGCCATGGCAATTGATACAACCATAAACGCCTGACTTAACGTTGCCATTGAGGAAAATATCTTTCCCTTTTTTGCTCAACGCTGACTGGGTGGGCTTGCCTTTCATTTTCTTTTGCGATTGAAAATACACCGCAATATCCGTCAAGTCCTGCTTACTTGTTACCATTTGAGCCATGGCAGACATGGTGTCGTCCTGACGATTACCCAATTGAAAATCCTTAACCTGCTTAAAAATATAACCGGCATATTGCCCGGCCAGATTAGGGAAAGTGGTTGGGTCCATACTAATACCGTCAACCCCGTGGCAACCGTGGCACAATTCCGATTTAGCTTTCCCTGCTTTTGCATCCCCTGCAGTAATATCCATTCCTCCTGCAATCACCTGCTCCGCATTGACTGTTTGTGATAGTACAAGCATCCCCAAGATCGCTCCTAAAGAAGTGATTCTTTTTATCATATATTTTCACCCTTTCGTTGGAATTTATCTAAACCATTGAACGTTTAAAAGTTGAATATTTAAAATTTACGCTTGTGACTTCAAGCGCAGGACAGCAAAAAACAGTTAATTCGGCTTTAACGTTGTCGCTAACTCCCCTCTCATACTACAAGCCAGCCAACGCTTAAATTGTTATCTTTCCTCCAACCTTATTACTGCCTGCTGTTAACGAACGACTGTATCTCAGTAAATCGCATACGTCAATTTTAGTGAAACACCAAAAATCAGGCCTGGAGGCTTTATCTAAACTGCATTTTTCCTTATTTTTAATATATTTGGCACTGGATTTGCTTTGTTAATAGTGCATCTCAGACTGCTCAACACAGTACACATAAACCACCTGACAAGAGCCGACAAAACCCAGAAATTCATCTTTTTTATCATGAAATTCATTAATTTACAATCTAACCACCTATCACAGAAAGCCATCATGGGGCTTGTTACCCTCGTGCTGTGCCTTGCCCCTGCGGCAGTTTATGCGGAAATAATCGAATCGACGACTGATTCACAAGCCCCCGAAGACCAACAAAATATCAAATATGTCGGGGACAACCTGGTGATAATGATACGCACAGGACAAAGCAACAAACACAAAATTGTGCGAGCGATAACCAGTGGCACGCAACTGCAAGTGCTCGAAACCGGCGAAGAATACAGCCGGGTACGTACCAGCAACGATATAGAAGGCTGGGTACTCAATCAATACCTGATGGACGAACCCGTTGCCAAGCACAAGCTCACCCTTGCCAGAAAACAAATAGCAATGATGGAAACGCAAAATGCGCAAGTAAAGCAGGAATTGCAAATGGCCAAGGAAGAACGTAACGCCTTAAAGAAAAACCTGCAATTAATCGAAAAAGAAAAAGACCAACAAACCGATGAAGCAAATCACTTACGCAGTCTCGCAGCACAGCCACTAAAGTTATCGGATGAAAACCAGCAACTGTCCCGCAGCAAGGTGTCACTGGAAAACCAGGTCAATACATTACAAAAAGAAATCACCGCCTTACGGGATGAGACAAAAAAACAATGGTTCCTGACCGGTGCCGGAGTGGTACTGGCCGGAATCCTTATCGGCTTAACACTTTCGCGCATGCGCCGGGTGCGTAAATCAGACTGGGGTAGCCTATAAAGCTAACATTCGCCACCTGCCCGCCTGGAAAAAGTCGCCATTTATGCGTTCGTCACTGCCGCTTCTTTGGTGATTGACTCAGCTTCATTCACCGCGACTTCGTCCTCAAAACCAATGGTAAAGATTTTAGCAAATACATACGCCAGGCAAAGCGAGAATATTATCGCCCCAATTGCTGCCAATGACCCTTCGATACCGAATACCGGGACCTGATATTCCAAATAGCCACGCATGGTCTTGGAAATCTCCTGCCCTCCGATTACCACGTTGTAGCGCATCATGAACACCTGGACCAATGCGAGCACCGATGCTACCGATGTCGCCACGATCAATGTTGTGCCCGAGAGTTTAAACTTCCAAACACAAAAAAGTATCGCGATTGGCACAACCGCGCCCACCAGAAATTGTACAATGAAGAATCGGTAGAACATCGGTCCCGTTACATATGCCATCACCAGCTCTATACCTTCCTTTCCTTTGTAGATCAGACTGACAAATTCCACACCTTCGAGAAACAGCGTGAAGATGGCAAAGATCATCAGGTAAAATGAAAGCCCCCTGAGGCAGGCGTCATCCGCTTTGACCTTACGAAACGCTGAGACCACGATATACATCAGCATTACTGCCGCCATGCCCGAGACGATCGCTGATATAACAAAAATAACAATGGTTAATTCAGACGACCACCATTCCCGTGATTTTAACGACGAAAACACAAATCCAACATAACCATGCAGGCCATGTGCACCAAGGATACTGAAGATCACAATACGTCGAAGCCACTTGTGGTCAAACGCTCTTGCTTCAGCAGAGATGTTGTCGTCGAACAAGGTAAGGGTTCGATAGAATAACTTCTTCACCCCCAAAGACTTCCTTGCCTGCAGGACATTGTAAACCCTGAACTCAAACCATATCTCAAGAAACAGGATAAACGTATACAACATGGCAAAGTAGCCAAACATCGAAAACGCCGACGTAAAGTTCGGCGTGATCATCGCACCCAGTGCGCGCTCGGGATGCCCGAGATGACTTAACAGCACGATCGGCACCGTCAACATAAACGCGAACGCCGCCAGCAACGCTAACCGTGAAACCGGCTTAAACGCTTTCAAGCCGGAACCCGTATATAAAACAGAAACACTAGAGGCCCCCGCCACTAATCCGGTGAGGTAGGGATAAACTGCAATCAAAATGGTCCACGCCACCACGGTTTCGTTTGGGTAGACATAACCAACAAAAGGCGTCACATGAAACACGTCCATTAACGCACCTCCTCATTGATACCGATATATTTCACGCTGGGATGGGTACCCATATCCGCCTTGAGCACTAATAATTCTCGACCGTGCTTTTTAACCCACAAACTAATATCACTGCCAGGATCATTGAGATCACCAAAAATCAGCGCGTTTTTCGGGCAAATATCCACGCACGCCGGCTCTTGGCCTTTTGTTAATCGATGCCAGCACCAGGTGCATTTACCTGCCACACGGGTAACACCATCGGGTCTCGCCGGGATCGGACGCAGGTAACGTGCACCATAGGGGCACGCCTGTTTGCAGTACAGGCAACCGATACACCGGTCTTCGTCGACTAGCACCGCGCCATCGGGGGTTTGAAACGTCGCGCTCTTCGGACAAACCTGGATACACACGGGAGACTCGCAGTGATTACACATCTTTGGCACAAAGAAACTATACTCCACATCCGACTCTTCATAACGATCATCAAATCGGTAAATGAAATTATCAGGATCAGAAACCGCGATATTTCCGGGATCAGTCGCGGCATCCACATGCACATGCGGATCACCTTTAAGCTTGGTATAACGCTCTATCCAGCGGTTATTGATGGAGGGGTGCCCCGGTAGACCATTTTCGATCTTGCAGGCCGTCATACACTGATTGCACCCGATGCACTTATAGGCATCAATACCGTAAGCCCAACGGTGAGCAAACGGATCGTAGCCCGGCGGACAGTATTTTTCCAAATACGCCTGCTTAACGTGCTGCATTTCGGCTTCGCTCGCACCTTTTTTAAAAACCGTAGCGGCAAGCGTGGGTAAGGTCATTAGCATCAGTGACCCGCCTAACACCTGCTTGATAAACTGACGGCGCCCTTGCTCGTTGGGCACCACTTCGTCTGTGGCCGCTGAATCTTCAATACTCGGAAGAATCATCCGTTTATTCATTTTCTGGCTCCGCTTTACTTGCTGAATAATTTGCTGAATAATTTGCTGACACTATGCTTTGGCTCCACCATCGCATTCGTTCCACTATTGTTCCACTATTGTTCCACTATCGCTCCACTATCGTGCCTGACATCATCACGACAGCGTTGAAAAATACTGTGAGAGGTCATCGATTTCGTTGTCTTTCATTTCCGATGCAATGGGATTCATCATCGTACCGCTGAGTTCGCCGGACCTGAACTTAGTTAATTTATCCTTGAGCACCTCATAGGACTGGCCGGCCAATTCCGGGGCAAAACCACCACGCCCCGCTGGGCCATGGCACGTAAAGCAACTTGAAGCAATGGACGCCTCACTGGAAGCGTCACTTTTCTCCACCGTTTCAGCTTTGCCACTGGCGACACCCGGTGATGCACTAACCGCGGCACCAAACCCGGGTGAATGGGGATCATGGCATTGCGTACAGACCAATACACCCTCATGAGGGTGTGGATGTTCCTGCGGTGAGATCTGCGGCTGGCCGGTAGTACTACGGGCTTTCATCTTTCGGTGGCACGACAGACATAATTCAACGATGTCACCATCGCCTCTAACCGTCATCAATTTGCCAACTTTTTCGGGATGCTCACCCTGCGGGCCGTGGCACACCTCGCATTTTGATTGTTCCTGGCGTGCACCATGCGCACCCTCGGACCACTTCTTGTACAAGGCATCGTGACAGCCAACGCTCGCGCAGGAACTTGAACCACGATACGCAACCGGTGCAGACGCTATATATAAAAGACTTTTGGCATCGTACGACCCCGTTAATTTTGAACCTTCCGGCACAAAGAAACGCAAGCCAACGAAAAACACAACCCCTGCCAATACCAGCAAACTCACCAGGCGAACAGCATATCGCGGCACCCTGTTCTTCACACTCATTGCAACTCCCTCCACGTTGTCACCAGTGTAGAGATGATCCAATTAAAGGGAGTGACCTATATCAATATTAATCGCATTTGCCGGTATCGTAAGGTGGGAAGCTAAAACGTGAAAGTCCGGGGAGAAGGGGGGGGGGACACATTTGGTAATAACGACGTTGCTGTTAAAGCAAAAGCAGGCAACACAGGAACCCAACCCACTGGCGCGGTAAATAATCCTCAATGCATTCATGCCCGTCATGGCCTCTACTTATTTTCATCTAACTAAAATAAAAAAACATACCTCAATATAAACAGGAGAAAATCGGCAAGCGCATTTCAAACTGTTAATCACTAAACGTTGCATTGCAGTGCTCGATGGCCGTATCGATAAACAACCTAACTTTCGCTGAAAGGTATTTTCGATGTGGGTAAACGGCATAGATACCAAACGGCTCGGAAGGAAATTCGATTAACAGGCGCTTCAACTTACCTTGTGCCATATCATCGGCCACCACAAATGATGGCAGAAAACCAATACCATGCCCCGCCAACACGAGTTCGCGTGCCGCTCGGGCGCTGTTGACCGTCAGATGAGTCGTGACATCCGTGGTTAGCGCACGTTCCCCTACCCCCAGCGTCCAATGTGTGCCGCCCGCATAATTACTGTCTACCACGCAGGCGTGTTCCGCCAACTGTTGTGGCAGCATCGGTTCACCATGCGCTTTGAGAAAACCAGGTGAGGCACACACTAACATCGTGGTATTGCCCAGCTTCCGCGCAACCAACGAGGAATCCGTTAACGTACCAATGCGGATCGCCACGTCAATTCGTTCTTCAACCAGGTCGATGAAACGGTCTGTTAACTGGAGGCTCAGCCTGACCTCAGGAAAGCGCCGGGAGAAATCAGACACCACTGGCATCAGATGAAGTTCCGCGAAGGAAATCGGCGCCGTTACACGAAGCTCACCTTTCGGACTCATATTATTGGATTGAACCGCATCATCCAGTTCCTCCAAATCCGCCAATATCGGTCGACACTGCTCGAAATAGGCCCGACCACTACTGGTTGCGCTCACTTGACGCGTCGTGCGATGCAGCAAACGAACGTCCAGATGCGCTTCCAGCTGACTGATTTGCTTGCTAATCAATGCCTTGGATACCCCGGCACGACGCGCAGCCTCCGAAAATCCTTGCGCTTCCACCACGGCTACAAATGCCCGCAGACAAGATAGCTTATCCATTCCCCCTCCCATTGTTAACTAAGTGTGAACAGTATATACAATAAATAGCATATTGTTTACACGCATAAATTAACCAATACTTAACCCATGGTCACTCACAATCAACAAGGAGAAACAACATGAATACACTCACAGCACCTTACGCCGCGCTTTTGTTACGCACCTCATTAGGCGTGATGTTTATCGCCCATGCCTTATTAAAAATCCTGGTCTTCACACCGGCAGGCACCGCAGGGTTTTTCGCTTCGCTGGGCGTCCCTGGCTGGTTTGCTTATCCCATTATGGCGATGGAGCTCATCGGCGGTATCCTGCTGATTGCCGGCCTGCAAACCCGTGCGGTATCCCTGGCCCTGTTGCCCGTCCTGATTGGCAGCATCGTTCTGGTACACGGTGGTAACGGCTGGTTATTCAGCAACGCAAATGGCGGCTGGGAGTATCCGCTGTTTTTAGCAATGGCCGCGTTGGTCCAGGCCATGCTGGGTGATGGCGCCTATAGCCTGAAAACAGTATTGATGCCAACCCAAAGAATGGGCGACAACGCCGCAAGCACATGAACGTCTAGCTGCTCGCATCACCAACTGAATAAACGGTATCGGTCCCACCAGGGTGGGGCCGACTCAACAAACAATTTTCCGGAGACACTGACATGCTAATAAACGGCCAATGGGCAAAAGATTTTCATCCTGTGCAAGGCACCGACGAGGATGGTGGATTCGTGCGAGAAGATTCTAGTTTTCGCAACTGGATTACAGCAGATGGCACCTGCGGCCCCAGCGGCAAAAGCGGTTTTGTCGCAGAACCCAATCGATATCATTTATACGTCGCACTCATTTGCCCGTGGGCATCGCGCACCCTCATGGTTCGAAAACTCAAAGGCCTGGAGGATGTCATCTCGGTCACCATACTCGAACCACGCCTAACTGAAAAAGTCTGGCGCTTCGGTGGTAATCCCCTATCACTCCCCGGCACCCAAGCCGACCCATTATACAAAGCCGATTATCTTTATGAGCTCTACCTGCGCGCCAAGCCCGATTACACCGGCCAGATAACCGTACCCGTATTGTGGGACAAACAACAGGAAACCATCGTCAATAACGAGTCATCTGACATTATACGCATGCTCAACAATGGCTTCGGCGCCATGGCGAATAATAACATTGACCTTTACCCCGAACCCTGGCGCAGCGAGATTGATACGGTTAATGATCGACTCTATGAGCAATTTAACAATGGCGTGTACCGTGCCGGGTTCGCCACAACCCAACTCGCTTATGACAATGCCGTCAACGACGTTTTCAAAAGTCTGGCTTATATTGAACAACGGTTGGATGGCCATGATTATCTGGTGGGCGACCGGCTCACGGAAGCCGATATACGCGCCTTTGTAACGCTGATACGATTTGACATGGCGTATTATGGTTTATTCAAGACAAACCTGAAACGGGTACAGGACTACCCCACCATTCACGCCTATGTGAAACGAATTTATGACATTCCCGGCATGGCCGAAACGGTGAACCCGGCGCATATCAAGGCCGGTTATTACTCAATCCGTGCCCTGAATCCATCGGGCATTGTGCCCATGGGTCCGACAATGCCGTGGTAAGCGCAAGCGACTGTACCCAAACCGGCAGGACGTTCTTAGGCGACTCACACCATTGGAACCGCTTACTTACGCCCTGGCGGTATTTCAACTATACTGCTTATCGGTATCAAACAACTCGGCAATAACCCGCTCACGCGGTAATCTGCGAAGGCCCTTATGACGGACAAAATCATCCTGGTATACGACAAAGAATGTCCGCTGTGTGATGCCTACTGCCGCATGGCGCGTATCCGCGCATCCGCGGGGCAGCTCGAGCTGGTTGACGCCCGCACCTCGCCGAACCTTCCGAATGAAATGCTGGACGAAATTACCGCTCGCGGGCTGGACATCGACCAAGGCATGGTGCTTAAACTGGGTGGAAAACTGTATTATGGTTCCGATGCGATTCACACGCTGGCATTGCTAAGCACGCGCAACGGACTATTTAACCGCATAAACTACTGGATATTTTGCTCACCCCGCGTGTCCCATATGTTATATCCCGTGTTTCGATTTTTCCGTAACCTACTGCTAAAGCTACTCCGAAAAACCAAAATAAATAATCTTAACATCAGGGAAAACAGTCGATTCTAGAGGACCACATTCTAGAGGACCACATTCTAGAGAACAACATAAACCCGAATTACAGTTTTGACTTGGCGTATTGCAAAGCTTCGTAAATATAGGCCTCATACTCATCCTCAAATTCCAGCGGAATCAGCACCCACTCTTTAAAACGCTTTTTGGTAAAATTAAATTCCATGCCCTTACCTTCGGCAATTAACGCATTAACACGCTCTGGCGACACCTTAATAATAAGGGCATCTTCTTTTTCAAACATCATCGACAAAAACTCACCCTGGTAGCGTATGCAAGGGGTTTTCATCATGGTTGATTGCTCAACGCCCGTTTCTTTCAATATTTTATTAACCGCCTGCTGGTAACTCATGACAGATTCCTCTTAATGTAATCCAGCAGCGCCGGGTTGTTTTCAAGCTTTCTCGGCCCCATGAGCATTCCGGTTAAGCCATGTTGCTTCAAGCATTGCAATGCAAGCGGGCTCGCTTTATCGATTTCAATCGTTGCGATTTTTTTCAATTGCATAAATGGCTTTGAATGCTTTTTAGGGCCGCCGCCTTTGTTACTAATAAAAGGCTGGATGTTATCCCGGACATCATCCAGGCTGAGATTCGTTTGCGTGACGTCACAAACAAAACCAATTTGCTGATAGGGTGCCGCCAGGTATATACCCAAAGCATTCCAGATTTAGGCGTTTATAGCACGCCCCTTTTTGTCCACAGCGTCGTTGCTTCTCCTTACATAGAGTGGCTATGCTGCGTCGTCGCGCCTAGCTGTAAACAAAAATGATCGCACTCTAAACGCCTAAATCTCAAACGCTTTGGGTAGATAAACAACATCCCCGCGAGTCACTTTTGCATTCATGGGCCAAACGATTTTCGCTCGGCTAAAGGCGCCAAACACGTCATAGTATTTGGTATTTGCCGGAAATAACCAATGCATTATAGCGCTCCAGTATTCATTTTAATCGCACCTGACTAGTGACCATGACTTGCCCGAATTCCCGGATTACGAAAAATCCATCCCAGCGCGGCCCCTGTTAATATAAATTGTATGGCCTGAAACACAGTGTGATAAAGCAGAAACTGTGAAATCGGCTCAATCTGGATTTTAGCCGCCGTCGCAAACCCCATGGCGGTATAGGTCATTAAGCCGATAATCAAATTAAATCGGATTCCCTGCACAACCGGATGTCCAATGCCTTTATAAAAAAACGGATAAAGATAGCCGATCACCACCCCTTGAATGAGAATGGCAATAATGCCCAATGGAACAATGGGCTGGTCCCGCGTAATCGCGCCCCAGCTTGCGTAAAGCGCATCAAACCAGAGGATATGCCACGGATAAGCCCAGGCCATGGTAATGACAAAATACGCCAACACAAACAAACCAAGCTTTTTCATTTTCACCTCGTCTTAATCATCTTTCTATAAAGATGCGTTTGATTTTTCTTCTGTTTTAATAGAAAGTGCGCATTAGCGTTGGTTTATGCAGCCATTCCCGCACAAAGCCCGCAGGACTAGCGCAGGACTGTCGCCAAGTGCAAAGCCGATGATTTCTTTACTCACAATCATTTTACGTCGGCTTAAAACACTTCTATAATAAAAGTATTAATCCATAAACACTTCTACAATGCAAGTATTATTTTATGTCATCGAAACTCGAACACAAAGACCGCACAGGATGCCCCATTGCCTGCTCCCTTGACATTATCGGAGACCATTGGTCCTTATTGATCATTCGTAACCTGATGTTTACAGGACGCCACGAATACAAAGACATGTTAGCAGCGGAAGAACAGATTTCCAGCAGCATACTAACCACCCGCCTAACCAAACTCAGTCGCGACGGCTTAATAGCCAGCCTGCCCCATCCGGAAAGCCAGCGCCGAAAACTCTATTACCTCACGCCAATGGGAAAAGACCTGGTGTACATGATGACCGACCTCGCGCTATGGGCCAATAAACATCTTGGTGATTATCTCGATATACCCAAAGAAAAAAAACAACTACTGGAAAAAGACCCAAAGGCGTTTATCAACATGACACTTCAACGTCTTGATGCCTGGGAAAAGGAATTTTTATAACCGAAACAGGGCTTCAAAAGCTGTGGTTTCAAAAACACGGTTTCAAAAACTATCGTTTCAAAAAACCTAGTTTCAAAAACATGGCTTCAAAAAGCATGATTTTCAACATGACGGTTTTTGGCGCTAAGCCTTTCGAAACGAGCGTACCAGCCTCATGGTAAGGGTAACCCCGGCCAGTACAATGGCGCCAATAACCAGCCCCGCCAGGGTATTAACCAGGGGCGCAGACATAAACGACAGCAGCGCGCCTAACACGGGAACAGCCAATAACCATTGTGCAAGATGGTGCAGCACATCCTGGGACTGCGGCAAACCATGAACCAGTATGCCGCCGCCCACCATAAACATGGCGATGGTGCCAACGATAGACAGTGTTTTCATCAATCGTGGCGCGAACCATAAAATGAACCGGCCCATGGTGTGTTTCAGGCGCGACCATGCATTCTCAGCGGCCTGTTGAATCAACGCCAGCCCGGCATCGTCCAGCTTCACAATAGCCGCCACCAGCGCGTAGACGCCCACCGTCATAATGACGGCGATGGTGGAAACCACCAAAACCTGGGTAATCATGGATGCATCTTTCACGGTACCCAGGGCAATCACAATAATTTCTGCGGAAAGAATAAAGTCCGTGCGAATAGCGCCCTTAATCTTCTTGCGCTCAAAGGCCACCATATCCACCGACGCGTCCGCCAGTGCCTTGCTCAATTCCGCGTGAGCGGCCTCCGACGCTGCCTTATTGGCAAAAAATTTATGCGCAACTTTCTCAAAACCCTCATAACACAAAAACGCGCCCCCCAGCATTAACAGGGGTGTAATTGTCCAGGGGAGTAACACACTCAGCGCAATGGCCGCCGGAACCAATATTAGTTTGTTCCTGGCAGAGCCTTTGGCAACCGCCCACACCACCGGCAACTCGCGATCCGCCCGCACCCCGGCGACCTGCTGAGCATTAAGCGCCAAATCATCGCCTAATACCCCCGCCGTTTTTTTGGTGGCCACCTTGGTCATCAAGGCAACATCATCCAAAACGGTTGAGATATCATCGATTAAAGCCAATAAGCTGCTGCCTGCCATTGATGCGTTTCCTTTGAGGTTAACTATAAAGCCAGGCGGTATGATAATTCATCCGAGGATAAAAGTGGACGATCAATTCGACGGGGTTATTCTATGCCCAAAGCATTATGCCGATCCAAACCGCTTAGCCGATCGCTGCTTAGCTTTGGCAGCTTCTGCCTCGCGGTTTTTAGGTGAGGCAGAGGTGACCAAGGCATCAATAAGCGCTCGCGCCACCGTTTCAACGTTATCGACAGCCAATTCAAATGCAGCTTTATTTTCTGCCGAAGGGCGGGGAAAGCCACTTAGCTTACGTACAAACTGAAGGGCTGAAGCACGAATTTCTTCATCCGTTGCAGGGGGATCAAAGTTGAAAAGTGTTTTAATGTTTCGACACATGGATATACCTCCAGGCAGTTCCAGGCAATGCTAGTCTAGTGCATTCAATCGCGTTGTCAAAAATAGACATAACGTCAACCTTACTGTTGCACAAATTTTGCTTCGAAAACAGAAAATAGACTAAAAATACAGACCCTAATAATACTTAAATTAAACACAACAGCTAACCGGTAGCCTGGATTAAGCTTGCGGAATCCAGGGTGGGTGCTGAATATCCGACACAGTACAAGCGATTGACTTCTCGTGAACGAATTCCCTTAGCTACCCCGTTTTATCTGAAAATGTAGGGTTCCGCTCATCCCGGATTCCGTAAACGACATCCGGGCTACAAAGGTCGGAATATTTATGCAACGATGGTGGCAATTTACCATTGTTCAGACCAGGCCCAACTTCATGCCACACGGTGTTGGCGATAAACCCGCATAACATACTGCCCCGTTAACGTGCTTCGAAATTCCGCCACGTTACGTTGATAAGTCGGCGGATACCGCTCCAATGGCGGCAGCTTACCGCCGCCCTGGTATTCATCGGGAACAATCAGATTCCCCATATTGGCACAAACATGAATATCAGCGGCAGTAAATTCATCACCCAGGATATAAGGTCGTCCGTCCGACAACACCTTATCCAAGGTCGTAATTGCCGACCCCATTGCATCCAGGTTAGTCTCAATCGTGGACTCGAGGTTTTTTTTAAATTTGACATTAATCATTGGCAGCGCTAACAACACCCGTATAAGGCCAAGCACCATGTACAGCAACCCATTACCAACAATACTCAACGGTTTAAAGCCCGCTTTCGGCTGAGCCAGCATCAATGCCTCATACAGAAACGGGTAGCCCTTATCCAAAAACGCGGTGAAATAAGCCCAGCTATAATAGTTGTTTCTAATAACCGTATAAGCATCAAACACAGCCGCAAAATGCTCCGATTCCGACAGCTGTGCGGCAGGTTTTACGGCGGCGCGCTGAGTGTTGGTGAAGAATCGATGCATTAATGCCCCCATGTCCAGGGTTCCCTCACCCCCGCCGGAAAAAGACGAACCTATCGCAATGTGATGTTGCTTGTCATAACAGCAATAAAACAGATCCGGCGTATAAAACCAACGCCGTTGTAAAAACAACAGGTAAACGACTTCCTTAATCGACAAAATATTATGTTGAACATGCCGCGTAAAGCCACTGGCATCCAATAACCAGGCCTGCTCTTCACCGATAGTCCAGGGCGGGCTACTGCCCAGGATGCTAAATTGATACGCCTTAGCATCCAATGGTAACGGCGCTAACTGTAGTACATTATTGGAATAGCCTCGAATTCGATACGTGGAAAACAGTCGCGCCAGTACCACGGACAACACCGTTACTGCCAGTGATTTACCAAACCCAAGATGCGGCTCAGCACCAAACAACAAAAAGGTTCCGGCCGGGTTTTCACTGTCGAAGGCAATTCTGCGGGGCAGACCATCACGCTCAATTTTTTTAGCGTCCAGCCAGAAATTAATGACATCATTTTTCTTAAGCGCTAACCTTGAATGACACTCGGTTTCAACGGAGTGATCTTCAGCGGCAATGCGGGCAATGCACCTCGTCATACCTGCATCCTTAATCACCTCAAGCTGCCCCACCAGTGCTGCAATACGCGATGCATCGCCAACGGTGGCGGCCTGGTAAACATGGGACTGAAAAGTTCGATGCGTGGTTAACGGCTGAATCACTGCATTAAAACATTCCGCCACAACAGGATACGTCCCCACTAACACCCCGGTGAGAAGATCAAGCACACCGTCATCGGATAAGGCAAATTCCCGTTGTAACGCCAATGACCTGGCGACCACCGTGGCCGAGGCCAGGTCTGTTGGTATATTTGTGTCTGCAATACTTTGCGCAATGAGGTTACGAAGGATGGCGAGGCTGGCAGCAATATCGGTTTGCTGCTGCTCCGGTAGTTGCTTAAAATCCATTTGGCTGGCATCGAACAACCATGCAAAAACCGTCTTGCATGCCTGCGCCGCCTCTGTTGTAAGCGCGATACCATAAAACGCTGCATACAGTTGTGTGCAAATTTGTTCGGATAACTGCGTCCAGTTTATTGTTTGCTGAGGTGCTTGAAGCACGCTTTCCGTGAGTTCGCCAATAATATCCGGGATTCTCTGCGACAAATCCTCAGGGTACAAAATGGAAACACGCTTCAGTTTTTCACTAACCCCGTTATCTTCCCCTTTATGAACAAGCCCCTTAAAAAAGCCATACGCCGCATTTACCTGTTTTATTTTCTTATCATAAGGCGACAAATAAAGCGCCACATTGTCCAGCGCGTCATAAGACGCCTGGCGATGCATAACCGGCTGTGTGCCGCAAGATTTAGCGGCAGAGGACCATCGTCTGAGGAAAGACAAGAATACACGTTTCATTTGTGGTTACCTTCAAGGAACGTTTTTGATTAGCGCGTCAACCAGTGTAGTGTCGATATTGCAGGCAAATAGCGGTGTCGATATGGCAAACAGATTAATGACAAATATCCAGACAGGTGGTTATTGCGCAATTAGCACACATTAGACCGGGCAAGCAATACGGTTTAATCCGGCGTTGATTCAACACAGGTGCGATTTGGCCGTCATGATCCCAGATGTTGATTGCAAGGTAATGCAATCGTAATGAAGGCGAACCCCATTATAATGCGCTGCGGGCACAAAGTGCATACTGTGGTGGGGTTAGATATTAAGCATACCTGCTCTATCACGAATGGCGGCCGTCCTGACCCCGCTTAACATAAGAAACATCGCTGACAATCGTTAAGGCGACTTTACCGGGATGATATAGCTTTGTCAATTTGGTGAATTTAAAAACAAATGCTTTTACTTTATACACCACTTTATGCATCACGTTGCACACCACGCGATACATCGGGCTTAATAAACCTGCCGCACGCCCGATCATTATGCATTGTTGTATAATGATCAAAATATAACAATGACAAAGACAGCAGCCTATGTAACAAGTAACCGCAAATTCCCACGGCAACCATTAACCGCTAAAACGTAAAATGCGGCAGTCACCGTTTACTTATTAACCGCACCATTAGGCAATCAAACGAATGCCAAATTTCAACCACTGAGCAGTTGGGTAGTTGTTCTAACCTTAATGGATTGGCACTGACTACAAATAAATCAGGCTCATATAACAACATACCTACGATTGGTGTTTTCTCGAAACAAGCAATTGCTCTGCAAGATCAGTTATCACCCACTCCTCAGCAATGAGCCCATCGCGGAACTGACTTACAACCATATCCCGCCAAACAAGCTGAAGACCACTGGCGGGAAAGCGTTTGAATTTACCTTCCTGGGTACCCCGAAGCGTTCTTTGCCATGCGACCCGAGCCTCACCTTCCAATATACCCAAAGCGTTTGGGATTTAGGCTTTATTGCTGTCCTATTTCTGTCCTGGCGGCGTTGAAATTCCTCGCAATAGACCGGCTATTACTCGTCATTTCGCCTTGCCAGAACAAAAATATGACTCGCACTAAATACCTAAATCCCAAACGCTTTGGGTATAGAATATCCACGTCAACCTGAATATCCGGAAAGCTCTGCCGGAGTGCGCCGAGAATATCGTGAACAGTGCGATGCCCTCCTTTCATTACGCGCCCCGTGAGGTGAACGGTATAGTCGGAGGTAAAAAAATCACCGACGGCTTGCAGGTTTCCATTGGTGATAAGCATTGTATTCGCCGCGCTAATTTTTGTTGCCAATGATTTTTCCACGCTAAAACTCCTATACATGAAACGTTGCAGACTGGGCATGCCCTGACAGTTGAACAAACAGATCACTCGCCTTGCTATCAATTTTCAAAATAACTTGACCAGAACATACAGGTACCTTAAATTGGGAACGGTGATTACTAAGTCTTACATAGAGTAGAGGCATATTATGAGAAAATATCAACAACTATTGCTAATAACATTAATACTATTAGTAATCTTTACGCCGTTTAGCTTTGCCAATGACCTAATTCTATCCGACAAGCTAGTATTGAAATATCAAACCCCCAAATTAATCACCCACACCCAAAACAGTTTAATCATAAAATACCCGGATTGGTGGTTTGCTCATGAAATTCTCGATGCACAACGAATGTATCCAGGCATTGATTTATCCGACAATCTCTATAACTTTATTAATGCCATATTTGATGAATCATTTCGATCTAAATTACCTGAAAACCTTGTGAATTTATCAATAGAGCAAGCTCAGGCATTTGGCGTAACACCTGATAACGTTACAAAAAAACACATTAATGAAGCCAGCATTATTTCCGTCTATGATGAAAAACAGAATCGAGGTGATATTTATATTTTTGAAGAACGAATGATTCACCATATAGACACATCATGTACAAACTCCACCTTTAAATCAATTATTGACAGTATAAAAGCGAGGTAACATGGATTTATATGAACGTGAGAATTTACAGGATTTTTTAGTTTCATTGTTCGGCAATCAAGCTCAGTCATGGCCTATGAATGAGAAAGTATTTAACTTAACATTTGAACTGGTTGCAGAATCAACCGCATGCTCTAGCGCAATGGATGTGGTGCCGCGCCCACTACCTTATGGCGCAAATCCTTTTACATGGCTTAAAAAACAGGTAAGAGGTGCATTTATTCGCAGGTTAAATGAAAACAAAGAGCAATATGTCGTTTGTCTTCGCGCAGCGGCAGTCCGCATGGTAAGGCGATTTCAAATGGCAGCTCAAGGAATATAAGCGCTATTGAAAGTTGAAGACAGAGAAAGCCCACAAAATTCAAATAATAGTATTTTACGCATTTTATTTTTTCGAATAGCCGTCCACCTCGCTTAAACTCACTGCAAGCATCACCGGCAAAATTCTCGGTCACGAGAGGCATAGCTTACATGATGGTGACAACGTAAAGTTACATACGCAACTGGTTAAACATATTTTCAAATGAAACGACGATTAATGAACCCATAGTTATTGGGTTTTTGTCTGTCCTAAATTGGCTATACTGTAATGAATGGTGATTTATTGAAGGGGTAGTGTTAACTAAACATTGGCATCAATAACTAATACCACCCGGAATCCTCCATCACCCCACTTTCATCGCGAATGTTCTTCAGGTCTTATTCAAACCCACCAATATCATCCAGGACCAACGACGGAAGGCTGCTAAAAAAAGCATTAAGTTCCTCTGCCCGAATCGGGCTTAATCGCGTGGCCGGTAATATTCGAGCGACAATTTCATTTCCTCGCACAATTCCAAAGCTTTAGCCCCGGCATTTTAGCCGGTTCATAAGCTCTGAAAAAATAATTGGCGCGCAGCTTCCGTTGCAGTTACTTTGGTCATAACGCCTCCATAAGCATATAATTTGATTATCGAATTTTATGCTACGTCACAGATAATTCAACTACTGTTAATAACATTTTGTTAATTGAAGGAATTACTGGAGGTTTCTACGAGGTTAATGTAAAGAGTATCTTAGACCTGGAGCAGGCGCTGCTTCATTGACGTTAAAACGCTGAGATTGCGAAAAAGGGGACACCTAAAAATATCGAAATTTGGCATGTACTACTGAGTCGACATTTATTACTTAGGTCGTTGCAGCAGGACTATATCGTTACTCATCGTAAAAGCCCTTTACAATTAGCGCTTCCTGGAAAGTCGAAATTGCTCTGCAAGGCAAGTTATCACCCATTCTCCAGTGATTAACCCATCGCGAAACTGACTCGTGGTCAGAGGGGGTCTTGTTAATTTTTTTAGAAAAGGCAAATAACAAGGCCCCGGACTTCCCGCTGGACTTACGACATGATGCCAGTTATCGACCTTTAGTTATTGTTGATTTTAAAAGAAGAAATCATATCGCCAACCACCCCCCAGCTTTTACTTAGCAAGCTATCCACAGTTGGCGAACCTGAATTACTCTTAATATAGTCTGCTTCAATAACATAAAAATTATCCCCATTGTCAACTAGTGTTAGCAATAGGAGGAAAGACTCACTTTCATATATAGAATAATAGGTATTTTTATCATTTTCCTGAAAAGTACCCTCGCCCATTAATGAGTACACCTCACTTCTTGATGCTGCTTTTTTGGAAAAAATGTCCTTTGCGTAGATATTTTTTTCACCTAGCATCGGTGCTTTTATTAAAACAGAGTGGTACATATTTTTATTAAAAGCAGCTGGACCAATAACGACACCTATCACGGGGCCATCTTCTATTTCTCTTACTTGCGCATATTTCCATTCATAACGATTGGTATCTGACGCTGAAGGCGGATACGGAAGCTGAACGGAAAACTCCCCACCCTTCGACGTATAATAATCGCCGTCGACACTCCCCTTTAACATTTTAGGTGCAGGAATAAGCCCGCCTATAGTACCACCAGAACAACTCGCTAAAAGCATCACGCTCAACACAAACGGAATTACGACATTTTTTCTTAACAACATTAAATTAACCCCTGACAATTAATCACTATAAAGGTTGGCAGCTCAACAATATTTTATCAGCCTACCAATAAATACAAGTATGCCATACCCTTTGAATATTGCAAAAGAAGACATTATTTCACGCAGCAAAGCAATACCCCAAACCATTACGGTATTTTTACTCAAATTCAATATAGCCTGCTCCCGGCAACAGTCCTTTCAACTTTACAACACCTATGTGCTTGATAATTTTGTATGTACTAAAATTACCACCCCATATCGACTTCCATAGCATTTATATTCCGCCTCGTTACACATTGAAAAAGAAAAACCCATCCAACGCTGATCGCGCTCAAAGCAATTCAATAACTGCAGTATATTACCTGCCACCTAAACTAAATCCACCATGTATATGCATCGGGCAAGGCGCTAAGTCCGCTCAGTTGTAAACGTCACCAGTTGGGTCAAACACATTTCCAGACAGATTAACGATATTACCCACAAACAGATCGATATTTGTTGCGCCATCGTTACTCGAATACGATAGCAAACTAAGCCCCATTAATAGTGCGCTTCACAACCGCATCGTTCAACAGACATATATACCCCATGCTGAACGGAGCACGGGGTATATATGCTTATATGTTAGAATTTATAGCGCTCCAGCTACAGCGACTTCCTTTTCTCCTTTGACAACGGCCTAAATTAACATATAATTACACATATATGTCTATTCGGGAGCGATTGTATGGGACAAGTCACTATATATCTTGAAGATGAGATTGAGGATAAAATGATAAAAGCGGCAGAATCTGCCCATTTATCAAAGAGTAAGTGGATAGCTAGGCTCATTAAAGAAAAGGTGGCTGATGAATGGCCACAATCTATAGTTGATTTTGCTGGGAGTTGGAGCGATTTCCCAACTATTGAAGATTTACGGAAAAATTCAGGTGCTGATACTAAAAGGGAAGTCTTTTAATGTATGTTCTTGATACGAACACATTAATATATTTTTTCAAAGGCGAAGGAAACGTAGCCAAAAAGCTATTATCTATTTCGCCAAAAGAAGTCGCAATACCTGCGATTGTTATTTATGAGATAGAGTATGGAATAGCTAAATCAACTTCCCCTAAAAAAAGACAGTCTCAACTAACTGAAATTTGTTCTTTAGTGAGCATACTTCCTTTTAGCAGTAAGGAAGCATTATCGGCTGCATCTATTCGATCCAAATTGGAAAAAAAGGGAACTCCAATTGGCCCTTATGATATTTTGATTGCTGGCACAGCTTTAGAGCATCAGGGAATATTAGTTACTAACAATTTAAAGGAATTTACGAGAGTTCCTAAGTTGCGAACGGAAAACTGGTATCCCTGACATTAATGTTGACAGCACGAAATGCTTGATAACCAACCAGATGAACGTGAAAACAATGTCTATAATGGAACGAATAAGACCACTCACACGCCAGCTGATACACATTAAAGGTCAAATTCCCTTAGACAGCTAAACCTCAACACAACCCCCATTAATAGCGCGCTTCACGGCGGCATCATTCAACAGACATTTATACCCATGCTCCGTTCAGTATGGGGTATAAATGCTTATTATGTAAGGAGTTGACCGAAAAGAAAATGACAAAACAAACGACACGTGCTGCATTTACATTATCCAATATTCCGGTCATCAATCTACGGAAGGAGTTTGAAACGCATTTTTACCTCCTAGGAACAGAGCAGTTTCGGGCCCAACTTGATGACCACACAATGGCCGTGGAGCTTCCTTCGTGTAGCTGGACGGGGTTACCGGACGGTCTTCTTACTCTGATGCTCCAAAGAGCGATTCTCGGTGTTGAGTCTTTTCTGAGCGCCGCAGTCGAGTATGAGCTGGTAAAGCAACAGCGTTTCACCAACGAGACTAAAGAAAAAGTGAATAATCCATTTCGTCTTGGAGGTGGAGGCACAGCGAATATCTTTTTATAACAAACTTCCTGGTTTAGTCAATGATTCCTATCAGCTATCAAAATCAAACCCTCAGCTTTATGCTGAAATTAAAAAGTTCTACAAATCGTTCCGAAACCCATTGTTTCATGGCCATCAGTTGTCATGTGCAACACCGGATCAAATGACAAGTGCGTTTGAGTTAATTCGCACCATTTACAAATGGATCGACGGTTGGTATACCGCTTTCCCTAATTCTGATTTCGGATAATAGGGACAGGAGGGTCATCAGGGACAGGAAGGTCAGGTCTTGTTTATTGCTCGCAAGCATAGAAAAAGCAAATGACAAGACTTGACCCCAGACTTCGACCCAGACTTCTGTTGATAAATTTTGTTTTTCGAGCACAAGCACAAATAATTTGCCTCGTCAGTAAAATTCGTGGGTTAATGGTGGTTCAGGTAACTTCCCAAGTACATGATATAACGCGATTTCAGTGCATTTAAACGTCCTGAACCCATAAGATTTTCTCACGGTGAGTTTTACTTTGGTATTAAGTCCTTCGACAATACCCGAAGAAAACATTTTTTTGGCTCTAAACCAATGTGAGTTTACGGCAGCATAGCTCAACTTAACCCCACGCTCCATGGTTTACTAGTTTCCACACATTCGGAGGAAACAACATGGTAAACCCAATATCACTGGAATCAGTATCAGCCGCCTTTAATGACTG
>Ga0316204_10002981_pt1 | contig 35841 bp, 31 predicted proteins | sample 6monrhotite_MG_2_FD_205661 | JGI IMG/M metagenome (GOLD analysis project Ga0316204, IMG submission 205661) | Microbial mat bacterial communities from mineral coupon in-situ incubated in ocean water Damariscotta River, Maine, United States -... | ecosystem: Environmental > Aquatic > Marine >... | reverse complement strand
ACGACTTGATTCTAAATATTTATGAGCTTATTGATTTATTAATGTACTGATAGGCAGGATATTTTTTGTGGTTTTGATAAGCTGTGGATATGATTAATGGGAGTTTAGCCAGAATCATTTATACAATTTTTAATTAAGTGCCAATACCATGTTTGTTAGTGAGGGTAATATGAGTTTAACGACTTATTGCGAAGAGATCGAAAAAGAAGGTGTGCTATTTAACGCGACTCTTGAGCATACGGCTTCTCTGGTTGGATTTAAAGATTTATCAGGACGATTTGTTCGAGTTAATGCGGGTTTTTGTAAATTATTTTCGTTAACAGAGTTAGATATTGTTGGTAAAACAGAGCAAGAGCTTTTTCAAGCAGTGGACCTTGGGGGAGACCTTGTTCAGGATCAAATCGTGATTGAGCGGGCTCAAGCCGTTGATAGCCAGATAGAGCTTGCCTTAAAAAATGGTCAACGAACTTTTTTGAAATCAACATTTCCTCTTTTAACAGAGGATGGAGAGGTTTGCGGTGTGGGTTGTATCTTAACGGATGTGACTCAGCAAAAATTAATGGAAAAAAGCCATTCTTTGGCACAGAGAGTGGTTAAAAATATTAGTGAGGCAGTCGTTTTTACCGATGCACAGGGTTTGATTGTTGATGTGAATGACTCCTATGTAAACATTACAGGGTATGATCGAAAGGAGCTCATAGGAAAAAATCCAAGCATCCTTAAGTCAGGACGGCATGACCAAGATTTTTATAAAAGTATGTGGGCACAAATAAAAGCTTTGGGGCATTGGAGTGGAGAAGTCTGGGACCGTAGGAAAAACGGTGAGGTTTATCCGAAATGGCTTTCTATTTATGTGGTGACAGAGCCAGATGGTTCTTCGGCTGGTTATGTTGGTATATTTAATGATCTTTCTGAACAAAAAAAGGCCGAAAAAAAGCTTGAAGACTTATCGTTTTACGATCCTTTGACGAAGCTCCCTAATAGAGTGTTATTTAGAGATCGATTAACAGTCGGTATTTCTGTTGCTAAGCGTGATCAGTGTCAATTAGCGGTATTGATGATTGATTTAGATCGTTTTAAGATCGTGAATGATTCCTTGGGTCATAATGCTGGTGATGAGTTGTTAGAATTAATCGCTAAGCGTTTTGTGGCATTAGGACGAGAGTCTGATACGGTCGCTCGGTTAGGTGGTGACGAGTTTGCTATTTTGCTTCCTGAGCTAAGCTGTGCTGAGGATGCTTCCATTGTGGCTCAAAATTTTATTGATGAGTTGCAGGCAGAGTTTAAGCTTAAGCAGCACAGTGTGAATATTGGAGCCAGTATTGGTATTTCCATTTTTCCCAATGATGGTATGGATTCAGATGCTTTAGTTAAACATGCTGAGTTAGCGCTCTACAAAGCGAAGGATAAGGGTCGAAACAACTACCAGTACTTTAGTCAAGAATTGCAGGATGCAGTATTTGATCAAGTCGCATTGGAAGATGAAATGCGCAAAGCCATTTCGAACCAGCAGTTCTCTTTGTATTATCAACCCAAAATATCATTAGTCACGCGTAAAATAATTGGAATGGAAGCGCTTGTACGTTGGATTCATCCTGAAAAAGGATTGATTCCTCCAGATAAGTTTATTCCGTTTGCTGAAGAGAGTGGGCTTATTATTCCGTTAGGGGAGTGGATTATCCAAACAGCTTGCCGAGAGGCTGCGGAGTGGTCTAGGAAATTTAATGAGCCTTTGGTGGTGGCCATCAATCTTTCACCCAAGCAGTTTCAATTAAAAGATTTACTGACTACGATTAAGAAGGCGCTGTCTGAGTTTCAATTAGAATCAAGTTGTGTGGAGCTGGAAATTACAGAAAGCTGTGTGATGGAAGATGTTGAAGGCGCGTTGAATACAATGAAAGCGTTTCGGGAGCATGGATTAAAGCTGGCCATTGACGACTTTGGAACGGGTTATTCTTCATTAAGTTATTTAAAACGTTTTCCCATCAATACGTTAAAAATTGATCAGTCGTTTGTTCGAGATCTAACAGTGGATTCAGATGATGCTGCCATCGTAGAAGCGGTCATCTCAATGGCAGACAAGCTTGGATTGGATGTCGTGGCAGAAGGCGTTGAAACAGCGGCACAATTGGCCTTTTTAAGCGAGAAAGGCTGTCAGTCTGTGCAGGGTTATTTTTTAAGTCGTCCTTTGCCTACAAGTGATTTTGAAAGCTTTCTTAAGAAGAGTACCGAAGAATGATCTGTAATTTTGCTTAAACAGAAGAGATATTGAGATGGTTGTCTGAAACAGATAGGTCAATTGACTGAGAGTGCTGTGAACTTGAAAGCTGTAAAGATCCTAAATTAGCATTTAATATTTACCGTACATGGCCGATACCTATTGTTAGAGGTATTTAAGAATGCAAAATCAACGTCCCATTTCTTCTTCAGCGAGTTATTTTATTAAACTACTGGAGAAACGTTCTGCAGAAATTAAAGATGCACATTCCGCCGAGTTACTGGCTGCTCAAAGTGTTCCTTTTGATGAGATAGACCTGTTTTTTAAACAGATCATGGCTCAAAACATATTTATTAATACGGTTGGCCAAAATGGTAAGCGAGAATCGACCATTTTGGCGAAAGCTATTTTTAGCATGAGCCAGATAATACGGATTTTTTACAGCACGAGTTTTGACGATGAGAATACAGGCTTTATACGTATTCGAGCAGATAATAGCCAGAAGCGTATTGTTGTTGAAAGATTGCACGGTGTCAGGCCTAAAGCAGAGTTGCTTTACTCAAGTTCGGATCAGTGTCATGTGATTCGTTTTATCATACGCTGGTTGATGAGAAGAGTGGATTGGGATAAAACTAAGTTAGCAAATTTAGAGCTCTATCGTCGCTACCATCAAGAGTTACAAGTTGAAGCGGAGGCTAAGATGGCAGCGGTTTTGGCTCAGCAAGAGAGCGAAAGGGTGCAGCGAGAGTATGAGGAACATGTTAAAGGTCAAGCAGAGCGCCGAAGAGTACGATAGCTTTAGTTAAGGGTTTTTCAGATTATAACAGCCCTTTTTTCAAGAGGGCTTATAGCTTATAGAAAGGGTTAATGCGAACGCGTTACCGCTAAATCAGCTAGAGCGCATAAAGCTTCTTTTAACGTGCTGTCGGCTAAAGGGGTTAAAGCTTGTTTGGCCAGATTGGCTTCATTTTGAGCTATTTCTTTAGTGTAATTAATAGCGCCAGAATGCTTAATAATATGGCAAACTTCGTTCAGCAGTGCAGAGCCCTCTGTTTCAATGGCTCGACGAATAGTTGATTTATCCTCATCCGTACCATTTTTTAGGCTGAAAATTAAAGGTAGGGTCGGCTTTCCTTCTGCTAAATCATCCCCAATATTTTTACCCAATTCACTTTCATCTGCTGTGTAGTCTAATACATCGTCAATCAATTGAAACGCCGCACCTAAATGACAGCCGTAGGCAATAAGAGCCTCTTCGAGCTCGGGTTTGTTGGCTAGAATGGGTCCCATTACTGTCGCCGCTTCAAATAGCTTTGCGGTTTTACGGTGAATCACTTCCATATAGCGCTCTTCAGTTGTGTCAGCGTCATGGCAGTTTAGAAGTTGAAGAACCTCTCCTTCAGCAATGACATTTGTGGCTTCAGACATAACTTGCATAATGCGAATATTCTGTGGCTCGACCATCATTTCAAATGACCTTGAGTAGAGAAAGTCTCCTACGAGAACACTGGCGGCATTTCCCCAGACTTCATTGGCCGTTTTGTTTCCACGACGCGTATCTGATTCGTCTACGACGTCATCGTGTAATAAGGTCGATGTGTGAATGAATTCAATGACGGCGGCCATTAAGCGGTGGTCTGTCCCTTGGTATCCGCAAGCACGAGCGGACAGTAAAACAAGCAGTGGCCTTAGACGTTTTCCGCCGCTATTAATAATGTAGTGGCCAATTTGGTTGATCAGTACAACATCTGAAGCGAGACGCTCTAAAATGAGTTGGTCAACGGCTTGGATGTCATCTTGAATTAAATTGCGAATTTCGGATAAAGTCATTGGGGGGAAGGCGCTCTTGGCCATATCAAAATAGTGAAAAAAGCAATTTTAGTATGAATGATCGTATGAAGCCAGTATTTTCATAAATTATTAGGAGTAAAGGGATTGTTTTTAGGCTGTTTAGAATGGTTTTTCTATTTAAAATAGGGTAGATTTATCAGGCTGTTAGCAAGTTTTTAGTTCAAAGCAATCCTACTTAAGATGTGATTGATTCATTTAGTTAGGATAATTCTAAAAAAAACTAATTTTGTTTTGACCTACCTATAAAAAGTCTATATAATTCCGCCTTTGTCGCGATTTGCGACTGTATATAAAACAGAATTTTAGAATCCGGGAGAAGTTCCATGTATGCGGTAATTAAAACCGGTGGTAAGCAGTATAGAGTTCGAGAAGGTCAAGTATTACGCATTGAGTCTTTGAATGCAGAAGCAGGTGATGCGATAGAGTTTGACGAAGTACTTATGGTAGGTGAAGGTGCTGACATTAAAGTTGGTACACCTGTTGTTGAAGGTGCTAAAGTTAGCGCAACTGTTGAAGCAAACGGTCGTGGTAAAAAAGTTACTATCATCAAATTCCGTCGTCGTAAGAACAGATCGAAAACTAAGCAAGGCCACCGCCAGAACTATACCGAAGTTAAGATCGGTAAGATTTCAGCTTAATCACAATTGAATTTAAAATGGCTGTTATTTCTTAGTAGGGGATAACACTGTTAACAAAAGGACGATACCATGGCTCATAAGAAGGCAGCAGGTAGTACTAAAAACGGTCGCGATTCCAATGCCAAACGCCTTGGCGTTAAAGCGTTCGGTGGACAAGCAGTTTCAGCTGGAAGCATTATTGTTCGTCAGCGCGGAACAAAATTTCACGCAGGTGAAAATGTTGGACGCGGTAAAGATGATACATTGTTTGCAAAAGCAGATGGTGCGGTTGCATTTGTATCAAAAGGTAAGCCATTACGTACATACGTAACGATTGTTTCTGAATAATTTCAGTTTCAACTTATCTAAAAACGCCCCGCTTTGACGGGGCGTTTTTGTTTGTAGAAAAAATAATAAATCATGAGGCAGTTATTATAATGCTTTGTGTGGGTTAGGCTTTTGTCACGAGAGTGGCGGGGGTTTGCTAAAATAAGCTCCGCGTCATTTTTGTGATGGGCGCAATTTAATCGACTGATAAAAGGGTATAACATGCAGTTTGTAGATGAATCCTCTATACACGTAGAAGCTGGCCGAGGTGGAAATGGCGTGGCCAGTTTTCGTCGCGAAAAGTACATTCCATTTGGTGGCCCTAATGGAGGTGATGGAGGTGACGGAGGCAGCGTTTATCTTGAAGCTGATCGAAACTTAAATACTTTGGTCGATTTTCGTTTTACTAAGAACTACCGTTCTCAGAGTGGTCAGTCTGGTATGGGGCAGCAGAAGACGGGAGCGGCTGGCGAAGATTTAATTATTCCCGTTCCTGTGGGGACTAAAGTAACCGATATCGATTCGTTAGAGATTCTTGGTGATTTAACCACTCATGGCGAGCGATTGTTAGTGGCTGAAGGTGGTCGTCACGGCTTGGGTAATATTCACTTTAAAAGCAGTCGAAACCGTACTCCTAGACAGTGCACACCAGGTGAAGACGGTGAAGAGCGTAATTTACGTTTAGAGCTCATCGTTTTAGCGGATGTTGGTTTGTTAGGTATGCCTAATGCTGGTAAATCAAGTTTAATTACTGCGGTATCTGCAGCTCGTCCTAAAGTCGCTAACTACCCCTTTACCACGCTTTATCCAAACCTTGGTGTTGTTAGTGTTTCCCCTGAAACCAGTTTTGTTATGGCGGATATACCAGGAATCATTGAAGGGGCTTCGGAAGGTGCAGGTTTAGGGCATCAGTTTTTAAAACACCTTTCTCGTACTGGCTTGCTATTACACGTTGTGGATATTGCTCCGATGGATGAGAGTGATCCTGTGGAAGATGTTCGAGTTATTCGCAAAGAATTGGAAAAATACAGTGATGTTCTTGCTGGTAAAGAGCGTTGGCTGGTTCTGAATAAAACGGATTTGTTACTACCAGATGAAGTTGAGGAAGTCTGTTCTCGTATCGTATCTGAAATTGAATGGACGGGGCCCGTGTATCAAGTGTCAGCCGCTTTGAGAGAGGGAACGCAAAAGCTTGTCAATGATATTGCTTATGCACTTGAGCAGAACCGCATCGAAATGGCAGAAGAAGAGGCTCCTGTGCGTGCCTCAGTTGATGAAGACTTTGAATTTTAAAATTTAATCCGTAATTCCTTGTTTAAAAAGGTTGATAAATGAATCGTGCAGGTTTAAAAAATACACAGCGTTGGGTAGTTAAAATTGGCAGTGCCTTGCTCACTGATGACGGCAAAGGGCTAAATAAAACTGCGCTGGCTCAGTGGGTAGCACAGATGGCTGCTTTAAAAAAACGTGGTATTGAAGTCGTGCTGGTCTCTTCGGGGTCCATTGCTGAAGGTATGACTCGTTTAGGTTGGACACAGCGCCCTTCGGTATTAAATGAGTTGCAAGCGGCGGCGGCAGTCGGTCAGATGGGGCTTATTCAAGCCTATGAGTCTCAGTTTGCTTCGTTTGGTATTCAGTCGGCACAGATTTTGATGACTCACGACGATTTATCGAATCGAAAGCGGTATTTAAATGTAAGAAGCACACTTCAAACGCTATTAGAGTATGGTGTGGTGCCAATCATTAATGAGAATGATACGGTTGTAACCGATGAGATTTGCTTTGGCGATAACGATACTCTCGCGGCTTTAACAGCAAACTTGATCTCGGCAGATGTGTTGGTGATTTTGACCGATCAAGACGGTTTGTATAACGATAACCCTCGTGAGAACCCAAATGCGGTTTTAATTAACGAAGCGCAAGTGAGTCGGAATGATATTGAAGCCATGGCGAGTTCGAAAGGGGGCGCGTTAGGTAAAGGTGGAATGTATACCAAAGTGATGGCGGCGAAGCGCGCAGCTCGTTCCGGAACGGCTACATTGATTGCTTCTGGACGCGAAAACGATATTTTGCCTAGGCTTTTTGATGGAGAGTCTTTGGGGACTTTGTTAGTACCAGATCTTGAGCCTTTAACGGCGCGTCAACAATGGTTGGCAGGGCACCTACAAGCGAAAGGTGCTTTGGTGTTGGATGAAGGTGCTGTTGAGATGCTTAGAGAGTCTGGAAGGAGTTTATTGCCTACGGGTGTGAAATCACAAAGTGGTGCGTTTCAGCGCGGTGAGATGGTCGTTTGTTATGATGAATCTGGTCAGGAAGTGGCCAGAGGATTGGTCAATTATCCTGCCAATGAGTCTGTTAAATTATTGGGTAAAGCCAGTCGTGAAATTTCAACTATTTTAGGTTATATGGATGATGAGTCACTTATTCATCGAGATAATCTGGTTTTGTCTTAATCTGTATCTGTATCTTTTTGATTAACAAATCTCCTTCCTTGTCTTTATTGTTTATTACGTATTAAAAGCCTCTAATGAGGCTATTCAATTATTTTTATAGCGTTAATGTCTTTATGGTTTACACTTTAAACGTACATAGCATTCCTCGTAGAGCTCACGTTTTTTAATCCTCTCGTTATTATTTGTTTTCTATTGGTCTTATTACTATGCAAAAACAGTCTTTTTGTTGGGTTTTCCCCGCTTTTCTTATAAGTGCCATCAGTGTGGCGGCCTCTGCGGGAAATTCAGATGCGCGACTGCTCTTAGATTTACAAGCGGACATGCAGGAGTTTACCGATAAAGCGACGGACACTAAGCAGAATGTGGATTACATGCCTTATGTGATCTCTACATTAGATCAAAATGAATTAAGTAAACTGGGTGTGACTAATTTACGTGAAGCCCTCAAGCTGGTGCCTGGTATCGATCTCAGTATTGGCATGGCTGGGGTTAAAAACCCTATCTTCCGTGGATCTAATCCCTACTCTTTTAGCCAATCAAAACTTATTATTGATGGTGTTTCTGTTAACGACCAAGTGTTTGGTGCCTATAACCAGTACTTAGAGATGCCCATCGATATTATTCACCGTATTGAAGTGGTACGTGGCCCTGGCTCATTATTGAACCATACCAATGGCTATGCTGGCTCTATTAACGTCATTACCAAAGCTAATCGTGACGATGGCGAAAAAGTCGAGAATCAGGTTTTTACCAGTATGGGTTCTAACGATTATGGCATGGCGGGTGGCGTCGTGGGTTATCAACAGGGTGACTTGCAGTTGTCAGCAGATCTCTATTACCAGAAGCATGATTTAACATTATCAAGTGGTACAGACCGCTATGGTACAGAGGGTGAATTGAATGAAGCCTTAGATAATTATCAGTTAGGCTTGAATTTAAACTATCAGCACTTGAGTATTAAAGGACGATTTTCCAGAAATGACAGTGGGGTCAGTTCTGGGCTGGGGTTCAGTTTAAGTGAAGATTTTAGTGACTATTTAAACGTAGATAATAATAGTCTTGAATTGAATTACCGCCACAATCTAGCTGATAAAATTGATTTGGACTTAATGGTTGGCTACTTTGATGAAAGCCGAAAGGTGCAAAATAAAGTCATGCCTGACGGTGCAATCATACCTAGTAGCGGTATGACTTTACTGGAAGGTAAGTATTTTTTAGTCGATTACGCAGAGGTTACTTATAAGCAGCAGGTGGAGCTTAATATTCGCTCATTTAAGGGGCATAAAGTGGTGGCGGGTCTGTTTTTCTCACAGAGCCAGCCGGTTGAAGATGGTTATTATCAATCGTTTGACTCTCTAGGGACTTTGTCAATCCGTGCAGAGCTTTTTGGTGATAACAAGCGTGAATACAGTGTGGCTTATCTTGAAGACGTAATTGATTTAAACGAGCAGGCCACTTTGCAGGTGGGGGCTAAACTTGAAGATTATTCAGACGTAGATCCACAGTTCTCACCGCGCATTGCTTTAGTTTATCGCTATGATGAAGAGAATGTTTTTAAAGCGATGTATAGCCATGCTTACCGAGAGCCTTCTTTCCGCGAGCAATATACCAAAAGTACCAATGTGTTTTACAAGCCTAATGTCAATTTAGGTGTTGAATTAGTGGATGCTTATGAATTGGCATATATTCGCAAGTTGGCAGGTCAGAGTGACTTTAAAGTCAATCTTTTCTATTTAGAAAATCAAGATCAAATTCAAGCTGATTTAGGTCGCGATCTTTTTGAAAATCAAGGCACTAATGCGATCTACGGTACAGAATGGGAGTACCGTAGTGTGATTGGCAAAATAGATCAGATCGTTCTTAATTACTCCTATGTTGAAGGGTCTAATATTGGTGATGAATTGGCAAATACAGCCAGTCATATGGCCATGGCATACTATATTCATCAACTCAATGAAAACTGGTCTGTTTCTGGTCTTTATAAATATGTAGGTGCAAAACAGCGTATCGAAATTGATCATCGAGACAATTTGATCGGTTATTCAACGGTGGATTTTGCTTCGCAGTATGTATCTAGAGAAAATGGCTTAACTGTCACAGTGGGCATTAAAAACCTGTTTGATGAAAGTGTGGTTATGCCTGCGCCAGTAGGCACTTATGATGAGGATTTTCAACAAGATGGTCGTAGCGTTTTTGTGCGTTTAAAGAAGGTGTTCTAAGATGAAAATCAACCTTCTTATTAAATGCGTTGTGTGCTTGTGTAGTTTGCTAGCATTGCCTGTACAAGCGGCCAGCTATGATGATCTTCTATTGAAGGCTCAAGCAACGATTTTTCCAAAAATTGTACTGCTTGATAAAGAAATCGCACAGAAAGCGGTAGATAATAAAATATTGATCACTATTGTCTATAGTCAAGGTGACTTTTCTGTGGCTCAACAACTGCATGATTTGATTAGAGCTAAGTACCAAAATCGACTAGGCCGTTATGAGTTAGAGGTGACTTTACAACCGTTTGCACAAGTTGAAAATGAAGTTTTAGCGACAGCCTATTTTGTATTGAGTGGAGGGTCTGGTCTGGTTAAGTCTTTTTCTGATTATGCCGCTGCTCAACAACGTCTGGTGTTTAGTTATGATTACCGAGACTTTAAAAATAATGCATTACTCAGCGTTTTGCTTAAGGAAAAAACATATATTTATCTTAATAAACAATCGATAGACAGCTATAACGTTAAGTTCGTGCCTATGTTTTATAAAGTGGTGAAATTGTTTGAATGACTTCCTTCTCTCTCTCGTCTAAAATTACCAGTACTTTTGTTGTCATTTCAGTTGCAACTTTAGGCTTCCTGTACTTTGCCTTCTTGCATCTGTTTGAAGAGCACGTGCTGAAAGTAGAGGAAGAAAAAAGTGTCTTAATTGCCCAGACTATTGAGCCCATGTTAGCGATGAATTTTTATCTTGGATTAGAGGATGAGGCCCGACTGCTTGCTGACCAAACGGCTAGCAGAGAGAATGTGCTCGGTTTAAAGTTGGTGGTTGATGGTGTTGAATTTTGGTCAAAGGAATTTGATCACAGTAGTGACTATATATTAACGACGACCCCTATTATGGATCCAATACTTGCCTCGCAGATAGGTAGTATTGAGTTGGCTTATGCAAAAGATGCTTTCTTTCAAGCGCGTACAGAAATACAACAGCAGATTCTCTATTATTTAGGTCTGCTGGCCTTTGTTTTTGTTGTTTTCGGTTTATTGATGCGCTATTTTTTGAACCCTTTGAGCCAAATAGCAGACAAGGTTAAAAGCTATGTGCTCGGTGAAAAGCTCGATTTTTCTGATGTTCGTGTTGAGTCAGAGACGGTTGCAATCAGTGATGCCTTTTTAAGTATGGTAAGCAATATTCGAGAGTACACTTTATTGCTTGAGCAATATAAGCTTTCAGTTGATGAAAGTGCGATTGTGACCAAAATTGATCTTGATGGTTGTTTGACTTATGCCAATAGCGCGTTTAAACAGATAGCGAATTATTCTGAGCATGACTTAAAGGGGTGTCCGAGTTTTTTATTAGCGCATCCAGAGAGCCAGTCTACGCAGTACGAGCAAATCTGGCAGGTGTTAAATAATAAGCAGATCTGGAAAGGGGTGTTGAGGCATCCCTCAAGGGATGGTGAATGCTATTATGCTAAATCAACTATCGTTCCCATGCTTGATGAACATCAGAACGTGACTGAGTATATTAGTATTCAACATGATATTACTCAAATTATAGAGCAGCAAGAACAAATCAATCGCCAAACGACGGATCTTGTAACTGGATTGCCAAATCGTATTAAGTTTGAAGAGGATGCGAAAGCTACAAAATCGCCCAAGTTGGCTATTTTGTCGATTGATAATTTTAGAGTGATCAAAGACTATTATGGTTACAGTACAGCTGAAAGTGCGCTTAAGGAAGTGGGGAGCAGGCTTCAAAACAGTTTAGAAATTGAAAACATTCAGGTGTATAAACTCGGTGAAGGAGAGTACGCTTTACTTGCTAATCAAAATTGTTCAGTTAAAGCTTTTGAGACGTTATGTTTAACGCTGATTGAAACATTAGAAGCCTCACAGGTTCATTATGAGAATGACCATGTGGATTTACAACTGTCTGCAGGGCTTACTGCCAATCAAGCCAATTTGTTGGCTTATGCGGCACTTGCTTTAAAACATGCTCAGGATTTAGGAAAAACTACGGTACTGTATGAGAACGAAGAGAATCTTGCTTCTCAATACAAGAACAATCTCATTTGGACTAAAAAAGTAAAACAAGCATTAGCCGATGATCGTATTGCCGTTTATGTTCAACCTATAGTAGATGCTCAAACACTGGAGGTTATAAAGTACGAGTGTTTGGTTCGTCTTATTGAAGAGGGTGGTAAAGTGATTTCGCCATTTTTCTTTTTAGAGGTAGCCAAAAAGACTAAACTTTATCATCAAGTTACTCAGCGCGTTATTAGCATTGCGTTTGAGGTATTTGAAAAAATTCCCGATAAAGAGTTTTCGATAAACTTATCACCATTAGATCTGTTACATGACGAGACGCTTGTCTTCTTAAAAACGAAGATTAAGCAAACAGGCCTAGCTTCTCGGCTAGTGATTGAAATTATTGAGTCTGAAGAGATTGAAGATTTTGAGGCGGTGACTGATTTTATTTCAGAACTCAAAGCACTAGGTTGTAAAGTGGCGATTGATGATTTTGGTACGGGTTACTCAAACTTCTCATACTTAATGCAGTTAAATACAGATTACATCAAAGTGGACGGATCTTTAATCAAGGATATTGATAAGGACATGAACTCTGAAATTATTTCGACCACGATTATTCAATTTGCCGAAGCGCTTGGTATTAAAACGATTGCCGAGTTTGTGCATAGTGAGCCAGTCATGCAGAAAACCCAAGTCATGGGCTTTGATTATCTACAAGGTTATCATCTGGGCGAACCTGTTCCTGCTTCGGATTTAATTAAAGCTCTCTCCAAAAAATAACCTATCTTTTGGGTGATGAATTCAGTAAAAGGGCTGTCATTAAACGACTAAAACGCCTCAAATTGAGGGCGGTCTTTCTCTGGGCCTAACCTTATTAAGTCTTGTCTAAATCTGCTTGTCTTTTAAATTTTGTCTAAATACTTGAATCTACACAAACGACCCCCCATTAAAGTTGACAGTACAAGCTAGATGACTAAAATTGTTAGCACTCTAATGCGGTGAGTGCTAAGTAGGCCTTAAGTCGTTCAATAAGATCACTTGTTTTAGTCTATCTGGAAATAGCCGCTTATCAATTTATTAAACTTTTTAGGAGAGAACTATGAACATTAAACCATTACAAGACCGTGTAGTGATCCGTCGTGTTGAAGAAGAGAAAGAGTCAGCAGGAGGTATCATTCTACCTGGTTCAGCTCAAGAGAAGCAGAATATCGGTGAGGTTTTGGCGGTAGGTCCTGGTAAGGCTTCTACGACAGGTTCTCTTATTGCAATGTCAGTAAAGCCTGGTGATAAAGTGGTTTTTGGTCAGTACTCTGGGCAAGAAATTAAAGATGATAAAGGTGAAGACCTAATGGTTATGCGTGAAGACGATATTATCGCAATCATCGACTAAGTCGCTTATTCGCTTTTTTTGGTAATGAACTTAAAAAAGCGAAGATGCAAAACGAACAGAATAAATATTGATAGATTATTAAAGGAATTAGAACGATGGCAAAAGAAGTCAAGTTTGGTATTGATGCTCGCGAGTTAATGGTTGATGGAATTAATGTCCTTGCGGATGCAGTAAAAGTTACTTTAGGGCCAAAAGGTCGTAATGTTGTTTTAGAAAGATCATTTGGTTCACCACTTGTGACAAAAGATGGTGTAACAGTAGCGCGTGAAATTGAACTTGAAGAGAAGTTTATGAACATGGGTGCTCAGATGGTTAAAGAAGTGTCTTCTCAAACCAATGATGTGGCTGGTGATGGTACGACGACTGCGACGGTTCTTGCTCAATCGATCGTGCGTGAAGGTATGAAGTCTGTAGCCGCTGGTATGAATCCAATGGATCTTAATCGTGGTATTCATAAGGCTGTTGATGCGGTTGTTGCAGAAATTAAAGCGATGGCTCAACCATGTACTACTTCAGAATCTATTGCACAAGTAGGTACGATCTCTGCAAACTCTGATCCTGAAATTGGAAAAATGATTGCCGATGCAATGGAAAAAGTAACCACTGAAGGGGTTATTACTGTTGAAGAAGGTTCTTCACTACAAGATGAGTTGGTTGTTGTAGAAGGAATGGAGTTTGACCGTGGTTACCTTTCACCTTATTTTGTGACGAATCAAGATAAGATGGTTGCCGAGTTAGAAACACCTTTTATATTGCTTTACGATAAAAAGATTTCAAATATTCGTGAATTACTACCAACATTAGAAGCCGTTTCAAAAGCGGGCCGCCCTCTGTTAATCATTGCTGAAGATGTGGATGGTGAAGCATTAGCCACTTTAGTCATCAACAATATGCGTGGTATTGTTAAGGTTTCTGCCGTTAAAGCGCCTGGTTTTGGTGAGCGTCGTAAAGCCATGCTTCAAGATATTGCTATCTTGACTGGTGCGACATTGATTTCTGAAGAAGTAGGTCTGTCTTTAGAAAACATCACTTTAGATTTACTGGGTAACGTTAAGTCTGCCGTAATTGGTAAAGACACGACTAAGTTAATTGATGGTAATGGCAATAAAGCAGATATTGATGGACGTTGTGCGCAAATTCGGGCTCAAGTTGAGACGACCACTTCAGAATATGATCAAGAAAAACTTCAAGAACGCCTAGCTAAGTTAGCAGGTGGTGTCGCTGTTCTTAAATTAGGTGCGGCAACTGAAATGGAAATGAAAGAGAAAAAGGACCGTGTTGATGATGCACTTCACGCAACTCGTGCCGCAGTAGAAGAAGGTATCGTTGCGGGTGGTGGTGTGGCCTTGGTTCGTGCTTTATCTAAAGTTGATGTTAAAGGCGATAATGCGGATCAAAATGTGGGTGTTCAAATTGCATTGCGTGCTATGCAAGAGCCTATGCGTCAAATTGCCGCTAACTGTGGTTTAGAAGGTTCTGTTATTGTGAACAAAGTGATGGAAGGCGAAGGTAACTTTGGTTTTGATGCGGCTAAAGAAGAGTATTGCGATATGCTAGAAGCGGGAATCATTGATCCAGCTAAAGTAACGCGTTCAGCACTACAAAATGCGGCTTCTGTAGCTGGCTTAGTCTTGACGACGGGTGCTGCAATTGCGGACTCTAAGACGGCTGATCCTGCGGCTGATGCAGCGGCACAGGGTTACACTCAAGGAATGGGCGGCATGATGTAGTTTTTGTTTGAGAGTACCATTCGTCCTGCACCTGAGGTATTGGACGAACATTGTTGGTGCTCTCAATTTACAAAATGAGTTGCTCGTTTTAAAGCCCGTTTTTACGGGCTTTTTATTTTTTAAAAAGAGTGGTTTAAATTTAATCAAAATGGATTGATGGGCAAGTTGAGTCATTCTGAGTGAGTTTAAATTTTAAGGTTATAGATGCAGAATCACCCCGTTTTATATTCTTATCGGCGTTGTCCTTATGCGATGCGTGCGCGAATGGCCATTGGAGCTTCTGGCTTACAGGTGGAGCAGCGCGAAATTGTTTTTTGGGATAAACCCTCTGAGATGTTACAGGCATCCCCTAAAGGAACGGTTCCCGTTTTAATCTTACCGAATGGACAGGTGTTGGATGAAAGCCGAGATATTATGGACTGGGCTTTATCAGAAAATGATCCTTTAGCATGGCGATTAGAGGCGGAGGGTCTGGCGCAAGGAAGAGACTTAATGGATGAGTGTGATTTTGAATTTAAAACACATTTAGATCATTACAAATATGCAGATCGTTTTCCAGAGCATGAGCCAGTTTTTTACCGACAAAAAGCGGAGCCGTTTATACAAAAGCTTGAACGACTTTTAGCGGAGAGTGATCAGGTTAATGGTGTATTGGCTTTAAATGGCATGGCGAATTCAGTGGTTGATGTGGCCATTTTTCCTTTTGTTCGGCAATTTGCTAATGTGGATAAAGACTGGTTTGCACAGTCAGAGTATAGGCATGTCCAGCAATGGCTGTTAAAACAGATCCAGGCAGAATATTTTATTAATGTAATGAAAAATAGACCCGTATGGCAGCAGGGCTATCAACCGTTATGGGTGTTAGAGCCGAGCTGTAAAACGCGAGATGAGTTCCTAAAGAAAGCCTTGCTTACACGTTGATTTTTTGAAATCTTCATGGATGGCTAATGATTTGTCTTTAGAGACAATAATCGATTGTTTTTAGTTAAAATAGACGGTTATTAGAAATCACGGGCTAAACCTTTAGTAAGCAGTGCGATACTGAAGTCGAAGTCGATTGGTCAGGGTTTATAGCCAATATTAAATATTGTTTTAGGAATGTATATGCAAACGAGTCATCAAAAAGTTCAAGTGGGTATTGTCGGTGGAACAGGTTATACCGGTGTTGAGTTATTAAGAACCCTTGCGAATCACCCATCTGCTGAAGTGAAAATGATTACCTCGCGTAGTGAAGACGGGGTTGCGGTGGCAGATATGTATCCAAACTTGCGCGGTATTTATGACTTGCAATTTTCGGTACCTGATATTGATAAGCTTAAAACCTGTGACGTGGTTTTTTTTGCGACGCCACACGGCGTGGCAATGAGTATGACCCCTGAGCTCATTGCCAATGGTGTTAAAGTCATTGATTTGGCGGCAGACTTTCGGATTGAAGATTTAACCGTTTGGCAGAAGTGGTATGGCATGGAGCATACCGGAGCAGATTTAATGTCGAATGTGGTTTATGGTTTGCCAGAATATTACCGTTCACGTATTAAAAATGCTTCGGTTATCGCTAATCCAGGCTGTTACCCAACCAGTATTTTATTGGGTGTATTACCGCTATTAAATGCGGGATTGATTGAAGCCGATTCGATCATTGCAGATGGTAAATCAGGTGTGAGTGGAGCAGGAAAAGGTGCCAATGTCGCTATGCTTGGTGCTGAAATGAGTGAAAGCTTTAAAGCCTACGGTGTAAGCGGTCACCGTCATTTACCAGAGATCGCTGAGAAGCTGTCAGAGTTAACAGAGCAAGACATTGATCTGACGTTTGTACCGCATTTAGTACCGATGATTCGAGGCATGGAATCAACCATTTATGCCACTTTAAAAGAGGATGTTTCACAAGAAGAGTTGCAGGCTTTATATGAAACGACTTACTCTTTTGAGCCGTTTGTCGATGTAATGCCTTCAGGTAGTTTGCCTGAGACCCGTATGGTGAAAGGATCTAATATGTGCCGTATGGCGATTTACCGTCCAGCGGATGGGAAAAGAGTTGTTGTCACCTCTGTCATTGATAATCTTGTGAAGGGTGCGGCAGGTCAAGCGATTCAGAATATGAATATCCTGTTTGGTTTAGAAGAAACTCAAGGCTTAACTCAGGTGGCGTTGCTTCCATAGAATTAGATCTAGTATTGTGAGATAAGCCTAATTTATTCAGCGGTGAGATAGCCGCTGATTTTTGTTATACTACCTTTTTTCGGCTACTGGCGCTCTGAAATCCTTTCGTAGAAAAGGGTAGGTGGGTCAAAACATAAAGGAAACAGAAATGTCTGCTATTCCAACACCATTAGATTTTACCGAAGCGGCCGCCGCTAAGGTAAATGGTTTAATTGAAGATGAGCAAAATCCCAATTTAAAATTACGTGTATACATCACTGGTGGAGGTTGTTCAGGTTTTTCATACGGCTTTACGTTTGATGAAGATCAAGCTGAGGATGATACCGTTGTCACCAAAGAAGGCGTGACACTGTTAGTTGATTCAATGAGTTTTCAGTATTTAGTCGGTGCCAAAATTGATTATTTAGAAGACCTACAAGGGGCTCGTTTTGTGATTGAGAACCCTAATGCAACCACCACGTGTGGTTGTGGCTCTTCTTTTAGCGTTTAATGTTTCCCCGTTTCAATGAGTTCAATAGAGTAAAAGTTTAGGACAGTATATGGATTATATTCCAGGTTTAGCAGGGGTTCCGGCAACGGAATCAAAGATCTCTTTTATTGATGGCCAGAAAGGAATCTTGTCTTATCGTGGTTATGATATTCAGGAGTTAGCTGAACTCTCTTCATTTGAAGAGACCACTCTATTGTTGTTGTTTGGTGATTTACCTACGGCTGAAGAGTTAGCACGTTTTGATACTCAGTTAAGAGAAAATCGACGGGTTAAATACAATATTCGTGAAATCATGAAAAACTTACCCACTACCACGCATCCAATGCATATGTTGCAGGTCGTTGTAGCCAGTTTAGCCAGCTTTTACCCTAGTACGGAATACATGAAAGGTGGCACTGAAAACCAAGATTATATTAACGATGTAACCGTTAAGATCATTGCTCACATGGGGACTTTAGTGGCCATGTGGGAGCATATGCGCAATGGTTTTGATCCAATTGAGCCTCGTAAAGATTTAAATTACGCTGAAAACTTCTTGTATATGGTGACAGGTGAGGAGCCTGATAAAGGGTGGGCACGTTTATTAGACGCCATCCTTATTTTGCATGCCGAACATACCATTAATGCATCTACGTTTACCACGATGGTGACGGGCTCTACTTTGGCTAACCCTTGCTCGGTTATTTCATCTGCAATCGCATCACTGTCAGGGCCTTTGCATGGTGGTGCAAATCAAAAAGTCATTGAAATGCTGGATGAGATTGGTCGTCCTGAAAATGCCCGAGCTTATATTGAAGAGCGTCTAGCCAATAAAAAAGTGATTTGGGGTATGGGGCATCGTGAATACAAAACGAAGGACCCTCGTGCGACCATTTTACAAAAGCTCTCGTCTTCTATGCTTGAGGGCAAATCAGAAGGGCTCAGTACCACTTTTCAAATCGCATTAGAAGTAGAGAAAGTGTGTGAAGAGTTACTAGGTCATAAGGGTGTTTACCCGAATGTCGATTTCTACTCAGGTATTTTGTATAAAGAGATGGGTTTTGACGTTGGTATCTTTACACCTATTTTTGCCGTGGCGCGCTCTGCTGGTTGGATGGCACATTGGCGTGAACAATTACAGAATAATAAAATCTTTAGACCAACTCAGATTTATAGCGGTTCAGGCACGGCGTGTTACTTGCCAGTTGAGCAAAGAGGCGCGGCAAGAGAGAAAAAGTTGAAGTAATCCCAAAATCACTGTTTTACTGAGTGTACACAAAAAAGCCCTATAAGCATCAAGCTTATAGGGCTTTTTTATGTTTTAAAGTACTTGTTCAGACCTTCCTTAAGGGTGCCAAAGCCCCCCTAAAACTGCATCGCTTGAGGCGCCTGTTACCTGAGATAAAGCGACGGGTTGGTTATCAATTCTCTGCTTCGCTAACCAGGCACACATCATGGCTTCAATGGCATTGGGATTGATTTGTTTAACTTGGCTGCTTTGTACCTTGCAATGGATGAGTTGATCCTGAATGCCTTTAATAAGTTGCTGGTTAAAAGCGCCGCCGCCAACAATCCAGACAGGTATGTCTGTTAAATCTGTAATGCGCTGTTGTTGAATCACATGTTGTATTTCAGTGGCGATACTGCTTGATGTCAATGCATTCAGTGTACTGATCAAGTCAAGATTAGAGAGCGTTGAATCTGCTTTTTGAGAGAAGTCTTCTAGCTGCGTTTTCAGCCAGTTGATATTAAAGGTCTCTCTGCCCGTGCTTTTGGGTTGTGGTTGTGAGAAGTAGGCGTGCTCAAGGAGTTGAGCTAATAAAGCGTGGTTGATCTTTCCATGTTTAGCCAGTTGCCCATCTTGATCAAACGGTCTATCAAAGTACTCTTGGCACATCTCATCCATTAAGGCGTTACCAGGGCCGGTATCACAACCGAGTGGGGCTTGGATTGAATCGTTTTTTCCTGGTAGATAGCTTATATTGGCAATGCCTCCAATGTTCACAACAAAACAAGGGCTGTCTTGCTGAAATAGAACTTGATGGAAAGCGGGTGCAAAAGGCGCTCCTTGTCCATTGAGTGCCATATCATCGACCCTAAAGTCTCCAGCCGTTTGTATTGCCGTGGCTTTGGCAATAAGGGCAGGATGGCCAATTTGCAGTGTCATGGGAATGTGCGGAGCATGATAGATGGTCTGGCCATGACTGCCTATGGCAGAGATGCTTTCAGCGACCATATTTTGTTTTGTTAGTAGTTGCTGTGTGGCATGAATAAATTGTTGAGCGATATCTGAAGAGAGTTGGCAAAACGCTTCTAAATGGATTGTAGGGGATTCGTTTAGATGGATTAGACGTCGTTTTAAGCTTGAAGGCAGCTCAGGGCTTATAAAACCCCGTAATAGAATTTGCTCATCTTTAAACTCAACTAATGCAGCGTCAATGCCATCAGCACTGGTGCCAGACATAAGCCCTATAAAGTACTTCGGAGCATGATGCATGGCGCTCATTTATTCAAAATTTCTTGCAATAGTGGTACTGCTGTCCAGTCGATCCAGTTGCGTCAAGAGGAATTTAGAACTCTTTTTAAACGCAGTTCGGTACTTCTTTTCAAGTGGGCCAGCGTCTGGAAATTTAACTTTAAGGGGATCAACGTGTTTGTTATTGACGCGGAATTCATAGTGTAAATGTACGCCAGTAACTAAACCTGATTTACCCATGTAGCCGATAATGTCTCCTTGTTTGACATGGCTGCCTTGTTTAAATTTACCATATTTTGAAAAGTGCGCATAAAGCGTGGTGTACTTTCCTGCATGCTTGATTTTTACGTGGCGACCGTAGCCTTTACCCCAGCCTCGAAAGACGATTTTTCCATTCCCCGTTGCTCGAATAGGCGTGCCTTTCGGGCCTCCATAGTCAACCCCTCGATGGGGGCGCGTTCTTTTTAGAACCGGATGAAAACGTTTAGGATTGTACTTTGACGTAATGCGAACATAATCGACGGGGCTGCGTAAAAAGGCCTTTTTCAAATTCTTGCCTTTTTCATTGTAATAACCAATGACTTCGTCGTTATCTCGAACAATAAACGCATTGTGGGTTTGTTTCCGATTGTTACTGGTAATTTGAGCTGCGAGGATATTGCCGTCTCCAATGTACTTGCCTTTAAGATAGCGGGCTTCATAGATGACTTTAAAGGTGTCGCCAGGCTGTAGTTCGCGCGAAAAATCGACGTCCCAAGCAAAGATGTCGGATAAATTCATGACACTGCGAGCACTGAGCCCCGCTTTTTTTGCTGCGAGATAGAATGCACCTTGAATGGTTCCTGCTGCAGTTTCTGTACGAATTTCAATCGCCTCTTTCTTTTCATTAAGGTGATAGCCGCTGTCTGTTTTAATAAGTTCATAAGAGGTTGTCTGAGATTTTGGATAGAGGATTTTTTGCAGCTGGTCATGTTTATCAACCCAGACTTGTAACTTATCTCCTACGCGCAGATTGGTCAGTTTGTGGCTGTTCTCCAAGCGACCGATGGCGTGAGTGGTGGCGGGAGATATCTTTAAGCGATCTAAAGCGACCCCTAAAGAGTCGTTTTTACGAATCTTAACGGTATGTTCCTGCCATTCTTGGACAGCTTCGGACGGGTCGTCTTTTGAAGTTTGATCGACTTGATTAACAGGCAGCTCAGGAAGGGGGTGGCTGGTACGTTTCTCAGGCGCTAGGGGGATGCTTGCATTGCTCAGAATGGATATGGAAAGAAGGCTGGCCACAGCAAGAGTGGCTAGCGCTATTTGCCAGAAGTGTTTTTGAGTCAATCTATGCTTCATTGTGCCTGTACCGCGTAGTATTCGATGGGTTTTAATCAAAAAGTATATTAATTTAGCTATTGTACCGAAAAATAGCTTAAGAAAGCTTAAAAAAGCCTGTCTATGGTTGGCTTTAAAGAGCGTGAGGCGCTCTTTAATAGTTCACTATTCACTAAAAGTGATTTAGCGGCTTTTTACTTAAACTCACGATTTGGCCTTGACCTCTAGCAAAATAATACAGCCAAAATCAGTCTGTTGAACGTGTTTAATAAAGTGTTTATTCACTTTAGCCCAGCTGGCAATGTCTTTTTCGGCACCAGGATCGGTGCATTGAATGGCTATGAATTCGCCTGCTTGGCTTTTACGAACTTGCTGTTGGAGTTTGATGACAGGCATAGGGCACTTTAAGCCTTTGGCATCGACAAGGTGGTTGGGTGTTAGATCATTCATTTTTATGTCTTACTTTCTAAGTGTTTATAGTTGGGCGTGGCTATTAATACACGATAAATACGGTATAATTGGCGCTATTTTTTAAACGATTTTACATCCAATGGGTTAATGTCTCAATTTTGAAACGTTAAAGTTTTAAAAAGAGGGGGGGTTAATGCAAAGCTAAGGTTAAGAGGTTTAGACTGTGTCGGTAAAAGCAGCAACAGATATTCGTACATTCCAAGGGTTGATTCAAACCCTACAGGCATTTTGGGCTGAGCAGGGATGTGTTGTTATGCAACCCTACGATAATGAGATGGGTGCGGGAACGTTTCATCCTTCAACCTTTCTAAAATCAATAGGCCCTGAGCCATGGAGAGCGGCTTATGTTCAGCCTTGCCGTCGTCCAACCGATGGACGCTACGGTGAAAATCCGAATCGTTTACAGCACTACTACCAATTTCAAGTGATGTTAAAACCCTCTCCTGATAATATTCAAGAGTTGTATTTAGAATCTTTGAAAGTCATGGGTGTGGATCCATTAGAGCACGATATCCGTTTTGTAGAAGACAACTGGGAATCACCTACTTTAGGCGCTTGGGGGCTGGGCTGGGAAGTCTGGATGAATGGCATGGAAGTCACCCAGTTTACTTATTTCCAACAAGTGGGCGGTTTAGAGTGTCGCCCAGTGACGGGTGAGATCACTTATGGTCTTGAGCGTATTGCGATGTACCTGCAAGGGGTTGACAGTGTCTACGACCTAACGTGGGTAGACGGCCCTGATGGAAAAGTCACCTATGGGGATGTGTTTCATCAGAATGAAGTGGAAATGTCGACTTACAATTTTGAACACGCCGACACAGATATCTTGTTTAGAACCTTTGACGAGTGTGAGCAGATTTTTGCCAAATTAGTTGCAGAGAAATTACCTTTACCTGCTTATGAACAAGTCTTAAAAGCCTCCCATGCATTTAATATGTTAGATGCACGTCATGCAATCAGTGTAACTGAGCGAGCGCGTTATATTGGTCGAGTCCGAACCATGGCCAGACAAATTGCACAATCTTATTATGAAGGACGTGAAGCCTTAGGATTCCCGTTGGTCAAAAGTACAAAAAAGAACAGCGGGGGGGCGAAATAATGTCGGTGATTACAGAAGAATTTTTGGTTGAAATTGGAACCGAAGAGTTACCCCCTAAAGCCCTTAAAAAATTAAGTGAAGCGTTTTCTTCAGGTATTGAAGCGGGTTTAACGGAAGCCGAGCTCTCTTATGGCGAAGTAAAAGTCTATGCGGCACCGCGTCGTTTGGCCGTATTGATTGAAGAACTGCAAACGGTGCAAAACGATAAAGTGGTTGAACGAAAAGGCCCAACCAAAAAAGCCGCTTTTGATGCCGAAGGTAATCCATCTAAAGCCTTGCAAGGTTTCTTACGTGGTTGCGGTGGTGCAACGGCAGACGATTTGATCGAGATTGAGACCGATAAGGGTGTCTGGATGGCTTATAACCTTGAGCAGAAAGGCGCCGCTGTTGAGAGCTTATTACCAGATATCGTCAATCAATCACTGGCTAAGTTACCGATTCCAAAACGCATGCGTTGGGGGGCTTCTGATGTAGAATTCGTGCGTCCTGTTCACTGGGCGTTGATGTTATTAGGCGATAAAGTTGTGCCAGCCACGATCTTGGGACATGAAACGTCTAACACGACTAAAGGTCACCGTTTTCACGCACCTGCTGAAGTTGTGATTTCACATCCTAGCCAGTACGTTGAAACCTTAAAAACTCAGGGTTATGTGCAAGTTGATTTTGCCGAGCGCAGTGCAAGCATTGCCAAACAGGTAGCTGGGGTAGCACAGCAATCAGGTGGTACAGCGGTGATTGATGCGGATCTTCTTGAAGAAGTGACCGCATTAAATGAATGGCCTGTTGCGATTGTCGGTGATTTTGATGAGGGCTTTTTATCTGTGCCTTCAGAAGCCTTGGTTTCGGCGATGGCCGGCCATCAAAAATATTTCCATATGCTGGATGGTGCTGGCAAGCTAATGGCAAAGTTTATTACCATCAGCAACATTGAAAGCTCTAATCCTGCTTCGGTTAAATATGGTAATGAACGAGTCATTCGTCCACGCCTTGCCGATGCTAAATTCTTTTGGGATCAGGATCGTAAACAACCGTTAGATCACTTTTTACCACGTTTAAAAACCGTGGTTTTTCAAAAACAATTAGGTACTATTTTTGACAAGATTGAGCGCTTACAAACCTTAACGGTAGAGATTGGTAAGCCGTTGGGTGTTAAAGCAGAAATTTGTGAACGTGCGGCTCGTCTATCTAAATGTGACTTGATGAGTGAGATGGTTGGCGAGTTTCCTGATCTTCAAGGTGTGATGGGGCGTTATTATGCGACAGAGCAGGGTGAAAATTCAGAAGTCTCAGAGGCGATCGATGCACAGTATCAGCCAAGATTCTCAGGCGATGAGTTGCCTTCCTCTGCGGTAGCTCAAGCTTTGGCGATAGCCGATAAACTGGATACCATTACGGGTATTTTTGGAATTGGTCAAATTCCAACAGGTGATAAAGATCCGTTTGCGTTGCGTCGAGCGGCACTTGGTTTGGTTCGTATTATGATTGAGAAGCAATTGGATTTAGATCTGCGTCTATTGATTCAAAACAGTCTTGATTTACATGAATCCATAAGCGTTACCGAGACCTTAGTGGATGAAGTGTATGACTTTATTATGAGCCGTTTACGTGCGTATTATGCGAATCAAGGCATCAGTGCGGAGCAATTTGAAGCGGTACGTGTTTGTCGTCCGGCTTATCCAATTGATTTTGCTAAACGAATTGACGCCGTTAAAGAGTTTAGCCAAATGCCTGCGGCAGAGAGCTTAAGTGCCGCCAATAAGCGTATTAGCAATATCCTGAAAAAAGTAGAGGGAGATTTAGCTGAAACGGTAGATGTTTCTCTGTTTGAAGTAGAAGCTGAGAAAGTTCTGTGGGAGGCTTTGGATACACTGCGCGAAACGGTGAGTAATCAAATTTCAGCACGTGATTATACCGCGGCAATTGGGTCCTTAGCGACAATTCGTGACGCGGTGGATGCTTTCTTTGATGATGTGATGGTGATGGCTGACGATCTGGCTGTGCGTCAAAATCGTTTAGCGTTACTGAATCAAATCTACCAGTTGTTCTTACAAGTGGCGGATGTTTCAAGATTGTAGGTGTTTGGCGAGTTTAACGCTTAAGACAGTTCCCGCTTTACGCGGGAATTTGTGTTTATAGGGAGTAAAAAATATGTCAAAAATTATAGTACTGGATCGAGATGGTGTTATTAATATTGACTCGGATGCTTACATTAAAACAGCCGATGAATGGTTGCCCGAGCCAGGCAGTATTGAGGCAATTAAAGCCCTGAAAAAAGCAGGTTGGTTAGTGGTCATTGCCACCAATCAATCGGGAATTCGTCGCGGATATTACTCCAGAAAACAGTTAAGTGCTATGCACCAAAAACTACAAAAGCTACTGGGTGAACAGGCTGTGGATTGGATCAGTTATTCGCCTTATCTATCTGAGGATAATTCGCCATCCAGAAAGCCTAAAACAGGTATGTTAACGGCGATCGAGCAACGTTTTGATGTGAGTTTGGCTGGCTCGCCTATGGTGGGTGATACCTTGGCTGATATGAATGTGGCCTTAGCCAAAAATATGCAGCCTTATCTCGTTAAAACGGGGAAGGGCTTACGCACATTAGCCGCAGACGATAAAATAGTAAACGATATTCCCGTCTATGATAATTTACAAGCCGCTGTGGAGGCGATTTTACAATGAAAATAATTTGGTTTTTACGTTCCGTTTTGTTTGCTTTGGGGCAGGGGGTGTCACTGGTTTTATTTTCAATTGTGGGGCAATTGACACGACCTTTTTCTTTTAAAGCACGTTATCAGTTTATGCACCAGTGGGCGATTTTCTGTCTATGGTGGTTGCGTTGGACCTGTGGTGTGCGTTATGTCGTACACGGTAACGAAAATATCAAAATGGATCAAGCAGGGCTGATCTTAGCAAGGCATGAGTCTGCTTGGGAAACGCTTGCGCTGCAAGAAATCTTTCCGCGTCAAGCTTATGTGTTAAAAAGAGAGTTGCTAAAAATTCCATTTTTTGGCTGGGGTATGGCGTTACTGAACCCTATTGCGATTGACCGTGGAGCGGGTAGGAAGGCGTTAAATCAACTAGTCACAGAAGGTAAAGCGCGTTTAGAAAGTGGCGACTGGGTAGTGGTCTTTCCAGAAGGTACTCGTATGCCGACTAAGCAATTAGGAAAGATTAATGCAGGCGGCTCTCTATTAGCGACGAAGGCGAAAGCGCCAGTGTATTTCGTTTCACATAATGCAGGTGCTTATTGGCCAAAAAATAGTTTTATTAAACGACCTGGCGTCATTGATATTTACATCAGTCCTGCGACAGATGTCTCAGATATGTCGGCTTCTGAAATTAGTCAGAAAGTCGAAGAGTGGTTTGTCTCACACATGGGTCAAAACACAAGCATTTAACTAACAAAGCTAATGAAAAATAGGCCAATGAAAACCGTTACTGAGCCTGAAGAGTGTTGCGTTCTTTCAAGCCTAGTCTACTGATTACAGCTGCCAGTTAATGGGTTGTTTATGGTGAGTCATTAAATAATGATTGGTTTTTGAAAAAGGTTGGCTACCAAAAAAACCGCGATAAGCAGACAGTGGAGAAGGGTGCGGGCCTTCTAAAACCAAATGTTTTTGACGGTCTATGATCTTGCCTTTCTTTTGAGCATAAGCTCCCCATAAAATAAACACACAATGTTGCGTTTGTTCATTGACCGCCTGAATAACCGCATCGGTAAATGACTCCCACCCTTTATTTTGATGTGCGTTGGCTTGACTCGCTTCAACACTCAATACCGCATTTAAAAGTAGCACGCCTTGTTCCGCCCACGGTTGCAGATAGCCTGTGTGACTGTTGTCTACACCCAGATCGCTCAGCAGTTCTTTATTAATATTCAACAGTGACTTAGGTAGGGGTTTAACATCGGGTAATACTGAAAAACACAAGCCGTGTGCGTGACCAATGGTTGGATAGGGGTCTTGGCCTAAAATGACCACTTTTACTTGATCTAAAGGCGTGCTGTTTAAGGCATTATAGCGTTGAGATTCTGGCGGTAAAAGGGTCTTACCTAAAGCCTCTTCAGAGTCTAAAAAAGCCATTAGGTTTTGCATGTAAGGCTGGTTAAACTCGTTGTTTAACGCTTTTAACCAGCTAGGGTCTAAATTTGTGGGGATCATGATGGTTTACTTACGAATTTTGGATGAATCAAATGGCCGTTTACTGTTAAAGAAGTCGTTTATGGCGATAAGCGTTTGATTGACCAAATCTGCTCGTTCTCTGTGGGTGTATAGGTAAAGCGATCGTGTAAACGATTTGGACGGCCTTGCCAAAACTCAAATTTATTCGGTATCAGGCAATAGCCTCCCCAATGCGCTGGGTGAGGAACTTCTTGGTCAGAATATTTTTCAGCATTGCGCGCAAAGGTCTCTTCAAGGGCTTTTCGACTGGCTACTTCTTTACTTTGAATGGAGCTTAAAGCTGCGATTTGACTGTCTCTAGGGCGAGACGCAAAGTAGGCTTGTGAGGTTTCTTGACTGACCTTAACCAAATGGCCTTCAATACGCACTTGTCGGTCCAGTTCTGGCCAGAAAAACAGCAGAGAAGCTTTGTCATTTTCTAAAATTTCATGACCTTTATCACTGTCATAATGCGTGTAGAAAATAAAGCCATTTGCCGTTGATTCTTTAAGAAGAACAATGCGGTTGTGCGGTTGTCCAGTTGAATCAACGGTGGTGACAGACATAGCGGTTGCATCTTGATTGGTGCTCGCGAGTGCCGCCTCCATCCATTGAGTGAACTGCATAAATGGCGATGTTTGCAATTGTGTTTTGCTTAGGCCTGGCGAGTCATAGTCGCGGCGCTCTTCTTGGTAGTCTCGATTTGGCATAATAATATGATATGATTCTGAGTTAATAATTCCCTCCATTTTATCACTAGGAGTCTTCACTGTGAGTGAAAACTACAACGCATCGGAAATTGAAGTTTTAACAGGGCTAGACCCCGTTCGAAAACGTCCAGGTATGTACACCGATACCACGCGCCCTAACCATTTAGCCCAAGAAGTGATTGATAACAGTGTCGATGAAGCCATCGCGGGTTTTGCCAGTGAAATTACCGTAACGCATTACGGTGATGGTTCGATAAGTGTTCTGGATAATGGTCGCGGTATGCCTGTGGATATTCATCCAGAAGAGGGGGTGTCAGGGGTAGAAGTCATCATGACACGTCTACACGCAGGGGGAAAGTTCTCCAATAAAGCCTATCAGTTCTCAGGGGGGTTACACGGTGTGGGTATTTCTGTCGTTAATGCCCTGTCGAATAAGGTCGAAATTCAAATCCGTCGTGACAGTAAAATGCATAGCATCAGTTTTGCCAATGGTGAGATTCTAGAACCTTTAGAAGTGACAGGCAAAGTCGGCAAGAAAAATACCGGAACTATGTTACGTTTCTGGCCAGATCCTAAGTTTTTTGATTCGCCTAAGTACGCTTTAACCCGTTTAAAACATCTGTTAAGAGCCAAGGCGGTGTTAAGCCCTGGTTTAAAAATGACCTTTATTGATGAAGTGTCTAAAGAAAAAACCGAGTGGTATTTTGAAGATGGTTTAAAGGATTACCTTAACGATGCTTTGGATGGTACAGAACGTTTGCCTTTGGAAGGGTTTATTGGCGAAAGCCATGCCGAAAATGAAGGGGTAGATTGGGCGATTGCTTGGTTAGCGGAGCCGAGTGAGAATTTAATGGAAAGTTACGTTAACTTAATTCCGACTCCACAAGGTGGTACCCATGTGAATGGCCTACGGGCTGGTACCACGGATGCGATAAGAGAGTTTTGCGAGTTCCGTAACTTAATTCCACGTGGTGTCAAAATTACTCCTGAAGATGCTTGGTTAAATGTGGCCTTCGTACTATCGGCCAAAGTGCGTGAGCCGCAGTTTGCGGGGCAAACCAAAGAACGATTGTCTTCAAGAGAGTGTGTGCCCTTTATATCTGGGGTGGTCAAAGACGCATTGAGTTTATGGCTGAATCAGCATACCGAGGTGGCCGAAAAAATTGCCGAAATGGTGATTCAAAACGCTTCAAATCGAAGTAAAAAAGCCAAAAAAATTACCCGTAAAAAGATTACCTCTGGGCCAGCCCTACCTGGAAAACTGGCCGATTGTACCGAGGTGGATTTAACTATGACCGAACTGTTTTTGGTGGAGGGTGATTCTGCGGGAGGCTCGGCCAAACAGGCACGAGATAAAAATTTTCAAGCCATTATGCCGCTCAGGGGTAAGATTTTAAATACGTGGGAGGTCGACTCAGGGCAAGTGCTGGCCTCGCAAGAAATTCATGATATTAGTGTGGCCATTGGTGTAGACCCAGGTTCCGACGATATCAGTGGTTTACGTTATGGAAAAATTTGCATTCTGGCGGATGCAGATTCGGATGGCTTGCATATAGCCACTCTAATTTGTGCGTTATTTGTAAAACATTTTCCGACTTTAGTTGAGGCAGGGCATATTTATGTCGCCATGCCGCCGCTTTACCGAATAGATGTAGGTAAAAGGATTTTTTACGCCCTAGATGAACCAGAAAGACAAGGTATTCTGGATCGTATAGTGGCAGAAAAAATGCCAGGCAAGGTTTCGGTAACGCGTTTTAAAGGGTTGGGTGAAATGAACCCAGGACAGTTACGAGAGACAACCATGATGCCACAAAGCCGTCGCCTAATTCAGCTACAGCTGGAAAATATTCAAGCCGACTCAGAGATGATGGATAAATTACTGGCCAAGAAGCGCTCAGGAGATCGCAAAATTTGGCTAGAAGATAAGGGCGATCTAGCTGAGGTTTAAGTAGTTTGGTTCATGGTGTTTCAATATTGAAAAATATTGATTTTTACCGATTTAGTGAGCTTCTTAAAACTATGGATTTCTTGCAAACTCTGATACTGAATTAATTTTGAAAACGCTCATGATAGGTGGTGAACCCTTTAATAATCAGTTTTTCATGTAGGCTGAGTTTGGTAAATTCAATACCAATCAAAAATTGATTTTGAACCTTAGAGTTGTGTGCAATTTTAGAGGTGATGGTTAGAGGGTTTTCATCATCGTAATTTGGCAGACTAAATTCAATCGTGACAATCTCTCCATCATCTATCGCCTGATTGCATAACAGTCCTGCGCCACAATGAGAAATGTTTAACAGTTTTCCTGAAAGGGGAGTATCTAATGCTGGGTATTGCACTTTTACAGAGCGATTAACTGAAATTCGTTTAGAGCAACGTGGATCTGTTTGTGGTGTAAATTCAGTCATACCTTTCCTGTAAGTATTATATGAGTTGCTTGGATGTCACCTAATCAGATAGGGCGGCACCATAATTAAAAAAATAATGTTAGATTACCATGTTTAATAAAGCTATTTTTGAGCAGAACGCACTTTTTTTAAGAGGAACAGCTCAAAACAATGTTTTTACTTTGTTGTTTAGGAGGTAATAGATAGTGTTGATAGTCGGGGGTGCTAAAAATATCGGGGAGTTCATAGGGTGTTTGTAACCACTCCATCCATTGTTTTAACGGGGTGTAGCTTTGTTGTTCAGCCGCATGAATGATCTCTTGAGCAATGTAATTTCTTAGAATCAATCGAGGCGTGTTGTTCTGAATCAGTTTTATATGAACACTGTCTTCATCGTTTAGTGCGATTCTTTTTTGATAGAGTTCCATCCAGCTTGACCAAGCCTTTGATTTGGGTAGGTAGTTTGTAAATTGCTCGTGTTGCTCGGTTCCAAAATGGGCTAAAAGTTGAAAGAAGTAATGAAAATCTAACTCTGATTGGTCCATGAGAATAAGTGTATCTGCAATCAGCTGTTTGTCTTCTACTTGTGGATTTTGCCATCCCAATTTAGCACTCATTTTCTGCAAGTAATCTTGGTTATAGGTCTCAACGTAAAGCGTGAGCGCAGCATCAATCTCATCAGGGTTAAGAATCATTGAGAAGGCCTGCCCTAGCACTTGACAGTTCCACAGCCCTATATTGGGTTGCTGGCTATAGGCGTAACGCCCCTCCGTGTCTGAGTGATTACAGATGTAGTGAATTTTGCAGTCATCTAAAAAAGCATAGGGCCCAAAGTCAAAGGTTTCACCCGCAACGGACATGTTATCGGTATTCATAACCCCATGACAAAAGCCACTGGCTTGCCAACTAGCCATTAATGCAGCCGTTCTACTGAAAATTTTGTTTAGCAGCTCAGAGTAACGCGTTTCTGTCGGTAAGTGATTGAGTTCAGGATAGATGGTTTCAATCACATAGTTGGCTAAGTGTTTAAAGTCTTCTGGATTACCAAGTTGCGCAAGCCATTCAAAATGACCAAAACGGATATGCGTTTTTGCGACACGAATATAACTTGCGCGGTCTTCAATCTGTTCTCTTCTAACGGGCTCAGGACTATGGCAAAGGGATAAACATCGTGAGCTAGGAATGCCTAAGCCGTGTAGCGCCTCACCAATAATATATTCGCGTACGGCGGAACGAAGAACGGCTCGGCCATCGCCGCGTCGGGAAAAAGGGGTTTGCCCAGAACCTTTTAAGTGTAGGTCCCAGATCTGATGTTGCGAATCTTTGATTTGGCCTAACAACAGTCCACGTCCATCGCCTAGCTCTGGGTTATAGTAACCAAATTGATGGCCGGTGTATTTCTGCGCAAGAGGGGTAATTCCCTCAGGAAAGTCGATTCCAGTGGTCATTTTTAACAGCGTTGCATCAGAAAACGTGATGGCATATTCGTTCATTAACGTTTGATTACGGTGAATCAACTGTCCATCGATCAAAGGTTCTGGTGTTGTTAAACGATAAAAGTGCTCAGGAAGGCGAAGATAACGGTTTTTAAAGGTGGGTGAGGGCATGGTTCAACTTATCTCTAGCGCGTTTTTTGAAAAGGGTCTCAAGATAAATTAGTTTACCGCATTTACTGGGTAATAACCTAGTAAAATAGTTGGTTATTTCAGTGTGCTTTTAAGGCCCTTGATTTATGGCTAAAGGCGAGATTATTTGCACAGTGTGTTAAATTATATGTCTTATTAGACTGTCTTGAATTAATAGAAAACAATGACAAAGATGTTTGGAGAATAGACATGAATTTATTGATTGCAGTAGAGAATATAAAATGCAGTGGTTGTGCCAATAACATTAAACAGACATTGCAGGCCGTAGCAGGTGTGGAGGGTGTCGTGGTGGATGTTGAGCTTGGTGAAGTAAGGGTGTCTTACTCCTCCTCAGTAGAGAGCGGTGTTTTGGAGAGTGCGATTAAAAGCAAATTGTTATCAATGGGGTATCCCGAAGTAGGTTCGGTGGAAGGTTTAAAAGCAGCGGGAGCGAAAGCAAAATCGTTTGTCTCCTGTGCGATTGGAAAAATGTCTGAGACTAAATAAACTAAAATATAGCCTGTTAGATTGGCCTGTTTTATAAGATGAATTTAGACTGTTTGTTTTAAGTGTGAGGGAGAGTACCGGTGTCACAGCAAATCATAAACTATGAAGGGATCGAGCAAAAAAGCGTTGCTGATTTTACAGAAAAAGCCTATCTAGATTATGCAATGTATGTCATTTTAGATCGTGCGCTACCTCACATTGGCGACGGTTTAAAACCCGTGCAGCGTCGTATTATTTATGCCATGTCTGAACTGGGTTTAAAGGCCAGCTCTAAACATAAAAAGTCCGCTCGAACCGTTGGGGATGTATTAGGTAAGTTTCATCCTCATGGTGACAGCGCATGCTATGAAGCTATGGTGCTCATGGCGCAGAATTTCTCGTTTCGTTATACCTTGGTTGATGGACAGGGTAACTGGGGGTCGATGGATGACCCTAAATCCTTTGCGGCTATGCGGTATACCGAAGCTCGCTTATCTAAGTTCAGTCAGTTACTGCTTGAAGAGACTGGACAGGGCACGGTTGACTGGACGCCCAACTTTGACGGCACTTTAGAAGAGCCTCTCGTCTTGCCTGCACGCGTACCCCATGTTTTGTTAAACGGCACTTCGGGTATTGCGGTCGGAATGGCGACCGATATTCCCCCGCATAATTTGAAAGAAGTGATTGATGGCTGCATTGCTCTGCTAACGAATCCCAATATTTCTATTGAAGAACTGATGGAATTTATTCCTGGCCCAGACTATCCGAATTCGGCGCAAATTATTACCTCAAGCGCAGAGTTGTTTAAACTTTATGAAACAGGCCACGGCTCTATTCGTCAGCGAGCGCGATACAGTGTTGAGGATGGAGTGAATGTCGTGATTGACGCACTGCCTTATCAAGTGTCTGGCACCAAGTTAATGGAGCAGATTGCCGCACAAATGCGTGCTAAAAAGTTACCGATGGTGGTGGATTTGCGTGATGAGTCGGACCATGAAAACCCTGTACGCTTTGTGGTTGAATTGAGATCGAAACGTGTGGATGTTGAGACAGCCATGTTGCATCTGTTTGCCACAACGGATCTGGAAAAAAGTTATCGTGCTAACTTTAATGTGATTGGCTTGAATGGCCGTCCACAGGTTAAAAATTTACATGCCATGTTATCGGAGTGGCTAGTTTATCGAACCGAAACCGTACGTCGACGTCTGCAGTTTCGCCTAGATAAAGTCTTAGCACGACTGCATATTTTAGACGGCATGTTAATCGCCTTTCTCAATATTGATGAAGTGATTGCCATAATTCGCGAAGAAGAAAAACCCAAACTGGTTCTTATGGAGCGTTTTGCTTTATCCGATATTCAAGCTGAAGCGGTATTAGAATTAAAGCTAAGACATTTAGCGCGCCTAGAAGAGATGCGTATTCGAACGGAGCAGGCCGAATTGGAAAATGAGCGCCAGAAACTTGAGAAAATTTTAGGCAGTGCCGCACGTCTAAAAACGCAGGTTAAGAAAGAACTGCTTAAAGACGCTGAAGAGTTTGGTGATGAACGTCGTTCGCCGATTGTGGAAGGGCGAATGGCTCAAGCCATGAGTGAGCAAGACCTTCTTCCTTCAGAAGCCATTACGGTTGTTTTGTCCGAAAACGGCTGGGTCAGGGCCGCCAAAGGTCATGATATTGATGGATTGGCTTTGGGGTATAAGTCGGGAGATGCTTTTTGTGCTCAGGCATCGGGACAGAGTCGTCAGATGGCGGTATTTATGGATGATACTGGGCGTACCTACGCTTTAGCTGGACACAGTTTGCCTTCGGCACGCTCACATGGAGAACCTTTAACAGGGCGCTTAAACCCGCCAGCGGGTGCTAGCTTTACTCAAGTTTTGATGGGACAACCTGCGGATAAACTTATTTTAGCTTCCAGTGCGGGCTTTGGGTTTATGACGCAATTAGATAACTTATATGCCAAGAATAAGGCCGGGAAAGCCTCTATTACACTTCCAGCGGGAAGTTCGGTTTTAAAGCCTGCTAAAGTCGAGACTGGTCAGTGGTTAATGGTGGTCAGTAGTGAGCCAAGAATGTTGGTTTTTCCTGTTGATGAATTGCCGGTGTTGGCAAAGGGTAAAGGCAACAAGCTTATGCAAATGCTCAGAGGAGAGACGGTAAATGCGATTTTTGCGTTTATGCCGGGTGAAAAAGTTGTTTTGCAAGCCGGAAAGTATGAAAAAGTCTTTGGCCCAACAGCCATAGAGGAGGCTTTGGCCAGTCGAGGCAAAAAGGGAATGGTGTTGCCTAGAACCTTGAAAAAAGTCACAGAGATTCGACTTGTGGGGTAGACGTTGTTAATTGGCAGGCTTTAAATGATTGAGCCTATTTTTTTACTTGTTCAGAGCTTTCTTAAGCACTGCGTAAAAATGGTATGACTATTGCTTTGATGTTAAAGCTGGCTGTTTTGTCAAAACAATGACATTCAAAACAGGCCCTTTTTAAGTGCTTATAGCTTTTTGATAGCTTTAAACTAAAAATAAGTGAAGAAATATGTTTGCTAAGCCAATTGGTATTCTTGTTATAACCCTCAGTTTTTTCGGTGGTTTTTTGTTGATGGGAGGGAATCTTCTCTCCTTATGGCACCCGTCTGAACTCGTTGTCATTTTAGGATTGGCACTGGGAACCTTTTTAGCCTCTACGCCTGTCTATGTTTGGGCACGTACTTTCCGTTTTTTCGGGCGGTATTTTTCGGGTGAGAAGGTGACTCGAACGGTCTATGCGGATACGCTCGGTTTATTAAATGAGTTGGTTAGACTGTCTCGTTCATCAGGTGTTTTGGCCTTAGAAAAACACATAGTAAGTCCTGAAACCAGCCCACTTTTTGCACAATATCCGGCTGTTTTAAAACATAAAGACCTTAAAAAATTCATTATCGATAACTTTAGTTATTTGATGTTAAACCCTCCCAAAAGTCAGAATTTTGATCATTATTTAGAAGATCAAATTCATGATATTGTGACTTCAATGGGAGAGGTGCCTAAAGCTGTGGGAAAAGTGGCCGATTGGTTGCCAGGTTTTGGTATTGTGGCTGCGGTATTAGGGGTTATTTTGACCATGGAGCTTTTAGGTGGTGACATGGATGTGGCCAAAATAGGAACGGCAATTGGTGCCGCTTTGGTGGGAACTTTAACGGGTGTTTTTATGGCCTTTGCTGTGTTAGCGCCTTTTGTTCATGCGGTTGAAGTGATGATTCGTCAAGACAGTGCGTTACTTGATATGACGGGAGCCTATTTATCCGCTTATGCTAATGGCGTCTCTCCTAACTTGGCGTTAGAAATTGGACGTCAACGTATACCGCCTGAATTTGAAGTGCCTAGGGAAGAGTAGTCGTCAATGAATGTAACCTGTCTCGTATTAAATATTGAAGGTAAGTGGTAATGTCTCGTCGTCGAGGAGGTCATGATGACGGTGGATCGCATGGTGGCTCATGGAAGATCGCTTTAGCCGATTTGATGACCGTATTGATGGTGTTTTTTTTGGTCATGTGGCTCATGGCTGTGGTAGACCCTAAAGAACGTGACACATTTGTAAAAAGTTTGTCGGGGGAATTGGTTGAAAGTGGCGAAGTGCCCATTTTAGAGATGTTACCTCCTCAGGTTGAGGTGGTTG